>Ga0209403_10000219_pt1 | contig 91605 bp, 75 predicted proteins | sample ArcticOcean_MG_C_8_FD_187440 | JGI IMG/M metagenome (GOLD analysis project Ga0209403, IMG submission 187440) | Marine microbial communities from western Arctic Ocean - ArcticOcean_MG_CB11_86 (SPAdes) (version 2) | ecosystem: Environmental > Aquatic > Marine > Oceanic | place: Arctic Ocean...
CATTTTGACCCGCAGCCCTGTTATTTTTAAAGGTGCCGTTTGACAGCACGTATAGCGAAAGTTAGGGCCGACCGCCTGCTGTTTGACAGAGGTTTGGCCGACTCTCGGGAGCAGGCCCAGGCGCTGATCATGGAGGGAGTGGTCTACACTCCGTCCGGCCGCGTCCTGAAGGCCGGCTCCACGCTCCCCGAGGACGTCGAACTTGAGGTCAAAGGCCGCCTGCCGTTTGTCAGCCGTGGCGGTGTCAAACTCTCGCATGCCCTCGACCAGTTCCAACTCGACGTTACCGGCATGACCGCCCTGGACGTTGGCGCATCCACCGGCGGCTTCACCGACTGTCTGCTGCAGCGCGGTGCCAAGCGGGTCTACGCGATAGACGTGGGCCACGGCCAGATGGACTTCCGCCTACGCCAAGATGACCGGGTGATAGTCATGGAAAAGCTCAACGCTCGTCATCCCTTCGAGATTGCCGAACAGGTTGACGTGATGACCATGGACGTGTCGTTCATATCCATCAGCATGGTGATCCCAGAAGCTGCCAAGCGCCTGAAACCGGGCAATTACATCGTTGCGCTGGTCAAACCCCAGTTCGAGGCAGAAAAGAACCAGGTGGGCCGCGGCGGGGTCATCAAAGACCCCAAGGTCCACGCCAGCGTGCTGGGAAAGACAGTCAACTGGGCCGTAGGACAAGGACTAAGGGTTAGAGACATTTGCCGGTCGCCAATCCAGGGCGACGCCGGCAACCGCGAATTTTTCATCCTACTGCAAAAACCGCGAAACTAGACACAAAACCAACAACTAGAAATCATTAGGAGTAATTTCGATGGACGCACAACAAATCGCAGAGATACTCACCGCCAGCGGAAAGACCGTCTCGGTGGCCGAGGCCGACACCGCCGGACTGATCGGCTACATGCTGGGGGCCATCCCCGGTAGTTCCAAGTATTTCCCCGGTGGCGTTATCGCCTACACCGGTGGCCTGAAAGAGAAGGTCCTGGGTGTGGCTGAAGACGTTGCTCCCACCCACGGCACCGTGAGCAGCGAGATGGCCAAGGGAATGGCGAGAGGGGTGCGGGAACTCTGCGGGACTGACTATGCCGTATCTACCACTGGCGTCACCGGCCCTGCTGCCGGAAGGGCCGGACTGCCCATTGGTACCTTCTGGATCGGACTCTCGGTCAAAGACGGCGAAGACACCGCCATCGAGGTACACCTAGACGGCGACCGCGACGCCTGCAAGCGGGGCGCGGCCCAAGCTGCGCTGGACCTGCTGGGCAAAGAGATTGGGTCCTAACCCAGCCCTATTCAGGGCTTAGAGTCTGTTCGGTCTCGCAGGAAGCCTCTATCCGGTCCCAGCCATACCCCATGGGAATCATCTTGACCTGCCGCCAAGTCTCGGACTGGTCGGCGTAGTGGTGGCTGCCGGGGTGCCCGGAACTGCCCAACGGCACCACCCACAATGAGTCGTCCCAATTGGAAGGGTCGTAGGCGTAGCGTGCCACCGAAAGGCTGGTTACGGTCGCAGGGTTCGCCGAAGAATACCCGCCCTGGAGCGGGGTGTCGCCGTCACCGCTGGTGGCGATGGCCGGCGGGTCAAGCAGCTCCGCCAACTCGGGGAACGCTGCCGAGAGGTTATGCTTGGGGCGCGCCACATGCACCCTCTCCCACTGCCACTGGCCCATATCATCTCCCAGCCTTTCTGACAGAGTGGCAACACCCTTGGAGAGCGCCCGCGCCACTGCCATGGGCCAGGTGTCGCCCTCCGGCAGCAGAGACGTGTCATCCTGGTCGATCATGGCCACCAACCGGGCCTTGAGTTTATTGGTAAACGAACCCAAGCCCCGGTCCGCCGGATGCCAGGCGTCGTAGGCCAGGCCCTCTGTCAGGTTTGTCTCCAACACCTCTTTCAACAAGGCATCGCGCATGGCGCTGTAGATGGTGGGCTGGACCAAGCCTGCATCCATCTCCGCGTTCCAGTCTAAAAGCAAAGCTCTGGCGGCCCCGCTAGCTTCGTTCAGAGGCTCGACGTTCTTGAGCACGCTCTGATAAGCCAAAGCCGGGATCGAGACCCGCTGGGCGTGCACCTGAGCCATGTCCTCGGCCGTGGGGCGGACCAATGACTTCAGGCCGTGGGTCACCCGCTTGACCCTGAACTCGGGTGTGTAGTCGATGGCGATGTAATAGGGATAATCGTCGCCCACCGGACGGTTGTTGGCGGTGGCGATGTAACCCTCGGGTGGGTTGATCGACACCGGGAGTTCTTTGAAGGGTATGTCGCCCTCCCACTCGTGCTCGCCAGTCCAACCCGGCACCGGCAGCCAACCGTTGACCCGGGACCGAATCGGGATGCGCCCACGGCAGAAATAACCCATGTCTCCGTGGACGTCGGCAAACAGTAGGTTATTGCACGGGTCCACCCAGCCTTCCATGCCGTCTACCAATTCCTTGCTGCTATCGGCCCGCAGCATCTGCCAGAGGATCTTGGGCCAGGTTGACGCTTGCTCGGTGGCGGTGTACTTGAAAGCCAACCCTGAGCCTTTGGCAGGGTCGCCGGATATCACCGGTCCATGTTGAGTGACAGTCACCGTGCTATGGACGTCGCTGCCGTCACGGACCTTGATGGTCTCCTCGTGCGTTTTGACGTCTAGCCACTGGTCTTTGAATAAGTACTTGCCGTTCTCGAACCGCTCGATGTACAGGTCCTGGTAATCGGCGGCGGTGTGGGTGACGCTCCACGACACGCGTCCGTTATGGCCGAAGTGTGGGAATCCGGGCACACCGGGGAATGACAGACCAACAACGTCGAACTCCGGGCAGGCCACCTGGTTCTGATAGTAGGAGCTTGGTGTGTCCAACGCCCTATGTGAGTCCCCGGCCAAGATGGGCTTGCCAGTGGCCGTCTCAGCGCCGCGGAGGACCCAACTGTTGCTGCCCGAGTCCATCTCGCTCAGGTGATTAAGACCGGCGACGCCTTCAGCCAATTCCTTCAGTCCCTCGTCCAGCGGGCCAGGAGACTTGGAGCCAGGGGGCAGGATCATCAGAAAACCGGGTTCCACTCCCGGGAAGAGCTTGCCCGCAGCCTCGGCGCCCATTTCGCGGACCAAACGAGCCCGCCAGACCTTGGACTCGAAAACACCCATGAAGATGTGGCGCACCTTGTAGGCGGTCAGGCCGTCCCAGGGTTGCCACGGCTCGGGCTCCAGTCCGGTGATTCGGTATTCCACCGGCAGGGCATCGCGGCTGTTGATAAACGCGTTAACCCCGGCGGCGTAGGCATCAAACACCGACTTTGTATGAGAGTCCATCACTGCGTAATCGGCTTTGGCGCTGGCCTCCAGTCTGAATCGGCGCATCAGGGTGTCCTCGGCCACGCCCTGCTCGCCAACCGCCTCAGCCCAGCGGCCGGTACCCCGCCGCCGGTCATATTCCATGTGCCACAGCCGGTCTTGGGCCGTGACGAAACCCTGGGCGAAGAAGGCGTCCATCTCCGATTCAGCCTTGATTCGGGGTATCCCATACTTATCCCTGAAGACTTTGACCGTACCCTCCAACCCTTTGAGGTTGATCGTGCCAGTCAGGTTGGGGATGGCCGATTTCAGGTCTTGCCCGGTAATCATTTCAGAGATCATGGTTGCCTTCTAGCTTGAGAATGCCTTGGGAATTCTAGAGGATATTACCATAGCCACAGCCTGGGGATTGACGCCGCAGAGGCGGTTGGCTAACATCCGAGCAACCCAGAATTTTGACGGAGCGACTACTCGCCGATGCAGATCACCGACCATATCTACGCCACCCACATCGAAGAAGACCCCAGTAGTTTCGGGGCCATGCACCCAGGCGGCACCCACATCTACTTCGTAGGTGACCCCAATGACCACATGGTGATGGTGGATTCGGGCGAACCATACCGCGCCTGGACCAAGCAGATCGCTGACTTTCACTCAGAGCTGGGAAAGCCCCGCATATCCGCCATACTGATCACCCATGGCCACGGCGACCACATCGGCGGCCTGGACCGGCTGCAAGAAGCGTTCGGCTGTGTCGTGCGTTGCCACCCCAAGTTGGAACCGGCATTGACCCATAGGCTGGGTGAAGGCAACGTCGAGAAGCTCCGGTCCCGCGAGGCTGTTCAGACCGGGGGCGGGGTCAACCTCCGCGCCTACTTCACCCCTGGTCATGAAGACGACCACGTCTCCTACTACATGGCCGCCGGGAAGGTGGTGTTCAGCGGGGACACGATCCTGGGCAACTCATCTTCCAGCGTGCGCAACCTGAAGCAATACATGACTTCGCTGGAAACGCTGGCCGGACTCAAGCCCAAGATACTCTGCCCCGGGCATGGTCAGATCATCAACAATGGGACTGCCCGCGTGAACGGTTACATCCGGCACCGCACCGAGCGCGAGGACCAGGTGCTGGCGGCCCTGGCTTCCGGAGTGGACTCGGTGGACGATATCGTGAGCGCGGTCTACCCCCGGAACCTGCGCCGGAACCTTCGTAATGCCGCCGCCAGGAACGTCCGCACCCATCTGGCCAAGCTGACCGAAGAAGGACGGGTCAAGGAATCTGAAGCCACCTACACAGTGGCAAAGGGCTAACCCCCATGCAGTTCAGAATGGGCAAATCTGGCCCAAGCGCCGGACCGAGCGCCGGGATCGGTTGTGGCGGCGTCGTGGCCGTCTTGGGCTTGGTCCTGGTATCTCCGGTCGGTGAGTGGCTGATCAAGGGTATCGGCTGGATACTCATCTTGGCTGGCGTGTTTGCCATCGGCACTGGCATCTACTTCTGGATGAAAGGATCTCGCGGTGGTAAAGACGGCTTCGTCTAATTGGCTTACTGGGAAAGCAAAAAGGCCGGCGCATAGCGCCGGCCTTTTTTGATATCAGGTCCCAGTGAAGCTAGTCGCCGCGTTCCAGCAACTCTATCCTGACGTCTCCGGGGGCGCGGACGAAGGCGATGCGCAGACCCGGCCGCAGGTCTTTGGGCTCCATGGAAAACTCGGCGCCCTTGGACTTGAGGTCGGCAACGGCCGTCTCCAGGTTGTCCACCCGCAGACCGAAGTGGTCTAGCCCCACGTAGGGGTCAACCGGCCCGTCGGGAGTGACTGACTCAGCCTGTGCCAGGAAGACGATCAGGCCGTTGATGTCGATGTCGACCCTGGACTGGCCGTCAGACTGGACGCTCTCCATGATCTTGGCGCCGAACATCTTGTTGAAGTAACGCGCCGTCTCCAATGGCTCACGGCTGCGTATGTGTATATGGTCGTAGCTATAGGTAACCATTACCTGGCGATCCCGTAGGCGACGGCTTTGGCGTCATCGTCGCTGTCATCCCGCATCTTTTGGGCCAGGGACATCACCAAGGCTCCCATGGACGTCTTCGACCAGAACCAGTCGTGGATATCCCGGTCGGCGCCGTCGGGCCGTTGCGCCATCCGGGCCTCGTAGTAGAAGGCCTTCAGGTCGTCGACGCAATAGCGGACGTACTGGTGGACTGACGTATCTTCGGGCCGCTCTTTCAGGTCGGCGTCCTCTCCGGCGAGATAGCTCTCAAGGAACCGGACCACGCCACGGAACCTGCGCTGGGCAACGCCGCTCAGTCCCACCGCCGTCCGGCCGTTATGCCCATTGACCCATTGTTCATAGTAGGCCCGGAGTGCCGTCAGTTCATCGGCGGCGTCCAGTGTCTCCGGCTCGGTGGCTTCCAACTCGGAGCCCTGCTTCAGAACGTCAGGGACCATATTCTCCGGAAGTCGCTCCAGCACGGGGCCTTCGTTCCGGTCCAGCAGGTCGAACGTGGCCTGCAATACCTTGTGCTGGTATTCGGCGTCGTCGGGCTCGCCCAGGGCGTTACCGAAGAAGAAGGGTACGGCCAGCATCCGGGGCGGCTTCACCCGCTGGGCATGCTCTTCGATCAGGACGATGCCGGTTGTGGTCATCCCGGCCTCTTCAATGATGCGCGCAATCACGCTTACAGCGTGGGAGCAGGCGGGTCAAGTGGGTGTGAGTAACACCACCTCCACGCCTTCGGCCTTGAGCCGCCGGGCGACTTCGGGGCCGGAATCTTCCACGATTCCCGACACGTCTCTAAGAGCCCCCATCCACGAATAATAGTTGTCTGACAGAGAACCGATCTTTCCCCGGTCGACCAACTCCTGTAGTCGGTCGATGGGGAATGTGACGTTCAGGTCCCGGTAGATGCCCGTATGGTCGAAACCGATACTGGTGTGGCTCTGGATGATGTCATTGACGCCGGCGCTGCGGGGTATCACCCGGAACGAAGTGTCTCCGCCTTCTTGCGTGGCGATGAAAGGCTTGTCGCCCCGCACGTGCAGGCCAGCAGTGGTGACCAGGGCCACTTTGCTTTCGGACAAAGGTTTGGCCATCGGGGTCCACGGCGTGTCGTCGTGTTCCAGGCATGGCCACATCAACATGCTCTTGCGTTGAATCTCGCTCAGGACCTCTAGCTTTGGCATGACATCTCCAACAGTTGATTTACGTTGTAGTCTGATTGTACTGGGATTACCGGATAGGTTGACCCAAACGGCCAAGGGCTGTCAAGCTGACTGACCTGCTCCCCGATCAACCTGTCTGCGTTTTCGCGGGACGCCAGTTATAATGAGCCCAAGATGCCTCAGACCAGATACCCCAGACCAGAGGAATACTGAATGGCCGCAACCATTGTCATAGCTGGAGTGCGTTCCGGGGTGGGTAAGACCACCATCGCCACCGGCATCATGGGCGCTCTGACTCGCCGTGGCCTCAAGGTGCAGCCCTTCAAGGCCGGCCCCGATTACATCGACCCTTCCTACCACAAACTGGCTTGCGGCGTGCCCAGCCGTAACCTGGACACCTGGCTCTGCGACCACCCCACGGTACTTGAGTTGTTCCAACGGGCCAGCGCCGGACGGGATGTCTCCGTTGTGGAAGGCGTCATGGGCGTGTTCGACGGCCATTCTAGCCTTACAGAAGAGGGCTCTACCGCCCAGCTGGCCAAGCTATTGGGCGCTCCGGTGATCCTGATCGCCGACGCCGCCAAGGTGGCCCGCAGCGTGGCCGCTGAGGTGTTGGGATTCCAGAAGTTCGACCCTGACCTGAACGTGGCCGGGGTGATCTTGAACGGCGTGGGCAGCGACCGGCATCTGGAGTTCTGCAAACCTCAGATAGAGGGAACAACCGGCCTTCCGGTGCTTGGGTATCTACCCAGAAAAGAAGAGTTCATCCAGCCGGAACGCCATCTGGGACTGATTCCCACTGTCGAAGGGACCGTGGCCCAGAAGTGGTACGACAGCGTCATCAACCAGGTTGAAGCGACCATGGACGTTGACGCCATCCTGAAACTGGCCCAGACGGCCAAGACACCCGCGGCGGCCCCCGGTGTATACCCGGGACACTCACTACCGGCCCGAGCCACCATCGCCGTTGCCCAGGACATGGCCTTCAACTTCTATTACCAGGACTCCCTCGACCTTCTGACCGCTTGGGGTGCAGAGATAGCACCGTTCAGCCCGTTGGAAGACGAGAAACTGCCGGCCGGAACCAGCGGCATCTACCTGGGCGGCGGCTTTCCTGAACTGTTCGCCTCCCAACTCTCCGAGAACAGACCCATGCACGATGCCATACGCCAGGCGGTGGCCAAGGGCGTGCCGGTGTACGCGGAATGTGGCGGCCTGATGTACCTGGGCAAGAGCCTGTCCGACCTGGAAGGCGCGACCCACTCCATGATTGGTGTCATTCCCGCAGAGTCGGCCATGTCGCAGAGCCGATTGACGTTGGGGTACCGCGAAGTGGAGTCATGTTCCGATAGCCCAGTCCTGCTCAAAGGACAACGCGTACGGGGCCACGAGTTCCATTGGTCCACCCTGGCCCACCAACCAGACGCTGATGAGTCAGTCTATAAAGTAGTCGACCAGGATAACCGGCCCGACGGTTTCCGCACCGGCAACGTCTGGGCCTCTTACGTGCACATACACCTGGGCAGCCGCCCCGGTCTGGCATCAAGGTTCGTCGAGACCTGCACCAAAGCTTAACCAAAACCGCGCCATTAAATAGAACCGGCATAGTCGGTCAGGATAAAACATGAGTACAGATACCCCTGAGAACAAAGACACGCAAGCAGAACCGGGCCCCCAGTCAGTCACCGGCCCAAGGATCGATAAGGGCCTGGTGATCGTCAATACCGGCAAGGGCAAAGGCAAGACCACCGCCGCCATGGGAGTGGTGGTGCGGGCCTGGGGCCGGGGCATGAACGTGATCATGTATCAGTTCATAAAACACTCCACCGCCAACTTCGGCGAGCAACGCGCCGCCCAGAAGATGGGCATTGAGATGAAGGCCATGGGCGACGGTTTCACCTGGCGGTCCAAGGACCTGGACCAATCTGCCGAACTGGCCCGGACCCACTGGGAGGACGTCAAAGGCGTCATCGCCTCAGGCAAGTACGACGTGATTGTGCTGGACGAGTTCACCTATCCCATGCACTACGGCTGGATAGACACCCAAGAAGTCATCGAAGTGTTGAAGGCTAGGCCAGAGATGCTGCATGTCATCATCACCGGCCGAAACGCCCCCGAAGCCCTGGTGGAATACGCCGACCTGGTCACCGAGATGCAGGTCGTCAAGCACCCCTATCAAGTGGGCATCAAAGCCCAACCCGGCATAGAATTCTAGGCGCTAGTTGTAGACTGAATTATCGTCCCGACCTTGGTCAGGACTGAACCAAAGAGGCTAAATGGCCATATCTGACCTGATCGACCGCACGATAAAAGACATAGTTCCTCTGGACGAAGCAGCGATGACTGCCGCCACGGCCCGGCAGGACCAACTGACGAAACCGCTGGGCAGTTTGGGCCGCCTGGAAGAGCTTTCTATAAAGCTCGCCGGAATCTTCGGTGAAGCCAACCCGGCTATCCGGCGCAAGACCGTTATCTTGGCCGCTGGCGACCACGGCGTTGTGGCAGAAGGCGTCAGCGCTTACCCGCAGGACGTCACCCCGGCCATGGTGATGAACTTCCTGGGCGGCGGCGCGGCCATCAATGTATTGGCCACCCACGCCGGGGCCGATATCGTGGTACTGGACGCCGGCGTCGCAGCCGACCTGCCGGAACATCCGTCCCTGCGCTCGGTGAAGATCGGTCGGGGCACAGATAACATCGCCGTTGGCCCGGCTATGACCCGCGAACAGGCCATCCAATGCCTGGAGACGGGCATCCAGGTCTGCCAGGAAATGATTGCGGCAGGCGCCGATCTGATCGCCTGCGGAGACATGGGCATCGGTAACACCACCCCATCCAGCGCCATCACATCTGTCATCACCGGCGCCAGCACTGAAGTTACCACCGGCCGTGGCACCGGGTTGGACGATGCCGGTTTAGCTCACAAGGCCGCAGTGGTTCAAAAGGCGATCGACGTTAACAAGCCCGACTCCAAAGACGGTTTGGACATCCTCATGAAGGTAGGCGGGTTCGAGATTGGGGTCTTGGCTGGAGTGTTCCTAGGAGCAGCAGCCGGACACCGTCCTGTGATAGTAGATGGGTTCATCTCCGGCGCCGCCGCGCTGATCGCCCATGCCATTGCCCCGGAAGCAGCGAACCGTTTCATCGCTTCCCACCAGTCCGTGGAACCGGGTCACCGGCTTGAACTCACCCACATGGGCCTCGAGCCGCTGCTCGAACTGGGTATGCGGCTGGGCGAAGGGTCCGGCGCTACTCTGTCGATGCACCTGATAGAAGCGGCCGCCAAGTGCCTCACTGACATGACCACCTTTGCCGAAGCGGGCGTCTCCGAAAAGATCGATGACGACGATCAAGGGGCCGCCTCCTGATCTCTTTCTGGCTCAATCCCCTCCGCTTGGCGGTGACCTTCCTCACCCTATTCCCGTTCGCGCGCAACATGGACCGCGGCCCCCGGAACATCAGCAACTCCCGGGCCTTCTACCCCGCCGTCGGCCTGCTCATGGGCCTGCTATTGGTGGGCGTGGAAGAGGGGTCCAGCCGGTTGTTCTCCGAGCCTTTGACCGCTGCGTTTCTGGTGGCCGTCATGGTCATCGTCACCAGAGGTCTCCATCTGGACGGCCTGATGGACGTTTGCGATGGCGTGTTCGGTGGCTTCACTCCGGAACGCCGGTTGGAGATCATGCGCGATTCCCGGGTGGGCGCATTCGGTGTGGTTGGCGGAGTCACGGTCCTGCTATTGAAGTACGCGGCTTTGGTCTCACTGTTGACCATCCCCGGCCCCGGTAAAGAGTGGGCTTTGCTGCTCTTCCCGGCCCTGTCCCGGTGGACGATGGTCGTCTTGTTGGGAGCCTTTCCTTATGTACGCTCCCAGGGTCTTGGGTCACCTTTCCACGGCGCGGGCATCAAAATAGCTACCACGGTGGCGGGACTCTCCGCTCTAGCCGCAGCTATCCTGCTTGGTGGCTTTGCCGGACTGGGGCTCTTCTTCGGGGTCATGGTTATGGCCTGGTTGATGGGATGGGCGATGGCCAAGTCGTTGGGCGGTCTTACGGGCGACACCTACGGAGCGACTAACGAGATCATCGAGACCACCGTGATAATCGTCGCGACGGCTCTGGCGACCCATGGATGGCTGGAGCCGCTGCCCGACTTATTGGAACGGTTTTGATATTTTCCGGAACTGATGACCTGGCGGTCCTGGCCCTGGCTGTGCTGCTTGACCTGGTATTGGGCGAACCTCCGACCCGGTTTCACCCAACGGTCTGGATGGGGAGGCACATATCCTTCGTTGTCCGGTGGTCGCCCAAGAAAGGGTTCATCGGCATCATGGCTGGCCTGTCCATAGCGCTGGTCTTGCCTGCCATCTGGGGGACTGAGGCTTACTTCCTGAGTTTCTGGCTGCAAGACGTCGGCTCGCTGGTCTACATCTTGGTCGGAGCGGCCGTATTGAAAACCACTTTCTCGGTGCGTCTGTTACACAAGGAGGCGGCCTTGATCCGCGGCCATCTGGACCGGGACGACATGGAACAGGTGCGGGCCAGGATGCCTTCCCTGGTCAGCCGGGACCCATCCGATCTGACCGCGGAGCAGGCCACCGCCGCTACCGTTGAATCGGTCTCGGAAAACATCAACGACAGCTTCCTGGCGCCCTGGTTATTCTTCGCCCTATTCGGCCTGCCGGGAGCCCTTGCCTACCGCATGATCAACACGCTGGACAGTATGATAGGCTACCGGGGAGTCTACGAGTACGTGGGCAAGGCTTCAGCGCGGCTCGACGACCTGGTGAACCTGATCCCGGCGCGGCTAGCCGGACTGCTCTTGGTGGTCTCCAGCGGCTTTCTACCGGGCCAGCAGATATCCAGGGCCTGGCGCACCATGTGGCAACACCACGGCCGGACCCAAAGCCCCAATGCTGGCTGGACCATGAGCGGCATGGCCGGGGCGCTGGGAATACAACTCCAAAAAATAGACCCGGACGTCGGCTATACCCTGGGCGAACCCGAACGGCCCATAGAACCGTCAGACATCAGCAAAGCCGTCCATTCGATGTACTCAGTAGCTTTTTTCGGCCTAGCAATCGCGCTAGCTCTGACATATCTTCGAGGCAGCATTTTCTAATGGCCAACCAATCGTGACTTCAAAGCAACAACATGAAAACGCGGCGAGCCGCAGCCGCCGCCGCAGCCGCCGCCCGGTGCATGGGAGCATTGGGCCTAGCGAGTTGAGAGCGCTTGGCTTGAAGGCCGAAGACCTCTTGGACTTCAGCGCCAGCATCAGCCCCATCGGCCCCCCGGAAGGCGTGTGGGACGCCATGCGCGGCGTCGATCTGGCTGCCTACCCCGACCCGGAATGTTTGGAGCTACGCGAGACCATTTGCAGCCATCTTTCCACGTCTGAGCGGAAGATTGCCATGGAACAGGTGATAGTAGGCAACGGTTCCACCGAGATATTCCACCTGCTGACACGGGTCTGGCTCGCCGATAATGGGAGTGCATTGCTGCTAACCCCGACCTACGGCGAATACGACGGCGCTTGCCGGCTGGCCAGGGCGGAGATAATCAATCTCAAGGCGGACCTATCGGGAGATTTCAGTTGGGACCTCGAAGCAGCTTCCCAGATCATCGCCGAAAAACAACCGGAGCTGATTTTTGTTTGTAACCCCAACAACCCCACCGGGGTCTACCTGGACCGTGGCGAGATAGAGTGGTTAGCCGACGCCGCCAAAGATGCCAGCGGCCTGCTGGTGGTGGACGAAGCCTACCTGGCATTTGTGGAGCATCCTTGGGACGCATTGGAATTGCTGGACCGGCCAGAAGTCATGCTGGTGCGGTCAATGACCAAGGACTACGCCCAGACGGCGCTTAGACTGGGTTATGCGCTGGCTTCTGAAGACGTGATCACCCGGCTGCGGGAATACCAACCCGACTGGAGCGTCAACAGCCTGGCCCAAAAGGCCGGGGTCTCAGCGTTGAACGATGCCGGTTATCTACCCAAGGCCAGAAAAGCAGTGTTTGAAGCCAAGCAGTATCTGACTCAAGAACTTGGCGCACTCGGGCTGGAAGTTCCGCCCTCCGAGGCCAACTTTATCTTGGTAAAAGTCGGCGATGCCGCCAGATGGCGTTCGCTGTTAATGCCCAAGGGCATGGTGGTCCGGGACTGCGCATCATTCGGACTGCCGGAATATATCCGGCTCGGCATTCGGACCTTAGCGGACTGCCGGCGGTTGGTCGCGGCCATGACTGAGGTGGCGCAAGCTGCCCTTGCTGATTGACGGCCCGGCCTTTAGAATCAGAGCAACCCGGCCCGTTGGGGCGTTCCCATACAACGACTGGAGTTTATTGCCATGACGACCACTAGACAGACCACCACCGGCGCAATCGTAGGCGATAGTACGTTTAACTCGGCCTTCGGCGCTCCATCCGACCGCGCAGTGGCCAAGCTCAAGACCCACCTGACTCCCTACGTTCAAGAATTCATCAAAGCCGCGCCCTTCGCCGTGATGGCGACCACCGCAGATGATGGCCGCTGTGACGCCTCCCCCAAGGGCGGCAAACCAGGTTTCGTGAAAGTGCTTGATGAGAAGCACCTGCTTTTCCCGGATGTGGCCGGCAACCGCCTGTTCCAGTCCTACCAGAATATCGAGACCAACCCCTTCATCGGTTTGATCTTCTTCATACCCGGCATCAATGACACCGTCCGGGTCAACGGCAAGGTCACAATAGTCACCAAAGAGGAACTGGAAGCCCAGAATATCGAACTGTCTCTGTATGAGATCGACGATAATTCCAAACACCTGCAGGGGATGTTGGTTGAGGTTGAAGAGGCCTATGGCCACTGCCCCCGGGCCTTGAAATTCTCTCACCTTTGGGAGGCCGATGAGATCGAGAAAAACAAGGCCAATTCTCCCATCCCGGAGCGAACGGACGAGAATTACCACCAGCACAAAGAAGGCAGTTAATCAGATAATCTTCAGCCCTTAAAGCCCATTTATTGGCGATGTAAAACAGGCCCCGGACCGAGTCCAGGGCCTGTTTTTAAATTCCGAATTCAAGGCTAAATCCAAGCGTCAATTTTGGTTTACAACAGCGGTGGGTCACCGTAAGATGGGTTGAATAACCCTACCCAAAGCACCCGAGGTTTTCTCCAAATGGTAACCATCGCCTTCGAAAAACACACACTGTCCAACGGCTTGGACGTGATACTTCATGAAGACCACAACATCCCCGTAGTAGCCGTAAATGTCTGGTACCACGTGGGTTCCAAAGACGAAGAAATAGGGCGCACCGGGTTTGCCCACTTGTTCGAGCATGTGATGTTCGAAGGCTCCAAGCACCACAACAGCAGCCATTTTGAGCCGCTGCAAAAGGCCGGGGCCAACCTCAACGGCTCCACCACCCCCGACCGCACCAACTACTGGGAAGACGTCCCCACCAACTACCTGGACTTGGCCCTCTGGCTGGAAGCGGACCGCATGGGTTTCCTGCTGGACGCACTGGACCAGCAACGCTTTGACATCCAAAGGGACGTGGTCAAAAACGAGCGCCGCCAGTCTTATGAGAACCGGCCTTACGGCATGGCCAGTTGGCATATCCAAGAGGCTCTGTATCCCATGCCGCATCCGTACCACTGGATGACGATCGGCTCCCAAGAAGACCTGGATGCCGCCGAGCTGGACGACATCAAAGACTTCTTCAAGCGCTTCTACTCCCCCACCAATGCCAGCCTGGCCATCGCCGGCGACATCAACATGGGCGATGCGCTGGAGATGGTCAACAAATACTTCGGCGACCTGCCACCGGGCGAGTCGGTCCCCCGCAAGGGACGCCATGATTCTGGGTTGAAGGGGCGCATAGAATTGGAGATGCGCGACAAGGTGACCCTGCCCCGGACCTATATTGCCTGGCCCACACCGCCTGAAGGCGACATCGACGACGCACCGCTGGAGATGTACCAGGCCATCATGTCCGATGGGTTGACCTCCCGGCTGCACAAGTCTTTGGTCTACGAGAAGCAGATCGCCCAGAGCGCCAACATGCGCTATCACTCGTCTGAGATCGCCGGACAATGCGTGCTCTCGGTCACCGCTGCCGAAGGCCATGAGCTGGCCGAAGTGGAAGCCGCCGCCGATGCCGAAATGGCACGCTTTCTCCGTGAGCCGCCAACTGACGAGGAAATCACCAGGGTCAAGAACCGGATCGAAGCCAGCCATTACCGTCAGCTGGCCCGCATCGGCGGGTTCGGCGGACGTGCGGACCAACTGAACCATTTCAGCGTCTTCTCCTCCAACCCGGAACTGATCAACACCAGCCTGGACAAGTACATGGCGGTGACCCGTGAGGACATCATGCGGGTGGCCGAGTCGGTCCTTGGTGAGAACCAAGTACGGCTGCGAGTGCTGCCAGAGCCTTCCCTATCGCCGGCCACGATCACGGTCGACCGGACCATCATGCCGCCGGCCAAGAGCGAGCCGGTCTTCTCCCCGCCGTCTCCGACCCGTACCAAACTATCCAACGGCATGGGCATATCAGTCATCGAACAACGGGGAATGCCGATAGTGGCATTCGGCGTGCTCATGGATGCCGGCGCCTCCCGCGACCCGGAGCAACTCCCCGGCCTGGCCGGGTTCACCGCCCAGATGCTGCCCGAGGGGACCGATTCCAAGACCAGTCAAGAGATAGCTCAGGCCTTCGAGTTCATCGGCTCCCGCATATCAGCCGACGGACGCCGTGAATACACCCTGCTTTCAGCGGAGACCCTGACCAAGCATTGGCCCACCGCGCTGGAACTCACCGCCGACCTGGTATTGAACCCCAGCTTCCCTGACCATGAGGTGGAGCGAGTCCGCAGAGAGCATCTGACGGAGCTGCGCCGGGGCAAAGACGAACCCAACGCCGTGGCCGAACAGCTGATGGCCGGGCTCGTGTTCCAGGGCAGTTCGGGATACGGGCATCCCCTATCCGGCACCGAGGATTCCATTGGAGCGCTGACCCGCGACGACCTGGTGCGCCAGTTCAGCCGGGATTACGGGCCGGCCAACGCTAACCTCATCGTGGTCGGCGATGTCAGTATCGATGAAGTTGCGAAGAGAGCCGAAGAAGTCTTCGGTTCCTGGAAGGGCGGAAGCCCTTCGGTCAACGGCAAAGCCGAGGTACTGCCATCCAACGGAACGGCCACTATCTATCTGGTGGACCGCCCCGGAGCGTCGCAGTCGGTCATCCGCGCAATGCATACAACCATCCCCAGACTCCACGCGGACTACCTGGGGCTAACGCTGATGAATTACTCCTTTGGCGGTCAGTTCTCGGCCAGACTGAACCAGAACCTGCGCCAGGACAAGGGCTACAGCTACGGCTATCAGTCCCACGTCCAGTGGTTCCGTGGCCCGTCGCTGATGCTGGCCGGGGGCTCGGTCCAGACCGAAGTCACCAAGGAATCAGTATTCGAGACACTGAAAGAATTCAACGAGGTCCGCGGCGATCGACCCATCAGCGAGGAAGAACTGGAAAACGCCAAGCAGAGCGTCCTGCGGAGCTTCCCGGCCAACTTCGAGCGGCCCGGCGCGGTCATGGGACAGGTTTTGCAGATGGTCCAGTTCGGCCTGCCCGACGACTACCTCCAGACCGTTCGGTCAAGCGTCGAGGCCGTAACCCTGGCAGATGTCCACCGCATCACCCAGGAACTGGTGCGCCCTGACCAACTGAAGATACTGGTGGTCGGGGACCGGGAGCAGATCGAAAAGGGTCTCCGGGAATTAGACCTCCCCACCGTGATTCTCGATCTGGACGGCGTCGAGACCACTTAATCTCTATCGCTGATGCAAACAAAAAGAGTCCCGATTCACATCGGGACTCTTTTTGTTTGTTATCTAATAAGACTTGGGGATCACTGTTGCGGACGCTCGCCCAATTCCAGAGTGAGCTTCCTCCGGAACCCTTCGCCGTCAACGATCCGGAATATCTCAACCTCCAACTCTTGGCCGGCGCTGAATTCCTGTTTCAGCAGACGGGTCAAATCGGAGATTGTAGCGATGTCGTGGCCACCGATGTTCACCACAATGTCGCCAGGTTCCATTCCGGCGCGGTCCGATGGCCCATCGACCACCGTGTTCTGGATAATCACACCTTCGCGGATCGGCAGTCCAACCTGTGCCGCTACTTCGGGTATCAGGTCGGCCAGGAAGACGCCCATCCAGGCCCAGCGGACGTGCCCGAGTTCCACGAGTTGGTCCGCCACCTGTTTCGCGGTCTCGATGTCGATGGCGAATCCGATTCCCTCCACAGAGACCCCACCGCCCTGGCTGGAACCCCGGAGCACCGCTGTGTTTATCCCAACCAAGCTTCCGTTCAGGTCGATCAGAGGGCCACCGCTGTTGCCGGGGTTGATGGAGGTGTCGGTCTGGATCAGGTCATACAGGGTGATTCCGGGTGATGCCTCGATGGAACGTCCCAGCGCCGACACAACGCCGACCGTTACCGTGGGCCCACCAGGCAGCGCCAGGGCATTGCCGATGGCGATCACCCAATCTCCTGCCCGGAGATTTCCGCTCTCTCGCAATGGCAATGATGGGTACCCGTCACCCGGTAGCCGCAGTACGGCCAGGTCCGAGAGCCGGTCCGCGCCGACGATTTCGGCAACGACCTGAGTCCCGTCGTCCTTGGTTACAGTGATCTCCACTCCACCTTCGATCACATGGTTGTTGGTGAGCACCAGGCCCGATTCATCAAAGATGACCCCGGTGCCGCTGCCAAAACCAGTCGACTGGCGGCCGAACCGGTCCTGGGTGATGATTCTGGCGACGATGGACACCACAGCCGGGCGCACATCTTCCACCGTGTCGGCAATGTTGGGTAGTTGCAGCATGCTCGGAGCGCTGCCCTCGTTCTCGATCGTTGGCTGCGGAGTAGGTATGGACTCCCCAGTGGCCGTCGGGTCACTGGAGCAGGCAACAGCAGCCAGCAGCGCCAGCATCGTCACGGCCAGAAAGACCCTGAGACCCGACTTGGACGGACGGGCCATCGACCGGCCGAATAAGAAGGTCATGGTTACGCGAACCCCTTTGCAGCCTCACGTTGGATCCTGAAGAGGGACTCCATACCCCGGGATGCCAATGATAAGACCTCTTCCACCTGTTGGCGGGGAAATGGTTGGGCTTCCGTTGCGCCCTGAATCTCCACCAGGCCGCCTTCGGACGTTAGTACCACATTGAAATCAACATCGGCGGCAAAGTCTTCTTCGTAGCAGAGGTCGAGCAGGAGTTGACCATTCAGTATGCCAACACTGACCGCTGCCACCGGACAGAGCAGCGGAAGCTCGGCCAAAATCCCATTCTTAACCAGCATCTGCAAAGCCTGATGCAATGCAACGTAGGCCCCGGTGATGGCGGCGGTCCGGGTGCCTCCGTCGGCCTGGATCACGTCGCAGTCTATCTGGACCGTGCGCTCGCCCAGGGCATCCAGGTCGGTCACCGCCCTTAAGGAGCGGCCAATCAGGCGTTGAATCTCCTGAGAGCGTCCGCTGGGCTTGCCTGAATCCCGCTCCCGGGTCGACCGGGTGTTGGTCGCACGGGGCAACATGGAGTATTCGGCGGTGACCCAGCCTTTGCCCTGGCCTCGCATGAAACCGGGCACCTTTTCTTCAAGTGAGGCGGCGCACAACACCTTGGTGGTGCCCATCTCGATCAATGCCGAACCCTCGGCGTATTTCTGATAACCGGGTGTGATGATCGTAGGGCGGTTTTCGTCCCAAGCTCGTCCGTCCGGTCTGGAATAATCAGCCAATTGTTTTTTCCTTAGTCTTGGTTATTGATTCAGATGCGCGCAAGGGCGTATTAGAGTCAGCCCAGGCATCAAAAACCAGTATACATTACGCCTGTTGCGAGAGATCACCGCTCCGTGTTAACCCATAGATCTCGGCCGTCAGTGATGAACTCGACCTCGCCGTCCTCGTCGGTCCGGTACAGGTTCTCGCGCACTGTCTGTAGCAACAACCTCCCGACCACCTCGGGGCTGGGATGTCCGAACGAGTTGATTCCACCCACGGATATCAACGCCACCGCCGGGTCCACTGCGTCCAGAAAACCGGCGGTAGAAGATGTTTTGCTGCCGTGATGGGCCACTTTCAAAACAGTGCTCTGAATCCCCGCCTGGCTGGCCGCCAATAATGACTCCGTCGCGGCTTCGACGTCAGCCGTCAGTAAGAAACTGATGTCACCGTAGGTCACCCGCAGCACCAACGCACCGTTGTTGGCCGTCTGACCGGACGTTGCGGACACTGGGTTCAGCACCTCCGCCATCACCCCGGAGCCAAGGTCCAGCCGGTATCCCTGATGCACGGAGATCACATCAACGCGGTTCCGTGCTACGCTGGCCTGCCACTGGGCAAACATCGCGGATTCAGTGGAACTGGCCCCCGAGAGTACCGCGCCCACCTGGTAGCTGTCCAAGACGTCCAACAGGCCCCGGCTATGGTCCGAGTCCAGATGGGTCACCACCACCAGGTCGAGGCTGCGGTCGCCGTTGGGCATTGCGCCGTCAAGGGCCCGAATGGCGCTGTCCGACTTGGGGCCGCCGTCTACCAATACCTGCCGCCCGCCCGGAGTTACGATCAGCGCACTGTCGCCCTGTCCCACGTTAAAGAAATAGACGTGTAGGTCGCCGTTGCCTGCGGATCCGACCTGCCACCAGAGCGTAATGGCGGCCGCCGCCATCATCACTGCGCCCAGCACGACCGGAACAGTCTTGACCGGCTCCATCCGTATGCCTGCCAGCGCTCTTATCCCCTCTTTGACTCGCGACCACGCCCGTCCCAACCGACCCGGCTTGAGCAGTAGCAAAAGCGCGCCCAGAGCCGAGTACCAGGCCACCACCAACCAGTTGTTGGCCCAGTCGGTCTGCACCGTCCACTTCGGAGCTAGCTCAACCAGCCCTATCAGATAACTGGACGGCACCCACACCAGCCAGCCGACGATCTGCCCAAGAGTTGTACTGGCGAGACCCACCACCGCCGCCAGCAGAGTTCCCGCCATGATGAATGGCATGGCTGGAAGCGCCAGGACCGTGACGATGATGCCGGGCAGCGCCACCTCCCTAAAGTTAAAGGCCAATAGCGGCCAGGTAGCCAGCATGGCGGACCAGGAGATTATCAGTGCGATCAAGGGCGCGCGGACCAACGAGTAAGCCCAAGGCTCCCACCAGGCATGGCCCGGCCCTGTTGTTGCAGGCGCCCACCGGGGAATGAACGGCTGGGTGAACGCTATTCCGGCCATGGCGGCGAAGCTGAGCTGAAAAGACACTCTCTGGATTATCTCCGGAGATACCGCGGTCATGACTCCCGCACTAAACGCCAATGCCGGCAGGATGCTTCCGGGTCTGCCAAGCCCCATCGCAACCAGATACACGCTGCCCATCACCGCCGCCCGCACAACCGATGGCGGGAGTCCAGTGACCAGGGCATAGGCCCAGACTGCGATCAGCGGGACGGCCAAGAAGTACCAACCGCGTCGTCCCAATAACCACGACGCCCCGGCCAGGAACATCACCACCAAAACGCCCACGTGCAGACCGGATATGGCCAGCAGGTGGGAGGTTCCAGTGCTCCGGAAGTCCTGCACCATCTCCGGCGGCAGGTCGCTCTTTAATCCGAGAAGCAACGCTTGCCCCAGGGCCGATTGCGGGTAAGGGACCGTGTCTTGGATGCTCTCCGATAGGCGGCTTCGCAGCGAGTAGGGCCACTCCCGCCACCCACTGGCTGTTCCGGTCACGATAGTGGATCCGGCGTTCATGATTCCGGTGATCCCTTGGCCTGCCAGGTATGCTGGATAGTCGAACCCGCCAAACGGCTCGGGACGGCTCAGTTTGCCGGTGACAGTGACTCGGTCGCCGTGATCGAAGTAGGGCGGTGAACGGCGGCTCACCAGGTCGGTAGACGGCCTTGCGTAGACCAGGATTCGGCCCTCTAAGGAAATCGCGCCGGAGTCGGCGATGACCTCTTTCAGGTCGAGTTGAAACCGGATACGGCTGCCGGAGAACTCAGGGTAGCCGCTGATCTGACCCTCAAGCGTGACCTCGGCCCCGGTCTGACCGGCTAGTGGCAGGGACTCAAAGGGCGAAGGTGGGCTGACAACGGAATCACCCCAGGAGCAAGAACAAAACCAGCACCGCAGGGAACACCGGCAGCCGACGCAGGCGCATCGCCAGCCCCGATGTGACCGCTGCTCCCGAGAGAAATAACAACGCAGCCAACGGCGCATCGGTTTCTAGGCCAATCAGGACTCCTAGAAACCAGGCGACGACCATGAAAGCCAATCTCATGGGAGTAAAGCTGCCGTTGAAAGCGACGCCCGGACCAAGATCACTTTTCCCCGGACACGGTAACTAGTTCACGGATGTTTTCGTAGGTGACCGGTCCGATTTTTGCGACTTCTTGGACCTCCTCTACAGACTGGAACAAGCGGACGTTCTCCCGGTAGTCGACGATGGCTTGGGCCAGTACCGGCCCGATTCCGGGCAGGGTGTCCAATAGCCCGGCTGGAGCCGAGTTAAGGTCTATCAGGGTCCCGGTCGAGGTCTGACCGGCAGATGAGCTTGAGGCGGTTGCCAGAGCAGGGGCGTCCAGCGGGGGGATGATCTGGATCACGGCGTTGTCATTCTGTCTTGCCAGTAGGACCGTGGCGGCCAATACTGCGGCGATGGTGGCTATGATCAACACCGTGAAAGCCATGTTCCGGGCGGTTAGCTCCGGCATTCCCTGCCCCCGTATGTCTTTAAGTGTCTTTGAATCTGATGAGCAACGGGTCTGGTCGTGTGCCCAGGTTGTACTAGCCAAGGCTGTCAGATTATAATCGAGCGCACATTCTTATTAAAAGGGGTAATACCGTGGGCACTAACAAAGCAACGTCCGTCAACGGCGAACAAAAACTGCACGCTTTCTTCAAGGGCGCTGTGGTACCGATGGATGAGGCTAAAGTGAGTGTGATGACCCATGCACTACACTACGGCACCGCCGTATTCGAAGGCATCCGCGGTAACTGGAACGAGGAAGAAGGCAAGATCTTCGTCTTCCGTATGCGCGAGCATTACGAGAGGTTGATTCGGGGTTGCAAGATCCTATTGCTGGATATCCCATACACCGCCGACCAACTCTGTGATATCACCGTGGACTTGATCGAGCAGAATTCGCACCAATCGGACATCTATATTCGGCCCCTTGCCTACAAGAGCGCCGAAGTTGTTGCGAACCTGAAGCTTCAGGAACTGGAAAGTGATTTCACGTTGATCACTGTGCCGTTTGGCAATTACCTGGGGACAGATATCCTGCGTTGCTGCACATCATCCTGGCGACGGGTGGACGACAACATGATCCCGACCCAGATCAAGAGCGCGGGCATCTACGTAAATAGCATGCTGGCCAAGACCGAAGCCACTCTGGCCGGTTTCGACGAGGCCATCATCCTGAACCAGGACGGCCATGTCTCCGAGGGCTCCGGCGAGAACGTCTTCATGGTGGCCGGCGGGAAACTGCATACGCCCAGGATTGAAGACAACGTCCTGCCCGGCATCACCAGAGCGACCATTATCCAACTGGCCCAGGCCGAGCTGGGTATCGAGGTGGTTGAGCGCAGCATCGACCGGAGCGAACTCTACCTCAGCGACGAGGTTTTCCTCAGCGGAACGGCCGCTCACCTGACCCCGGTGGTGTCTTTGGACTGCCGCGACATCGGCACCGGAGAACCCGGACCAGTTTCGATGCAGCTTCAGAAGCTGTATTTCGATATCGTGGTGGGGCGGAACCCCAAGTACCTTCACTGGTGCACGGCGGTCACACCCCAGATGGTGCCGGCCTAGTCTTCGCGGCCGGTGCACTTGACCAGCAGAACCAACGGACGCCCCAATCAACGGGCGTCCGTTTTGTTTGCCCCGTATTTTTGCAGCCCGTATTTTTACCAGTAGGAGTAACGTGATTTGATCTGGGTTGGTCTGGGGATACTCTGCTATGCCATCGGCAGCCTGCCGACTGCTTATCTATTCACCCGCTATATCCTGGGCCAGGATATCCGGCAGATAGGTGATTTCAACAGTGGTGCGGCCAACGTCTTTCGTAACGTAGGCGCCAAGGCCGGTGTCGCCGTAGGGGCGATCGATATCGTCAAAGGCGCTCTGGTAATAGTGCTGGCTAAGCTGCTGGTTGATGACACGGGTATGGAGATGATGGCCGGTGCAGCAGCGCTGGCCGGGCATAACTTTCCAGCTCATCTGAAGTTTAGGGGCGGGCGTGGCGCGGCAACCGCAGTGGGAGTCCTGATTGCCTCGGTGCCGATAATCGGGCTGCCCATAGGGGCCGGATGTTTGGTGCTGCTCTACTTCACCCACAAGGCCATCTATCCCTTGGCGGTGTTCCTGGTCGCCATTCCCGTATTGGCCTGGCCGGTGGGTTACTCGCCTGTCTTGGCGGTCTATGCCGTGGCGATCCCGATCGCGGTGGGCCTGAGCCATTTCTTTACCACTCGCATACTGAATCCCGGCGCGGCAAAGAATATGGGCAGCGCCGGAGATTCGCCGCTCCCACAGTGACGCTGGGGCGCCTAGGACGCAGACGGGTTACTCGGAAGGGCTGGCCAACACCAGATGACCGCCGTCATCTTCCAAGCGGCCCTCTGACAGCAGACCGCTAATCACTTTATCGAACCGCTCCCAGATGACTTCGGTGGTCCGTCCGTAGCCCAGGAGCTTGGCTGCCGGGGCCGTTGTCTGCTCCCTGGCGATGCCGTAGGACTGGCCCACCACTACGCAAACCGCCTCGGCCAGTTCTTCGTCCGACACCATCTCCAGCTTGCGGGTTGAAGGAGACAGGCCCTGCCGGTTGCGCACCGGTGGTTGAGTCATATCCGTACTCCAGAGGAAATCGCCGCGCCGGGAGACGCCACCGGATTCGACCACATGGTCAAATGCTTCTTCCAGAGCCGCCTGGACACCCTTGCCCTGCCGTCTGATGCCAGCTTCCGCGAATATCCGGCGCGCAGCCTCAGACACGTGCACCGGACTCTCTACCTTGACGACCTCAGCCACCCACAGCGCCATGGACAGCGGAGATGCTGCGGCCAGTCCTTGGTCATCGGCATTGATACCTGGCTTTGCGGTCTGGTATTTGGCGACCTGAGGTTCTGCTGTTGGTTCAGGAACTTCGTCACGGACGATGACCGGTTCCGGTTCAATGACTTCGGGTTCCTCGACATCGATATTGACCTCGAGCTCCGGGATCTCAGGTTCGGGTTCAGGTTCCGGCTCCGGTTCAGGGATATCTATGGCTGCCAGGACCCGTTCCAGTTCCCGTTGCGGGTTGCTGGCCCATTCCGGACTCCACGCCCGATGCAGACGCCAGCCCAGGCCTTCCAGCACCTGGGGCCGTAGGCGGTCGCGGTCACGGGCTGATCTGGCGCTGTTGTAGGACGGGCCGTCGCATTCTATGCCCAATATGTAGCGTCCCGGGTGCTCGGGGTCCGACACCGCCAGGTCTACCGTGCCGGTGCCCCAACCTGGAGATTCCGCCACCAGATACCCGTTCTCTTTAACGAACTCCGCCACTGATTGTTGGAACCGGGTGACCGGGCCTGACTCGTCGGCTGACATGATATCCTCGGGCGCCGCATCCAAGATACCCCGGTGCGCGAAAGCCAAGAAGGTGCGCAATGCCCTGACGCCCTGGGAGTTGGTGCGCTCCAGGTCGATGTCGTCTTCAGTCATGTTGGTGAAGACCTCACAGCGCCTTCTGGCCCTGGTGATCAAAACGTTGAGCCGACGCTCCCCGCCCTCCCGGTTGAGAGGCCCGAAATTCAGGTCCACCCGGCCGTCCGCCGCCCGGCCGTAACCGATGCTGACCATGACCACATCCCGTTCATCGCCCTGCACCGTTTCCAAGTTCTTGACGAAGAATGGCTCATCTGGATGGGCGGCAAAGAACCGCTCTCCGGAATGGTCGTCCTTTCTCAGGTCATCCAGCTTGTCCAATACCTCTCTTGTTTGGGCCATGCTGAACGCCGCAACGCCCAGCGAAAGTTCAGGACTGGTCCTGGCGTGTTCCATCACCGCCTGCGCCACTGCTTCGGCCTCCAACGGATTGGTGCCGGTCGTCCCCCGGCCGTAGACGGTGTCGGGCAGATGATGAAAGAACAGGCCGGTGCTCTCTCTTCCGGCGTCGGGGCTGGGGAACAGAACCAGGCCCCCGCCGTAGAACTCCTGGTTGGACACGGCGATCAGCGAGTCGTGTCGGCTGCGGTAGTGCCAACGCAGCATCCGGCTGGGCGCATTCTGGGCCGCGAACAACCCCAGGATGCTTTCGATATCGCTGGTCGTCTCCTCCTCGCTGTACTCCTCGACCTGGCCAGCGGACTCAAAGAAAGGTGTCGGTGGGAGTTGCTGGCTGTCGCCAACGACCACCACCTGGCTGCCCCGCATCACGGCGCCCAAGGCGTCCACCGGCTTCACCTGGCTGGCCTCGTCGAAGACCACCAGATCGAACTCGATGCCACCGGGGCTGAGGTAGGCGGCGATGGACAGCGGGCTCATCATGAAGACCGGCTTGATCGCCTGAATGGGATTACCGGCCCGTTCCAGCAGTTGTCGGATGGGAAGATGACGTCGGCGCATCTCGAACTGCCGTCGCAGCACCGCCAGTTGGCCGCCGCCCTGGTTCCTGGGCAGCCGCTCCCAATGGGCCTGGGCCAAACGGGCGCGGTTGTGGGCCAGAATCTTGAGGTCCAATTCTTGGAAGCTCTCTCGCACCTGGTCGTGGGCTGCCCCGTCAAAGGAACGCAGTTCCGGGCGCTCCGTCAGGGCGCGCTCCCAGAGGCCCTGGAACCAAGCGCGGTCGTAGGCGTCGATCAGCGCATCTTCCCCTTCTGACCACTGGTATGCGGCTTCCAGGACGCCTTGGAGTCCTTCGGCCTGGCAGTCGGTGCCCTGGACGTTCAGGCGGACGATATCGTGAACGCCCTCAGTGTTCTCGAGACACCCGGTGGCCATCCGGAGTTGTTGTGACAGCGACTGGTCTGATAATTCTCCAGGCTGTTGAAAACGGCGTTGAACGTCCAGGTCCAGGCTACGGGCCACCTGCCCAGCGGCGTTGTCGAATTCCACCAGAGCTTGGTCTATCGGTTCGACCAGCTCGATGAGAAGTTCCGGGTCCGGGTCGCGGGACAGGTAGACCAGCAAAGCCCGCGGCGTCAGGCCGTCGGTTATTTCCTGGTTCAACTCCAACAGCCAATGGGTGACCCTGGTGATCCGTTGCCAGTTTGAGTCAACGCCTTGCCAGATGGCCCGGAACAGTTCGGGGCCGAGTGACTCATGCTCACGGTAGACCGACTCGTTGCGCTGGTATTCCTCGATCGCGATGACCAACGCCAAAAGCCGCTTTGCACCCGGAACTCCCCCTGAAGTTAGACCGCCCAGACGCGCTCTGGTGCGGCGGTAATCGGCTATGATCAACCGCCACGGCTTAACGCCCTCGGTCTCGAGTACCCGTCGCTCGGCGGAAACGTCTTGGTCCCAGGCATGCAATCGCAATGACGATCCAAATTCGGCCTGCAACGAAGCCATCGCCGACCCGGTATCCACCAGGCTTCGGACGTCGTCCGGGCGTATCCCCCACTGCTCATTCACCAGGTCGAAGCCATCCATCTCGGGGGCTGCGATCGCCCGCCGGGCTGCCGCAACCACCTGACGTACCTCCGCCAGGTCAGTGGGAGGAGCCAATCTCATGGTCTGTGCCAGGTTGTTGGCCCGCTCTGTGAGGGTTTCTAAAGCCGACTTGTAGACCGGCAGGTTGCGCCGGATATCTTCTTGGGCGGCCGGGAGAAGGTCGGTAAGCTGGGAACCCCAGAACGGATGCTCTTTGGGCGGGCCCATGTATAGAAGCCTGGCCTGTAGCTCTTCCACCAGACCCCGTTTCCGGCGGTACTCAGCCTGCGACCAACCGCTTATTTCAGGCAGCAAGACTCTCGGATACTCAACTCCGGCCCTGGCAAGTAATTCTCCGGAGGCCTGAAATGGAGTGACTCCGGACTCGCCGACCGCCTGGTTCACGGCATCGCAGTAGTTGTTTAGGCGCTGCCTCAGTCGGGTGAGTTCAGTGACGTCTTCGGCAACCGCCCCGGTGCGGGGGCGGCCCAATTCCAGCGTGCGGGCCAGCTCGTCCAGCACCATCTTCTTGGCCGTCTTGTGGCTGTGCAGCTCCAGACAGGCGTCGCCCAGGCCAACGTTGTCCAACCGGCGTTTCACCACCTCCAGGGCCGCCATCTTCTCCGACACGAACAACACAGTCCGGCCGCGGCCGACAGCTTCGGCGATCATGTTGGTGATGGTCTGAGACTTTCCGGTGCCTGGCGGGCCCTGGACGACCAGGTTCATACCCTGGTTCACATCCAGCAGAGTCAGGGTTTGGGAGCCGTCGGCGTCGACCACATGGAATGTGTCACCCGGAGCTAGGACCGCGTCCAGGTTATCGTCGCTCCCGATCCGAGACGGGGCTTCATCGAACCCGTCTTCCAATAAAGCGCCGATGATGGAATGGTCAGTGGGTGAGGAATCCTCGGGCCAGGTCTCGGCGTCCAAGTCCCGGTACATCAAGAATTTGCTGAAGGAGAAGAACGCCAACGCGACACCTTCGCGGTCTATGGTCCAGCCTTCTATCCCTTGGACTGCCTCAGCCACCGAGTCGAGATAAGCGCCGATGTCCAGCCCGTCGGCCTCTGGCAATTCAGGAAGGGCAATGCCGAATTCCAGGCGAAGTTTCTCCCGGAGTGACACGTTGGAACTAGTGTCTTCTCCGGTGTGGCGCAGTTGGAACTGTCCTCTGGGGTTGGCCCGTTCTAGACTGACGGGTAATAAAACCAGCGGGGCTACTCGGGTTTCCTTGTTGGCGCTGTTGTCCTGCCATTGCAGCATTCCAAAGGCCAGAAAGAGGGTGTTTACGCCCTGCTCTTGGATGAACGAGTTGGCCAGACGGTAAGTGGACAGCAAGCGCCTTTCCAACTCGGCGGCTGGATGGATGGTGCGCAACCGAAGTTCTTGCCTGCGAGCCCCGTTGGAGCTATTGGAACTGTTGGCACCCGACTCATCGTCAGGATGGGGGACCAACACAGCGACCCGTTCTTCTTCGTCGAGGGCTTTGATCAGGTCCTGGAGGGAATGGCCCTGCAGCCAGGCGCCCCTGGAGCGGAGCAGCCGGTAGTTGAGCAACGGGTTACGCATCCCCAGGTCAAGAAGGTCCCGGCGTGCGGCCTCAAGCTTGGCGCCTATCGTGTCCGAATGGCGTTGGTGGGTGGTAGACGCCTCTTCCAGAGTTTCTAGAAGGGGAAACAAAAGTTCGCGAGGCTCGTCTGTCGCCAGGTATTCTAAGAGTCTCGCCGGGACTTTCCCAGAATCTATCACGTCGCCGAGGTTTATCCTCCATCGAGCGATGGTTTCCAGGCCGGGCCAGGCTTGGGGGCCGGTGATGCGGCCCTGACTAAATAACGAGATTCCCAGAGACATATGCCGGTCGATGGTCCGGACCTGGTCTTGGGATTCCTTGATGGCGTCCAACAGGGGTAGTTGATCGGCCAGTTCTGAGGGTGGCTTGGCGACGCAGATATCCGAGAGAACACTGCGGGCCTGGCGGTAATCGCTGGAGAGGAGCCGGGTGCGGCGGCCGCTGGAGTTGACCAAGACTTCCTTTGCATCAGCAATGTCTTGGTTCCAGGCTTCAGGGGTTAGGGTGTGGGCGAAATCGTTCCGGATGACGGACAGCGCAAGCCCGGCAGACAGCAGTTCGTCCAACTCCTGCCGGTGGGTGTCCCATTCCGAGGCGTCGAGGTTTACGCCCTCTAGATCAGGGGCGTCAACGGCCCAGCGGGCCGCAAGGATGAGCGCTTCCCGTTGGTCCTGCCCCCGCGGTCCGGGTAGCGCCATGGCTCGGGCAAGTTCGCTGGCAGCGTCCTCCAGACTCTGGAGAGTCTGCCGCTTTGGGCTGCGCTGAGAACCCGGTCCTCCGGTCCGCTGAGTTGACTCGGGAGCACCGTTCCGGTCGCTTCCTGTTGACATAACTCCACGTTAGCACACCAACCTTTTTAGAGACCAGTTGTCTGTAGTTCAGCTAGCGTCAGATCGGTAAGTCTGGCGCATCTTCCACCATGATATACTCGGAAAATTACGGGTGAATTACGGGGCGTCAGGCACGCGAGCCAACGCCCAGCAAAGGCAGGAGAAAAATGGACGTATTCGACATGTCCGAGATTATGGCCGGCCACAAAACGAACGGCCAGTTGTACCACGAATTTTTCGCGGCTGATCGCCTGAGCGTCGGCCTCTATGTTCTGGAAGCCGGGGCCACCGACCCGCAATCTCCGCACACGGAAGATGAGATTTACTACATCGTGTCCGGGGCCGGGACGGTCGAGATAGCGGGGGAAAACCGTCCGGTTAGCGCCGGGGCGGTCATTTATGTGGACGCCCATGTCGACCACCGGTTTCATTCGATAACCGAAGCCCTGAGCGTAATCGTTGTATTCGCTCCGCCCCGCCATTCACTAAGGACTTAGGCTGGGACTTAATTGGAGAACCTTATCTGGGGGACCAAGTAATGTCAGACGTAGAAATCATGGGGATGATTGGCGTCAACCGGGAGCGGGATTCTTCCCGGGGCGTAACTGTCAGCCTCTTCGGGGGCGGCATCAATCCTGCTGACGAGATTCCCGCCGGTATCGACGCCGACTATATCGCCGAGTTCTCCCAGGCCCACGAAGCCAGCGGATTCGACAAGGTGCTTATTGGGTATTCGTCGGCCACGGCAGAGGGATTCGGCGTGGCCGGGTACGCGGCCTCCCAGACCAAGACGCTGGGATTTCTCATCGCCCACCGGCCGGGTTTCGTGGTACCGACCCTGGCTGCCCGTCAGGCCGCCACATTGGACCAGCTAACTGGCGGCCGCATCGCCATGCATATCATCAGCGGCGGCAGTGACATCGAACAAAGACGGGATGGCGACTGGATCGACCACGACGCCCGCTACCGCCGGACCGACGAGTTCATGGAGGTCATGCGCCGCGTCTGGACCGAGACCACTCCTTTCGATTATGACGGGGAGTTCTATAAGTTCGAGCAGAACTTGAGTGAAGTCCGTACCTACCAACGGCCCCACGTGCCCCTGTACTTCGGCGGGGCATCGGACGTGGCCAAGGAGGTCGGCGCGAAACGGGCCGACGTCTATGCCCTCTGGGGCGAGCCATTGGATTCGATAAGAAGCCAGATCGCTGACATCCGGGGACGCGCCGCCAAGTACGGCCGGGATATACGCTTCAGTGTCTCTGTAAGACCCATCTTGGGGAACACGGAAGCGGAGGCATGGGACAGGGCCAGAAGCATCTTAGACCGTGTGAAATCGTCTGTGGGAGAGACTATCGGCCCGGCAAAACCGGCCAGGCTGCAGTCTGAAGGGTCACGGCGGCTATTGGACTTTGCGGCCGAAAGTGACGTCCACGACCAGCGTCTCTGGATGCCCATCGCCGCGACCACCGGCGCTGCTGGCAATACCACCGCTCTGGTTGGCACTGCCGAACAGGTGGCCGAATCGCTGCTGGCCTACGTCGAAGCCGGGGCTTCCGCGTTCATCATTCGCGGCTTCGACCCGCTACAAGACACCATCGATTGGGGCAAAGAACTCATCCCCATGGTCCGGGAAGGGGCGGCTGCTCTCGCTAGTTCTCACTGAAAAATACTAGGAAGCAGGGAGTCCCTGTATCTCCAACAGCGTCTCTAGAAGCCTAAAAAACCGGGCCGTATCAATATGCAACGGCAGGGTGATTTCGCCCGGCCCGCCAGATTCTGAAGTCTCTCCCCAAGAGTCGTTTTCTTCCAGGCCAACGTCTAAGTCCACCTTTGCCACTGTGCTGATCGCCGGATCAAGGGCAATCGCCATGGCCAGAGGGTCGTAGAACTCGAACTGGGGCCTGTCCGGGTGCTTTGTGAACCAGCCCTGTAATAGATCAAGGGTCAATCGTCCAAGAGGGTGTTTCGAACTAAGGCCCATCGCTTGTTCCCGACTGATCGCCACCTGACGGCAAGCTGCCAGATCAACGAATGTGATCGGCAGGCCGCTGGACAGGACCACCTCCGCCGCCACCGGGTCGCAATAGATATTGAACTCGGCCTTGGGCGTGACGTTGCCCGACGCGTTCACAGCCCCGCCCATCACCACGATGTTTCGGGCCTGTTTCAGAGCTGTCCGGCGTTCCCACAGCAACCGGGCCAGGTTGGTCAACGGCCCCAGCGCCACGAGGACCGCGTCCCCCGGTGCCTTGCTCAACAGGTCATCCAAGAGCTGTACAGCAGTACTATCTATCGTGCCCACCGTCGGCTCGGGTAGCCGGTGAGACAGCCCTCCCGGGCCGTGGAATTGGGGTGCGTATTTGAACTTGCCCCGGAGCGGACGGGAAGCACCCTTGGCCACCGGTATATCGCTCCTGCCGGCCGCTTGCAGCAGGGCCAGAGCATTTCTGGTTGTCCGGGCCAGGGCAACGTTGCCTCCGACCGTGGTCAGGCCCAACACCTCTACCTCCGGCGCAGCGAGGGCCATCAGTATGGCGACGGCGTCGTCAACTCCGGGGTCGGTGTCAATGATTAACTTGATCGGCTGGACCATTGGTTTATTCGAGACTCTTTGATTCGTCTACTAGCCCGGCTAAATCGCTCGGCTAATTAGGAGGCGAGGTCGTTGTAAAGATAGGTCGAGTTAGTGAACGCGGTCAGAGACTCCAGGGCCGTGTGCCAGAACCGGTATCCGGTGGCTTTGTGGAGTTTGCCGGTGCTCATTAGTATGGGCCAACGGACCTGGTCCAGCCCCTGGGTGGTGGCGTCTCGCTGCAGGCGCAGCCCCCAGCATAATCTGACCAGCGGGTAGACCAAGAAGGACGGCAGGCTGACAAGTCTACTCTTGATGATCTTGGCCATCTCCCGGTAATGGACGATCCCATCCCCGGCTACGTTGAATGTGCCCGTTATCTCTCTGTCGATGATGATTGATATGATCCTGGCCAGGTCGTCGTCATAGACGAATTGCAATGGCGGATTATAGTCCGTCACCCCGAACATCCAGGGGCGGAAGAAGGTCTGAGTCTCCAGGTTATCCGCGCCGTGTCCCAGCACGATACAGGACCTCAGAACAGTTACTTTGACGTCTGTTTGGGCCCGCGCAAACTCCTCTAACGCCAGCTCGCACTGGTGCTTATCGTAGGCGTAGGGAAAATCAGGGGAAGGCCGCATGGGCGCGTCGTCGGGTATGGGTATCGGATTGTCGCTGTGCGCTCCGTAGACCGTATGGGAACTGATATATATCAGGTGGGTGATCCGCGCGGTGACGCAGGAGGCCATCACCGACCGCAGTGTGTCTAGGTTCTCGTCGTGTATGGCGGAGATCTCGCGGCGGTTTGCCCCATGACGGGCGTTGAAGACCAGATGCACCAGGGTGGTCGCTCCCTGTTCGTTCAATTCGTCGTCGATGGGCTCGGAGACATTCTTGCGGTAGACGGCGATGTTGTGGACGGGAAGCGGCAGCGGATTAACGTCGAAGGCCACCAGTTTTCGCACGGTGGGGTCCTGTTCCAGACGCTCGAGAAGCTTGGAGCCAACGTAACCGGAGGCCCCGGTGATCGCAACTATCTTTCCCTGTTGGGCCATCATCCCCTGCCGTCCGGCCTGTTTAACGGCCGTTCAAAAGACAAACGTAGTGTGGGCAAAAGTCTTGTGTAGAGGTTACCGGAGGGAAGAAGGGAGGGGCAACATACTGCCCAGCCAGGTCTTGGCCGTTATGCCGATCTTCTCTGCTTTGCTCAGGGACACCCGTGAATCCAATATGTCGTAGCCGGACGCCTCGATGCGGTTCAAGACCTTGGAGTAAAGGGCACCCATCACAGCGGGGCAGGCCCGAGATCGCCGTGAGAGATAGGGCAGCAGCTTGAAGCCGCGGTCGAAATACTCTCTGGCCCGCTTGGCTTGGAATTCCATCAGGTCGTGAAACGCCTGGTTACGGACCCCTTTTCGCAGGTCTTCCTCTGAATAACCGAACCGGGCCATCTCATCCTGAGGAATATAGACCCGGCCGATGTCAAAGTCTTCCCGCACATCGCGAATTATGTTCGTCAGTTGCATCGCCAGGCCCAGGTCAACGGCGTATTCCTTGGCATCGTCGTCCTCGTAGCCAAATATCTGCAGGCAGATCAGGCCGACTACCGAGGCCACGCGGTAGCAGTATTCCTTGAGTTCCTCAAAGTTCTGGAACCGGTCTTTGACCAGGTCGCTTTCTACTCCCAGAATCACCTCTTGGAAGTAGTCCTGGGGTATGTCGTAGTTTCGGGCCACGTCGGCCAATGCTATGTAGACCGGGCTGGAAGCGCCGCCGGAATAAGTGCTGTCTAGGTTGGCCTGAAGGTCGGTCAGGGCTTTCAGCTTGGCGTCGGTGGAGGTCTCTTCGTCCACCGAGTCGTCGCAGTGGCGGCAGAAAGCATAGGCGGCATAGATGGCCCGGCGCTTGGCAGCAGGAAGGGTTAAGAAGGCGTAGTAGAAGTTCTTGGCTTCCCGGCGGGTGATGGTCCGGCAGGCGTCGTACGCCGACTCCAAGTCCAATGCTGGATCGATAGTGGGAGAGTGCATAGGTCCTACAGGGGTATGCCGGTTTTTATGAAAAGGCCGGCGGCGAATCAGGCCGCCTCCTGGGTATCAAACAATTATATTACGGAAACCGATCGACGGTTCACGCGCCGGTCTAAGGGGCATGGCCCAGACCTCAGGAGGCGTGGTTCTGGCCGGGTTTTGGTTTCAGTTTATTCGCCGACTACCTGGACCATGACCTCGCGAGGGCGGGGGTGGTCCAACTCTATGAAGAATATGCTCTGGTAGGTGCCGAATTGCATGGCTCCGTCCATCACGGGCACAGTCTCACTGGTGCCCAGCAGAAGATGCTGCAGGTGGGCGTGGCCATTTGGCGATTCGTCTTCGGTCATGTTGACGGTGCGAATCTCAAAATGGTTGTGCTGGTAGTCATGATGCCTGGGAAATATCTTCTCCAGGAAACGTGCCATGTCGTCCAAAAGTAACGGTTCGTTCTCATTGATCTTGACCGCTGCGGTCGTGTGCTTGGAGTAGACAATGGCGAACCCGTTGGCTATCTCGGACTCAGCGACACACTCTGCCACCCAGTCGGTGATGTCTATGAACTCCGGCGCACATTGGGTCTTGACCCGCTTGCAAAAGGACCTAGTTTTCATTTTTGAGACTCCCCCCTAAATTGTTTGCCCCAGATCGACCTTGATTTTCTCGACCCTGTTATACCCTAGTCCCTGTCCTTTTTCTACTGTGCCGAAGCGGCCTGAGAATACCTTCCCAGAGCCAGCAGAGGCCAGTAGTTGCGGTACAGGTGGTAGTTAATCATAAATCCCGCTGGCATATCCAAGCCTTGATAACTGGTTTCTCCGTAATCCGGCAGAGCTTGCAGCCGCTCTCCCACCCCGTAACCGGGAAAGCCAGTTCCGGTGAAGTACGGCTCATCCCAAGCGCCGTCTTCCTGCTGCGTCTCAGCCAGGTATTTCAGCCCATTCTGAGTAGCCTCGCCACGGTGCTCGCCGGCGGCCACCAGCCCGAGCAATGCCCATGCGGTCTGCGACGCTGTGCTGGGTCCAACGCCGTGAAGGGTAGGGTCCACATAGGAGCCGCAGCTTTCGCCCCAGCCGCCGTCTTCGTTCTGATGTGCCACGATCCAGTCAACGGCCCGCCGGACGTAAGGCTGAGACATATCTTCGCCGATGGCCTCAAGTGCCGGCAGTACCGCTCCGGAACCGTAGACGTAATTCACGCCCCAGCGCCCGAACCACGAGCCGTCTTCTTCCTGCTCCTTAATCACGTAATCGAAGCCACGTTCGACTGCCGGGTCGGCCTTGGTGTAACCCAGACGTCCGTACATCTCCAACAGATGGGCCGTGACATCGACGCTGGGCGGATCCAGGGTCTCACCAAAGTCCGAGAACGGTATCTTGGTTAGATACTTCTTGTTGTTGTCCTTATCGAAGGCCGCCCAACCGCCGTTTTTGCACTGCATCCCGGCCATCCACTCAACGCCTCGTTGAATGGAGTCGGCGCGGCGGGATTCCTCGGCTTCCGGCAGCCTCACCTGGTCCAAGGCCATCACCACGATGGACGCGTCGTCGATGTCCGGGTAGGTCAGGTTATCGAACTCGAATGACCAGCCGCCGGGGCGGGTGTCCTTGGCCCGGACTTGCCAGTCGCCCCCGGCGAATATCTGCTTGTCCATGAGCCACCGGGCAGATGACTGCACCATGGGGTCATCCGGGGCCAGTCCCGATTCCAACAGGGCTAATTGGGCGATGCAGGTGTCCCAGACCGGCGAGATGCAGGCCTGTATGTTGCACTTGTCATCATCTTCCAGAGCGAACGCTTCAAAGCCCTCGAATCCTTTTTTCACCGCCTCATGTTCCGGGCCGTAGCCCAGCGTGTGCAGCGCGATGAGAGAGTAGACCCAAGGCGGCTGAATGCCGGCCCACGAACCGTCGGCTTCCTGGTGCTCCATCACCCACTGCATGATCTTTCGTTCGGCGCGGCCCCTAAGTGGGTGCACCGGTAGGCGTTGGTAGAGTCCCACTAGCTTGTCGGTCCAATAAAGGGCCTTGGCCCAGCCGAAGCCGCCAGTGGGCTTGGGCAGGTTATAGTCCGTGCCTTCCCGGCCGCCGGGATAAAGCTCGTCTATGTTGGCCGATTCCGGTACCGGGCAATACGGTTGACGGGCCAGGATTATCAGCATGGGCACCACGGTTGCGCGGGCCCAACTGGCGAATTCATAGATGTTGAAGGGCGCCCAGGACGGTAGGAAGATCATCTCCGGCGGCATATTGGGCGTGCCTTTCCAGTCCCATTGACCGAACAGGGCCAGCCAGATTTTCGTGAAGACGCGGACCTTGGGAATACCACCTATGGAAAGGATGAACTCCCGGGCCTTTCGCAGCGGCTCCGAGTCCGGCGAGTGTCCACCCAGCTTGAGAGCGAAGTAGCATTCTGCCGAGGTGCTGACATCACCTGGGGCTTCGTAATACTGGCCCCACGATCCGTCGCTCCGCTGTTTGCTGAGTATGTAATTGCTTACTTTGCGCCACCGCTCTGAGTCATAACGGCCGGTAAAATGGCAAAGCATCAGATACTCGGCTTCCATGGTGGGGTTGGATTCCAGTTCACCCCACCAATACCCCTCAGAGTACTGAGTCCGGCGGAAATAGTCCTGAGACCGCTGGACAGCTTGGTCCACCGACTGATTGACCTGCGTATTTCTGGATCGGGCCACCATGACTAAGTAGCGTTGCTCCAAGACTTGAGGTTTTTACCATCCACATAACCGTGGCTGACGAACCAATCGATGGCCTGCTGTAATGCGTCTTCTATGGGACGCTGGGGCTGTCCCAACTCCCTGACCGCTTTCTCGCAACTGACATAGGCAGGGGTCTTTGATGCCAGCACTCCCTCGACGGGGATGGCCGGCTCGCGGCGCAATAACGTGCCTTCTACGAACCGGTCGGCATAGCCAACGCCCACCACTAGCCAGTAGGGCGCCCTGATGCGGGGCGCTGAGAGACCGGTCAGACTGCTCAATATGTCGAATATTTCCTTCAAACTCACGTTCCGGTTGCCCAGTATGTACCGTTCACCGGGCCTTCCCTTCTCCAGGGCCAGGATATGGCCTTCAACAACGTCGGCCACGTCCACCAGGTTCATTCCCGTTTTCAGATACGCCGGTACCTTCCGGCGGAGAAAATCCAAGATCATCTTCCCGGTTGGTGTGGGTTTAACGTCCCACGGTCCCACGGGAGCTGTCGGGTTCACCACTACCAACGGCATCTCAGCCGCCCTGGATAGAGCCTCTTGCTCCGCCAGATATTTAGACCCCTTGTAACGGCCGTGGAGTGACTTTGGGTCTAGGGCCGTGTCCTCGGTTCCCAGTCCATCCTTAGGGATCCCGATGGTCCCCACCGTGCTGGTGTAGACCGTGCGGGATACTCCGGCCTGCTTTGCCGCCTCCAGCACATTGATCGTGCCGGCCACGTTGGTCCGTGAGACCTCTGCCGGGTTTCTGGACCAGAAGGTATAGGCGGCGGCCACATGGAATACCGCTTCGCAACCTTGAACGGCCCGGTCAACCGACGGCCGGTCAAGGATGTCACCCTCCACTGGGACGATTCCGGTGTCTTCTATTGTTAAGCGGTTACTACCCGGACGGACCAGCGCCCGGACATCGTCACCCCGCCGCCAAAGCTCGCGGGCCAGATTTCCTCCGATGAACCCGGTGGCGCCGGTGACAAGTACCTTCATTTCTAAAGACCGGCGGTCAGTAGATCCCGCGGGAATTCCCCAAGACGCCCGTAGTTCTCAGATAAGACATCCCAAAGTTGGTCAACACCGCTTGGCACAATTGAAGTTGCTTCTTCAGACTCAGCATCGTGGGTATACGCCAGGGTAGGAGCAGGACATTGGTCAGGATCTTATACGGGGATTTGGCCAGTCCCGGTAGGTAACCCGGCAGCTTCTGGCCAGCAGTGTCCAAGACTACCCTGATGGATAAAAAGGGCACCCCGGCGTTCTGGGCCGCTTCCGCCGCCCGGTAGTCTTCCATGTTTACGCTGGAAATCTGGTACTGAGTGCGGAGTTGCTCGCGTTCCTGGGGTTCCGCGACCAGATGGTCAACAGTCAGAGACCCGCCGCCGAAGATCGGGACTGAGAGGTCTAGGGCTGCTTGCTGCGCCGATTGGAGCATCCCTTCGTGCGGCTTGAGCGCCTGTCCCGCACCTTGAGCTGCGCCGTCTTGGAGCGAATAGCGGTCCGCCAGAAGCAGGTCGCCGGTCTCCAATTGAGGATCGATACCACCGGCTACTCCTAGAACAAGCACGCCATCCACTTTGGACTTGCTCTCCTGCAGGATATTTGCCAACGCCGAGCCGGCCCGCTCCGGGCCAACGCCCAATACCCGAAAATCCACGGGTGGATGGACCCCCGTAGCATCTTCGATGTCGAGCAACTCACGGCGGAGACCGATCAGTTCTTGCTCCATGCTGGCAGCCACGATCAACAAATCCGTTAACTCTTTTCCCTTACTGCTCGGGTCTAGGCGGCCGTGATGCCGCCCTTGTGGGCAGCTCCCGACTTGATCAAAGTCGCCCAGTCTTTGGGCGTTCGCAGGGCCTCGAATATGGTGGCGGACTCGAACCCGCAGTGCATCATGCAGTTGGCGCACCGGGGGTCTTTGCCGACGCCGTATTTGTCCCAGATATCTTCGTCGAAGAGCTCTTTGACGTGCTCCACGTGCTCGTCGGCCAGCGGGTAGCAGGGCTTCCGCCACCCCATCACCGTGTAGGTGGGGTTGGACCAGGCGGTGCACTGATAATCTCGCTCCCCTTTCAAGAAATTCAGATAAAGAGGGTTGTTGTAGAACGAGGCGCCTTCCGACTGTTCCGGCGACAAAAGCTTCCGGAACAACTCGTGGGATTCTTCACGTGTCAGGAACATCTCTTGGTCCGGAGCATCTTCGAAATCAAAGCCCGGAGAGAGCATCGACCCTTCTACTCCCATGTCAGCCACCATGCGGAACATCTCCGAAAGGTCATCGACATCGCTGGTACGGAACACCGTCGAGTTGGTACAGACGCGGTAGCCCCGGTCCAGGGCCGATTGCACTGCATCCACGGCCTTCTTGAAGACGCCGGCGCGGTCTACAGATTCGTCATGTTTGGCTTCCATACCGTCGAGATGGACCACCCAGCAGAGGTATTTGGACGGCGGGATCTTGTCCATGACTCTGTCCAGCAGCAGGCCGTTGGTGCAGCAATAGACGAAGTACTTCTCTTCGATCAACGTGTTGATGATCTCGTCGATCCTTGGGTGGATAGTGGGCTCTCCACCGGCGATCGACACTATTGGTGCGCCCGACTCGCGGACGGCAGCCAAGGCCACGTCCACGGGCATCATCTTGTCCAGGACCGGTTTGTATTCCCGTATGCGCCCACAGCCGATACAGGCCAGGTTGCACATCTCCAGAGGCTCAAGCATGGTCACCAGAGGGAAGCGTTTTTTCCCCTTGAGCTTGTTCTTCAGCAGGTAGCCAGCCAGTCTCGTAGACAGTTCCAGCGGTCGCTTTGCCCTTTTGCGGTTCGTTGTAGTGGCCATATCGTATAAACCTTAGCGGTCGGCGATTTTAGACGGGGCTTCGTTCACGGGGCTTCGTTCGATGAGAATGTGCACGATGAGATCTCATCGAATCCATTAAAGAGTAACAAGACTAGTGTTCCCTTCGGGCTAGAAAGTCAACCAATTCCTCAGCCTCGGCCTGAGCCCACTTGGGCAGGGAGACCGATTTCAAAGCCTCCAGGGCCTTGGCTGCTGCGGCCTCGGTGAGGCGCTGAGAGTTCTCCTGGGAGCCGACTTCGTCCAGCACGGCCAGGACCCGCTGCACGTCGTCCTCCTCTAATTCTTCCTGCTCGTAGATGCGAAGCAGGTCCTCCATGGCGCGTCCACTGGCCTGCTCCAATGCGTAGACCACCGGATAGGACTTCTTACGGCGCCGGATATCGTTGCCAGTAGCTTTGCCCAGGGTGGCCTGGTCGCCCCAGATGCCAAGATAGTCGTCCCTGATCTGGAATGCCTGGCCCAGGTGTTCGCCAAATTTGGCGAAAGCCTTCACTGTTTCCGGGTCGTTGGTACCAAGCAGAGCCCCGATCTCCAGTCCGGCGCGGATCAAGGCCCCGGTCTTGCAGGCGATCATGAAAAGGTATTCATCGGCTTTGATGTCAGTCCGAGACTCAAATTGCAGGTCCAAACACTGACCTTGGATCATCTCAAGGTAACTCTGAGTCAGGATATCGGAGACTCTAAGCACCGTTTCCGGGGCAACGTCTTGGCCAAACACATCCAGTAGCGATAGATCGCCGGTGCATTGCATGGCATTCCCGGACCACAGGGCTTTCGGGATGCCCCAGAGGTGCCAGACCGTGGGTTGGTGACGCCGTTCTACGTCCTGGTCTTGGATGTCGTCGTGAATCAACGAGAAATTATGGATCAGTTCCAGGGCGGCCGCGGCAGGGAGGGCTTTGGAGTAATCATCAGCCAGAGCGTCGCAGGCGAAGAGGCAGAGGGTTGGCCTGAGCGCTTTTCCCTGGGTTACCGAGGTGTCTAGGACGTCACCCTGTTGGTCGATCCAACCAAGGTGGTAACGAAGCAACCTGTAAGCCTCAGAATTCTCGGTCCCGGGCACAACCCTATAGAGCTCTTGCTCCACAGAGCTTTTGTACTTAGAGAACATACCGGGAAGCTTGCCGGGAAGCTTCCCGGGAAGCTTGCCAGGAAGCTTGGCTCCGGGGTCTGAACTCTCCTGTGATGGCTGACTGTCGTTTTGGACCATACTCCTCTTCCCTTAATGGCTCGGTGCAGGGAGAAAAAGCGGGCCGCATGGGGGCGGCCGGGTTATTCTTTAGCCACGCCTGAACAGGCGCGATTTCAAGTACATCGGCATTCGATGGATGACGATGCGAGAATGCTAGCAAAGCAATTTGGACGATGTCAAGATAAATCGAGGTCGCGACAGCCTGCGACAGGCCCATTTTTAGGCCCATTCTTATATGATAGACGTTTACGCCTGATGGATTGCTGTGCGTCAAGGGCGGGAATTGGTATAATCGCGACGTTGTTTTGTGGTTACGCACGGTCACGTAAAAAGCGTGAAAGCGGCCCTCGAAAGACCAGAATCAGGGTCTATCTGCCATTTTCTGTTAAATGTGAAGGCCTCAAACCACTGCTTTATGGCTACTTTGACCAGGCACAGATTAGCTTCGGTAAAATCCGTCGGTAATCTATTTGACACATTTCCTACATTAGTATATATTTCTTTCTTGTAATGAATGTTACATAAGGGGCGATTCGAGCCTGGGATTCTCCCAAGCACGGAGCGCCTTGTCGATGTAGCCGAGATATATGGGCGGTGGCACCGCTCGAGAGAGAACTAAATCCAACGTATCCCAAGGAGGAGCACATGGCTGAACAGGATATTGCCTTGATGGCCCACCTCATGCGTCGTGCCGGTTTCGGTGCGAACCGCGATGAGATCGAAGCTAAGGCGACCCAAGGTTATGACAGCGTAGTCAAAGAGTTGCTGAACCCCGAGAGCCAAGAGGCCGTCGAGGAAGATCTGCTCATTCGCTACAACCCTTCGTATTTCGAAGCTGCCGCCATCGAAAACAACGTGCAGCAGTGGGTCTGGCGCATGATTAACAGCCCGCGCCAGCTTCAGGAAAAGGTAGCGCTCTTCTGGCACATGATTTTCTGTGCCGGACATAGCAAGATCGACAGCGGTCAGGAAATGGGCCTGATGGTAAACATCTTCCGCCAGCAGGGCATGGGCAAATTCGACGAGATTCTGCTTGCTCTATCCACCAACCCCGGCATGATGTACTACCTGGACAACACCGAGAGCCACAAGGCCAACCTCAATGAGAACTATGGCCGTGAGCTCCTCGAGCTCTTCTCCCTGGGCGTGGGTATGGACACAGACTTCAACTACAGTGAAGACGACGTCAAAGCCTGTGCTAGGGCCTTCACCGGCTGGAACATCGCCCCGCCGTATCCTCCGTTCCCCCACGGCCGCAGCCCTTGGGAATTCCGGTTTGACCCCGCCGACCACGACACGTCCGAAAAGACTTTCTTGGGCGAGACAGGTAACTGGAACGGCGACGACATCATCAGGATCGCATGCGAGCAGCCGGCCACCGCCCGGTTCCTTGCCCGCCACCTCTACAACTACTTCGTCGCCGACGAGCCTCAGGTCCCGGCCTGGCGGTTGACCCCGCCCCGCGACCAGTCGGCCATCGAAGCCATGGAGAAGGCCTATTGGGAATCTGACCACTCCATCAAGGCGATGTTGGAAGTCCTGTTCACCTCCGACTTCTTCAAAGACGAAGCGGTCTGGTATCAAAAGGTTAAGAACCCCACCGAGATGGTTGTCAGCCTGCTCCGCATGACCGGAGAGTTCAGAGGCTACCAGCCCGGCCTGTTCGAAGCCTCTCAGGAGCCCAAGTACATGGGGATGGACCTCATGAACCCGCCCACCGTTGAAGGCTGGCACACCGGCCGCGAGTGGATCGACAGCGGAACACTGGTCGAGCGCATCAACTTCGCTTCCGACCTGCTTGGCAACACCGAGTTGGAGGGAGTCCGCTCCTTGGTCAACCGCCTGATGGCCCGCGGCGATAAACTCAGCCCCGAACAGTTCGTCAATGGCTGCCTGGACCTGACCGGCCCCGTGGTGCTGTTCCCAGACACCATGAGCCAGCTGATCAGCCACGCCACGCAAGAAGGCGAACTATCCCACGGCACTGACGCCGAGAAGACCGACTTCACCCGCCGGTGCGGCGAGATGTTCCAGATGATCGCAGCCACCGCCGAATTCCAATTCGAGTAAGTCTACTTAAGAAGACTGACTCTCGAGATACCTAAAAAGTTAAGGAGAAATCATGGTTCAAACCAAGAAAGATCCCGTCCTGGCAGTACTTTCTCTGTCCGGCGGAAATGATGGCCTAAACTGCATCATCCCTCGTAACAATGGCTTCTATCGGGACTCCCGCCCCACCTTGGCGGTTCCTGAAGACCAGATCATTCCGATCAACGACGAGATCGGCTTCCACCCCACCATGGGTCCATTGAAGAAGTACTGGGACGAAGGCAAACTGGCCATCTTCGTTGGTATCGGATACCCCACCCCCAGCTACTCCCACTTCCGCTCGATGGACATCTGGCACACCTGTGAGCCGGAAATCATCGGTACCGAGGGCTGGTTGGGCCGCGCCACCAAACAGTTGGACGCGAATTCCGAGAACGTATTGACGGCTGTCAACTTCGGCCGTGGCCTTCCCCGGGCATTGGTCATGGACGGCGTCCCTGTCGCCTCCGTGGGCAACCTGGAGACCTACGGTCTGCTGACCGGCATCGAGGGCGAGAACCAGCGGAACGACGCGCTTGACGTGTTCGGCCGCATGTACGCCCCCGCCATCGGCACCGGCGCGGTCATGGATTACATCCACCAGACCGGCACCGACGCCTTGAAGGGCGCCGACATCCTGTCCACGGCACCGGACAAGTACACCTCTAGCGTGGAGTACTCGAACACCGCCATCGGACAGTACATGAAGAACATTGCACAGACCCACCTCGCCGAGTTCGGCACCCGGGTTCTGTACACCACCTCCCCGTACAACGGCTTCGACTCTCACGCCAACCAGGCGCAGGCCAACGCAGGACTGCTCACCGACGTCTCCAACACCGTGGACACGTTCATGACCGACCTTCGTGAGCACGACGCCAGCGACAACGTAACCCTGTTGTTGTTCAGTGAGTTCGGCCGCCGCGTCATCGACAACGGCTCCGGCACCGACCACGGCGCCGCCGGCGTTGCCTTCGCAGTGGGCGAGCACATCAAGGGCGGTGTCTACGGCACGTACCCGTCCCTGGAGCCCTCCAAGCAGGAAGAGGGTGGCAACCTCAAGTTCAACCTGGACTTCCGGTCTGTCTACTCCACCATCCTGGAAGACTGGTTCCAGCTGGATGCAGAGCCCATCGTCGGCGGCAACTTCGAGCGAGTTAAGTTCTTCGCTTAAGCGGCTACTGGCTGTACCAAGCAACAAGACGCCGGGCCAAACAATCGGCCCGGCGTACCTAGCGACAAAGAGGTAAAAAGATATGGCAACACATTTCTTCGGCCTAACCAGCCGAACTTATAAGCACAGCCATTCCGTGGGCCGCGCAGAATTTGCCGGTACGGGATTCCGTAACCCCACAGACATGGCCATCGCTCCGGATGGCACGGTCTACATCTGCAACCGGTCCTACGAGAACCGGCCGGATGGCGTACACATCACCGTGATCACCCTGGAAGAAGAGTACATCACAGAATTCGGCACCTACGGCGATGCCGACGGCGAGTTCATGTGGCCCACAGCCATTGCCTTGGACAGCAAAGGCAATGTCTACCTGGCCGACGAATGGCTGAACCGCATCACCAAGTTCACCAAAGACGGTGAGTTCGTCAGCAAATGGGGCACCGCCGGCTCCGGCGACGGAGAACTTAAGGGACCTGCCGGTCTAGCCATCGACAAAGACGACAACGTCTTCATCGTTGACGCCGGTAACAACCGTGTCCAGAAGTTTGAGCTAGACGGCAAGTTCATCAGCCAGTTCGGCACGCAAGGTAGCGCCGACGGCGAGTTCAACCTGCCTTGGGGCATCGCTCTGGACGCCGAAGGTCACGTCTACGTCGCTGACTGGCGTAATGACCGGATCCAGAAGTTCACCGCCGACGGCCAGTGGGAAGCCTCCATCGGCACCAGCGGAAGCGGCGTCGGTCAACTGAACCGGCCCAACGGCCTGGCAGTTGACGCAGATGGCGACATCTACGTTGCCGACTGGATGAACAACCGGGTGCAGGTCTTCGCTCCCGATGGCCGCTACATCACGGAGTTCCACGGCGAAGCCGTACTCTCCAAGTGGGGCCGGGACAAGCTTGCCTCCAACCCTGACATGATCCGTCAGCGTAACCTGGCTTTCGCCAACGACCCTGGCTATGAGAAGGGCCTGTGCCACCCCTGTGGCGTCAGGATCGATCCTCAGGGCCGGATCGCCATCATTGACCACACGCGGAACCGCATCCAGGTTTACATCAAGGAAGCCGAACCGGCGCTGGTCTAACCCGCACCGATTAGCAACCTAAAAGGCAACCAAAAAGAAAGAGCCTGGGCATCGCCCAGGCTCTTTCTTTTTAATCTTCGTTGGTCCGAATCTCGAGTCGCGGGGTTTACGGACCGTCGGGCATACCGCCTTCGATCCAGGCCACTACCTCATCCACCTCTTCAGTAGATAAGAACGGCCCGCGCAGCGGCATCTTTCCCGAGGTGCCAACAGCCCTGGCCAATGATTTCACCAGATTCGTCTCCCTGGCGGGCTTTCCTGGCTCGATCGACTTAAGGCCGGACAAGGTCGAGTCTTTTAGCTCTTGGGCAGTCTCCCAGTAATAGGCGTGGATACCGGGCAACGGCTGCCGTCCCCAACGCTCGATCCAACGCGCCATGATGCCGTCTAGGATCTCTTTCACCCGCGGCCAGTAAACTACCTGTGCTTCTGTTTGTTCGGTTTCTTCGCTCATAGTCGCAGCTCTAATAAGCCTTTACTTAAATTTGGTGTCCCCTAGTGACAGGGGACCGCTGGAAAGACCCGGACCGGCCAGTTAAACAGGGTGCTCGTTCACCGTCTCGCGGTGGAGCAACTCCAGCGCGTGTGGTATCACGGGCATCACCACGTCTAGACACTCCCGGACGGCTTTGGTACTGCCCGGCAGCGTGATTATCAAAGTGTTGCCCCGTATACCGGTCACCGATCGGCTGATCATAGCCATCGGCGTAAACTCCAACGTCTTGGCCCGCATCGCTTCCGCCATGCCAGGCACTTCTTTATCCAGGATGGCCAGACAGGCCTCGGGAGTAACGTCATACCGTCCCAGTCCCGTGCCACCGGTGCTGACTATCAGGTCTACGTCTTCAGCGTCAGCCCATTCAGCCAACTTGGCCGAGATTGTGTCCTTATCGTCGGTCACTATCTCGTAGCGGACCACCTGAAAATCATCGCCTTCCAGGAGGTCTTTGATGGCCTGGCCGCTGCTGTCGTCCCGGTTTCCCTGGGACCCTGATGTACTGACCGTTAACACGGCTAATCCGAACATGACATCCTCCGTTGGAAATTCTACCACAGGCAGCGTTCCAGCCTGGGCCGGGCCGGCCTAAATCAATCTCGTTGACAAGAAAATGAGGGCAATCTATAGTCTCAAGGCGAGCCGTGACTGCGCCGTCGCGCTACCGGTCAGCCAATATAATAGGACCAACCGCTCTTGAGTTCAGACCCCAACTGCGTATTCTGCCGCATCTCAGACGGGCAGGAACCGGCCAAATACCGATATATGGACGACGACCTGATGGTCATTGTAAACAAGCTTACCTGGGTTCCATTGATGCTATTGGTGATTCCCCGCCAGCACATGAGCCAGATACAGCTGTGGAGCGGCGATCTGTTGTCACGCATGGGCAACCTGGCGGTGGATATGGGGGCGATGTACTCCCCCAACGGCTTCCGGATACTCTCGAACTTCGGACATGACGGCATGCAGAGCCAGGCTCACGGCCACATCCACGTCATCGGCGGAACAAGCCTGGGGCCGTACGCGTAGATATCGCCTACAGTAACAGTAGGCACCCGATCAACTTTCCCTTATAGGAGCATATGATTTTGGCTGAGACGATCCTTTACGAGAAACAGGGCAACATCGTTGTCATCACACTCAACCGGCCGGACTCCCTGAACGCCATCAACCGGCTGCTGCGGAAAGAACTCGCAGACGCCATCATGGAATTCGATGGCGACCCCGATGCGTTCGTAATGATCATCACGGGCGCCGGCCGCGCTTTCTGCTCTGGCCGTGACCTTAAAGAACGGGCCGATGACAACGCCAAAGGAATCCAGGCAGACGCTTCAGCAAGCATGACCAAGGAGAGCCCGTTCATGTGGCCCCGCACCTGGAAGCCCATGATCGCCGCCGTCAACGGTTTTGCCCTGGCCGGTGGTTGGTCTATCGCCCAGATGTGCGACCTGCGTATAGCCTCTGAGGAGGCCAAACTGGGCATATCCGAGACCCGGTGGAGCCTGCTTCCCCCGTTCGGAACCATCTTGCCCAAGCAGATGAACCTGGCCTCGGTGCTGGAACTGGTGCTAACGGCCCAGCCAGTGACTGCCAAACGGGCCTACGACATGGGTTTCTTGAACAAAGTGGTTCCCCATGACGAGCTGATGGAAGCGGCGATGACCATGGCCCAGCAGATAGCCGACAACGCCCCTCTGGCCGTACAGACATTCAAAGAGTTGGCCTACCGGGGCCTCAACATGTCCAACCAGGACATATCAGCCCTGACCTACCAGATGTACGACGCCCTACTCCTCACCGAAGACTCCAAAGAAGGTCCCAAAGCCTTCGCCGAGAAGCGAAAGCCCCAATGGAAGGGCCGCTAGACCTTTACCTAGTCTCCAACGACGACCAATCAAAAACCCCTCTCCGCTCGGAGAGGGGTTTTTGTCATTCCACCGGGGCCAAAATGGACGGGTCATGGGACGTAGGGGCAGGTTTCTAACCTACCCTGCTCGAAGGATGCCGGGTGGATGCCGGAAACCGAACTCGAATGAATCTGAACATGGTTTCCGGGTTTGAAATTTGCTTACGCGAAATCGGGCGGGTTAGAAACCCGCGCCTACGATTGATTCGCTCATGGTGAGCCTGTCGAACCTCGGCTCGTGGTAGGACGTGCTCTAGGGTGCCTAGAGCTGGTACTCCGGTAACCGGAGCAACTGTTTGGCGATCACTATCCGCATGATTTCGTTCGTGCCTTCGCCGATGATCATTAGCGGGGCGTCGCGGTAGTAGCGCTCCACCGGTGAGTCTTTGATGTACCCGACTCCGCCGTGGACGCGCATGGACTCCATGGCCACTTCGAGACAGACCTCGCTGGCGAATAGCTTGGCCATGCCCGATTCCAGGTCGACCCTCTGGCCGGTGTCCTTCTTGGCTGCGGCATCGTAGACCAGCAGCCGGGCTGCTTGGATCTTGGTGGCCATGTCTGCCAACTTGAGCTGTATCGCCTGGTGCTCAGCGATAGGCTTTCCGAAGGTCTCCCGCTGCTGGGAGTATTTGATGGCGGCCTCAAAGGCTGCTTGGGCCACGCCCACCGCACGGGCAGCCACGTTGATGCGGCCAGTCTCCAGTCCGCTCATCACCATGCCGAACCCGGCGCCCTCTTCTCCGCCGATCAGGTTGTCTGCCGGCACCGCGTAGTTATCGAAAATCAGTTCACAGGTGTCCAACCCACGGTAGCCGAGCTTGTCCAGGTCACGTCCAACTTCGAAACCGGGACCGCCCTTCTCCACCACGAAACAGCTGATCCCCTTGTGCTTGGGTTCCATGTCGGGGTCTGTGCGGGCCAGCAGGCAGAACATGTCGCCGTAGCGCCCGTTGGTTATAAACATCTTGGTGCCGTTAATGACGTATTCCTCGCCATTTTTCTTGGCCGTGGTCTGAAGGTTCGCCATATCCGTGCCGCCGCTGGGCTCAGTGAGGGCCAGCCCGCCGCGTTTGCGTCCGGAGGCCAGGTCGGGCAGGAACTTCTGTTTCTGTTCCTCAGAGCCGTAATGGGTCAGCACATAGGTGAGGATGTGATGGGTGCCGATGGCGCCACTAAGGGTCATGAACCCCTTGCTCAGCTCCTCAAAAATGGAAGCGAATGTCGTGTAGTCCAACCCCATGCCGCCGTACTCTTCGGGCACCGTGATTCCGAAAAGCCCCAGTTCTTTCATGCGGTCGATGAGCTCGAACGGCACCGTGTCCTCCCGGTCGTGCTCGGCGGCCACCGGTTCCACTTCCCTCTTAACGAAGTCGCGGACCATGTTTACGATCTGGGCTCGGGCCTCAGGGGGTGTAGTCGTCAAGGGGAACTCCTTATATTTGGGGCAATGGACCTGATGGATAGACTAGACCAGAAGTCTAGCTCAGGGCCAAAACAGGGTCAATAACTGGGCGTTCATACGAAGACGACGCCCGTTGATATTCGAGCGTCGTCAGTTAGATCAAATCCATCGGCCAGAAGGTTAATCCTCGGCCAGAGCTGCCTGGGCTGCCGCCAACCGGGCCACCGGCACTCGGAAGGGCGAACAGCTAACGTAATCCAGGCCAACCTCATGACAGAAGACCACGCTGGCCGGGTCTCCCCCGTGCTCGCCGCAGATGCCTATCTCCAAGTTGGGACGTTCTCTGCGCCCGGCGTCCACTGCCATCTTAACCAATGCACCCACGCCCTGAGGGTCGATGGAGGCGAAGGGGTCATTGGGCAGCACGCCGGTGTCGATGTAGGACCGCAGGAATTTGCCCTCGGCGTCGTCTCGGCTGAACCCAAAGACCATCTGGGTCAGGTCGTTGGTGCCGAAGCTGAAGAACTCAGATTCCTTGGCGATCTCGCCGGCGGTCAATGCGGCCCGGGGCGTTTCGATCATGGTGCCGAACATGTAATGGACCTTGGCGCCGTGGCGTTCTTGCACCTGCGAAGCCACCAAACTGAGGTCCTCACGCAGCCGGTGCATCTCTTCCACATCCACGGTTAGCGGGATCATGATCTCAGGATTTACGTCCAAGCCCTCATTCACCAGATTGGCTCCCGCGGTGATTATGGCCTCCACCTGCATCCGATAGATCGCAGGGAAGCTTAGGCCCAACCGGCAGCCCCGGTGTCCCAACATCGGGTTTGACTCCCGCAGTGAATCTACCAGTTGCAGGAAAGCCTCTTTTTCTTGAAGGACCTCGAGGGGCGCGCCGATGTGGCGCAGCTCCATCAGCTCGGTCAGCAAAGTCTCAAATGGAGGTAAGAATTCGTGGAGCGGGGCGTCCAGCAGCCTGATGATCACCGGACGTTCTCCCATAACCCTCAGGATTCCCCTGAAATCCTCCGTTTGAAGCTCCCGGACCTCGTCCAGAGCTTCGTAGAAATCCTTTACCGCCTGAGGCGCTTCCCGTTCATTTTCCAGCCGGAAGACCTTGTCGTCGTTCTCTTGACGCCAGGCCTCGGCAGCCTCGGCGTTGAGCAGCATCTGGCGCACTGATGGCAGGCGTTTAGGGTCCAAGAACATGTGCTCCGTGCGGCAGAGCCCGATGCCTTCCGCGCCCATGATCAGGGATTGAGTGGCGTCCGACGGTGTATCCGCATTGGCCATGACCCCTAGCCGACGAGTCTCATCGGCCCAGCCCAGCAGTTCGGTGGCTTCGGGCAGGTCTGCCAAGTTGGGTTGAACAGTGTCCAGTTCGCCGGTGTAGACCGAGCCAGAGGCGCCGTCCATGCTGATCCGTTCGCCTTCATGGACAGTCTTGTTCCCGGCCGTGAATAGACCGGCTTCAAGGTCGACCTGGATACCCTCGCAACCCACGATGCAGGGTTTGCCCAGGCCCCTGGTCACGACTGCGGCATGGCTGGTCACGCCACCGCGACTTGTAACCACACCGACTGCGGCCGTGATGCCGTGGATATCGTCTGGCTTGGTCTCCGGGCGCACTAGGATTACGGCTTTGCCGGCGGCTGCCAGATCGGCGGCTTTAGTGGCGTCGAAGCAAACTATCCCTGAGGCTGCGCCGGGGGAGGCTGGAGCGCCGCGCGCCAAGAAGCGGTCGGCGAGTTCAGCTTCAGTCAGGTCATTTGAAAACTGGGGGACGAGCAGATGGGATATCTCTTCGGCGTCCACCCTGAGTAGAGCTTGGTCTTGGCTAATCAGACCCTCGTTGGCCATATCCACCGCAGTCTTTACGGCGGACAGGGGCGTGCGCTTGGCGTTACGGGTCTGTAGCAGGAACAGGCGGGCGTTCTCAATGGTGAACTCCACGTCCTGCACGTCGGTGTAATGGTCCTCGAGGTTCTGTGCCAGGTCCATGAGTTGGCCGTAGCACTCGGGCAGCACATCTTGGAGGCTGGCGATCGGTTCGGGGGTGCGTACTCCGGCAACAACATCCTCGCCCTGAGCGTTGGTCAGGAACTCGCCGTAAACCTGGGCGTGGCCGGTGGACGGGTTGCGGGTAAACAGCACGCCGGTCCCGCTGCTGGGGCCCGTGTTCCCGAACACCATCGCCATGATGGTGACGGCGGTGCCCATGTCGTGGTCGATATTGTTGTGGTCGCGGTAGAAGATGGCCCGGGGCGTGTTCCAACTCCGGAACACGGCTTCGACAGCGGCCATCAGTTGTTCCCAAGGGTCAGACGGCGGCTCAGATCCGGTGGCGTCTTTGGTGACTTTCTTGAAGTCGGCCACCACATCCTGCAATTGTTCAGCAGTCAACTGGTGGTCGAGGCTTACGCCTGCCTTTTCTTTGTGGGCCGATAAGACCTGTTCAAAGGGCTCAGGATCAACATCCATGACCACTTCAGAGTAGATCTGGATGAAGCGGCGGTAGGCGTCGTAGGCCGGGCGCGGGTCGCCCATCATGGTGGCTAGAGCTTCCACGATTTGGTCGTTGATGCCCAGGTTCAATATGGTGTCCATCATTCCGGGCATGGAGACGCGGGCGCCGGAGCGCACCGATACTAAAAGAGGGCTTGAGGTAGAGCCGAAGTTGCGGCCGATGGACGCTTCCAACTGCCGGAGGTTGTCTTTGATCGACTCTTCAAGGTCTTCGGGGAGAGTCTGGTCGTCGCTCAGGTAATCCCGGCAGACCTGGGTGGTGATGACAAATCCAGGCGGGACGGGGAGTCCCAACCGGGCCATCTCACAGAGGTTGCTGCCTTTGCCCCCGAGGAGGTCCCCCATGGAGGCGTTCCCCTCGTCAAACCGGTAAACAAGCTGTACAGCTTGAGTCGTCTTCGTAGTCATGCGCACTTCCTCCCACCGGCCTATGCCTTTCCGGGCTTCCGGTCTCCCGTGGCCAGGGCGCAACCCTGTCACAACCAACGGACTATATAACGGACTCAGATGTTAAATCAACTTAACCGGAAAAGATGGATGACCGAGTTCCACGCCTATCCATTACGAAAGACGTAGAATCACGGCCATTTTATCTGCTATTCGCTGACATCCTGCGGCCCTTACACTGGTCCGCCCGACGCTTCCAGGTTGTCATAACAGTTGTATGAGCCCGGCGCTAAATCTCCCGGAACTGGGGTTCCGGTTCGGCGAGATCGAAATCGTGCGCCCAGAGCTCGTCCAGCTGCGCTTGTTCCGCGTCGCTGATCTCCGGGGTGTCGACCGCGCTGGTGTATTCCATCAACTCGGAGAGTTTGGTGAAATTGGGTAGCACCGAGACGATAGCCTTCGGTTTCAGCACGAATTGGATCGCAGTCTGGGCCATGGTTCTGGTGTCCTCTTGGACCAGGAACCGGACTCGGTCGACCTTGCGCATGGCATCAACCAGCCATTCGTTCTTGCGGTGTGCCCGGTGGTCGTCCTCATCGAACACGGGCAGTCCGTGGTCGAACTCACCAGTCAGGGTGTTGGAGGCGTGGGGGACTCGCGAGAGCAACCCAACCTCGTTCTCTTCCGCCAGTTCTATGAAGCGCTTGGCAGGGTCCTGCTCTAGGAGGCTATAGATGATCTGGGCGCTCTTTACCTGGCGATCAGCGATGGAATACTCGCCTTCTTCCAGCCATCCGATGTCCGGCCCGATCGCCACACCGAAGTAGCGGATCTTGCCCTCGAATTGGAGCTGTTCCAATGTCTCGAACAACTCGTCCTTCTGCAGGTCTTCCAGCTTGATGTTGTGGGCCTGGTACAGGTCGATGTAATCGGTGCCCAGACGGCGTAGGCTCTGCTCACAGGCGTACTTCACGAACTCTTTGTCGAACTTCTGTGTGCGTTCCTTGTGGCCGTCCCGGGGCGTCGGGTCGTAGATGTCGTAGCCGAACTTGGTGGCGATGACAATCTCATTGCGTTTGTGGCCCAGCACCTCGGCCAGAATCTCCTCTCCAAGACCGTCGCCATAGGTATCAGCGGTGTCGAAGAAATTGATCCCTTGATCAACGGCGTTCTCCAACAGGGCCTTCTTGTCGGCATCTTCAATCTTGCCCCACCAGTTGGTGGCTACGGTCCAAACTCCAAACCCCACTTCAGATAAGACAAGGTCAGTGCGGGGCATCTTACGAAATTTCATGAATATTACGTCCTTAAATTTAAGAAGTGTATTTGCTCAGCCACTCGCCCAGTCCGTTGATGAACAGGTCTCGGTCATCGGTCTGTGAGCCGCAAAATTCTGCGATCAATTCTTCTTTGAAAGCCTGCGGGTCCTGGCCCTCCGGCACCTCGTAGGTGTCGATGGGGCTACAGGCCAGGGCCATATCTTCGCCAGGCCGGAAATCGTTATTTACCGTCATGCCCAGCGGCGCCGCTTTGGTCGGCCAGGTGGCATCGACGGTCATCCAGCCGGACTCGCCGTTCAGCCTATTGCCATTCAACCTTATATAGGTGTGGACGTCCGGCACCGGGCCCCTGGCAACTACATCCCGCAGCTCTGGCGGAAAGTGGGTCGTGGTCTCCTCGGTGAACCGGTGAGTACACATGATCACTTTGGATTCCAGGCCCTCTTCCCGGAAGATCTGGTCCAGGAGATAGTGTTTTCCGGAGCAGGTGCCCCGCCATTCTTTGATCACCGCTTCAGGGGCGCGGCTGCTGGCGCGTTGGTAGGGCATGTCCCTCACCAATGCAAAGGCGGCTGTAGCACCGACGGTCTGGCCCGGCTGGACCAGTCCCCTCTTGATGCTTTCTGCTTCCAACATGGCGAGCAATTCACCCAAGCGCTTTTCCTAATTAGTCTGATTAAGCAGGCTAGAACGTCGAGACCGAAATACCGGTCGATTATCCTGCGGTAACCGTGAGTCCAAGGCTGCCTTTGATCTCGTCCACGCGGCGCTGGAACTCGGCGTCGTCCAGGACCGGTTCCATGTTGCCCAGGTTGACGTCTGATAATACTTCGACCCATGAAGTGCAGCCGCCGTACTCCGGAATGTAGGGAACGGTTACCGGCTTTTCCAGCTTGTAGACACGCAACAGAAGCACCGATAGCGGCAGCATGGGCTTCCAATGGAGCTTTGACTGGGCGTAGGCAGTCGTCCAGATGTAATGAGGCTCCAGGTCGTCCACTTTTGCCTGGTCGGATATCTCCAACACCTCTTCGGCCTTGGCCCAGTAGGTGAAGGTAACCTTGTCGTCGACCTGGGGTTGCTCCAGCATCTTGCGCAGCGCCGGCTGGTGGGCGGGCTGCAGCAGGTCTTCCTTCTGATGAAGGTAGGTGGGATAGAACAGGAATTCCTGGTGAATCACCCGGAAATCTTTGCCTTCTTCGTGGATCCCGCCCTTGCGTAGCAGGAGTACCTGGTCTCCCTGGGCCATGGCTTCAACGGTGATTGCCCATTCTTTCAGGGCCATCTGGCAGTTCGTGGGTAACATCTTTTCTGTCTCCGTCGCCCGCGGTGGGGTTTCCGTGGCGCTGTCGATTGACCTTGTTTCGAGCCGGTAGGCTTAAAACCTACCAAATCCCCAGATAACTGGTTAGAAAGTACTAAATCGAGGCTCGCAAGGTCAATGGTATCACCGGCCCAACATACGCTCAATCCCTTATTGGAGACCGGTTTGAGGGGTTAGGAAGTGGACGCGGAATCGGCGAAGGACTCGCGCTCGGCCATGAGGAATTCCCGGAAGGCGCGCTGGGAGGGAGACAGGTAGCGGTCTTTGGATTGGATCAACGTTAACGGACGCCGGCATTCCCAGTTCTCAACGTCCAACACCGTCAGCATACCCGCGCTGACCTCGGCGGTTATTCCCAGGCGGGAGATGATTCCGATGCCTCCGCCGGCAGTGGCCGCCTGCTTGACCGCCTGATTGCTGCCCAGCTCGATCGCGATCTTGGGTATGGTGCCAAGATTACGGAATTGACGCTCGGCGGCCAGGCGTGTCGCCGAACCTTGCTCGCGGGCTACCAGGCCCAGCTCGACCACCTGCTCGGCGGTGGGCCGAACTATGGTGGTCACAGGGTGACTGGGGGCGGCCACCAGAACGATCTCGTCGTCTTGGTAGTCCACCATTTCCAACTCGTTGGAGTATTCCTCCACATGATCGCCGATCATCCCAAGGTCCATGTCCTGGTCCAATATCCGCTGCATGATGGTGCGGGTATTGCCAATCACCAATTCGACATGGATACCCGGGTATATCTGCCGGAACCGGCCCACAACCGAGGGCAGCACGTACTCGCCAGGCGTGGAGCTTGCGCCCAGCACCAGGTGGCCGGTCTGTAGTTCTTCCATCTCCTGAACGGTGTCAACCAGCTGACCGGAGAGCGCGAAGATCTGCTGCGCGTAGGCCAACACCGCATTCCCGGCTTCAGTGATTCTCAGGCCGCGGGGCCGCCGGTGGAACAGGGTGATGCCCAGGAATTTCTCCAGTTCTTGGACTTGGATGGACACGGCCGGCTGGGTGATCTCCATAGCCTCGGCTGCACGGGAGAAACTCAGGTGGCTGGCCACCATCTGGAATATATACAGTTGGTGGAAGTTCAATTGCCCACCGGATAAGGCGGTATTGGTGGCTCGTTTTGTCTGGTTGGGCATGGTCACTGACCCGCGTCGATCAGACGCTCAAGCCCGAGCAGCCGTGCCAGATTTTCTGACGTTACCCTGGCGACTTCCTCAACCGGTATGCCTTTGATCTCGGCCAAGGTCTCGGCCACCGACCGGACGTGTCTCGGCTCTGTCCAGTTGGTGCGGTATTTCTTGAACGGCTGGGGCGCGGCGTCCGTCTCCAAGACGATGTTCGCCAGCGGAATGACCCTGGCAACCTCCTGGAGTTCGGGGAGTCTGGCCAACGGCCGGGCCAGCGATATATAGAAGCCGCAGTCGATGGCTTCCCGGGCGGTTGCCTCGTCTCCCTGGAAATAATGCATCGCCCCGCCAACCTCACCGGCATTCTCTTCGCGCAAGACCCCGAATACTTCGGTATGAGACTCTCGCGAGTGGAATATTATCGGCAACTTGAGGCTGAGGGCCAGGCGGATGTGCTGTCGGAAAACCTGGTCCTGGGTATCGTGGTCCGGGGATGTCGGCAGGTAATCCAGGCCGACCTCGCTGATGCAGACGACCTTGGACGAGGATTTTGCCATCATCTCAAGTTCGGAGTAGACCTCGTCGGTGACAGCTTCGTGGGCTTCCATGGGGTGGATACCCACTCCGGCATAAAGAGGTTCGTGCTGGTCGGCCAAGTTGATGCAGTCCTGGGTGGACTGCAGAGTGGTGCCGGCACAGACGGCGAACGCTACGCCCGACTCTCGGGCGCGTTCCAATATCTCGGTCATCTCGGCCGGGGGATATTGGTCTAGGTGTGTATGGCAATCACCCAACTGGATGTTGCTAGTCATATCCGGTACCTCGTTAGTGAGGCGGCTTTTATTGGAACGTGATGAATCGCCACGGTCCTTCGATACTAACAAAATCATACACTATGATTTCGATTCTAGGTCAATTAGCTTCTTGTTTCGCAATCGATCAGGCAAAGCGTTGCGGATTACCACCTAACTGTACCTGGAAGCACTGCCGAAGATGGCCAATCAGCCCTCGTCGGCGGAAATCTTCTGGGGCTGTTCCGGGTGGTTTAACCGGTAGTTTAACCGGGTGCTCAATATGACTATTTCATCCGTTGAGAAACGGCCCGATCCGCCCGTTACGAAACTCGTTGACAGCCTCAAACACGAGTGTTAGCATAATTGTTGACCAAAGAGGTCGACAATGTTAAATCGCCCGTCGGTCTGGCCTCCAAAACAGCCTATTTAACGTCACAACGCACCCGTTTGCCGACCCCATTTGGGCCGGAACTGCATGTAGGAGCAATCAATGACCACACCCAAGGTCATTTCACGAAACGCCACTTCCTCCGAGCTGGATACCGACTACAAGTGGGGCTTCGAGATTGATATCGAGTCCGACCTCGCCCCCAAGGGGTTGAGTGAAGAAATCGTCCGGCTGATCTCCGCAAAGAAAGAAGAGCCGGAATGGCTGCTTGAGTGGCGCCTGAAGGCGTACCGCCATTGGCTGAAACTCAAACAAGAAGCGCCAACCTGGGCCAATGTGAAATACCCGCCCATCGACTACCAGGACATCTATTTCTACGCCGCGCCCAAGGTCGACGCGCCGAAGAGCATGGACGAGGTCGACCCGGAGATCCTAGAAGCCTTTGCCAAGCTGGGAATCCCCCTCCAAGAACAAGAACGCCTGGCCGGTGTCGCGGTGGACGCGGTCCTGGACAGCGCATCAGTGGCTACCACCTACAAGGCGACGCTGGAGAAGCACGGAGTTATCTTCTGCCCCATCAGTGAGGCAGTGAGAGAACACCCGGACCTGGTCCAGAAGTACCTTGGCTCGGTGGTGCCCTACGCCGACAATTTCTACGCCACGCTGAACTCAGCCGTTTTCAGCGACGGCTCGTTCGTATACATCCCCAAGGGCGTCCGCTGCCCCATGGAACTGATGACCTATTTCCGCATCAACCAGGCCGACTCCGGCCAGTTTGAGCGGACCCTCATCATTGCCGAAGAAGGCGCCTACGTTAGCTACCTTGAGGGTTGCACCGCCCCCGCCAGAAAATCCCATCAACTCCACGCAGCGGTGGTCGAGTTGGTGGCCTTGGACAACGCTGAGATCAAATACTCCACCCTGCAGAACTGGTTCCCCGGGGACAAGGACGGCGTTGGTGGCGTTTACAACTTCGTAACCAAGCGCGGCATCGCCCACAAGAACGCCAAGATATCTTGGACTCAGGTTGAGACCGGCTCGGCCATCACCTGGAAGTACCCCAGCGTCATCCTGGACGGCGACAACTCGGTCGGTGAGTTCTACTCGGTGGCCCTGGTCAACAACCACCAGCAGGCCGACACCGGCACCAAGATGATTCACAAAGGCAAGAACACCCGCAGCACCATTGTTGCCAAGGGCATCTCCGCCGGAAAGGGCAACGCCACCTACCGCGGCCTGGTAAAGGTGCTTGCTTCGGCAGACGGCGCCAAGAACTTCACCCAGTGCGACTCGCTACTGGTCGGAGATAAGTGCGGCGCCCATACAGTCCCTTATATCGAGGTCAAGAACCCCACTGCGCAGATGGAGCATGAAGCTTCAACTTCCAAGGTCAGTGACGACCAGCTTTTCTATTGCCAACAGCGAGGCATGTCTGTGGAGGACGCCCATTTCATGATTATCAATGGCTTCTGCCGTGGAATCTTCCAGGAACTCCCGTTCGAGTTCGCCATGGAAGCTTCCCAACTACTCAAGGTCAGCCTGGAAGGAGCGGTGGGCTAGATGGCTGCTGCTGCTAAAGGCACCCAACCCTTGCTTACGATCAAGGGCCTCACCGCCTCGGCCGGCGACTTGGAGATACTCAAGGGAATCGACCTAGAGGTCTACGCCGGCGAAGTGCATGCCATCATGGGCCCCAACGGCTCGGGCAAGAGCACCTTGGCCAATGTCCTAGCCGGTCGCCCCGACTACAAGGTCACCGGCGGCTCGGTATTGTTTGAAGGCCAAGACATTTTGAAATTAGAGCCAGAGATCAGGGCCCGCATGGGCCTGTTCCTGGCATTCCAATACCCCCTTGAACTCCCCGGTGTGCGCGCTTGGCAGTTCCTTAAGGCAGGTGTTGACGCCCGCCGCGTCCACAACGGCGAAGAAGAAATGAGCGCCCGAGAGTTTGACCAGATGCTCAAGGCCAAGGTCGAGCAGGTCCAGATCGACCCCGACCTGGTGAAGCGCGCGGTCAACGAAGGGTTCTCCGGCGGCGAGAAGAAACGTAATGAAATTCTGCAGATGGCCGTGCTGGAACCCAAGCTGGCCCTGCTCGACGAAACGGACTCCGGTCTGGACATCGACGCCCTACGCATCGTCTCAGATGGTGTGAACCTGCTGCGGTCTCCGGAGAACGCCGTGATTCTGGTGACCCATTACCAGCGGATACTTAACTACATCACGCCAAACCAAGTACACGTACTGTATGACGGACGTATCGTACGGTCCGGCGGCCCTGAACTGGCTCACGAGCTGGAAGAGAAGGGCTATGACTGGATCAAAGAAGCTGTCGATGCCGGCGTGTAACCTGTCTTCCGAAGAATAGATACCGCATGACTTCCGCACCCGCCAAATACGCCCAATACCTTGCCGATTTCCAGTCCCTGACCCAGGGGCCGGGAGCCAGTGTCCCGTCTTGGCTTCAAAGTCTTAGGGACAACGCCTGGTCCAGATTCAACGAGACCGGCTTTCCCACCGCGCGGCGTGGCAACGAGCGTTGGAAGTACACCAGCGTCCGCCCCATCGCCGGTACCGACTTTAGCCTTGCCGGCCGGCCAACAGCCGTCAATGGCTCGAGAGACATAGCCCCGAGTTACCATATGACCGGGGACTCGGTCTACGACCTGGTTTTCGTCGACGGTCATCTCTCGGCCGAACTATCGTCTCCGTCGGACACGTCAAACGGGGTTGCCGCGATCAGCCTGGCTACGGCGGCCTCTGATTCTGCTTTCGACCTGAAGAACCAAGTCGGGTCACAAGCTCTGCTCGATGATGATGACGGGTTCGTCGCACTGAACACCGCTTTCCTCAATGACGGCGCCTACGTCCATGTGCCGGACGGCCATTCAGGCTCCGTCGTGGTGCGAATCTCTTACATCACCGCCGATGGCACGACCGCTAAAGTGACCTATCCCAGGACTCTGATAGTTGCCGGCCAGAACACCAATCTGACGGTTGTAGAGAGCTATTACGGTCCAAAAGACCGCGCTTATTTCACCAACGCCGTGACCGAGATTTCGCTTCGTGACGGTGCTCAAGTAGACCACTACCGGCTGCTCTTGGAGGGCAATAAGGCCTTCCACGTTGGCACCAGCCGAGTCAACCAACAGAAAGACAGCAGCTTCAGGTCAGCTTCATTTGCCCTGGGCGCATCTCTGGCCCGGAACGACCTGGAAGTGGCATTCGCTGGTCCCGGTGGTTTCTGCTCTCTGAACGGCCTGTACCTGACGGCTGACGACCAGCACATCGACAACCTGATTAGTATCGACCACGCCGTGCCGCACTGCACCAGCCGCTTGAATTACAAGGGCATATTGGACGGCAAGTCCAAAGCGGTGTTCGGTGGCGAAGTGATCGTCGCTAAAGACGCCCAGAAGAGCGATGCCGAGCAGACCGACAAGAACCTGATTCTCTCCCGCTCAGCCGAGGTGGACAGCAAGCCAAGCCTGCTGATCTACGCCGACGACGTGAAATGCAGCCACGGCGCTACCGCCGGCCACATCGATGCGGACACATTGTTCTATCTGCGCAGCCGGGGTCTGGACCTGGACGCGGCCAGCCGGATGCTGATACAGGCCTTCGCCAGTGAGATAATCGACTCGGTGAAGCCCGAACATCTAAAAGAGCACATTGATGCCGTATTCACAGCCGCCATCCCGAACAAAACCCTCCCAATGGCGGGGGTCAGGTAAGCATGGCGTTCGACGTGAACAAGGTCCGGAACGATTTTCCGATACTGAAGCAGCAAATCAATGGACACCCGTTGGTCTACCTGGACAACGGCGCTACTTCGCAGAAACCTCAGTCGGTAATCGACGCCATCGTCAATTACTACACCACGACCAACTCCAACGTGCACCGTGGCGTACACACCATGAGCCAGCAGGCCACTGACGGCTATGAGGGCGCACGCTCCAAGGTCCGCGAGTTCATCAACGCCGGCAAAGACGAAGAGATCATCTTCACCAGGAACACCACTGAGGGTATAAACCTGGTGGCCCACTCCTACGGCAGGCAGAATATCGGCCCCGGCGACGACATCATCGTCTCCAACATGGAGCATCACTCCAACATCGTTCCCTGGCAGATGCTGTGTGAGGAGAAGGGCGCCAACCTCAAGGTTGTTCCCATCGACGACTCGGGCGAGTTGATTATGGACGAGTACGAAAAGATGCTCAGTCCACGGACCAAGCTCGTCTCCATCACTCACGTTTCCAATGCGCTAGGCACCATACTGCCCGCGGCCCAGATCGTGGCCATGGCCCACGCCCACGGCGCACCGGTCTTGTTGGACGGCGCTCAAGCTGTCCCCCACATGCCAGTGGATATGAAAGAGCTCGACTGCGATTTCTACGTGTTCTCCGGTCACAAGCTCTACGCGCCCACCGGCATCGGGATACTCTACGGCAAAGAGGAGTACCTGAACGCCATGCCTCCTTTCCTAGGCGGCGGCGAGATGATCAAGTCGGTCACGTTTGAAAAGACCATCTACAATGACCTGCCTTACAAGTTTGAGGGTGGCACCCCGGACATCGCCGGAGCCATCGGCCTGGGCGCGGCCATCGACTATGTGAACGCCCTAGGCTTCGACGATATCACTGCCCACGAAGAAGAACTGCTCGAGTACGGTACCGTCGCTTTGTCGTCCATCGAAGGACTGCGCATAGTCGGCACTGCCGCCAACAAAGCTGGCATCCTGTCCTTTGTCATGGATAAGGCCCACCCCCACGACATCGGGACAATATTGGACGAGCAGGGCATCGCGGTGCGCACGGGACACCACTGCGCCCAACCGGTGATGCAGCGCTTCCAGATACCCGCCACCGCTCGCGCCTCCCTGGCCTTCTACAACACCAAGGAAGACATCGACGCGCTGGTCAAGGGCATCGACCGCGTGCTTGAGGTGTTCAGCTGATGTCTGGCCTGAGTGATCTGTACCAGGAGATACTCCTAGAGCACAACAGCAAGCCTCACAACTTCAAAGCTATCGAGGATGCCAGTCAGACCTCCGAGGGCTTTAATCCGCTCTGTGGCGACCAGATAACCCTTTTCCTCAAGGTCATTGACGGCGTCATCGACGATGTGGGATTCCAGGGCACCGGTTGCGCCATCTCGCGGGCCTCGGCCTCCATGATGACTCAGAGCATCAAAGGCCAGAGCGTGGAGCGGGCCGAAGTGATATTCGACGCCTTCCACCACATGATCACCGAGCCCGGCGCTGAGCTTGATCTCGACACCCTGGGCGACCTGGAAACCCTGTCCGGCGTCAACGAGTACCCCACCCGCATCAAGTGCGCCATACTGGCCTGGCACACCATGAAAGCCGCTCTCGACGGCGATTCAGAAGTAACCACGGAATAGCCGACGCAGCCGGGTTTTGTTGGGCCAGATTGCCTGATCACGCTGTGCTAAGCTGGATGCGGATCTCTCTTTTGGCGAATTACCTCAATGTCTCAACAGCCTGATGTCCCTTTGGACGGTCTCTATGGCGATCTGGTCATGGACCATTACCGTCACCCTCGCAACAGTGAAGCTCTGACCGACGCCGATATCGAGGCTGAGGAGTTCAATCCCTTTTGTGGCGACCGCGCCATCTTGCGGCTGAAGCTGGATGATAGGGGCAATGTTTGCGGAGTAAGCGCCAACGCCGATGGCTGCTCCATAATCCAGGCCGCCACGTCCATGCTCTCCGGCCTGCTACGGGGCAAGTCACTGGATGAAGTGACAGAGTTGGGTGAGCGGTTCCGGGACGCCATGAAGAACGGCACCGCGGATGATGCGCCTGAGTTGGGCGACCTGAGGGCGCTACAAGTGGTGCGGCAATACCCGGTGCGGATCAAATGCGCGCTCCTCCCCCTGACCGCCCTGGAAGAAGGCATCAAAGCCTACCTGAAGAAATCCACCTAGACCCTCTATTAGGTAATTTCGCCGATGACATAACTGGTCGTAGGGGCGGGTTTCCAACCCGCCTAGCCTATCATCGACCTGTGCGCGAATGGGAAAACCGTGTTGCGCCACTGGATTCCCGCACGACAAGTTAGGCCTACCAGAGCAGGGCAGGTTAGAAACCTGCCCCTACATCCGACTTTTCCCCGTCATTACTGTGAAAGAAGCAACCCAGAGCAGCCAGGCAGTGATGCATCCAAATGCGGGAATCCAACCTTCCGCACATGGTGAGCCTGTCGAACCACGGTGTCAGAAATCAGCCATGTTTGACCACAGCGTCCTTCGACAAGCTCAGGATGAGCGGTGTTAAGGCGTCAGCCAGTCCGATAATCGTAAGCTGACTAGCGGTCCAGCCAGGTCCTCGACCAAAAGTTGTACTCGGAGAGGGCGCTGTTGGGCTCAAACCCCTTCAGGTCGCGGCTAAATACCCACCGTGAAACAGCGGTTACCGGGCTGAACAGATAGGCCTGCTCCAGCACCCGGCGCTGTATATCCACCAACTGCTCCCGACGGGCCACGTCGTCGAACTCCACCGCCTGAGCTTCAATCATCGTGTCTAGCTGGGCATCATCGTGCCCCGACAAATTCCATTGGCCCTGACTGTGCAGCAGGCCGAACAGGTAGCTGTTGGTGGTTGAGGTCGGAGGAACGGTCCCAACCGCCAACTGGAACTCCCGTGCCGGGCCCATGACCAGATCGTCGAACTGTACGGGGTTCATCCTTCGCAGCTCCGGATTGAATCCCACGGCTGTCAGATCGGCCATCAACTTTTCTTCCAAAGCCAGGTTCTCTCCACCGGTCCGCTCGATACGTACCGTTACTTCCAGGTCTACCGGCAGGGTTTGGCCTGCGCTCAGCAGCAATTCCCGGGCCTTGCCAGGGTCGGCGAAGAAGTTCTGGCGCATCTCAGACCGGTCCAACAACCAATTGGACTCCCGCACCGGGATGCCGACACTGGCGAACCCTTGTCCCGACCACACGGTATCCAGGTAGTCCCAGGGGTCGATGGCCTGGAAAACGGCTTGGCGCACAGCGGTCTCTTTCAGGCTGGAAGATTGCGAGTTCATGGCCAGGACCACGCCGGCGCCCGACCTGCGGGAGACTATCGACTGAAAATCAGTGTCCCCCCGGCGGACCATCTCCCATTCGCTGGGCCCAACGGACATTACATCCACCAGGCCTGCCTGGAACGCCGCAACCTGGTCCGATTCAGCAGGCCCGGCCAGTGCGCCTGAGCGCATGACAGCCACGTTCAGTTGATCGAGGAATGGAAGTCCGCCCTCGAAGTAATCAGAGTTCCGGGTGAATTCCATTCCAGGGCCATCGGTTTCCTGCCAGACCCAAGGGCCGGTTCCGATGACGGGGCCGTTTTTCAGGTCGCCAGTCACTGCGACGGCTTCGGGGGCCACAATTTTCACGTGCCCGTCGGCTAAGGAAAGAAGAGCATCGGCGTCTTCCAGGGCAAGCTCAACCTGCAGAGTCAGGTCGTCCAGGGCCGTTGCCTTGCCGATTGAGGCCAGGAGAGGGGCATTGGGCCAGCCGGGTGTCTTGAGACGGTCGAGGCTGAAAACTACATCCTGGGCGGTCAGAACCCGGCCGTTTACCGGCGCGATGTTCTGCCAGCGTATGCCGGGCCGCAGGTTGAAAATATAGGACAGGTCGTCGTTCAGCGACCAACTCTGGCAGAGATCACATTCCAGCAGCAGGTTTGGTTGGTTGGAGCCCTGCCCGGAGCGCAACCGTAAGAGCCTGCTGTAAGCCAGTCCCGGCCCCAGAGCGGTCAGGGTCTCTTGGACCTCTTGGTGGACGTCTCGGTGGGGGATGGCCGCTGCTGAAGCCACGGTGAGAGAGCCGCCATTGGTGCCTGAAGGCGCCGTCGCGACCACTGCCGTTGGCGACGGTATCGGCACGCCGTCGGTCTTGTTGGTGTCGGGCAACTCTGTGGGGCTTGATGAGGAACAGCCCATGACCAAGACAGCCGCTCCCATGATCAGTAGCCGTTTTACAGAGAATAGGTTCATCGTCTCACCGTCCCGATTCGACACGTATGACCTGGTTCCCTCTAGTTCACAGAGGGTACAGAATCACTCTCGATTATAAGATGGGGCAGTGGCTGGTCCATGAGGGGAGCAGATGCGCCGTAGAGGGAAAACCGGGGTGCGGGTTTTAGTCCGAAGGCAGTTAGGGTTCCAGCGTTTCGACGGCCAGCGTGTCAGGTGCAAGCTGGGTCGGATTGCCACGGCCGGTGATGGCCCAGGTGGCGAAGACCATGACGGCGATCAATATCGGCGGCATGAAGAGGATGGCGTGAATCACCAACGCGAACCCAAGGGCGTCGCCGTCGCCAACCCCGATGGTTGTCAGCAGGTAGAAGACCGCAAATTCGAAGGTCCCGACCGAGGCCGGCAATGACGGTACCAAGGCCACGAAAGTGAGTGTTCCGATCACCAGCAAAATGGCGACCAGCAGCGAGATGTCGATGCCCATTCCGTGAGCCAAGACCCAGGCCGAAAGCCCCAGCAGGACCCAGTAACCCAAGGTCAGTAGAAAAGACCAGGTGAGTCTGACCCTCGCTAAGGTTAGTCCCCGGAGGGACGACGAAGTGGATGCCAGCAACTTAAGATGGGTGAGGCCGGGCCGGGAGCCGAACCAGATGACCGCCGGTACCGCCAGCACGCTGATAATGGCGATTAAAATGGCGCCGATGATGTAGGGGGTGAAGCCCTTCAGGCTGGGCAGGAACATCAGCCCCACGCCCAACAATATGGCGGCTATCACGAAATCCAAGACCCGCTGGACACCCAGAGTTGCCGCGGCCTCTTCGCCCCTAACCCGGTAGCGCAGTGTGAGCATCAAAAACTGAGTGGCTTCGCTGATGATCCTTAACGGGGAGACGCTGTTCAAGCCGATGCCCACGTTCTGCACGAGGAGAAGCCTGTGCAAAGGAACCTTGTCGCCGATGAACAAGACCTGCCAACGGTAGGCGCGCATGACGGTGGCAGCAGAGAAGACAGCCAGAGAAAGCAGCGCGTAGCGGACGGGGAAGTCGCCGAACGCACCGGAAAGGGAACCCCAGTCCATATCGCGCACCATGGCGATGCCGATACCGGTTCCTAACACCAAGCCCAAGACCATCCTGAGCTTGGGTTGTAGCAAGAATTTTTTGAAAAAGCCGGCGGCTGCTCTCAAATACCTATACCAGCGCCAATACGGCATGACGATTCGTGGTCACCGACGGAATCCGACGGCACGATTTTAAGCTACCCGCAGGCAAATCTGATGTCAAGGAACCTGGCCAGCCGTTTGAATTGGAATGCTCTCGCGGCCTCTTGGTTGTCGCTTTGGGCTATTACTTTCCGTCGCGCATCAAGCCCTTCAGGTAGGCGATGTGGCCCTGATGCTGGTACATCTCACCGACAACCTGCCTGAATATCTGGCCCACAGACATCTCCGGCCGGGCCTCCCTGGGGACCACGTCCATCTGCTCCGGAGTGACAGTCTTCAAATAGCTCAATGTCGCGGCTCTCACGGATGCACCGTAGGCGATCATCTCCTTCAGGTCATAGGCCGGAAATTCTTTGACCTGTTCCGGGGTATGCCCAAAGCCGTTGTCCCTGGTCGGCATTCCGAATTTCTCGTGCCACCCTTCTGTCTCCCATAGCTCCGGCTGCCGCTGGATGAAGAACTGGAACCACATGTCTTCCACCCGGGTCATGTGCCACAGTATCCAGCCGATAGTATTAGCCTCCGGCCCGGCCTGCCACGACATTTCATCTGTGGTCAGGTCTCCCAGAGCATCCATCAGATACGCTTGTTCGGTGTTGAAGGCGTTTTCGATAAACTCGTTCAGAGTCATTTGGTCCTCTCCATATAATCGTCCGGCGGCTCTCGCCAATCGGTTTTTCCCGGCCCACATGATACACCCGGCCATCGTGTCTGAGGTATGCTAAACTGCAGGCGGCGCACGCCTGCGCCTGCCTGGGAATATCCGATATCCAGGCTATCCGGCAAACATATTTGGAGCGCTTTTCATGGCCGACAGTTTGATCACACCGGAGGTCCGTGCCCTGATCGGCAGCGAGACCTCACCCGAGAAGAACCGGTTCCCCCTCAGCGACGAGATGGCCTACGACCTGGCCGACGCCACTGAAGATCCCAACCCGCTATACATCGACAAAGCCGCGGCTGAAGCCAGCCGGTTCAAGGGGCTGCTCTGCCCTCCGCTGGCCACTTGGAAGGACATAGCGCCATCCATCGGCTACTTCGGCGCCGGGCAGGAATCCCATTTTGATGTGCCGCTGCCCTTCAACAGCTACGGCCTGAACGGCGGCAGCGATTGGCAGTTCCTGCGCCCTGCTTATGTGGGCGATTGGGTAACCCGCCAATTCCGCGTGGTGGACATCTTTGAGAAAGAAGGCCGGTCGGGTCCCCTGGTATTCATCGTCCGGCGCGAGACCCAGACCAACCAGCATGGCGACGCCATCAGCGTTGCTGATCGCGTGAGCATCCATAGAAGCCGGCCACCGGAAGAAGACGTTAAGGCGGTCGCGGATTCGGGCAAAGGTCTTGAATCGGTGGTGATCTCTCCACCGGCACCCGATCAGACCGTCCCTCGCTCTGTCCACGCCGGCGGCGAGCAGAATCACTTTGAAGATATCTCGGTGGGCATGGACTTGGAGCAAGTAGTTAAAGGCCCGCTGACCACCACCCATCTGGTGCGCTGGGCCGCAGCCAACGGCAACTACGCCCGCATCCACTGGGACCTGCCCTTTGCCCAGATACACCAGGGCCTGGCCAACGTCGTTGTGAACGGCTCGCTGAAGAACCAGTACCTGGGTCAATTGATGATCAAACTTGCCGGTCCGCAAGGCTGGTTCAAGCGGTTCTATGTGGAGCACCGTGGCATGGACTATCCTGGCGATATAATCACGGCGTCCGGAAAGGTAACGGCCGTCCGTGAGGTCGGCCAATATGGCCACGTGGACTGCGAGGTCAACCTGACCAACAACCGTGGAGAACAGACAGCCACCGGCCGGGGCACGGTTGTCCTGCCCAAAAAAGGCCAGAGCCTGCCGCTGGTCTGGGAAGTGGAAGCCTGATGCCAGCCGGTCTGCTGAACGGGTTCCGCGTACTGGACCTGGGCTCCGGGATATCAGCGCCGTGGTGCACCAAGATCCTGGCCGACTACGGGGCAGATGTCATCAAGGTTGAGACCCCCGGCTCGGGTGATGCCAGCCGCCGCATGGGCCCCTTCGCTGGCGACGACCCGCACCCGGAGAAGAGCCTGACCTTTCTCTACCTGAACACCAACAAGAAGGGCGTGACTCTCGACCCGTCCAGTGTCAGCGGCCGGAAACTATTTGACCGGCTCCTATCCGAGGCCGATGTCCTGGTGCATAACAGTCCACCCGCCGAGTCCAAAGAACTGGGCCTGGACTATGCGTCGCTGGCGGCAGTGAATCCCGGGTTGGTCGTCACGTCCATCGCTCCCTTTGGCCAGACCGGCCCCTACAGTGATTTCCAGGCGACGGACATCGTCACCTATGCCCTGAGTGGCCTGATGTATCACTCGGGCGATTCTGACCAGCCGCCCCTGCGCAACGTCCTAGACCAGTCTTTCTATGTGGCTGGGTCAAACGCTGCTGCCGCCACTCAGGTCGCGCTGTTTGCCCGGCTCACGTTAGGGGAAGGCCAGCATGTGGACGTATCGGCGGCAGAATGCTTGGGCGCTCACCTGGTCCAGCCGCTGCCCTACTACAACTACATGGGTGCGGTCAAAGGACGCCGTCCGGTCCGCGGCGCTGGGTTCGAAGAACTGATGCCTGCCCGCGACGGCTACGTGGCTCCCTCTGTCCAGGGTTCCCAACCCTGGGCGACCATCGCCGATCTCATTGGCTTGGAAGAACTGCAGGACGAGAAGTTCGCGACCGGCGCCGGCCGGGTGGCCCACGGCGAAGAACTCAAGGACCTGTTGATCAAAGGACTGGCCCAATGGGACCGGATGCCTTTGTTCCTCGCGTCGGGAGAACGGCGATTGGTCTTTGGCATGGCCCAAGACGCCGGAGACTTGGCCGAATGCCCGCATCTGGGAGTGCGTGACTTCTTCGTCGATGTCGATCACCCGGTGGTCGGCCCGGCCCGCTACCCCGGAATGGCAGTCCGGCTGCCCGGAGAAGATATATCAAGCACTCTGCCAGCCCCACTTTTGGGCCAACATAACTCAGAAATCTTTGGCCAGGAGCTTGGTTATAGTGCCCAGGAATTAATCACGCTCCGGCAGCACGGCGTCATCTAGTCGATCGTTGATCCCGCATATATTAGGAAGACAGACAGATATATGTCCTTAGCCCACGAACCACAAGCCCCATTAAAAAATATCCGGGTACTGGACCTGAGCCGGGTCTTCGCCATGCCCTTTGCCGGGGCGAACCTGGCCGACCTTGGCGCTGAGGTCATCAAGATCGACACCTGCCAGACCCAGTTCATGGACACCACCCGGACGACTACCGGGCCTTTCCCCGACAACCAACCCGGCGAGTTCTGGTGGGAGCAGGGCGGAACTTTTCAGAACCTGAACCGCGGCAAACGAAGTCTGACCCTGGACCTGCGTTCCGAAGAATCTCAGGGGATCATCAAAGACCTGGTCGGCGTCTGCGATGTGGTCTTGGAAAATTTCACCCCCAGGGTTATGGCCCGGTTCGGGCTGGACTACGAAAGCCTTAGGGCGCACAAGCCGGACCTGATCATGGTCTCCAACACCGGCTACGGGCACAGCGGCCCCTGGAGCAACTTCGGGGCTATGGCGTCGGCTCTGGAACCGACCCACGGCACCGGGGCGTTCATGGGCTACATGTCAGAGGGGACGGACGGCCGCCTGACCGAGGGCCAAGTCCCAAATAAGATGGGCAACTCCTATTCCGATTTTCTAGCCAGCTGGACGGCCCTGGGCAGTCTGATGGCAGCCCTGCTGAGAAGGGCCCGCACCGGTCAGGGCCAATGGATCGATTTGGCCATGTATCAAACGGGCACTACCGTGATCGGCACTGGACTGCTGGATTACGTGTTCAATGACCGCCGGACCCTGCGGATCGGCAATCGACACCCCGTTTTGTCACCCCACGGCGTCTATCCCTGCCAGGGCCACGATCAATGGGTGGCCATCGCCGCCAGGGATGAGAATGATTGGCAAGCGATATGCCAGGCCATGGGCAATCTGGGACTGGTTGCTGATGCCCGGTTTGCCGACCCCATAGACCGCCGCCAACATCAAGAAGAACTGGACGAGATCATCGGGGCTTGGACCTCGGCACGGACTTCATACCAGGCCATGACCTCACTTCAGGAAGCAGGTGCGCCCGCCGGAGCGATACTGACGGCGAAACAGGCGTTGACCGACCCACAGTATCTGGACCGGGGGTTCTTTGAGACCGTTCATAATCCGCCCGAGGTTGGGCTGCGGTCCAAGGGGTATGTGGGGAGGGCCTGGAAGTTCTCCAACAGTGAGACCGGCATCAAAGGGCCTGCCCCACGGCTGGGCGAGGCGAATGAATACGTCTTGGCCGAGTTGTTGGGGATCGACCAGCAGAGCATGGAACGCCTCGCGGAGGACTGGACCATCGGCAATCTGCCAGAGGGCGGAAGAGCGCCGGGCCAAGTCCCATTGGACGAACAGGCAGTCCTTGGTTGGATCGCCGAGTTCGATGCCGATTACCTAGATAGATTAGCTAGGTAAATCACCTAAGATAAATTACCTCCCGCGCCACCCCCGGAACTAATGGGTGCGGCTGTAAGAATCAACGGTGGAATCCAGTTGATTTTAATATCCATGTTATGACGCTTGACACTCAGGAAAATGGACTCATATAATTAGCGGTGGAATCCCCAGCAACCATTCGCGTTGCCACCGTCCTCGCTCTTGAGTTAGCGTCCTCCCGCAAGGCCCCTTTTCAGAATTACGATAAGTGTTGCTTAGGGCGTTGGTTCAGTTAACCGGTTCCAGGTAGGTACCCCTCCCCGTTTCCCACTAACATCCTTTTATTGCGTAGGCAAATGCCGACAAAGTTTATCTTCGTTACCGGGGGAGTTGTCAGTTCACTGGGCAAAGGGATCAGCGTCGCATCCATCGGACGCATCCTGAAAAGCCGGGGACTCACCGTCTCCGTCATCAAACTGGACCCTTACCTCAACGTTGACCCCGGTACCATGTCTCCCTATCAGCACGGTGAAGTGTTTGTGACCCAAGACGGCGGCGAGACCGATCTTGATCTGGGCCACTATGAAAGATTCATTGACGTAGAGCTGACCAGGACTTCCAACCTCACCGCCGGCGAAGTCTATCTCAACCTGATCGCCAAAGAACGGCGCGGTGACTTTCTTGGCGGCACCATACAAACGGTGCCCCACGTCACCAACGCCATCAAAGACCGGGTCCTAGCCCTGGCCGCCGAATCGGAAGCTGATGTGATCATCACCGAGGTTGGTGGCACGGTCGGCGATATTGAAGGCCTGCCTTTCTTGGAGGCCATCCGGCAGATGAGAAACGATGTAGGCCGGGACAATGTGTTCTACATCCACCTGACCTTGCTTCCTTATATAAAAGCAGCACAAGAACTGAAGACCAAGCCAACACAACACAGCGTGAAAGAATTACGTTCCATAGGTATCCAGCCAGACGCCATTCTTTGCAGAAGCGACGAACCGGTATCCCAGTCCATCTGCGAAAAGATATCGGCTTTCTGCGACGTTCCTTTGAACGCTGTTATTCCAGTGCTGACCGTTGACAACGTATACGAAGTCCCACTGGTGCTGGAAAACGCCGGTCTGGGGGACATCATCGTCAATACCTTACGTCTTGGGGGTAAATCCAAAGACCTAACGGAGTGGTCGGCCATGGTCGATCGCATGAACGAGCCAAAAGAGAAGATATCCATCGCCCTGGTGGGAAAATACGTTGAATATCCTGATGCGTATATTTCGGTCCGCGAGGCCCTGCGGCATGCAGGACTGACGCACATCAGAGATATTGATCTCCAGTGGGTCCATTCTGAAGACATCGAACGAGACGGGCCGGACGTCCATCTGGCCAATGTCTGCGGGATAGTGGTCCCCGGGGGATTCGGCCCCCGCGGCGTCGAGGGAATGATTGAGACGGTGCGCTATTCCAGGGAACATAAAGTGCCATACCTGGGCCTCTGCCTTGGGTTGCAGGTGATGGTCATTGAATGGGCCAGAAACGTTCTGGGTATAAAAGATGCCAACTCTGAGGAATTGGTGCCGGAGACGGCAAACCCCGTAGTGCACATAATGCCCGACCAAGAGGGCATTTCCAGCAAGGGCGGCACGATGCGCTTGGGCGACTACCCCTGCCACCCCCAGAACCAGACTTTGACCAAGGCGGCTTACGGCGCCGACGAGATAATGGAACGGCACCGCCACCGCTTTGAACTTAATAATAGCTACCGGGAATCGTTGGAAAATTCCGGCCTGATCGTCGGCGGTCTTTCTCCAGACGGAAACCTGGTTGAGACCGGAGAGGTCACCGACCACCCGTTCATGGTCGGGACCCAATATCACCCAGAGTTCAAATCTCGGCCCAACCGGCCCCACCCGTTGTTCAGCCAATTCATCGGGGCGGCCAAAGAGACCATCCGCGAGGGCGTCCAGCGGCCCTTGCCCCTGGACCTTAACTCCAACTAGCCAGGCCATTCCATGCATCAGTCTTTCTTCAAACCACCAAACAAACCACAACCATTGATCAACTGGCAACCGGCCCAAGTACGTGCCTTGCCAATGATCGAAAATTCTTTGATTGAAAACCCTTTAACGGACCCATACATGGCCCTTCTATTTAATAACGGCCCATCCGAACAAAATCCTGCAGTGGCGGTGACATCTTGAAGCTCTTCTTGGACACGGCCAATATTCAGGAGATACGAGACGGCGCCCGCTTGGGTGTCATAAGTGGCGTAACCACCAACCCGTCTTTGGCATCCGCTGAAGGCATCGGAAACGCCGAGAGTTATAAGGCAGCCGTCCGGGAGATAGCGGACATCGTCGACGGTCCCATATCCGTTGAAGTCATATCGCTGGATGCCAAGGGGATGATCGAAGAAGGCCGCGACATCGCCGGCTGGATCCCAAACCCCTGGGTGAAGATTCCCAGCACCATCGACGGGTTCGAAGCGATCTCTGTACTCTCCGGCGAAGGGATCAAGATAAACCAGACCCTATGTTTCTCGGTGAACCAGGCCATATTAGGCGCCCAGGCCGGCTCCACCGCAGTTAGCCCCTTCATAGGAAGGCTCGATGACATCGGCCTAGAGGGCATAGACCTGATCAAAGACATCGTTTCCGTATATAAGGAACACAACATAGAAACCCAGGTGCTGGCGGCCAGTATCCGCCACACCCTTCATTGCACCCTGGCCGCTCAGGCCGGGGCCCATATAGCGACCATTCCTTACAAGATACTGGCCCAGATGGCCGAACACCCGCTCACTACCACCGGAGTGGCACGATTCAAGGCCGACTGGGAGAAAATAGGTAAATAATCCAACTGATCCACCCACAGTGGCGCGGCGGTAACACCTGCATCTAGCGCCATTGGGTGATTAGACCCACGAATAGAGAAACACAGTCTATTAGACCAACCAGGCCTTATTCGCAAAGCTTCGTTCCCGCATCTGCCGGGAACTAGCCATCGCACCACCCGCAGCCCGGCGCAAGATCAATGACCCCCGTTAGAGGTGAACATGGCGACTACTCAAAAAATGCTCGATGTGTCGGAGTTGGGGGCTAAGTCCAAGGAAGAACTCCTAGACCTCGCCAGTGATGTCGGTTTAAGCGACACCACCGCTCTGGTTAATCTGCATAAAGAAGACCTGCTCAGCCGCCTGTTCCAAGTGGTCTCCGCTCAACAGGCATTGATCGCCACCGGGATTCTGGAAATCATGGATGAGGGGTACGGCTTCCTGCGTCAGGTAACCTCCCATCGTGGTACAGGAGACGTCTACATCTCCCAGTCCCAGATAAAACGCTTCAACCTAAGGAACGGCGACACCGTCACCGGGCAGGTGCGTCCTCCCAAAGAGGGAGAGCGCTACTTTGGGCTGGTGCGGGTTGAGCTGATCAACGGAATGGAAACGGACCAAGTGCAGAGCCGTTACCGTCCGACCTTCGAACATATGACACCGATCTTCCCCGAGAAGCAGGTGATACTGGAAACAGAGAGCTCCGAACTATCCACCAGAATGGTCGACCTGTTCGCGCCCATTGGATTGGGTCAACGCGGCCTGATTGTCTCGCCGCCCAAGGCCGGTAAGACCACAATGCTCAAGCAGATCGCGCACGGGGTACAGCAGAACTGCCCGGAGGCCACATTGATCGTGGCGCTGATCGGTGAGCGACCCGAAGAAGTAACGGACATGCGCCGGGCTGTGTCGGGCGATGTATTCGCCTCCACCTTTGATGAGTCCGTAGAAGAACAATGCCGGGTGGCCGAGCTCGCCCTGGAGCGGGCCAAACGCCTGGTTGAGATGGGACAAGACGTCATCATCCTCCTGGACAGTATCACCAGATTGACCCGGGCCTATAACCTGGCCGTCCCAACCAGCGGCAGAACCCTTTCCGGCGGCATCGACCCCGCAGCCTTATACCCGCCCAAGAAATTCTTCGGCGGAGCCCGCAACATAGAAGAAGGCGGCAGCTTGACCATCATCGCCACCTGTCTGATTGATACCGGCAGTCGGATGGATGAGGTGATCTATGAGGAGTTCAAAGGCACCGGCAACATGGAGCTCCACCTAGACCGGAAGTTAGCCGAGCGCCGGTACTTCCCAGCCATAGACATCGTACGCAGCGGCACCCGCCGAGAAGAGCTTCTGTTCAGCGAAGAAACATTGAAACAGATAGTGCTGCTCAGGCGAATGATCAGCCTGATCTCCAACGATGGCGGGGTGAACGCTACCGAGCGGGTTTTGGAACGGCTGGCCAAGTCCGGCAGCAACGAAGAGTTCCTGGCAAATCTCAACAAAGACGCCTAAAACCCGTCACCTTGGCGTCGGATTCAGCAATTATTGGGGCTGAGGACCGGATTGGCCGGAAATTGCCCCGTTAGACGGCTTGCTCTTTAACGGATGCACTCCCACAATAAAGTTTGCTTTACCGGAAGAATCATTTTCCGGTTATGTCAAGGCCTGGCTTTAAAACTCTTTCAGAGGATCGCCCCAAGGGGTGATTTTTACTGATTAGAGTCTCGTTGGGTACCTTGACAAGCGAAAGTTGATAGTGCTAAATATGAGAGAATTTAGCTCGGTCTATCTATTTAATTTTTAGGAGGCGAGGGGTAATTGTGTCTTTTTGTGACCTTATTTGTATTTCTTCGGATGTCGATCCCTCTAATATTCCCAAGCTTCCGCGGGGGTTGAATATGTGACTAGAGGTTCGATTTGCCCGGAGGACTTGCAGGCAGGTAACTAATCGGTAACGCAAATCGCGGTAACTTAAGTCCAATGCAAGCGAAGTCCAAAAGGTAAAGGATCACGGAATCAATCTTCGCTTCAGGTACACAGAACAAGGAGATAGGAGTAAATGAACACTAAAATAGGAACATCTTTTGGGTTCGCACTGCTTATGGCAATCGCCGTCGTAGCGACGATGTTTGCCCTGGGTATGTTTTCTACATCGCAAGTGCGTGCAGACCACAACACCTTAAGTACGAACGTCCACGCACTCGACTTCGTGCCAGGGAGTTCGAGCGTAAACAGTCAGACATCATGGGACGTAACCTTCGGTGTTTCCGCTGCTTTGGTCGCGGGCTCGGGAACGATCACAATCGTCTTCCCGACCGGCGTCGTGCTGCCGTCGACCATCGATAAGTCTAGAATTTCAGTAGGTTCGGATGTGGCCTCGAACGGTACATACGTGTATTACCCGCTGACATCTGACCCGACCGTCACTTCGACAACTGTCACGTTGACTGTGCCTGGAACGACGGCTGCCGGAGCTGTTATCCCCAGCGGCAGTGAGATCGCCTCAGGCGACCTTGTCAAAGTGTTGTTCAGCCAACTCGCTGGGATTCTGAACCCGCCCGCGAGCGGTGCCGCTGGCAGCCTATCCGCAAACTCCGCGGGTAAGGTCAAGACCAGCGGTCAAACCGTTTACAGTAATATCCAAACAGTAGAGTCCTTCAACCGGACGATTTCCTGCTCTCCCACGTGTGCTACCGATAAAACAGTGGTTGAGGCCAGTACAATCACCGTAACAGTCGGTGGATTCACCCCCGACCTCAGGGTCACCTTAAGCGGATCGGCCTCCGGTTCCGCCGTAGTAGGCAGTGATAGGAAGGCAGTCATCACCGGTACCAAAAAGACTTCCGGTACCACTATCACGGCTACCGACGGCGCCGGTCTCACAGCGACGTCCGCTGGGAGCGTTACGCTTAAACCGGAGCTTACCGTGACCACGTCCGGTAAAGCCGGTGACACCATTACCCTCACAGGTAAGAACTTCACCGCTGGCAATAACGTCCTGGACGAGACGAAAATATCGTTCGGCGGTACCGCGCTCACGTCGGGCCAATTGGTCACCGCGGTCGCTAGCAAAGCCCACGTTGACAAGGACGCCGACGGAGATTTGGACGACTTCTCGATCAAGATCCTGATTCCCAGTGGCGCCACGTCGGGCGTCAACCAAGTCAAGGTTACCGACAACCTCGCTGGCACCGATGGCGTCAGTGCTACCGCGACCGTCGATGTTACGGGACGTTCGGTAACGATCACCCCCGACAGTGGTCCTCCTGGAACTGTCGTAACCATCACCGGTACTGGGTTCCCGGCTAGCAGAGCCGCGCACGCCAGCAGTACTTCGTCGATCAGCCCGGTCTTTGGGTCAACTACGAAGACTCTCCTGTTCACCAACGGTAGTGGCGCGCTGCCTGGCTCCGACCAGTTCACGATTCCTGCTGCCGCGACGGCTTCGACCATCACGCTGACGGTTTCGATCCTAGGAGCTGACAGTGTCGCTTCCACCGGTAGTGACAAGTTCACGGTGACCTCACGTGTACTCACCGTGGAGCCCGCGTCCGGACCTCGGGGAACCAAGGTCTTAATCACTGGTACCAAGTTCACGGCTTCCGGTACCATCGCCCAAAACACGGTCACGGTTGACGGGGAGACCACCGTCCACACAGTGGCTAACCTGACATCCTCAGGTGACGTGCCTGGTATCAGCCTGCCCATCCCGGCCGGGGCCGGTATCGGCTCCAAGACTATCTCGGCGACGGACAGCGGATCGTTGGTTGGAACTACCAAGTTCGAAATCACCGTGCCGACGCTCGCCATCGGTCTGGATTCCGCATATATGGGTCAGTCCGTACCGATAACAGGCGCGGGCTGGGTCCCCAGTACCTCAGTGACAATCACGCTGACTGCTGACTCAGTCGACGTTGCTACTAAGGTGGCGACGAGCGACGGCGCCGGCGGGATCGATACCTCCATGCTCATACCGAGCACGGTCGGTGTTGGATCCAAGACCGTGACCTTCACGGCAGCGGACGCTTCCACGTATAGCAACACCTCAATCGCGCAGACCATGAAGATACCCAAGCCCACAATCGAACTGTCGATTAGCACGGCCGATATCGGTGACGTCGTTACCATAACTGCCGCTGGCTTCGCGCCTTCATCTGGTCTTTCGGTTCTCACCGTTGGTGGTGCAGATGTCCGAGATGGCGTGGTAACCTCTGACACTGAGGGCGGGGCGACGACCTCGTTCATCGTACCGGGAGTTACCGGTTCGAACATCGTGACAATCACCATCGGAGCCGAATCGGTTTCCACATCCATCTCCGTGCTGGTGGCATCAACGACAGCGGCGGCAGCTACGACTGCTCCTGCTGAGATATTCGCAGACGTGATCGCTAATGACGACAACCTGGTTCGTGTATGGCGGTTCAGCAACGCAGACCAGACTTGGGAGTTCTACGACCCAAGGGCAGCGTTTGCTAGCGCTAACACTCTGGAGAAGTCCGGAGCTGGCGACATCGTCTGGGTGAATGTCATCGCAGAAGAGGCATTCCAAAGCACGACCTTGTACCCAGGTTGGAACCTGATTTCCCTAGACTAAATAGGATAAGGTCAACGCTAGGCCGCCGCCTCGCGGCGGCGGCCTAGCAATACCAACCACCATTGAAACAAGGAGGACTGAATGACCAAGACTAGATTTCTGGCCTTAGTAACGGCCTTGGCACTACTACTAGCAATACCCACATCGGTGCTCGCTCAGCGTGTGCCGCCCCACGTATTCGTAGGGTCGGTCACTCTGGACGGCGTTGCTGCTGTGGACGGCGCTGCTGTCACAGCGTGGATCGATGGCGAGCAGGTTGCGGCCACCAATCCATCAGGCGGCGATTACAGCCTACTCATTGACCAAGGCGACTCATCGTTCGCTGGGAAGACAGTGTCTTTCAAAGTCAGTGGCGCGAATGTCACTGAGACCGCCGCTTGGACACAGGGCGGTGGCACTGTCTTGGACCTCACCGGTATCACTGGTTCCGCTGGAGCCAGTGGAACCAGTGGCTCCACTGGCGAAGCCGGTCCTGCTGGTTCCGCTGGACGTGCTGGTCCTCCCGGACCTGCTGGCCCTGCTGGCGCTGACGGCTCTGCCGGCTCTGCCGGCTCTGCCGGTTCTTCCGGTTCCACCGGTTCCGACGGCGCAGCAGGTTCTGTTGGCCCCGCTGGTGAAGCCGGTGAAAGCGGCGGCGGCGCCATTGGCGTCATCGCACTCATAATTGCCATCGTGGCCCTCCTGGCCGCTGGTGGATCTTACATGATGGGAAGGCGCGCCTAAGTTTCTTAGGAAGCCTTAGTTAGCAAACAGAAGAGGGAGCCTCATATCGAGGCTCCCTCTTTTTTGTCTGTCATAAAAATTCCGAGACAATCGATGAACCTAAGATGTTGCAAGGAACCGCTTCATAGGCCACGATAGGTATAAGGGTTCTCCCGATCGGATTTAACGACCGAGACAGTTCCAATGCCGCTAGGAAAGAGCGCGCACCTTGGAGTCCGAACTGAGGTCACCCTTGAGGATCCGTGAGGTGTGTAGTGAGGCGGTACTCAGGAATTGCTATCCTAGCAACGGTCGGTCTTCTGATAGCAGCGTATGCGTCGCTAGGCGCCGGGCCGAACCAGGCCGAACGCCCTCCTCAACCATTCTTCCAAGACTTCTTCTCGGGATCCGTGTTGCTACAGGGATCTCCCCCACCCGATGGAACCCTGCTGATTGCCTGCATTGATGGGTGCGAAACCGGGTTTGAAAGTGCACCGTATAGACTTGCTGCCAGCGGGACCTTCGATCAACTGGAAGTAAACCCGATCAGCGAAGACCTGGTCGGGCATATCATTACTTTCTATCTGGTAAATGATTTCGGTCGGATTATGGCGGTTGAAAGCCGGCCATACATCGGGGTGTTCGACTTCTACGTGCAGGATCTCACGTTCGTGGATCCCATGCCGTCGCCCCAACCAACACCCCAGCCCAATGCAACCCCGATGCCGACGCCCACAGCTTCATTGCCGGTCGCCGGCGATCCTTCTGTGGTCCAACTACCAAAAATCGCTTTGGTGGCGGGGGCAGTAGCGGTGTTGCTCGGTGGCGGTCTTTTGGCAGCTGTCAGGCGGACCGAAACCTGAGATTACTCCCCTGAGCTTGCCCCGGCTTTCTTTTTGAATGTTCCCTATTGGGCGCGACCTTAAAATAGCTGCGTGCCTCGTGATAGGGCAAACGGGTATACGGCTTGGATAAACAAACGGAAAAAATGCCTGCTGATGGCGAAAAACAGTTGTCGGAAGCGGAACTACCTGGAGCTATCGAGGTCTTCCCTGGCTGGTCATCACCACGACGCGCATATCAGTGCCCAGGTTGCTCTCGTTGACCACCAGTCGCGCCTGAGGCTGAACTTCGTCTAGTCCCATACGCCGGACGAAATTGTCGATCGGGTCCATCTCTACAGTGATGCCATCAGTCTTGTAGTGCATCGGGATGACGATCTTTGCGTCCAAGTCCTGTAGTGTCTGATAGACCTGCTCCATGTTCAACGTACAGTTCCCACCTGTGGGCACCAAAACTACGTCCACGGGCTTTAGTTCGTCGATCATGTGGGTGGACATGGGCAGCGAGATATCGCCTAGATGGCAGATGTTGATACCGCCGATCTCGATGGTGAACGCAACGTTGCGCTCTTCCTGAGGCTGGCCGTCGTTCAGTGGCGTCATCACACCCCGTGCGGTCACGCCGTTGTATTCGTACTCGCCAGGGTCACTGAAGATTTTCGGATCTCCCTCGATACTCTCTGCATTGTTGTGATTCGGGTGAGTATTGCTAACGGTGACCACCGATGCAGGCCGGTTATCTACCCTTAGACCCACCGAAGAGGGGTAAGGGTCCGTGACCACTGTCATGTCGGCGTCGTGCAGACGGAAGCAGGAATGTCCCAGCCAAGTTATATCCATGTTTCTTCATCACGGTTTCGTCTTAGATTTAAAAGGCCCCAGCCCACAGGGACGGAAATAGCGGCGATGTACAACTTGATCAGGTCGCCCACGATGAATGGGTAGAGCCCGTATTCCATCACTTTGGCATCGGGTACAAAGAAGGAAAGCTGTATCAAGCCAGGGATGTAGAGCACCACGTTACCGGCCAGCATGGCCACTATGATCCAAGACTTGGTGTCCCAACCACGCTCACATAGGTAACCGACTACGAACGCAGCGGGAATAAAGCCGATGATATAGCCGCCGGAGGCCAAGTCCCAAACCAGCGCGGAAGACCCGGAGGTTATGCCGAAGATATATCCGCCGGAACCAGCCTGCCAATGGAAGATCGAGTCGCTACCGCCGGAAAACATGTTGAGCTGGCTGCCACCCACTATGTATAAGACCATCGCAGCAGCGCCACGGCGGCTGCCCAGTGTCGCGCCTGCCAGGAGTACCGCCAAAGTCTGGCCGGTGATAGGCACAGGAGTGAACGGCAGGTGTACGGAGATTCGTGCAGCCCCAGCTGTTATCAGGCTGAAAAGGACTATGAGGGCGATATTCCGGGCGATACGGGGATAGTACCCGTTCACCGGAATAACAAAGTCAATGAGGGAGCGAGTTCCAGCTTGAGTAGCCACGTCTATCCCAACCCACCTATCTTAATAAATCAAACTCCGGAGACTCTCCGGTCAAGCTCAGGCTGAGTATAATTGTATAGGCCCAACGGGTCAACGTTTGACACCGCCCAGAAAGCTATGTTAACTTCAAAAAATAGGCTCCCTAGCCTCAAACTGGGGAACTAGATGCGGTGCTGGTGGGAGACTGATGCTTAGTGAGCGGGCAGCAACAGTACTCAACGTTATAGTTGATGAGTACCTCCAATCCGCTACTCCGGTAGCGTCGGATGAGATTGCCCGGAACCTCGGCCAAAAGATCAGTTCCGCCACTGTCCGTAACACCATGGCCCAGCTGGCCGAGGACGGCTACATCTCCCGGCCACACGTCTCCTCCGGCGGCGTTCCCTCCGACCTTGGTTACCGGTATTACGTAGAATCCCTCCCAGACACCCCCCGCCTACCCACGGAACTGCGCGAAAGCGTTGACCGTGACTTGGCGGAAACCGAGCCCGACATCGGCGCTTGGAGCAAGCGGTGCGCGGCCATTCTGTCCAGCCTCACTGAAAACCTGGCCATCGTCACCGCTCCCAGAGCCCAATTCCCACGCCTCAAGCGTATTCAATTGGTCTTCCTGCAAGAGTCCACAGCCCTGCTGGTACTCGTGCTGGAAGAGGCCCGCCTGCTGAGAAAGATCCTGCCATTTGGTAATAGGGTCGACCAGGTGCAGTTGGACCTGGCAGCAAGCCGCCTGAACGACTCCCTCGGCGGCCTGGACCGGTCTCAGATGCAGTCGAACAACCTTGAGCTTAACCCGCTGGAGATGCAGGTCAAACAGGGCTCCGTAAGCCTCATGCGGGATGCGGAGGCCAACGAAGACCAGGAACATTACACGGATGGGCTGAGGCTGCTATTGAGCCAACCGGAATTCTCCGGAGGAGAACTGGCGCGTAATCTGGTTAAATTGGTCGAAGAAAGAGCACTGTTGGAACGGGTCCTGAACGGAGCAAGAGAGACTGAATCCCCAGCTGTGCTGATCGGTTCGGAAAACCGAGACGAGTTCCTGAACCCCTTCGGTGTCATCCTCTACCAGTACGGCGTACCCCGGGGAGTGAGCGGCACCATCTGTGTCATTGGCCCCAAGCGTATGGGATATCAGGCAGCCATTGGCGGTGTCCGCCACCTCTCTGAATTCATGAGCCAGATGGTCAACGGTATCCAGGGCACACGCGCCGAGTAACTGACTATGGCTCCCACCAACGAACAGATCGCCGAGCTCTTCGATAACATGGGGTCCCTTCTTGAGATGAAGGGAGACACCATCTTCAAGATTCGCGCCTACCAACGAGCAGCCCGCACCATCGAGCAACTGTCCTTACCTCTGGCCCAGTCCCTGGAGAATGGAGAAGACCTCACAAAGATCCCGGGCGTTGGCAAAGCCATCAGCGAAAAGATCGCCGAGTTCGTCGAGACCGGGCAGGTCTCCGCCTATCAGAGGTTGCTGGAAGAACTCCCACCCGGCGTACTCGAACTGAAAGACATCCCCGGCATCGGCCCCAAGACCGCAGTGGCTATCGGCCGTGATCTGGGTATCAGTACCGTTGAAGGCGTGGCTGAAGCCGCAGCCGACGGTCGCCTGGCAACCCTGCCCAGGATGGGCAAAAAGGCCACCGAAGGCATACTGCGGCATATCAAAGCCTTCCAAGACATGGGCAGCCGCACACCCATCGGCCAGGCGCTCCCGGTGGCTGAGCAAGTGATTGCGGCCCTGCGGGAGCAATGCCCCGAGATCGGCCCGCTTTTCCCCGCTGGCAGCCTCAGGCGCTGGGAAGAGACAATCGGAGACATCGACCTGATCGGCACCGCGCCCGACCCCGAATCGGTGGGCGATGCCTTGGTAAAACTACCAATGGTCAAAGATGTCCTCGTTCACGGCCCCAAGAAGACCAGCGTTGTTGTCGAGTCTGGCATACAGATCGACCTACGGATCGGCGAACCAGGCTCGTTCGGCGCCCTTCTGCAGTATTTCACTGGCAGCAAGCAGCACAATATCCGGCTCCGGGACTACGCCGTCCGGATGGGTCTATCCCTCAACGAATACGGCATCACCAACACCGAGACCGGGCAGGTGGAAGAGTTCGCCGATGAAGAGAGTTTTTACGCCCGGCTAGGCCTGCCTTGGATGCCGCCTGAAATACGCACCGGGGTCTATGAACTTGATGCCGGTTTGGAAGACCGGCTGCCCCGTCTGGTAGAGGAGTCGGACCTGAATGGCGACCTGCACCTCCACAGTGAATGGAGCGACGGGAATGATCCCATCGAGTTGATGGTCGAGGCCGCAGCCGCCCAGGGCTACGAATATATGGCTCTGACTGACCACTCGGCGGGCTTGGGCGTGGCCAACGGTCTCACCAACGAACGGCTGGAGTCGCAGATCGGACTGCTCCGCACCATGCAGGAGAAATACGAAATCACCATCCTCTGCGGCTCGGAATGCGACATCCGGGCCAACGGCGAGATGGACTACCCCGACGAGATACTGGCCCAGTTGGACGTTGTTGTCGCCTCGGTCCACTCGGCCATGGGCCAAGACCAAGCAACCATGACCGCCCGCATGATCAAGGCCATGGAACACCCATCGGTGACCATTATCGGGCACCTGGCAACCCGGCTACTCGGCCAACGCGAACCGGTGGAATTTGACCTGGAAGCCGTGCTCCAAGCCGCCCGCGATACCGGTACGGCCCTGGAGATAAATGCCTCGCCCGAACGCCTGGACCTAAGGGACACCCACGCCTACCGGGCCAGGGAACTGGGCGTGCCGCTGGTCATCAACACCGACTCCCACCATCACACCCATCTGGACAAGCGCCGGTTCGGAGTGGCAGTGGCACGTAGGGCGTGGTGCCGTCCGGAAGACATCTTGAACACCATGTCCAGGGAACATTTCTTGGAGTTCATCCGGGCACCCAAACCGCAACGCATCAGCGTCTTCGACCGTCGGCGTAACGGTACGGCCCCGGCATGACCCAGCCGTCAGACATGACTCAACCCCAAGGCACGACGCAGGCGCAGGACACGGCGCAGCCAGATGACTGGGCGCAGATCATCGAGCCGTCCGGTGAGACAGCCATCGCACAATCCGCTCCCGACGCCATACTGCACCTCCGGGCCGCTTTGGCTGCTGGAGCGCCCTGGCACCGCGCAATCCTTGAAGCCCTGGGACGTTGGACGCTCCCCGAAGAGACCTTCGACGGCCGCCAGTACCGTTACCTGCTCATGGGCGAGGCCTTCGATTGGTTATTGCTGGCCGAGCGGCTCTGCGCCGATGTTGATGGCGCGATCCCGGTGGAGGAGAAGGAGACGTTCCTCTTCAGCGGCCAGATACCCAGCACCGTCGATGAGGACCAGTTCCGCGATTATCTGGGTCCGAGCAAGTTCCGGGCCTACATGAACTACCGCTACGGGGTTGTCCTGGAAGAAGCGTTGCAGCTGGCCGCTGAAGAAGAGGTCCGCAAACGCCACCTTTCGCGCAGCTATGCCGACAACGATGAACTGATCGAAGAAGCCTACACCCATCTCTATCAAAAACCCCGATCCGAGTTGCTGAAGACTTTCCAGAAAGAGACCAAGCGGGACCGCCGCCGAAACCTGACCCTCTCCGACCTGAAAGAGTTCACCTACTGGCTCCACAAACGGCGCATAAATCTTTGGGACCCGGCCCGGGTTGCCAGCGACACCCGAAAAGCCATCCGCCGGTTGGAACTCCTTGAGATAAGCCAGAACGGACACCGGCCAAATTCCAGCTAAAATTAGCCCCGGAATTCCTCGGCCAACCAATCCTCAGGCCCACTTTCACCCTTTTACCGCGCTAAATCGCCTTAGAACGCGATTTTGAGGTTTCCAGGCGTGGATACCCGCCCGCTCTTTCGTCCATTGGCGAAGCATCCCCGATAGACGCTAATCAACGGCGAATGATATATTTGCTCATGGCCGGTTGAAGCGATTTTTGCCCCGGTCAATTATCTCGACCATCAATAACCAGGGAGAACGATTCCGGCAATGACTTCCGCCCAGATGCCCAGTGCGTACAACGCCGCCGACGTTGAACAACGCATCTACCAGGACTGGCAATCCAAAGGCTATTTCAACGCCAAGATCCAGAAGGGCCAAGAACCCTATGTGATCATCATGCCGCCGCCCAACGTCACCGGTGAGCTGCACCTGGGTCACGCCCTGGAAAAAGCCATCGAAGACGCGCTGGTCCGCTGGCGTCGGATGAGCGGTGTACCGACTCTCTGGCTGCCCGGCACCGACCACGCCGGCATCGCCACCCAGTGGGCGGTGGAACGTCAACTGGCCACCGAAGGCACCAGCCGTCACGACCTGGGCCGCGAGAAGTTCCTGGAAAGGGTCTGGGACCACGTCGATAAGACCGGCGGCATCATCCATGAGCAGTCGCGGCGCTTGGGCATATCGGCCGATTGGGACCGCCTGACATTCACGTTGGACCCCGGTCCCTCCAAGGCAGTCCGCACCACCTTCGTCAATCTATATAAGAAAGACCGAATCTACCGGCACGAGCGGATCATCAACTGGTGCACGCGTTGCGCCACGGCACTCAGCGACCTTGAAGTTGATTACCAGGATGTGGATGGCCATCTCTACTACATCCGTTACCCGTTGGAAGACGACCCAAAGTCCTACATCACCGTCGCCACCACCCGGCCCGAGACCATGCTCGGCGACACCGGCGTGGCCGTGCATCCCGAGGACGACAGGTACAGCGACATAATCGGCAGGAACGCCATGCTGCCCATCGTGGACCGGCCCATACCGATCGTCGGCGACGAGGCCATCGACCGCGAGTTTGGGACCGGCGCCCTGAAGGTCACCCCCGCCCATGACCCGATCGACTTTGAGATCGGCGAACGCCACGGCCTGGAAGTCTTCAACGTTATCGGTCTGGACGGCAACCTCACCGCCGCCGCCGGCAAGTACGCGGGCGTCGAACGTTCCGAAGCCCGGAAGACAGTGGTCGAAGAACTCGACAAACTGGGCCTCTTGGAAAAAGTGGAAGATCACCGCCACTCCGTCGGACACTGCCAACGCTGCAGTTCGGTGGTTGAGCCCCTGGTCAGCCTCCAATGGTTCGTCAACCTGGGAGGGCAGGACCAGCCGGACAGCATCGCCGGCAAGGCCCACGCCGCCGTGGCCGATGGCGACATCAAGGTCGTCCCCGAGCGCTTCCGGCGGGTCTACCTCAACTGGTTGGAAAATATACGGGACTGGTGTATCAGCCGCCAACTCTGGTGGGGACACCGCATCCCGGTCTGGTACTGCGGCGCCTGCGAGCACATGACCGTGGCCGTCGAAGACCCCGACAAATGCGAGAGCTGCGGCAGCACCGACATCGAGCAGGACTCCGACGTCTTGGACACTTGGTTCAGCTCCGGACTCTGGCCTCATTCAACGTTGGGATGGCCGGAACAGACCGAGGACCTGGAGTATTTTTACCCCACAGCAGTCCTGGAAACAGGCTACGACATCCTGTTCTTCTGGGTGGCCCGCATGATCATGCTGGGCATCGAGAACACCGGCCAAGTCCCGTTCCGGACTGTGTTTCTCCACGGCCTGATTCGTGACGGCACCGGCGCCAAGATGAGCAAGACCCGAGGCAACACCCTTGACCCCCTGGAACTCATCGACAAATACGGCACCGATGCCCTGCGTTTCGCCCTGACGACGGGCACCGCGCCGGGCAACGACCTGCGCTTTGGCGAGAACCGCCTGGAAGCCGCCCGCAACTTCGCAAACAAGGTCTGGAACGCCTCACGTTTCGTGATCTCAGGCCTGGAAGGCAAGTCGGGGCTTGAAGGCTGGCACGACCTGCCCAAGCCCGAACATCGCGAGGACCGCTGGATCGTCAGCCGGTTGGACCGCGTGACTACCGAGGTCAACGAATCGCTCCAGAACTTTGAGCTTGGCGACGCCCAACAGAAGCTCTACGACTTCTTCTGGAACGACTACTGCGACTGGTACATCGAGATGGCTAAACTCCGGATTCGCTCCGGGGAAGGGCCGTCGCCCCTGACTACCCTCGCCCACGTGCTGGAACGCACGCTACGGTTGCTGCATCCCTTCATGCCTTTTATCACCGAAGAGATCTGGCAGAACCTGCGCTCCAAGCTCCCGAAAGAAGGCAGCGACGCCGAGTCCATCATGGTGGCGGACTACCCCCGCGCCGACGAGCCCAGGGAAGACGCAACCGCCGAAGAAGAGATCGGTATGGTCATGCAGGCGATCCGGGCCGTGCGCAACACCCGCGCCCAGCTTAGGATTCCTGCCGGCCAACGCCTGGAGGCCCAGATCGAAGCCAAAGGCATGCTAGTCCCTATAGAGGAAGAAGCAGCCGTCATTCGGGCCCTGTCGCGGATCGAGCCCCTACACATAGTGGTTGACAGCTCGACAGGCAAAGACCTGCCCAAGGGTGTGACACTAGTGGTCAACCCATTGATCGTCCATCTGCCGCTAGAGGGAGTGGTCGACCTGTCCGCCGAAGGGGAACGCCTGCGGTCAGAGCTGGACGACTGCGTTCAGAACATGCAGCGTGTGGAGAAACTTGTCTCCAACCCCAATTTCTTAGAGAAGGCCAAGCCAGAGGTTGTCGAGACGGAACAGGCCCGCCTGCAAGACCTTAAAGAACGCCAGCAGCACCTGAAAGAAATTCTGGAACAGCTGGCCGGTTAGGGGTATATGACAAAACGCCTGGGCATAATCGGCTTCCCCATCGGGCATTCCATATCGCCTATCTTCCAGCAGGCGGGCCTTGACCATTTGGGCATCGAAGCCACCTATGAGAAGTGGGAGGTCACGCCCGACGAGGTGGGAGATTTCGTCAACGGACTGCGCGCGCCTGGCACCCTGGGCATCAACATAACTGTGCCCCACAAGCAGGCGGTGATTCCCTTTGTGGATGAAGTCGATGAGTGGGCGACAACTGCCGGCGCGGTAAACACGATCGTCAACCACGACGGCCGCCTGACCGGACACAACACCGACGGCCCCGGCTTTCTCCGAGCTTTGTTGGTCGAGACCGGCTACGACCCCAAGGGAACCCGCGCCCTGATATTGGGCGCAGGCGGCGCGGCACGAGGCATCCTGCTGGCGTTGGTCAGGGGCGGCGTAGAATCACTGGTCATCGCCAACCGTACCCTGGAGCGGGCAGAGACTCTGGCCCAGCTTTCATCGGACAATGGAGTAAACGGGGAAGGCATCCCCCTTTCCGGTGAAGCTCTCACTGAGGCCGCCGCATCGGCAGACCTCATCGTGAATTGCACGACCATGGGCATGTCCCACGGGCCGGACGAGCATGGCTCTCCGCTGTCGGCAGCGCAGATTCCAGCCTCATGTATCGTCAATGACGTCGTGTATAATCCGTTGGTAACCCCGATCCTCAAGCAGGCCGCTGAGGCTGGGGCTACCACGCTGGGCGGGCTCCATATGCTGGTCTATCAGGGTGTCTTATCCTTCCAGATGTGGACCGGTCGGGACGCTCCGGTGGACGTTATGCTGGCAGCAGCCACCCGCGAGATGGCCTCCCGAGGCGCTTAATCGGCGCCGGCGTCTCTTTTCACCCTATATTTCACGCAGGCACGCAGGATTTCCATGGTCAGATTTTTCACCGCAGGCGAATCCCACGGACAGGGCCTGGTAATCATATTGGAGGGCATCCCCGCCGGACTGCCCATCAGCGAAGACTACATCGGCGTCCATCTGGGCCGCCGCCAGAAGGGCTACGGCCGCGGCGGGCGTATGCTCATCGAACAAGACCGCGCCAAGATCATGTCTGGAGTGCGCCACGGCCAGACCCTGGGCAGCCCCATCGGTATGACCCTGGAGAACAAGGACTGGGCCAACTGGACTGAGGCCATGGCAGTTGATCCTCTGGAAGGCCCGCCACAGAGCCCGCGGACCCAACGCATCACCCGGATCAGGCCTGGTCACGCTGACCTGCCGGGCGCCATGAAATACGGCTTTGACGATGTCCGCAACGTACTGGAACGCTCCAGCGCCCGTGAGACCGCTGCACGTGTCGCAGCCGGGGCCATCGCCATCAAGCTGCTGGAAGAGTTTGGCATTCAGATTCACAGCCACGTTTTGTCTATCGGTTCCGTGAAGGCTGAGCCGCCTAAGAATATCGACTGGACAGCCGTTGAGGAATCGCCCGTTCGTTGCGCCGACCCCGACGCCGCTGTCAAGATGGCTGCGGAGATTGACGCGACCAAAGAGGCCGGGGACACTGTCGGCGGCGTCTGCGAGATAATTGCAGAGAACGTGCCTATCGGACTGGGCTCCCACGTCAGTTGGGACCGGAAGATCGACGCCCTGATCTCTCAAGCCTTGATGTCCATCAATGCCGTTAAAGCTGTGGCGATCGGCCCAGGATGGGAGATCGCCAGCCAACGTGGCTCCGAAGTTCAAGACGTGATCCTGCCGGTTACCGACCCCGATCACCCCTGGCAGCGCGAGACCAACAAGCTAGGTGGTACCGAGGGCGGAATGACCAACGGCATGCCCCTTGTCGCCCAGTTCGCGATCAAACCGATTGCAACCATGGTCACTCCACTGCCTTCCGTTGACCTGGACACCGGCGAGGAAGTGTTGGCCCACTTCGAACGCTCCGACGTTTGCCAAGCGCCCCCAGCCTGCGTGGTCGGAGAGGCAATGGTTGCCCTGGTCCTGGCTGACGCTTTCATGGAGAAGTTTGGCGGCGATTCCATACCGGAAACTCGACGCAACTTAGAGGGCTACATCAAAACGGTAGGACCCCGCAAGGTTTACCAATAGCCTCGATACCCGGTTGACCATGGCTGCCGACCGTCAGATTCCTTCCATATACGATGCCTCCGCACTTTGGAACGCCATAGGGGTTTTTGCCCTGGTGCTGGGCCTGTTCCTGTTGGTCTTCGACGGCCCGGTTTTTTCGTTCGTGGAATGGCTGGTCGAAGATTCTCATTCCGGCCCCAACCCGCTAACTCCTAAGACGGCCGAATTCGTCGAGAAGGGAATAGACACCTGGGTCTGGGCTGGTTTAGCTGTTGCCGCAGTTTCGTTCACACTGGGCAATGGAAGATTTAAGGCACGGCTGGCCAGCCTCCTGCGCCCCATCGTCGCTCGGCAGGACAACGATTCTTTACCTCCTAACCGTCAAGACTGGAAATTCCTTTTGGCCGCGCTGGCTGTGCTGGCTTTTGCCGTACTCTCCCATTCGGTGCTGATGACCCATCTGGACACTGACTGGTTAGAGGGCGAAGGCGGGATCAGCGAGTGGTGGTCGGTGGCCACCTACCTGGTTGCGTCGGGTCTCGCTGGGGCCGCTGCCTGGGCGCTGTGGGCGACAAGGCACACCAAGCTGCGGTACTTCTACATGGTTATTGCCGTGGTTTTCTTTCTGGGCGCCATGGAGGAGATCAGTTGGGGGCAGAGGCTGGTGGGCTGGGGGACTCCCGAAGCATTTAGTGAGATTAATTTCCAGGATGAGACAACCATCCACAACGTGAACTTCGCCAACAACGTGATATTCGAAGTCCTATTCTGGGGTAGCGCGCTGGGCATGGTCGGTGGGCTGTGGCGATTGACCGCCAATCTTCGCGGGCTGAACGACCGCATGAGGTTGTTTCTGCCATCCCTGACAATGGCCCCGGCTCTGCTGATGATCATGGTCTGGCGTACCGGTGAGCTCTGGCAGACCGCCAACATTCCCAGGCTGGTCATGGACCACTTCAATTCCGGGCCCAGAGGCTCGGAAGTCCCGGAGGTGATGTTGGGCCTCTGCATCGTGATGTACACTTTCACCAACATGAAACAGGCACGGCATATCAGCCGTTCACAACAGGCGAAAAACTTGGACCTAGCCAAGGAGAGGGCATGAAATTCGGAGTCGGCATCGTCCCCCACGACCTGAAAGAAACAGCCGTCAGCGCCAGGCTGGCCGAAGACCAAGGGTTCGACTATATCGGCATCCCCGATTCCCAGTCCCTCTGGCGGGAGCTATATCTGAGCCTGAGCGTGGTTGCCAACGCTACCAGCAAGGTTCGCATCGGCCCAACCGTATCTAACGTCCTAACTCGCCACCCTGCCGTCGCCGCATCGGCGATCGCCACCCTGAATGAGATATCCGGCGGCCGTGCTTTCCTGGGAATTGGCAGCGGCGACAGCGCCATCCTCAACCTGGGCTTGCGCCCGGCACGCTTGGCCGAGATGGAAGAATATATCCTGGCAGTGCGCGCCATCCTATCCGGGCAGTCTTATGATTACAAAGGCCGGTCGATTCACGTGCAGTGGTCGAAGGAACCGGTGCCCATAGTGATGTCAGCAGAAGGCCCCAAGACTCTGGCGCTTGCAGGTGGGATCGCCGACGCTGTTATCATCCATTCCGGCCTGACCAAAGACGTTTTGCAGGACACCATCGCTCGCATCAGAGAAGGAGAGCGCGCTGCAGGAAGGCCAGAGGGGTCGGCCGAGGTCTGGGCCTTCGCCAAGTGCAATATCTCTGACCGGCGGGAAGACGCCATCAACGAGATCAAAATGGCCCTGGTGGCATCCGGCCATCACGCCTTCCGGTTCACACTTGAAGGCAAGAACGTCCCCGAAGAGCTACAAGAGTCGGTGATGGCACTGCAGGGCGAGTATGTTGCCTCGGAACACGAGCAGTTGGGCGAGACTCGTAACGCCGCTCTCAGTGACGAATTGGGCCTGACCGACTTCCTGGCCGAGCGGTTCGCCGTGGTGGGCACCCCTGACGAGTGCTTGGAGAAAGTGCGGACCATTCAGGACGCAGGCGTTGACCATCTTTTGATACTGGCAATCAGTTCCGACTCGGACAACATCATCCGCCGCTTCGGGCAAGAGGTTATCCCACGCCTTTAATGGCTGATAGATAATGGTCGCATCGCCTGCTTGCCATCTCCCGGATGGCGTCATGTTCAACCAGGCTTGATCGGGCCTAACGATTTCTCGATCTTCGTGCCTAGATTGGGTTGACTTGAGGAAGTTATGCGCTAAACTGGTGGTAGCTAAATCAAGGATCACTCGGAGGAACCAAATGGAAGGCAAGTTCCAGATAGAAATCACCTACTGCGTAAGTTGACAGCACCACGCTGTCGCCACGTGGATGGCGAATGAATTTTTCCGGCACTATGGCGCGGACGCTGCCATTGCTATCTCCCCCCGCGGACAGGGCATCATGGAAGTATTCTTCAATGGTGAGCGGATATTCGACAAGAAGGGCGAAGGCAACATATACCCCGACCTGAAACGGGTCCGGGAAATGCGCCAAGTCATCGACGCCAAGCTCGAGACCCTCGAGCCTGCACCGGCCGACGACTAGACCTTCTTCATCCAGAAGAAACCAAAAGGCCCTCCCAATCGGGAGGGCCTTTTTTATGGTGCTGAAAAGTAATTCTCGTTATTCCTGCGAAGGCAGGAATCCAGAACGCTGTTGCAGAACAGTGCTTGCCCGATCCAACCAATCTGGATTCTGGCCTTCGCCAGAATGACGGCAATCAG
>Ga0209403_10000220_pt1 | contig 91394 bp, 90 predicted proteins | sample ArcticOcean_MG_C_8_FD_187440 | JGI IMG/M metagenome (GOLD analysis project Ga0209403, IMG submission 187440) | Marine microbial communities from western Arctic Ocean - ArcticOcean_MG_CB11_86 (SPAdes) (version 2) | ecosystem: Environmental > Aquatic > Marine > Oceanic | place: Arctic Ocean...
AGGACGAGGTCGCGGCGGTTGGTGGTGAGGTCGACCCAGCAGGAACCGGGACGAAGGGCGGCCAGGGCCCCGTCCCCCTCCATGACGGCCTCGACGTGCTCGGGACGGGGAAGCGAGGTGAGCAGTACGTTGCAGGAGGCGGCCACCGAGGCAGCGTCGGTGGCGGGACTGGCTCCGGCGGTGACCACCTCGGCGACGGCCTCGTCGGCCAGGTCGAAAGCAACGACGTCGTAACCGGTGGCCAGCAAGCGCAGACACATGGGTCGACCCATGTTGCCCAGGCCGATGAAGCCAATGGTCTCGGACACGGGTGTCTCCATCTTGACGGCAGAGGGTGCTTCGAAAGGCTGCGTTGAGCGTAGGGCCGGTCGGCGGCTGTGGCATAACGGCGACCCGTGCTTAGATTCAGCCAACCCGTTTCCGCCCAAACCGGCCTGACGGGCACCCACCTGTACCCTGACCGTCGGTGGTCGACCGGGTTTCGCGCCGGGTTTCGCACCGCCGCCGGGTCGCTAGCTCATCGGGTAGAGCAGGGGACTTTTAATCCTCAGGTGCCGGGTTCGAGACCCGGGCGACCCACCAGATCCGAGGTGCTCGGTCAGGAAGGAGGGCCGAGCACCGAGGCGTGGAAGGCCAGCATGTCGGCACGGAACAGGTCCGGCTGGTCGCCGACGCTGCCGATGTGGGCACCCAACCGGCCCAGCCCGGCACGGACTGCGGCGAGGAACATGTCGCGATCGGTGGTGGCGGCGTCGGGTCGACCGGTTGCGGGGTCGATCATGGCCCCGTCGTCGTCGACGTAGACGGTCGGAGTCAAGGGGGCGACGGCCGCCTCGGGCACCTCGTGGACGGCCTCGCGCCGGTCGAAGCTGTGCGCCGCCCCGGCCACGATTCGCAGCGAGGCGTCGCCACCACCCAGGCGGATGGCCTGCACCTGGGCCTGGACCTGCTGGACCGACAGCCAGTCGTCCTGATCCCCGACGATGGCCCGGACCCGGGTCGCACCCACCGTCGGATCGGCGAACTGGTGGCCGCACCACGGGTAGGCGGCGTACACGCCGGCCAAGCCGACGGCGTCGCCAACGACCGGGTCGGCGAAGCGCCGCATGGCCGCCATCAACACCGCAGACCCGCCCCTGCTGTGTCCCTGAGCGCAGACCCGCTCCCCATCGATGGCCGGGTGACCGGACAGGGCGACCAGGGCGGACAGAACGTCGAAGGCGCTGGCGGCGAACGAGTACAGGGTCTGGTTGGCCACCGTCGAAACCACAGCCCGTGAACCGAACGGGTCGAGCACGAACACCGCGTATCCCGCCGTCACCAGGGTCTCGGCATGGGCGACGTGGCTATCGGCGACACCGAGGCTCCCCGGTACGACCATCACCAGGGGTAGGGGCCGGTCGGCCGGCGGCAGGAACAACTTCCCGTCCACGACCACCGGCTCGCATCCAGCCGGGTCGTCCACGGCCTGGTGGTAGTTGACGGGGTTCGCGCTGGGGATCTCGACGTTCTCTCCGGCCACCCCGGCCAGGGTGATCGCCCGGTCCCGGAACCGTGTCTCATCGTCCATCCCTGAGAGCCTAGGCGGGAGGGAGGATTCGGCTTCTGGTTCTCAGGTGCCCGGTTCCAGGCCTGCGGCGGCCCGCTCCCTCGGGTGGACCGGATGGTCGAACGGACGCACCAGGTGGCGGACGAACACCACGCCGTAGCCGCGGTGGTGTCCCGCCCCGGCGGCGCTCCTCTCATCGGAGCCCAGGTCGTCGGCAAGGGCCGACAGCCGATACCACGGCACCGACGGCTGCTCGTGGTGGGTGTCGTGGAGCGTGTTCTCGAGGAACAGCAGGCGCCACGGCCACGACGCCCGCACGAGCGCCGAGCGGGTGGCGTCGCCCTCGACGTAGCGGTGCTCGAGGTACGACCGCACGAGGCTGAGGCCGTTGCCGGCATAGACCCCCAGCAGGTACACCCACAGCGGGATCCCCGCCGCGGCGACGACCAGCCAGGCCACGAACGCCGCCGCCACAAGGTGGCCCGTCCACCAGCGCAGGAGGCGTCCGTCGCCGGAGCGGACCTCGCCCACGTCGCGCCACACCATCGACACGTTCTCGACGATCGGCCCGAGCAGCATGCGACCCAGAAGCGTGTGGTGCGCCAACAGGAACGCCCGACCGACAGGTGTCGCCCGCGACCAGGCGGCGGCCGAGACGGAGAAGCTCTCGGGATCGGTGGTCGGGTCGGAGAGGTCGGTACAGGCGTGGTGGCGCAGGTGCGACCGCCGGTAGACGCGGAACGGCAGGCGCAGGCTGATCGGGATCGATCCGACCAACTCGTTGGCGAACGAACTCGAGAACGGGTGCCCGTGCAGGGCCTCGTGCTGAAGCGAGCCGTGCCAGGCGATCACCACGGCCAGAAGGGCGACCGTGGCCGGCCACGGCAGCGACCCGTGTACGAACAGGACCGCCACCCAACCGCCGTAGACGCCGATGGCCACCGCCACCGTGGGCCACTCGATGCGGGGTGCTGCCACCGCGCTGTCCGAGGCCAACGGGGTCAGCCGTCCCGGTGGCGCAGCAGGAAGTCGAGCACCGGCGGCAGTACCCGGTCGGGGCCCTCGACGAGGATCGAGTGCTTGAGGTCGGCGAGGACCACGAGTTCGGAGTCCGGCAGGGCGTCGTCGATCATGGCGTTCAGCCGAGGATTGCAACCCCCGTCGAACTCGCCCGTCAGCACCAGGCAGGGACACCGGACCTGCGGCAGCCAGGACAGCATCTCAGTCGAGGCGTACACGTCGAACACGCTGAGGAACACGTCCTCGGGTGTGGCGAGCACCTGGCCGATCCGATCCTCGATGGCCTCTGGGCGAGCGGCGACGAAGTCGTCCGTGTACCAGCGTTCGACGAGCGTGGCGAGCACTGCCTCGACGCCCTGTTCGCGCATCGCCGACACGACGCCCTTGACCCTGGCACTGTCCTCAGCGGTGCGTCCGGCCGCAGTCGACAACAGCACGACCGACGCCGTGCGATCGGGGTGAGCCCGGGCGTAGGCGGGACCGATCTGGCCGCCCAGCGAATGCCCCATGACGTGGATCCGGTCGTGACCGAGCCGTACCCGCAGGGCCTCCAGGTCCTCGACCAGTTCGTCCAGCGAATAGGGCACCGGCGGCACCGGGCTGTCACCGTGGCCCCGCAGGTCGTAGGCGACACAGGTGAAGTGCCCCGACAGGGCCGGCAGGAGGGCGTCCCAGGTGGAGCGGCGCGAACCGATGCCGTGCACCAGGTAGAGGGGCGGCCCCTCGCCGGTGACGGTCTGGGCCACGTCGACGGCAGGCATGCGGGACCGGTCCTTCGGTGGATCAGGCGGAAACGTCGGCGGATGCCGGCGCGAAGTGTGGCATCACCTCGGTGGCGAAGCGCTCCATGGCCTCGAGGTGCTCCTCCTGGTGCTGGCCCATGTTGGAGGAGAGGATGATCTCGTCGATGCCGGCCTCGTGGTACTCGGCCAACCGGTCGACCATCTCCTCCGGTGGGCAGATGATGAGGTTCTCGTCGAGTTCGTCAACGGACCTGGCACACGGCAGCGGTGCGATGCAGCCGTTGCTCACGAGGCCCGGGCCGGTGAACACGTTGTCGAACCGCCCGTAGTAGTCGTGCGCCCGCTCGAGCGACTCGCGGGCGTGGGCTGCGTCGGCGGCGCAGTAGATGATCCGCGACATCATGATCCGCAGGTCCTCGCCGGCGGCACCCATCCCGGCCTTGGCCTCCTTGTGGGCGGCAACCTGCTGCCGAAACAGCTCCGGGGCGCCGGACAGCGGCGTGGTCTGGATGTTGAAGCCCCGCTTCGTGCAGGCGGCGATCCCCGGAGGGTTCATCACGGCCACCATGATCGGCGGCATCGGCTGCGTCATCGGCCGGGGCATGATCGTCAGCGGCTCGAAGTCATACCAGTCGCCGTGCCACTCGACCTCCTCGCCGGTCAAGAGGGCGATCAGCACGTCGAGGCTCTCCTCGAACTTCTCCTTCGACGACTCGATGGGCGACCCCATGCGGGCCATCTCGTAGGCGAAGGCGCCACGGCCCACCCCGACGACGAGCCTCCCATCCGTGAGGATGTCAGCCTGCACGATCTCCCCTGCGAGTATCCGCATGTCGTGGAGCGGCAGGACGACCACCGAGGTGACCAGCTCGAGGCGTTCGGTCACGCCGGCCACCTTCACCGCCATCAACAGCGGCGACGGGGTAAGCAGCACGTTGATGAGGTGGTGTTCGGGCAGCGTCACGCCGCGGTATCCGAGGCGCTCGGCCGCCACAGCCTGCTCGACCATGTCCGCGTAGAGCCGTCGACCCCCGTATTCCGGGTCCGGGTAGTAGCTGGAGAGGAAGTGGTTGAAGTCCATCGCTCGTTCCGGGATCTCCGGACCCTCAATGGACCCGGTGCATCCCGGAAGTATGCGGCACGCGGAATCCCCTGCCAAGCGCAGTGCCCTGCGCCCGAGGACCTGCTCAGTCCGCCTCGCCCCGGTCGTCGGTCTCGTCCGCCTCGTCGTCCTCGGGTTTCCAGTCAGCCCAGCCCGGCGGCGAGCCGGTCCGTAGAACGCGGAAGAACACTGCCCGCTCGTGCAACGTCCGTGCCGACTCCTGCTTGTCGTCCGCAAGGCCGTCGATGCGCTCGCGCTCCTCGTCGTCAGCCCAGGTGGTGCCCTCAATCCAGCCCAGCGGGTGGGTCATCGGCAGGCGGGGTGAAAGGCGGTTGTGGAGCCGAACCACCGCACGCGGCCAACGATGGAGTGCCGATGGCGCCCAATCGGGCTGCCCTTCGAGGTGGGCGAAGTGCTCGACCAGGAGGCGCTTGTTCAGGCCCCGCTCGACCGACGAGGGGAGGGGGCCACCGGCGTTCACGAAACCAGTGTGCACGGATCAACGCCGCGGAGTGCGAATGCCCGGCCCACGGCCTCGTTCAGGCGTTCGTCGTCCAGGCGTCCGTCGTCGAGCGCCGTCACGATCTCCCAGGCGGCCGGGATCACGTTCTCCTCACCGCCGGTGATCAGCAGGTCGGCACCCGCCACCAGTGCGAGCACCGCCGCCTTCGGCAGCGTCGCTACCTCTTCGATGGCGCCCATGGCGAGGTCGTCGGTGAAGACCACGCCGTCAAAGCCCAGGTCCTCTCGGAGCAGCCCGGTGATGGCCTCCGGCGAGAGGCTCGCCGGCATGCCCTCCGTGAGCCCCGGCACGTCGAGGTGGCCAACCATCACACCCATGCCTTCGGTCAGGTCGTGCCACGGCAGGAGGTCGATGTCCGACAGTTCCTCGAAAGGCGGCGTGGTCGGCAGGTCCTCGTGGCTGTCGGCGTCGGCGCGACCGTGCCCCGGAAAGTGCTTGGCCACCGGGACGAGGCCGCCGTCGAGCACGCCGGCGGCAAACGCCCGCCCGTAGGCCACGACCACCTCCGGTTCGTCACCGAACGATCGTGAGCCGATGCCGGGACCCGCCCCGACGTCGAGCACCGGCGCCAGGTTGACCGTGAAGCCCAGGTCCGCCATGGCCGCCATCCGGTCGGCGATCACAACGCGTACCTGCCGCGGCTCCAACTCCGTCAGCCCGTAGGCGGACGGAAGCCTCCCGAGGAGGCCACCGAGGCGCTGGACGTTCCCGCCCTCCTCGTCGACGGCGATGACCAGTCGGTCGATCATCGACGACTCCTGCAACGAGTCGATCGCGTCGGCGATCCCCTCGTCCGGCTCCCCGATGAGGACCACTCCACCGATCAGCCCATGCTCCGCCAGGGCAACCACGTCGGCCAGCCCCGCCTGGTCGACGACCGGCAACAGCACCTGGCCGATGCGCGTGGCGGGTGGCAGTTGTGCGACGCACTCGGCGGCCGTCGGCCCGGGGGGTGCCGTCGTGGTGGTCGATGTCGTGGTCGATGTCGTGGTCGACGTCGTGGTCGACGTCGTGGTCGACGTCGATGTCGATGTCGACGTCGATGTCGACGTGGTCGACGTGGCCGACGTGGTGGTCGAGGACGTCGTCGAAGTTGAACTCGTCGTCGCCTCGACAACCGTCGTGGTCGGAGGCGCGGCCATACCCGACGACCCACAACCCGCAAGGGCCGCGACAACCAACACCGCCTTTGACAACCGCACAACGGCTAGTGCACCACATCCCGGACCGGGGCGCACGAACCCATCCGGATTGCTGTTCTACGCTGGCAGACATGCGGTCGCTCGCCGTCGCCGGCATCGCCCTGGTACTCGTCACCTTCGTGCTGTTCCTCGGCACCTGTAGCCAGACGGGGGACGACACACCCGCCCCCACGACGACCACCAGTTCGTCGACCACCAGTTCGTCGACCACCAGTTCGTCAACCACGACCACGCTCGACCCGACCTCGCTCGGGACGCTCCCCCCCATCGAGGGGATCGGCTCGCCCACGCTCGGAAAAACCTCGTCGGTGACCACGGTCGGGCTGGACACGGTGCACTTCGGCATGACCGCTGCAGTGGCGCAACAAGCCGCCGGCACCCGGTTCACACCGGTCACGCCCCTCGGCGAGTGCTTCCTCGTCACTCCCGACGAAGCCCCGGAGGGCATCACCTTCTGGGTCGTCGAGGGAACGGTCGAGCGGGTCGACATCGACACCGTCGAGATCGGCACCAGGTCGGGAGGCAGGATCGGCCGGACCGAGGACTGGATCCGAAACGCATGGCCCAATCACATCCAGGCCTCACCGCTCCCCGACGGATCCGGCAACCTGCTGGCCTTCGTCCCCCAGGACGAGTCCGACCAGGAGTTCCGGATCATGTTCCAGACCGACGGCGAGAAGGTCATCCGAATGTGGGCGGGCCGCCTGCCCTGGGCTGCCGAACTCGGTGGCTGCCCGGTGGGCTAGAAACCGTCCACGAGCAGTTCGAGCAGGCGCCCGCCGTCCGTGAGGCGGTGCTCGACACCGAATGGAAGCGCCCCCACCCCGATCAGGGCCTCTGCCGACACGACGAGGGCGGCCTCGGCGCCACGACGCCACGCGGACACCTCGACGATGGTGTCGTCCACGCGCGCCGCAGCCAGGGCCTCCGCCAGGGGTTCCGATGCCGTACCGAGCAACCCGACCGGGACAGGAGCGCCGTCGCCTCCCGGCCAGCGGCCCACCTCCTCCCACGCTCCGGGCCGTCGACCCGGTGCAAGCCGGAGGCCGGCGGCCTTCAGGCGCCCGAGCAGTTCACGGCCACCCACGGCCTCCGCGCCAAGGTCGAGCGCCCGATCCCGGACCTCGGCAGGCACGTCGTAGTGGTCGCCCTGGAAGGCCATGCGCCGCAGCCCCAGGACGGCGGCGAAGGCATGCAGCTCTTCGTGGCCATCATCGCTCACGAGATGGGCCCAACGACGGCCCCGCCAGGGCCAGATCGCCTCGTCCACAAGGATCGCCATGCCCCATGCTGGGCCAACCCGGCACCAAAGTGCCACACTTGCGTAATGGAGGCGGTGACAGCGAATGACACGATCACGTTGCGCATCCCTGCCGACCCGGCCTTCACCGACCTCCCCCGGGTGTGCCTGGCCGTGCTGTTGCGGATCCACCGCATCAACCCCGGCGACCTGGGCGACCTCGCCACGCGCCTCAAGGAGACCTCGGCGAACCTGATCGCCGGTGGCGGCGAGTTGACGATCGACTACCGGGCAACCGAGGCGACGGTCAAGGTGGTGCTCAGCGGACCCGGCGGCACCATGACGCTCGAAGCACCCAGGTCCTAGGACCCTGCCAACACGCGGCTCAGCGGCCGGTCGAGCCGAAGCCGCCGGCACCCCGCTCGGAATCGGGCAACTCCTCGACCTCGACGAACCGGCACGACTCGACCCGTTGGATCACCAACTGGGCGATGCGCTCACCGCGCACCACCTCGAAGGGCTCGGACGGGTCGGTGTTGACGAGTAGCACCCTGAGCTCGCCCCGGTAGCCGGCGTCGATCAGGCCCGGGGTGTTGAGGCACGTCACCCCGTGCCTCAGGGCGAGACCGCTGCGGGGCTGCACGAATCCTGCATAGCCCTCGGGGATTGCGACGGCAGCGCCCGTGGGCACCAGCGCCCGCCCGCCACCGGGGGCGAGGGTCACGGACTCGCCGGCCACGAGGTCGGCTCCCGCATCACCCTCGCGGGCGTAGGCGGGCATCGACAGGTCCGGGTCGAGGCGCAGCAGGGGGATCTCGAGCACGGGCGGACACTAGCGGGCGGCGTGGTTCCCACCGTCGGCGGATGTGCCGCACGTAGGCTCGATGTCATGTTGGCTTGGATGGACCTCGAGATGACCGGACTCGACCCGGCCCACGACGTCATCGTCGAGATCGCCACCCTCGTCACCGACGACGACCTCGAGATCATCGCCGAGGGTCCCGACCTCGTCGTCCACCAGCCTCCCGATGTGTTGGCCCGCATGGGTGACACGGTCCGCAGGATGCACACCGCCAGCGGCCTCCTCGACGAGATCGCCGCCTCGACCACCACGCTGGAGGAAGCCGGTGCCTCCACGCTGGCCTTCCTCCGGGAACACATCCCCGAGGCCCGCACGGTCCCGCTCTGCGGCAACTCGATCGGCACCGATCGTCGCTTCCTGCACGCCTGGCTTCCCGAGATCGAGGAGTTCCTGCACTACCGGTCGGTGGACGTGTCGACCCTCAAGGAACTGGCCAGCCGCTGGCACCCCGAGGTCCTCGACTCGGCCCCCGAGAAGGCGGGCGGGCACCGTGCCCTCGACGACATCCGCGAGTCGGTGATCGAACTCCGCCACTACCGAACCCACCTGTTCCCCTCCGACAACGGGGCTTGAGGCCCGCAGCGGCCGCCTCGCCGCTTCGCCCGGCGCGAGGGGCCACACCTAGGGTCGTTCGAGTGACCGAACCCTCCGCTCCGATCCGTCGTCAGGAACAGGAGCCGGCGGGCGAAGAGGTCCTGGAGCTGGCACCCAACCTCTACCGGCTGCAGTTGCCGATCTCGATGCCCGGACTGGGCCACGTCAACTGCTACGCCATGGAGGACGAACGGGGGCTCACACTCGTCGACCCCGGCCTCCCCGGCGAGGCGTCGTGGAAGGTCCTGGTCGAGCGGCTCGGACAACTGGACGCACGCGTCGAGCACGTCCACACCGTCGTCGTCACGCACAGCCACCCCGACCACTTCGGCGGCGTCCACCAGTTGTGTGACGAATCGGGCGCCACCGTGCTCACCCACGCCGACTTCCGGTCGATCTACGGCAACGACAACCCCGGGGGGCCAGCGTCCCAACTGGCGGATCTCGTCGAGGAGCCGCTTGCGGACGCCGAACATTCGGTGGACGAAGCCATCGAGGCGTTCCGGGAGGGCATGCGACGGGCCACCCCCTGGGGCACCGTCCGGGAACCCCCGCCCATCGCGGAGATGAGAACCTGGGGCGAGGGTGGCCTCGGTGCGCGGGCCTTCAGCGTCCCCCGACCCGACAGGACCCTCGAGGACGCCGACGAGGTCGTTCTCGGCGGCCGAACATGGATCGCCGTCCACACGCCCGGCCATACCCACGACCACCTCTGCCTCTATGACCCGGCCGACGGAATCTTCCTCTCCGGCGACCACGTCCTGCCGACCATCACGCCGCACATCGGCGGGGTGTCCGAGCTCGAGGACCCGCTCGCCATGTTCATGGACTCCCTGGACCGGATGGAAGAGTTCGCCGCCGTCTCCCTGGTGCTGCCCGCCCACGGCCACCCGTTCACCGACCTGGTCGGCCGCGCCGACGACATTCGGCGCCACCACGGCGAGCGACTCGACGTGATCCGCGAGGCCGGAAGCGAACTGGGCCGTGCGACGGTCGATGCCTTCATGCAGCGCCTCTTCAGCGAGCGGTCCTGGGGCTACATGGCTGCCAGCGAGACCTACGCCCACCTCGAGCACCTCCGGTTGACCGGCGGCGCCGATCGCAGCGACGAGGGCGGCGTCAGCAGCTTTCTGATCTCCTGACCCTTCCACTGCCCGTGGCGGCCGTAAATCACTTGACGAGCCACCACCGGGTGGTGTTGAGTGGTCACCCGGCGTGATATCCCGTATCGTGGAACACCGGACACGGAATCAACAGTCCCCACCACCCCCGAGAACCCGGAAGCAACCTTCCCCATGCAGCACCAGGCGCATCGACACCACCACGGCAGCACGGCCGTCCGGCCGGTGTCCGACGCGCGTCTGCACGCCTCGGACTATCCGGCCACGGCCACGGCCACGGCCATGAACACGGCATCCCCGAACTCGATGACCACGTTCATGTTCTGGTCCAAGCACCAGCGGCCTCGGGAGACGTTCGGCTAAACGCCAACGCACACCACTTCCCCGAGGCCGCCGGAAACATCCGGCGGCCTTTCTGATTTTTCCGCCCACCCCCATCCACCACCCATTCCCCAGACACCCAAGACAGGAGCAGGACCATGCAGGCACTGCAGTACGAACCCGAAATCTGGCGTGCAGACGCCGAGTGCGAACGACTCGGCGTGCCCACCCACGTCTTCTTCTCCGACGACCTCGGCGACATCGCCCAGGCGAAGCGCATCTGCACCGACTGCCCGGCCCTCGTGCCGTGCCTCGAGGGTGCGCTCGCCCGACGCGAGCCCTGGGGCGTCTGGGGTGGACAGATCTTCCGTAACGGAAGGATGCTCGCCACCAAGCGACGTCGCGGGCGGCCACCGAAGGTGCCCCGCCCCGAAGACCAGCTCCCCGTGGTGCCCATTCCGGTGCACCTCCAATCGGAACTCCGTTCGGCCTGAACGCCGACGGACGGGCCCCTCCGCCACGGGGAGCACAAGCCGCCATCAACACGGGCCGGGGTGACGCCTCGACGAGCCCCGGCCCGTGGGCGCACCAACGCCTGTACGCACCCTCCCGATGGGTGCCGGACCCGGATACCGTCGATGCCGTGGTTCGGCCCGTCGCCCTCGTCCTCGGATTGTTGCTGTGCACGACCCTCGCCGCCTGCGGATCGGACACCGGGGTGGCCGCCGACGCCGCCTCCGCCCACCCCTTCCAACTCGTGGACGGCGGCACCACGACCCTCGCCGAACTCCAGGCCGGCGACGACCGGCCCATGGTCGTCAACCTCTGGGCCACCTGGTGTGCACCCTGCCTCGCCGAGATGCCCGACCTCGAAGCCTTCCACCGGCAACGGGGTGCGGAGATCCAGTTGATCGGCCTCAACATCTCCGATTCGCCGACCCGTGCCGCCGAACTGACCGCCGAACTCGGCATCACCTACCTGCTGGGCCGCGATCCCGAGGGTGTCTTCGTCGAAGCCCTCGGCGCAGTGGGCCTGCCAGTCACCGCGTTCATCACCAGGCAGGGTCGACTCGCCCTCGTGTACCAGGGGCCACTCGACCTCGAGCGCCTCGCCGACCTGGTGGCGGAACACCTCTGATGCAGCCCTTCCTCACGAACTTCGGGAATGCTGCGTGATGTTCGACCTTGGCCTCACACTCCCGTTCACGCTCGGCCTCGTGACGGCGATCAACCCGTGCGGCTTCGCCATGCTCCCCACCTGGATCGGCTACTTCCTCACCGGCAATGCCGCCGACCGGGAGGACCGCCCCGAACAGGTACTCCGGGGCCTGCTCGTCAGCCTCGTCATGGCCAGCGCATTCGTGCTGGTCTTCGGCACCCTCGGGCTGGCGGTCACGCACCTGGTGACCGAGGAGTCGGTCGCCAGACGGACCCCCTGGATCACCGTCCTGATCGGCCTGCTCCTCATCGGCTACGGCATGGCGCTGCTCACCGGACGCAAGATCCCCCTGCCGATCCCGAAGCCCCGCCGCGGCCCGGGCTCCAGCGAACTGTGGTCGGTGTTCGGCTTCGGTGTCTCCTACGCCGTCGTCTCGGTCGGCTGTGCGGCCCCGATCTTCCTCCTCCAGGTGGCGGGCAGCTTCGGTCGCGACGGGATCCTCGAGGGCACCGCCACCTACCTGGCCTTCGCCGCCGGGATGACGGCCGTCGTCGCCTCCCTGACCCTCTCACTGGCACTGGCCCGCGGCGGCCTCGTCCGGCACCTGCGCCGGCTCCTCCCGTTCATGGACCGGATCGCGACCCTCACCCTCGTGCTGGGCGGCGCCTACCTCGTCGTCTACGGCGTCTACGAGATCCGCCTGCTCCGCAACCCCGGTACCCCCTCGAACCCGATCGTCGACGCCGTGACCGACCTGCAGACGCACCTCACCAACTGGGTCGCACAGACGGGAGGTGCACGTGTGGGGCTGGCGCTGTGGCTCGTGATCCTCACCGCCGTGGTCTGGGGGGTCGCACCGGCGCTGACCGGCGAGGCCCGCCGCGCCGGCTGGACGATCACCGGTGCGGTCTGGCTGCTCGCCGAGGGCGCCGTCCACCGGGGCGACCTCGTGGTGCTCCCCGTCGGGAAACTCGCCATGGACTGGCCGGCCCGAATCGCCAACTGGGCCAACGACCCGGGACGTGGGGCGGTCCCCCTGGAGGCCCTGCTGACGCTCGCCGTCGCTGCGACCCTCGTAATCCTCATCCGTCCGGCCTTCCGGCACCGATGAACCCCGTCCATCGGATCGCCGACCTTCCGGCGCTGCTCGAACTCCCCGGGGTGGTCGAGGAACTGGAGTTGGGCTCCGCCCTCGGCGTATGCGCCCTCCACGGCGGAGGACTGGAGCGAGCCACCGAGGTCGTCGCCCGGGAGGTCGCCGACCGGACCGGAGCCTCGTACTACGGGGTCATCCAACCCGAGGGGACCCGCCACCACCTCTCATCCACCCGCTTCGACCCCGACGCCTCACCACGCCTCGCTACCTTCCTCGAACGGATCCAGACGATCGTCTCGATCCACGGCTACGGCCGCGACGACGACTTCTTCGCCGTGCTCCTGGGCGGCACCAACCGACCGTTCGCCCACCACCTGGCCGGCCACCTCCGGGGCACGCTCCCCGACGACTACCGCGTGGTCGACGACCTCGCGGAGATGCCGAGCAGGCTTCGCGGCGTCCACCCCCGCAACCCCGTCAACCGGCCACGACACGGTGGCGTACAGGTCGAACTCCCACCGAGCATCCGATGGAACCTCGACGCCCACGACTGGAGCGACCGGGACGGCACACCCCGGGCACCGCAACTCGACGACCTGATCGACGGCCTGGCCGCAGGCGCCATCGGCTGGGACGACGTCGCCTGCGGGGACGTGGCGTAGGGCTCGAGAACCCGGCCCAGCACCTAGGGTCCAGACATGCGCACCGGCCTCCTGGAGAGCCCTGTCCTGCTCGTCGCCGGGGGCGGCGCAGTGGGGGCAGGCCTTCGCTGGGCGGTACTCGGTGCGCTTCCCGACGGCGATCCGGGCAGCGGCGCCACCACAGCAACCCTGGCCTCGGTGGGCGACGGCCTGCCGTGGGGCCTGCCATGGCCGGTGGTGCTGGTCAACCTGGTCGGATGCGTGCTACTCGGTGCGCTGCTGGGACGGGGCGTGGACAGCCGTGTGCGCCTGCTCGTCGGGACCGGATTCTGTGGAGGGCTGACGACGTTCAGCACGTTCGCCGTCGACGCCGCCGGGCTCATGCGCGACTCCAGGGCGGAAGTTGCTGCCACGTACCTGGCGCTGTCCGTGGTGCTCGGCCTCGGAGCGTTCCTGGCCGGGCGGCGGCTCGCCGGAGCCGGCCGATGAGCGGATTCACGATCCCTGCGTTCCTCGCGTTGGCCGGAGCGGGCGCCGCCCTGCGATGGCTGGCCACCGACCGCTGGCCGGGAGGGCACCGGGGGACCCTGCTCGTCAACGTGCTCGGGGCGTTCCTGCTGGGGCTCCTGGCCGGAAGCGACGCGTCGGCAGCGACGCTCACCGTCGTGGGAACCGGCGGCCTCGGCGCACTCACCACGTTCTCGCGGTTGGCGCAGGACGCGGTGGACCTCGCCGAACCCTCCGACGACACCTCTCCCGGGATGCGGTCCCCGGGCGTCCCGGTCCTCTATCTGGGCGCCACACTGTCGCTGGGCCTCGCCGCCGCATGGCTGGGCCTCGAAATCACCGCCTGACACCCAAATCCCGGAGCCACCCATGCCCGAGTACAACATCGCCGTGGTCGCACGGGCCGTCGCCGAGGCGGTGCCCGACCGCGACTACTTCGTCCACGGCGAAGTCCGACTCACCTACGCCGACATGCAGGATCGGGCCCGACGGTTCGGCCGCTACCTCGTCGACCAGGGCTTCGAGGTGCTCAGGGACCGGAGCGAACTCGCCAGCCACGAGATCGGACAGGACACGCTCGGCCTGTACCTCCACAACGGCGCCGAGTTCCTGATCGCCAACCTCGGCTGCTTCGAGGCACGGGCGGTGCCCTTCAACGTCAACTATCGGTACGTGGCCGAGGAACTCACCTACCTGCTGCACGACAGCGGCGCCCGCGGCCTCGTCTACCACTCGACCTTCGCCGAAACGCTTGCGGAGGTGCTCGAGGGGATCACCGGCCCGAGGACCCTGATCCAGGTACCGGACGCATCGAACAATCCGCTGTTGCCCGGAGCAACCTGGTTCGACGACGCACTCGCGGCCAGCGACCCCGACCCCGGGGTCGAGCCGGCACCGGACGACCTCTACATCCTCTACACGGGTGGCACCACCGGCATGCCGAAGGGCGTGCTGTGGCGCCAGGCCGACGTGTACGTATCCGCACTCGGAGGACGCAACCGCAACACCGGCGACGAGTGGCCCGACCTCGAGGCCATCGTCAGGGTGGCAATCAAGGGCGGGAAGTCCCGGGTCATGCCGCTGCCGCCGTTCATGCACGGCGCCGGCCAGTGGCCGTCGCTGACCGGACTGCTGTCCGGTCACACGATCATCGTTCCCGAGGTCGTCGAGCGGCTCGACCCGGCCAGCATCCTCGAGGCCGTCGAACGCGAGGCCGCCACCACGCTCGTGATCGTCGGCGACGCCTTCGCCCGACCCCTCTGCGAAGCGATCGAGCACGGCCACCACGACCTCTCCAGCGTCGCCACCCTCATCAACTCGGGGGCGGCGCTCCACGCCGACACGAAGGCCCGGATACTCGAACTGCTTCCCGGTCGGATGGTGATCGACACGCTCGGCTCCTCGGAGACCGGCTCGCAGGCACAGGAGGTCACCACCTCCGTCGAGGGTGCGAAGACCGGCTCATTCACCGCCACGAGGACCGGAGCGGTCATCGACAGCACGCGCACCCGGTTCGCCGTACCGGGCGAGGGCGACCTGGGCTGGATGGTCCAGCGGGGCCGCCTCCCCCTCGGCTACCTCGGCGATCCCGAGAAGACCGCCACCACGTTCCCCATCGTCGAGGGCGAACGCATGGCCGTGGCCGGCGACCGGGCGCAGTTGGCGGCCGATGGAACCGTGATCCTCCACGGCCGCGACTCGGTCACCATCAACTCCGGCGGCGAGAAGGTCTTCGCCGAAGAGGTCGAGCGGGCCCTGATGCACCACCCCGCCATCGCCGACGTCGTCGTCTGCGGGCGCCCGTCGGAGCGCTGGGGCAGCGAGGTCTGCGCAGTGCTCGCGTTCCACGACGGCCAGGACCCCGGTGACGACGAGCTGCTCGCCGAGGCCGGTACCCACATCGCCCGCTACAAACTCCCGAAGGTGCTGGTGCGCTGTGAACAGGTCTTCCGGAGCCCCTCCGGCAAGGCCGACTACCGCTGGGCGGCAGAACAGGTGAAGGGGGCCTGATCGAAGTCCCCGCTACATGCCGGCTTCGATGACCTCCACGCCACGCATGTACGGCTTGAGCACGTCGGGGACCCGGACCGAACCGTCCTCCTGCCGATAGGTCTCGACGATGCCCGCCCAGACCCGAGGCACAGCGAGGCCCGAACCGTTGAGCGTGTTCACCACCTGTGTACCCCCACCCTTCCCGTCCGGCCCCGAAGCGCTCGGTCGGTACCTCGCGTTGGCGCGCCGGGCCTGGTAGTCGCTGAACCAGGACACCGACGAGACCTCCAGCCACTGGTCGGCTCCCGGGGCATAGACCTCGATGTCGAAGGTACGGGCCGACGAGGCGCCGAGGTCGCCGGCGACCAGGTCGATGACCCGGTAGGTGAGGCCCAGGCCGGCGATCGCCGCCTCGGCCCGGTCGAGGATGTCCATGTGGACCTCGGGCGACTGCTCCTCGGTGGCATAGGCCAGCAACTCGACCTTGTCGAACTCGTGGACCCGCAACAGGCCCCTGGTGTCGCGGCCGGCCGAGCCGGCCTCGCGGCGGAAGCACGACGTGTGGGCCATGAGCTTGAGCGGTAGGTCGGCCTCGTCGAGGACCTCGTCTCGGAACAACGACGTGAGCGGCACCTCGGCGGTGGGGATGGCCCACAGGTCGTCACGCTCGAGGTGGTAGGCGTCGTCCTCGAACTTGGGGAGGTGCCCGGTCGAGACCATCGTCTCGGTCCTGACAAGCGTCGGCGGCCGCATCTCCCGGTAGGCATCGGCGTTGCGGTCCAGGCCGTACTGGCAGAGCGCACGGCAGAGCGTGGCGCCGAGTCCCGAGTACATGACGAACATGGCGCCGGAGAGCTTCGTCCCGGTGGCGACGTCCAGGATGCCGAGTTCCTCGCCGATCTCCCAGTGCGGCACCCGCTGGTGGCCGGGGAACGAATCCGGGTCGGCACCCACCTGACGGAGCACCGGGTTCTCCTCGGGCGTCAACCCGTCCGGACAGTCGGGCGACGGCGTGTTCGGCACCCGCAGCAGGACCTCGCGGATTTCGGAGCCCAGGGACTCGACCTCGTCGGCGAGGGCGTCGGCCCGGTCGCCCAGGTCGCGGCTCCTGTCCTGCAACTCGGCGGCCTCGTCGCCCCGGCCTTCCTTGTGCAGGTCGCCGACCTGGCGCGAGATGCCCTTGACCTCGTTGCGGACGGCGTCGCGCTCCACGCCCAGTTGCCGTTGACGCTCGTCCAGTTCGACGACCCGGTCCAGCGGGGTGACATCCTCACCCCGTCGGGCAATGGCAGCCTTGACCCCCTCCGGGTCGGCACGCAGGCGGCGCAGGTCAATCATGGGATGAACCTACCGCCCGACGGTGCACCGTGTGGAACGAGGGCTCCCGCGAAACCGGCGCTCAGGTCCGGTCCTGGTCGTACAACCGCTGCGACCGATCGGACCGCTCCGAGGCGGCGAACCGTGCGAACTTCACGACGATGACGCCCCAGAGGAAGAAGCCGCCCAGCACCTTCATGATGGCACCGGCGGCCTGCTGATCGGAGATCACGCCGATCCCCCATGGCTCGAAGCCGTCGTCGTACACCCGATAGACCGCCCCCTCGGCGAACGTCAGCCAACCGGCCGGGATGGTCGGGATGATCGACATGAGGAACAGGTAGAGCATCTGGCCGGGCGGACCGAGCCGGTGCTCCCGGATCGGCGACACGACCGGCATCCACATCATCAACGCCGAGGTGAAGATCACCAGGTGGGCCATGTAGTGGAAGGCGCCGTTCTCCGCCGAGAGGCGCACAACACCGTTCCAGTGCGTGAGAGCCACGAGGGCATTGAAGAGCACGCCGGCGACGACCGGGTTCGACATCCGCCTCAGGACCTTCGACGACACCCCGCCCTCGAGGATCACCAGCCTGGCCAGCCAGGCGGGCGTGGCCAGGAGGAAGAGCGGCGGCACGAACATCGTGATCGACATGTGCTGGAGCATGTGTACCGAGTAGAGGTGCTCCTCGGCGATGTCGTGGACCGGCCAGTCCGCCGAGAGGAGCAGCATGACGACAGCGAGGCCGAAGGCGCGCTTCTGGAATGGCGTGGCGACGGGGACGCCGACGGGGAGCACACGGGTCCCGATGCGCGACGCCCACCAACCCAGCCCGACGATGGCGAGCACGAGGAACCACACCTCGGGGTGTGCCTGGAAGGCCCAGGGGCTGGCATTGGCCAGCATCGGTACGGCGGACATCAGCAGCCAGTCAACAGGTTCGCCCGGGATTCCGGGCAGACGCGCCTAGCCCTTGGACCAGAACTCGAACGCCGTGAGGGCGATGCAGTACACGACCGTGGCGAGGATCAGGCCCGTCACGAAGAACCTCGTGAAGACGACGCTGTCGAACTTCAGGTGCATGAACCAGGCAGCCACGTAGAAGAACTTGACGACCATCATCACCATCAGGGCCGGGATGAGGACCGGGCCGATGTCCACGAAGTAGGTCGACACCTCGGCCGCCGTGATCGCTGCCAGCAGGAGGGCGATCTGGACATACTTGGCGTCGGAGGGGTATTCGTGCTCGGTGTGGGTGGCGTCTGCGGTATCGGTGTTCATTGCTGCGGGCTCCCGGTTCAGCTCGTCGGCGAGGGCACGAGGTAGATGACGGTGAAGATGAAGATCCAGACCACGTCGACGAAGTGCCAGTAGAGGCCGACGATCTCGACGGTCTCCGAGTTCTTCTGGGTGAGCGTGCCCCGGTACGACGAGATGGCCAACGACATGAGCATCACGATCCCGACGCTGACGTGGATGCCATGGAAGCCGGTCAGCGTGAAGAACGCCGATGAGAACGGGCTGGTCGTGTAGCCCAGGCCCTCCCGGAGGAAGCTCGTGAACTCGTAGACCTGGCCACCGATGAACAACGAGCCCAGCAGGGCAGTGGTCAGCAGCCAGATCCGGTTGTTGCGGATGTCACCCCGCTGCAGCGCCGAGAGCGACAGCACCATCGTCAGCGAACTCATGAGGAGTACGAACGAACTGACCGAGGTGAACGGGATGTCGAAGATGTCACCCGGTGCCGGACCGGTGTGGAACCGGCTCCGGTTGACCAGGTAGGTCGAGATCAGGCCACCGAACAACAGGCACTCCGAACCCAGGAACACCCACATCAGGAGCTTGTTGTTGGAGATCCCCGTCGTCGTGTCGTGTGCGGCGTGCGCTTCGCTACTCAACGGAAGCCACCTCTCTCTCGCCAGGGGGTTCCTCGGCCGGCTCCTCGCCATGACCGTGGCCTTCGCCGAAGGGCCCGTCGGGATCGTCGGGTGGCTCGAACACCCACGCATAGATGCTGCCCAGGACCATGAGCGTGCCAGGCACGCAGATCCAGAGGTTGTACAGGAGGCCGAAGCCGATCAGCGGCAGGCCGGCGGCCAGCACGATCGGCCAGTACGACGGCGACGGCAGGTGCACGCCGACGGCGTCACCCGTGTGGCAGACCTCGGCAGCCGTGGCCCTGCGGACGACCTTGCCGTCCTCGTTGGTCGTCCACTTGCGGTGCCAGAACTCGTCCAGCGACGAGATCTCGATGACCTCGTCGAAGTTGTGGACGGGCGTCGGGTTCGGACTGAACCACTCGGGACTGCGGGCGTCCCACGGATCCGGTGGCTCGGGTGGCAGGCCACGTGCCCGACGGGCCGACAGGATCACGTTGGCCACGAAGCACATGACGCCGGAGGCGATGACGAACACGCCGAACGTGGCGAACAGGTTCCAGAACTCGAAGCCGAAGCCCGGTGAATACGTGTCGATCCGGCGGGACATGCCGTTGAGGCCCAGGATGTGCATCGGACCGAACGTCATGTTGAAGCCGACGATCATCAGCCAGAAGTTCCACTTGCCAAGGGTCTCGCCGAGCTTGTGCCCGAAGGCCTTCGGCCACCAGAAGTAGAAGCCGGCGAAGAAGCCGAGGAGGGCACCGCCGAAGATCACGTAGTGGAAGTGGGCGACGACGTAGTAGGTGTCGGTCTGCTGGGTGTCGGCGGGAGACAGCGAGTGGGTGACGCCGGACAGTCCGCCGATGGTGAACATCGACACGACTCCGGTGGCGAACAGCATCGCCGAGTTGAGCCGAATCTTGCCGCCCCACATCGTGGCCATCCAGTTCAGGATCTTCACGCCGGTCGGGACGGCGATGAACATGGTCGAGAGCGTGAAGGCGCCGACAGAGATCGGCCCGATGCCCGAAACGAACATGTGGTGCGCCCACACGCCCCAGCCCAGGAAGCCGATGGCGATGCCCGAGAAGACCATGAACTCGTAGCCGAAGATCGGCTTGCGGCTGAAGGTCGGAATGACCTCCGAGACGATGCCGAACGACGGCAGGACCAGGATGTAGACCTCGGGGTGCCCGAAGATCCAGAAGAGGTGCTGCCACAGCAGCGGGTCGGCTCCCATCTCCGGGTTGAAGAAGTTCGCACCGAAGTTGCGGTCGAACAGCAGCAGGAACAGCGCCACCGTGATGACCGGGACGGCGAACAGCAGCAGGAACTGCACCACCAGGACCATCCAGGTGAACACCGGCATCTTGAACAGCGTCATGCCCGGTGCCCGCATGTTGAGGACCGTCACGATCAGGTTCATCGCCGAGATCAGCGAGGCGATGCCGGCGATCTGGAGGCCGATGGCGTAGTAGTCCATGCCGTGGCCGGGCGAGAACGTCACCCCCGTGTTCGGCGCATAGGCGAACCATCCGCCGTCGGGGGCGTCACCCACCAGCCACGCGCAGTTCAGGAACAGTCCTCCAGCCAGGAAGATCCAGAACGACAGGGCATTGAGACGGGGGAATGCCACATCGCGGGCGCCAATCTGGAGCGGAAGCAGGTAGTTCGCGAACGCGGCCGCCATCGGCATGATCACCAGGAAGACCATGGTGACGCCGTGCATCGTGTAGATCTGGTTGTAGAGGTCGGCGCCGACGACCGTGCCGTTCGGGGTGGCCAACTGGAGGCGGATCAGCAGCGCCTCCAAGCCTCCGATGCCGAAGAAGAACAGGGCCGTTGCCCCGTAGAGGATGCCGATCTTCTTGTGGTCGACGGTCGTGACCCAGTCGCGCCAGCCACCACCGCCCTTGGGTCGGGAATAGGCGCCGAGCGGCAGCGCTCCGCCGGTCCCGGATGTCAGTTCTGCCACGGACTCACTCATCACTCCACCTCCGTGGCGACGATGACATCGATCGACGGGATGGTCCCGAGGATCTGGAGATAGGCCACCACGTTGTCGATCTCGGTCTCGCCGAGACCCAAGGCCGGCATGCCCCGGCGGCCCTCGGCATAGGCGGGCTTCTCGGCCGGTGCGTTACGCAGCCAGGCCTCGAGTTGGGTGCGGTCGAGGCTGCCATCCGGCTCGTAGAGGTTGAAGATCCCGCCGGCGTAGGTGCTGCGGCTCATCAGGTGCGTCAGGTTCGGAGCGGCGTTGGACACCAGGTCGGCGCCCTTGCTGGGCTCGTCGTCGTGTGGGCCGTTGACGCCGTTGATCACGTGGCAGCGTGCGCACTGCGTCTCGAAGATGGCCTTGCCGGCGACGGCTGCGGGATCGGTGGGCTCAGCGGCCGGCTCCAACTGCTGGTCGACCCAGGCCTGGAAGTCGGATGCGCTGAGCGCCACCGCCTGCATCCGCATACGGGAGTGCGACAGGCCGCAGAACTCGGTGCACTGCCCGAAGTAGACGCCCGGCTCGTCGGCGTTGACCTTCCAGTAGGTGACGCGACCCGGGACGGCGTCACGCTTGCCGTTCAGCGCCGGAATCCAGTGGCTGTGAATCACGTCGCGGCTGGTGATCTTGAGCTCGATCTCCTCACCGATCGGGATCACCAACTGGTTGGCGGTAACGATGTCGGCGGGCGGCAGGTTGCGTGCGTCAGAGAGGTCGATGCCCTCGAGGCCACCGAAGTAGTAGCGGTACTCCCACCACCACTGCTGGCCGACCACGACCACCTCGGGTTCCCACATCGTGGACTCGCCGTCGACGGACAATGCCATGGCGTTGTCCTCCCTGCTGCTGATGTCCACCAGGGTCACGATCGTGAAGGCGCCGATCACCACGAGGATCAAGGTCGGCACGATGGTCCAGAGGATCTCGAGGCGGAAATTGCCGTGGATCTGTTCGGGGTACTCCTCATCGCTGTGGTCGTCGTGGAACCGCCACCAGAGATAGCCGGTGCCACCGAAGATGATCAGGAACACCACCCCGGCCACGATGAAGACCGGGTCGGAGAGTGAGTCGATCGTGCGCGCATAGGGACCCTGTGGCTTGAGGGTGTCGAGTTCGGCGTCGGATGCGCAGCCGGCGAGCGCGACGATGGAGCCGAACAGGCCCAGCAGTCCTGCAGGGCGAAGGATCTTCCACATGGTCGTGCCCACTAGTGCCCGTCCCCAGATTGCGTGTCCGTGGCGTGCGTGTCACTGCCCTTCTGGTGGAACTCCCGTTCCCCGGTAGCGGCGGTGACGATGCCGGCCACGATCACTGCGACGAAGCCGACCAGAAGCGCACCCTGCACCATTCCCCGGGGCAGGTGCGGGTTGCGGCTGACGAGGACGGCCCCACCCAGGATGACCACGCCGACGACAGTGGCCACGACCACGGCGCCGTTAACCGAGGAGGCCAGCAGCACCCGGGACATGGCGATCACGAGGACGCCGACACCCAAAGTCCCGAGTACCGGGATCTCGATCGGGCGCATCAGCTTCTCGCGTTGCGCGGTGTTGTGAGCCGGGTTGCCGCTGAGCTTCTCCGACCAGTTGGTCATGGTCCACTCGACGGCAACGGCGGCCACCGCACAGATGCCGATGACGAACACGACGGGGTGGACGACGGCTCCGACGGCGGTGGCGCCCACGCCGAGGGCAGCGAAGACCGGCCACCACGACCCGCCCACGGGGCGCTGGGCCGGCGGGGCGTCGTCGGTGCCGAGGAGTTCGGCAGCGGCCTCGGCGTCACCGTCCCGGAAGGCGATGGAGAACAGGGCCAGTCCGAGCGCCACGGCGGCAGCGCCCACGAACAGGCCGTAGGAGACATGGTTTCCGACGGCGCCCTTCCAGGCAAGGCTGATCGGGCCGGTCTCATCGCCGCCAGAGGTGTAGCCGGCAAATGACGCCGCTCCGAAGGCAGCCAAGAAGACCCCGAACCAGAGCTTGAAGCCTGTGGTGAACATCGTTCGTTCCTGCCCGTGTCCTACTTGGCGATGTAGATGAAGAGCCAGATGACCGAGTAGACGGCCACGACGGCATACCAGAAGATCGATACCGAGATCACGAGGTCCTGGTGACGACCGGTGGCCTGGCCACCGAACGCACGCAGCAGGACAAGGCCCATCCACAGAACGGCGATCCCCGTCATCACCATGTGGGCGCCCACGATGACGAACAGCAGGGTGGTGGCCACGCTGTGGTCGATGGGCAGGGCGATGTCGTTGAGGTAGAAGACCGTCTGGTTGATGGCTGCGATGCCCAGCAGGGCGGTGAGGCCGAGGGCGATGTAGCCGTGGGTGCGGTCCTCGTGGATGCTGGCGTAGTGGGCCCAGGCCATCGTGATGGCAGCCATGGCGAAGGTCGACATGAGCGACCCACCCGGCTTGAGTTCGATGGCACCCTCGGGGAACCATTCAGCGCCCCAGGCGAGGGTGTCGTTGCGGACCGAGAAGTAGTACGAGAAGAGAGCTGCGAAGAACATGGCGGCTGCGCCGGTGGCGAAGGCCGTGCCGACCAGCAGGGTGCGCGGTCGAGCGAGGGGGGCCTCGACCGGGGAGAACTCGGTGCCGGCCGCCATCAGGAGGCCACTCCCGAATTCTCGAGGGCATCGAGCAGGGGACGCTCGGAGGTGACCTCGACGGACGACGGGTCCGCTGCCCACTCGAGCGTGTGGCCACCCCACGGGTCGGCCGGTGCAGCGACACCGGTAAGACGCCTGATGCCGTTGGCGAACCAGCCGATTGCGCCGGCCAGCAGCAGCACGGCGCCGACCAGGGCGACCAGGTTGAGGGCGTCGACCCCGGAATCGGGTGAGCCGGCGGCGGCCACGGACGCGCCGGTGAAGTCGTTCTGGCCCATGAACCCACTGAGCAGGTCGGCGACGCCGAGCAGCAGCACGCCCACGACGGCGGCGAGTCCGGCCAGGAGGCCGAGGCCCTGCGAGGAGACCCTGCCGAAGATGCGGTCACCCCACCAGAGGGTGCCGGCCATGGCACCGACGAATGCGGCGCCCATGGTGAGGGTCATCTGGGCGCCGGTGGCTGAGGTGCCGAGCAGGTCGAACGGATCGACGGCCCGCAGGGCGCCGACGACTGCGGCAACGAGCAGCAGCAGCATGGCCAGCACCGACAGGACCATCGGGGCGGGTGGCCTGTTGCCTGCACCCGTCCCGAGGTTGGCGGCACCCCGGCGCAGCGTGTCGGCCAATCCACCGAACAGCGCCAGGGCGACCAGCAGGGCGGCGAAGGCGTAGACGACGTAGATCGCCTCGTTCAGGACCGGCGTGCCCGGGGTGTCGAAGAACGACTGGGCATAGGCGCCGAAGCCGAAGACTCCGAGCATCGTGGTGAGGACGAGGACGGCGTTGTGGTTGACGAGCCGGTTGCGCACCGACACCGGGACGATGTCGAAGGCAATGCCGACCAGCGGCAGCGCGAAGGCGTAGACCTGCGGATGGCTGAACGCCCAGGAGAGCTGCTCCCAGATGGCGTCCTCGGCCCCGAAGCGCACGGCGGTGCGGCCCCGCAGGTCGACATAGGCGAGGACGACGTTGGCGGCCAGCACCGGAAGCGTCAGCAGCCAGAACGTGCCAGCCACCAGCAGCGTCCAACTGAACAGCGGGATGCGGTGCAGGGTGAGGCCGACGACCCGGCCGCAGACGATGGTCGTGAGCAGCGAGACGGTGGCACCGAGCAGACCACCGATGACCATCAGGAGGCCGACGAGCGTGAGGGCGACGGCCTGACGCTGGCCGCCGGCGTCGGGGGCTCCGAGCCCGCCGTCGATCAGGAAGCCGGTGACGGTGGTACCGGCGCCGATCAGCCAGGTCCAGAAGGAGAAGGCGGCCATCCGGGGGAAGGCGATGCTGTCGGAGCCCACCTGGAGGGGGGCCACTGCCGTGCCGAGGCCCACGAGGATGGGCACGATGGCGAGCAGCACGAGTCCGACCCGGTGTGCGGACCAGAACTGGAAGACCTCGTCGGCGCTACCGAACACCTCGGCGCCACCGAGGTCGAGACGCTCGAGGGCGACGAGGACGCCGGCGAGGAGGCTGGCCAGCAGCGCCAGCGAGCCGGCGCCGAGCCAGTAGCGACCGAGCGTGTTGGCGTCGGTGGAGGTGACGACGCGCTCCAGCGCGGTTGCGCCGTCGGTCTCCAGAGGGGTGTCGGTCATCATCCTCAAAACTGATTCGTCCTGCGGGTCCGGGTGGTGCCCTCGCCTACCCACCCGAGTGGGCCCGGACCACGAGAGGCTAAACGGATCAACGGTGATCCCACCGCTCTTCCGGCGTCGCGAGGATAGCCGCCTGAAACCCCCGCTCCTGCCACGTGATCACACGCGAAGGATCATCTCGATCGGTCAACTCTCAGACCACCACGTCGACCACGATCGCCCCGAAGAGCAGCGTGATATAGGTGATCGAGTAGGTGAAGAGGCGCATGGCCGTACCTTCCGAAGGGTCCCTCTTGAGTGACAGGGCGAGCGCCGTGAACACCGCACCGAGGGCGAGCGCCGATGCCAGGTAGATGGCCCCCATGCCCGCCACAGGAGCGAACACCAGGGTCAGCGCCACGAGGATCACCGTGTAGAAGAGGATGCGCCGGGCGGTCGTCTCGAGGCTGGCCACGACCGGAAGCATCGGCACCTCGGCCTTCGCGTAGTCGTCGCGGTACCTGATGGCGAGGGCCCAGAAGTGCGGGGGTGTCCAGTAGAAGATGACGAGGAACAACACGATCGGCGCCCAGCCCAGCGAGTTGGTCACCGCCGACCAGCCGACCAGCACGGGCACGGCGCCCGCCGCCCCACCGATGACGATGTTCTGCGTCGAAGTGCGCTTCAGCCACAGCGTGTAGACGAAGACGTAGAACAGCGTTGCCGACACCGCCAGCACGGCACTGAGCAGGTTGACGAAGGCGACCAGCCAGGTGAAGGCCACCACCTCGAGGGTGATGGCGAACACGAGGGCGTTGCGGGGCGACACCACGCCGGTGACCAGCGGACGGTTCTTCGTGCGATCCATGAGCGCATCGATGTCTGCATCGACGACCATGTTGGTGGCATTGGCGCCGGCGGCGGCAAAAGTGCCGCCGAGCACCGTGGCGACCATCAGCCAGACGGAGGGCACGCCCTGCTCGGCGACGAACATGGTCGGCACCGTCGTGACGAGCAGCAACTCGATGATGCGCGGCTTCGTGAGCGCGACATAGCCGGCGACCCGTGCGCGGAGAGGGAGGAGGGGGAGTTCAGGTGACGCCGACATCGCCGTCAGGCTAGGTGGCGCTCACCCGTGACGGACAGGTCGACGCCACTCAGCCGGTGAGCCAGTCGGCGGGGGTGGGGCCCTCGGGGTACAGGCGCTGCTGGAAGCGACGCATACCCGACAGCCAGCGGTCGACGTCGTCGCCCTTTCGGCGCACGTACTCTGCGACCTCGGGGTGCGGGAGAATGTGGAAGCGCCCGTCGGCGAGGCCCTCGACGACCACGCCGGCCAGGTCCTCGGCGGACATGACCCCATCGACGCCCGCAGCGCCGAACCCCTGGTCGGCGTCGAGCAGGTCAGCCGTCGGACTGTTGGCACGGATGTTGCTCTCGACCGCCTGGGGGCAGAGCACCGACACGCCGATGCCACGGTCGCCGTAGGTGATGGCGATCCACTCGGCCAGCGCCACGGCGGCGTTCTTGGTGACCGAGTAGGCCAGCGAGCCGATCTGGGTGAGCAACCCGGCCGCCGACGCCGTGTTGAGCAGCCAGCCGCCGCCCTGGTCGACCATGTGCGGGATGGCGTGGCGGGCGGCGTAGAGGTGCGCCATCACGTGCACACCCAACATGTCCGTCATCTCGGCGTTGGGTGCCTCGAGGCCACCGAGCGTGACGTAGCCGGCGTTCGACACGAACAGGTCGAGCCCGCCGTGCATCTCGACCGTGTCGTCGACCAGCGCCTTCACCTGCGCCTCGTCGGCGACATCGCAGCCGACGGCGGTGCCGCCCACCGACGCCGCCACCTCAGCGGCCCCGTCGGCGTCCCGGTCGGCGACCACGACCGCCCGCGCCCCCTCGGCGTGGAACCTCTCGGCCAGCGCCTTCCCGATGCCGCTCGCTCCGCCGGTGACCACTGCGACCTTGCCATCGAGTTTCATGGGGCAATCCTAGGAAGGCCTGCCGCCGTGGGCCCCGTCCGGGCACCCCCCTAGCCTTCGTGGCGTGCGGAGACCCTCATGAGATCGCGCCTGTCACCCGATGCGTACCACCGCATCTGCGGCATCGCCTTGGGCCTGTTGGCGATGATCATCGTCACCGGCGGCGCCGTGCGCCTGACGGGCTCCGGCCTGGGCTGCTCCGACTGGCCGACCTGCGAACAGGACCAGTTGGTCCCCGAAGCCGACTTCCACGGCTGGATCGAGTTCGGCAACCGCCTCCTCACCGTCATTGTCTCGGTTGCAGTGATTCTCGCCGTTCTCGGCTCGATGGCCCGTAACCCCCGTCGCTCCGACCTCGTGCGCCTGTCCTGGGGACTGGTCGCAGGCGTCGTGGCCCAGATCATCCTGGGTGGCATCGTGGTGCTCAGCCACCTCAACCCGTGGCTGGTCCTGGGCCACTTCGCCCTGTCGATGGTGCTCGTCGGCAACGCCGTAATCCTGCGCCACCGGTCCGGCGACCACCTGCGTGCGACGCGCCCGTCGGTGCCTGTGCCCTCCGAGCAGTTGCGCTCGATGGCCACCGCTATCACGCTGTTCTCGGTCGTGGTGCTGACCACCGGCACGTTCGTCACCGGCTCCGGCCCCCACGCCGGCAGCCGCGACGATCCGATCCCCCGCCTGCCGTTCCGGCCGTCCGACATCGCCCGGGTCCACGGGACGACCGTCGTTCTGTTCCTCGTGATGGTGGCGGCCCTGGCCCTGGCCGTTCGCCGCGATCCGACCGGTGAGCGCCTGCGTCCCCGGATGCAGGCCCTCGGGGCCGTCGTCGTGCTCCAGGCGGGCATCGGCTGGACGCAGTACTTCACCGGCGTGCCCGAACTCCTCGTCGGGCTGCACCTCGCCGGCGCCACAGCCCTCTGGGCGACCGTCGTGTCCCTGTGGCTCGAGGCCCGGGAAGACGTTCCCGTTCCCGAAGGCGCCCCGACATGACGCGGGCAGCGATTCCGGACATCGACGAACGACTCGACGAGGACGTCGGCGAGGACGTCGACACCGAACGACCGTGGATCGTGCTGGTCTGGAACGACCCGATCAACCTGATGTCGTACGTCGCCTTCGTCTTCCGGAAGCTGTTCGGCTACAGCCGCCAGAAGGCCGACAAGCTCATGCTCGACGTCCACCACAAGGGCCGGGCGGTCGTCTCGTCGGGCACCCGCGAGAAAGCCGAAATGGACGTCTTTCGTCTACACGAGCACGGCCTCTGGGCCACCATGCAGCAGGATGACTAGAAGGACCGGGGAGTAGGGATCCATGGTGCGCCGTCGACGCCCAGTCGCCTTCGCCCGCTCGGGCGGCCTCGTCGAGGTCCGCCTCGGCGACGAGGAGCGCGACCTCGTGGCGAACCTGGCCGGGCAGTTCCGCTCGCTCCTCTCGGAGGATGCCGGACCGGACCAACGACGCCTCTACCCAACCGCCTACCTCGACGATCCGGAGCGCGACGCCGACTACGCCGCCCTCGTCCACGACGACCTGCTGCGTTCACGCCTCGAGGCCGCCGACGTGGTCTCGACCACCGTCGGCAACGAAACCCTCGATCCCGGTGAACTCGAGCAGTGGATGGTCGTCCTCAACTCGCTACGCCTCGTCCTCGGGACCCGCCTCGACATCTCCGAGGCGGACGAGTTCGACCCCGAGGCGCCCGACGTGGCCGAGCGTTCGCTCCTGCTGTGGCTGGGCCTGCTCCTCGAGGAGGCCGTCGAGGCGTCGCTGGGGTTCCTCCGGTAGGGGCCCGCGTGCCGCTGCCCGCGCCGTCGGTCGGTTTCCGGTGGCCGCTTGCTATCGTGGCGCCGCCCTCACGAGATGCGAGCCCCCATCGTCCAGCGGCCTAGGACGCCGGCCTTTCACGCCGGTAACACGGGTTCGAATCCCGTTGGGGGTACCAAGAACGGACGGTTCGGATGCCTTCTGGGAATCCGACCGGTCGCTCGGGGTCCTGTGGTGCAGTTTGGAGTGCACGCCGGCCTGTCAAGCCGGAGGTCGCGGGTTCAAATCCCGTCAGGACCGCCACCGTCCCCCGCCCATCGGGCGGGAGGCGCACGGTCGGGTAGCTCAGTTGGCAGAGCGTCCGCCTGAAAAGCGGAAGGTCCCCGGATCGACGCCGGGCCCGACCACCGAGACCGAAGCCCGCCCCCGAGGGGCGGGCTTCGTCGCGTTCCATCCCTGCCACTATCTTTGGCAGGGATGAGCCAGACCTCGCTTCCTGAACACCGTGTGCTCGTCGCCGAGGCGAACCTGCGGGACCTCGGAGATTTGCCGACGACCGACGGGCGCACGGTACGCACCGGACGGCTTTTCCGCAGCGGCTACCTCTGCGACCTCCAGGGATCGGCGCTTGCCACGGTCGAAGGACTGGGCCTACGCACGATCATCGACCTGCGCCGTCCCGACGAGATTCGGAATCGTCCACACCCCGACTTCGACGGCACCGAGGTCGTCCACGTGTCGGTGTCGGCCGACGACAACGAATTCGCCGTGCTCGCCAACCGCATGGAGGTGGACCCGTCTGCGATCCCCGGACCGGAACTGATCGCCGACTACTTCCGAAACACCGTGCGCAACCGCCTGGACCGCTACCGCACGGTCTTCGACCTGGCAACGGATCCCGACCGGCACCCGTTGCTGTTCAACTGCACCGCCGGCAAGGACCGGACCGGCTTCGTGGCCGGGAGCCTGCTGCGCCTCCTCGGCGTGCCCGAGGACGTCGTGATCACCGACTACCTCCTCAGCAACGACGTGCGCCGCGAGTGGATCCAGCAGCGCGAAGACCAGCACAGGCAACTGATCGCCGACCGCCTCCATGTCGCGCCGGACGAGGTCGGCGATGAGCACATGGTCAACACCCGGGCGATCCTCTGGTGCAACGCCGCCTACCTCGCTGCCTCGTTCGACACGGTGGAGGAGTTCTGGGGCACCTGGGAAGCGTTTCGACGGGACGGCCTCGGACTCGACGACACCCGGATGGACACCTTCCACGACGCCATGCTGGCCTGATCCGGCGCCACCCGCCTACCGACCTCCAGCCGGGCCTGTCCTATGGTCCGCACCACTCGAGAGCAGGGAGAGACGTCATGGCCATTGGCTGGTTCATGGACGACGAGCCGTCGCCGTCCTTTCCGATCTACACGCGCGGAAACGTGGGCGAGGTGTTCCCCGACCCCGTTTCACCGCTGACCGCCGACCACACCTGGCACGGTGCCGGCGACGTGGGCATGCGGGAGTTCCTGTCCCGCTTCACCATCGACCTCGACGAAATCGACGACGGCCACAAGGTCATGTTCGAGATTTTCGGCGGGTACATGTTCCTGAACCTGAGCATCGCCCGCCTCATGGGTGCCCGCTCGTCGGGGATGACGCCCGAGCTGGTCGACATGGGCTTCTTCGGCTCGCAGTCGAGCCTGCCCGCCTACGTGCCCCGCCCCAAGGACGACGACCCCGCAATCGTCGCCAGGGTCGACGGCCTCATGTTCTCCTGGATGACCGCCACGGAGTGGCCGGCCATCGACGAGCACGTCGTCGAGGTCGATGCACTCGTCGCCGCCCGTCCCGACCTCGGCACCGCATCCGAGGCCGAACTGGTCGCCCGCATGCGCGAGATGATGCCGGTGTTCGCCCGGGTCTTCGCCACACACGGCGAGGTCAGCGCCGCCGCCTCGGTCACGATGGGCGCCATCACCGCCATGGCCCTCGGCCTCGGCAAGCCCGGACTAGACCTGCGCATCGCCGGCGGACTCGGTGGTGTGGTGTCGGCCGCACCCAGCTTCGCCATGTGGGACCTCAGCCGCCAAGTTGCCAGCTCAGACGAGTTGACTGCCGCCTTCGACGCCGGAACCGACGGACTCCACAGCCGCCTGGAAGGCCTCGGCGAACCGGCTGTCGACTTCCTTGCCGGCCTCGACGTCCTGCTGGCCGAACACGGCAGCCGGGGCCCCAACGAGTGGGAGTTGCGCTCACCCGCATGGGGCACCCACCCCGACCTGGTCCTCACCCTGGTCGACCGGATGCGTCTCTCCGACGACTCGCACGACCCGCGTGCCCGCCACGAGGCGGCACGGGTGCAGGCCGACGAGGCGCTGGCCCTGCTGCGCGGCATGGTCGCCGGCGACGAGGCCCAGGCCGGCACCCTCGAGATCGCCAACACGGCCAGTTCGGTGTTCATCCCCGCACGCGAACTCGCCAAGGCCACGATCGTCAAGGTCATCCACGAGGCCCGACTGGCGGCACTCGAGTTCGGCCGCCGCCTCGCCGCCGACGGCCGACTGGCCGAAGCCGGCAACGTGTTCATGCTGCGCGACGCCGAACTCGAATCAGCGATGGGCGGCGAACTGGCCGATGAGGCGACCGACCGCGAGGCCACCTACCTCTCACTGTTCGATCTGGCGCCGCCCTACTGGTTCGCCGGCGAGGTCCCCGGCGCAGATGCCTGGCAGGGCAGCGAGGCCCCGGCCTCGACACGCAGGATCGTGCAGGGCATGGGGGGAAGCGCCGGTACCGCCACCGGTCGGGCCCGGATCATCACCGACCCGTCGGATCCGGCCGGCCTCGAACCGGGCGACATCCTCGTGGCCCCCATCACCGACCCCTCCTGGACGCCGCTGTTCGTCCCGGCCGCAGGCGTGGTGGTCGACGTGGGCGGCACCATGAGCCACGCCGTCATCGTGAGCCGGGAACTCGGCATCCCGTGCGTCGTGTCGGCGACCGGCGCCTCGACCCGCATCCCCGACGGTGCGCAGGTCAGGGTCAACGGCGACACCGGCACCGTCACGATCCTCGGGGACTGACTCAGGCGCAGTTGGGCGCCCGGTCCGCCTCGAGCAGGCCGCCGGCGATCAGCCACGCGACCGTGTCGTGGAGGGTTTCCTCGACCGGACGCCAGGAGCCCAGCCCGCTGTCGGCGAGCAGCCCGGCGTCGTCGCCGGGGACGATGCCGAGCATGATCTCGACGGCCTCGGCGTCGACCATCTGTTCGAGGGCCTCGCGGGGGGTCGGGAACAGCGCCCGGTCGCAGCCCGTCACCTCGCTGACCACGGCATGGAACTCGTCCCAGTCCATGTAGGTGCCACCGGCCACATAGCGCTGCGGCCCCCGACCCGGTTGGAGCAGTCCGACCAGCGCCTTCGCCAGGTCGCGCACGTCGACCAGCAGCCAGCCGCCGCTGGCGAGGCTCATCATGATCTCACTCTGGAGGGTCGGGATCAGGTTGGCTGCCAGCACGTTGAGGCCCAGGTCGGTCGGGCCGGTGACGCCCGCCGGGTAGATGATGTTGACCGGGGCGCCTGCGTCCTGCATGCCGCGGGCGTGTTCCTCGGCGATCGCCTTCGAGGCGTTGTAGGGGTTGCCGCCACCCTGCACCGGATCGTGGCCGGAGAGCACGTCGCCGGTGGGTGGAAAGATCACCGACATCGTCGACAGGTGGACGATCGGGTCGCATCCCACAGCCACCGCCGTATCGAGCACGTTGATCGCCCCGGGAGCGTTCACTTCGAGCGCCAGGTGCATCTGTTCCGGATCGAGGCTCGTGAACGCCGCCGTGTGAATGCAGGCATCGCAACCCCGCATGGCCTCGGCGACACTGTCGGGATCCGTCATGTCGCCCACCACGTGGTCGACGGTGGCGTCGATGCCCTGGGCCGCACGCATCTGGTCCAACTTGTCGCTGCTGCGGACCAACGCCCGCGGCTCGTGGCCGGCATCGACCAGCGCCCGGAGCACGTGCCCCCCGATGAACCCGGTTCCACCCGTCAACATCACGCGCATCGTGTTCTCCCTGGTTCGCCTGCTCGTCAGCCTCTGCAACCAACGACCGACCGTAGCCCCGGCCCGCCTTTGGCGCGGCGCCCGCCGATGGCGCATGATCTCAGGCACCACGGACTCCTTCCAGAAGATGGGTGAATTCATGAGCACACGAGAGCAGATCTACATCGGTGGGGCCTGGGTCCCATCGGACGGAAATGGCAGCATCGACGTCGTCAACCCGTCGAACGAGGAGGTCATCGGCTCGATCCCCGAGGGGACCGCAGCCGACGTCGACGCAGCGGTCGCAGCGGCCAGCGCGGCGTTCCCGTCATGGTCGGCGGCACCCCTCGAGGAACGGCTCGGCTACATCGAGGCCCTCGGTGCCCAGCTCGCCGCTCGCAGCGAGGAGATCGGCAACCTGATCTCCCGGGAGGTCGGCATGCCGGTCGGCCTCTCCATGATGATCCAGGCCGGCATCCCGACCGCAACCACGTCGGGCGTTCCCGCCACGGCCAGGGAGTTCGCGTTCGAGGAGACGATCGGACGCTCGTTGATCACCCGTGAGCCCGTCGGCGTGGTCGGCTGCATCACCCCGTGGAACTACCCGCTGCACCAGATCATGGCGAAGGTCGCCCCTGCCATGGCCGTGGGCTGCACCGTGGTTCTCAAGCCGAGCGAGGTGGCGCCCCTGAACGCCTTCCTTTTGGCGGACATCATCGACGAGTTGGGCTTCCCGGCCGGCGTGTTCAACCTGGTGTCCGGTGTCGGTCCGGTGGTCGGCGAAGCGATCGCCGCCCATCCCGACGTCGACATGGTGTCGTTCACCGGCTCGACAAGGGCCGGCACACGCGTCGCCGAGGTGGCCGCCGCCAACGTCACCAAGGTCCACCAGGAGCTCGGCGGCAAGTCCGCCAACATCATCCTCGACGATGCCGACTTCGCTGCGGCCATCCCGTCGGCGATCGGCGCCGCCTACCTCAACTCGGGCCAGACGTGCAGCGCACTCACCCGCCTGCTGGTGCCGGCCGACCGCATGGACGAGGTCGCCGAACTCGCCGCCGCAGCGGCAGCCGGCCACACCGTCGGTCCCGCCGACGAAGCCGGCACGCGGCTCGGCCCGCTCGTCTCCCAGGTCCAGTGGGACCGGGTGCAGGGCTACATCCAGAAGGGCATCGACGAGGGTGCCACGCTCGTCACCGGTGGCACCGGCAAGCCCGACGGCCTCGAGACCGGCTACTACGTCAAGCCCACCGTCTTCGCAAACGTCGACAACTCGATGACGATCGCCCAGGAGGAGATCTTCGGACCGGTCCTGTCGATCATTGGCTACGAGGACGAGGACGACGCGATCCGCATCGCCAACGACTCCGACTACGGCCTGTCCGGCGGGGTGTGGAGTTCTGACGCCGACCGGGCGCTGGCCGTCGCCAAGCGGTTGCGCACCGGCGAGGTCGACATGAACGGATCGTTCCTCAACACCGATGCCCCGTTCGGGGGCTACAAGAAGTCCGGCAACGGCCGCGAACTGGGCCGCTTCGGCCTCGCCGAGTTCCTCGAAGCCAAGCAGATCAACCTGCCACTGGGCTGAGCACTCCCGTCGGCGCTCCCCCGCCCGGAGGGCGCCGACCCACAAACGGCGAATTCTCGTCTGTACTCTGGACGGCCTCGGTGGCAAGGAGGAGACCATGAAGATCCACGTCGACCGCGACAAGTGCGAGGGGCACAGCCGCTGCTACGCACTCGCCCCGGCCCTCGTCGACGTCGACGACCTCGGTAATGCCTTCGAGTTGAACGACGGCGTCGTTCCGGCCGGCATGGAAGAGAAGGCCCAGCTGATCATCGACAACTGCCCCGAATTCGCCATCGCGGTCATCGAGGACTGAGGAAGCCGTGCGGACCGGGCAAGGAGGCTCACGATGACCGACACCGAACGCTGTCCGGTCGACGACCTGGCCACCGACTACGACATCTTCGATCCCGACTACGTCCGCGACCCGGTCCCTGCATGGGCCGAGTTGCGCGGGAGTTGTCCGATCGCCCACACCGAGCGATACGGCGGCTCCTGGCTGCCCACCCGCTACGAGGATGTCCAGGCGATGGCCAAGATGGTCCCCGAACTCTCGAGTGCCAGCCCGGGACCCATCGTCATCGACCTTCCCGTCGAGATGCGCCAACAGAGCCGACAGGGCTACAACGCCGCAGCTCCCATCAGCGCCGACCCACCCGAGCAGACCTGGACCCGCAAGGCCCTGCTGCCCCACTTCACCCCCAAGGCCATCGGCCCCGAACGCGACTACTCCGAGCGCCTCTGCAACGACCTGATCGACGGATTCATCGACGCCGAAGGCTGTGACGGGGCGGTCGACTACGCCCAGCAGATCCCGCCACGGGTCATCGCCAGCAAGCTCGGCGTCGACCAGTCACGGGTCGACGACTTCATCGGCTGGGTCCGCGGCGTCCTCGAGTTCGGACTCACCGACCCAGAACTGCGCCTGAAGAGCTCCAACCTCATCCGGGACTTCTTCGCCGCGGAGGTCGTCGACCGCCGGACCAACCCCGGGGACGACCTCATCACCGCCCTCTGCCAGACCGAGGTCGACGGTGAATCGCTGCCCGACGAGGTCGTGATCGGCATGTGCAACCTGCAGCTGGTTGCCGGCATCGACACCACCTGGTCGTCGATCGGCTCGGCGCTGTGGCACTTCGCCGGCCACGAAAACGACCGCCGTCGCATGGCCGAAGCCGATGACGCCCTCTGGGATACCGCCATCGAGGAACTGCTGCGCTTCTACTCCCCGGTCACCATGGCCCGCAACGCCATCGAGACCGTCGAGTACGGCGGCGTCACCATGGAGCCGGGCGACAAGATCCTCATGAACTTCCCCGGAGCCAACCACGACCCCGATGTGTTCGAGGACCCCGACACCGTGGTCCTCGACCGGCAGCGCAACCGCCACGTCGCCTTCGGCGCCGGCATCCACCGATGTGCCGGGTCGAACCTGGCCCGCATGGAGATGGAGGTCTCGCTCAAGGCCTGGTTCGCGCGGATCCCCGAGTTCACCCTGGGCGACCCCGACGCCGTCACCTGGGCAGGCGGCCAGGTCCGCGGCCCACGCCGCCTGCCGATCCTCTTCGGTTGAGCAGGCCCTCCCAGGTTCGCATCTGCCACATTCGGACATGCGTCCGAAACAACAGGACACCTGTCCAAGCGCCGTACGCCGTGGCATGGATGACGGCCTGGTAGGAGCCCGGGTACGACCCAAGGCGGCCTCGGCGTGGTCGAGGAGGCGGTCGGCAACCGGAGCCTTTCCCTGATCCAGGCCCTACCCACCTGCCACCCCCAACAGCGCGGGGAGCTCGGCCAGGCGGTCGATGACGTGGTCGGCCTCGGGGCCGTCGTCGTCTCCTTCCTCAGGGACATCGTCCTCGACCACACCACGAAAGCGCACAGTGGCCATGCCCAGTGCTCGGGCGCCGGCCACGTCGGTGCGACGCAGATCGCCGACGTGCACGACCCCGACCGGGTCGTCGACGCTCAGCCCCGCAAGGCAGTCCCGAAAGATCGCCGCATCCGGCTTGTAGACGCCCACCTCGTTCGAGAACGAGCAGTGACCGATGTGGTCGAGCAACCCATGGTTCTCGAGGTAGCCACGCAGGTGGCGGCCGCCAGCCAACGAGGTGTCGCTGACCAGGCCGATCCGGAACCCGGCCCTGGCCAGGGCCGCCACCGCGACCACCCCACCATCGACGGCATCCACCTCGAGCCGGTATGAAGCAGCCTCGAACGCCTCGGCCAGGGCCGCCTCGTCGTCCGGACCGATCCGGCCGGCGAACGCCCGAAAGGCGTCGTCCAATGCCTGCGGCGTCCCATACTGGCGGCCCGCACGCCACTCGTCCTCGAATCGGGCCGGGAACAGTTCCAAGACCGATCGCAGCAGGTCGGCGGGAAGCTCGAGGCCCCGCTCGTCGACCACCCTTCGCCAGGCGGCAAGCCGGACCTCGACGGCACCCGGCACGCTGACGAGCAGCGTGTTCCAGAGGTCGAAGGTGACAGCCTGCCAGCCGCCTTCCGGCGGGATCAGGATCGACACACCCCGTCGGAGACAGCCGCCGCGGCCACGGCCGCGGCGACGGCCATCGGCACCGACTTGTCGAACACCGACGGCACCACGAACTCCGGCGAAAGCTCGTCGTCGGACACCGAGTCGGCGATCGCCCGGGCCGCCGCCAACTTCATGTTCTCGGTGATGTCCATGGCTCCGGCGTCGAGGGCGCCCCGGAAGATGCCCGGGAACGCCAGCACGTTGTTGATCTGGTTCGGATAGTCGCTGCGACCGGTCGCCATGACGGCAGCGAGGCCGTCGGCCTCCTCGGGCCGGATCTCCGGATTGGGGTTGGCCATGGCGAACACCAGGGGCTCCGAGGCCATGTTCCGCAGGTCGGCCGCCGTGAGCAGCCCCGGAGCGCTGAGGCCGATGAAGACGTCGGCCCCGTGGAGCACATCGTGGACCGTGCCCATCTTGCGGTCGGGGTTGGTGTTGTCGGCGAACCACTCCTTGGCGAAGTTCAGGCCGCCCCGCCCCGAGTACACGGCACCCTGCCGGTCGATGCCGACGATCTCGCCGATGCCGGCGTCGATCAGGATCCTGCCGACCGCCATGCCGGCTGCGCCGACGCCCGAGATCACGACCGACAGATCACCAATGTCGCGACCAGTGAGCCTGAGCGAGTTCCACAACGCGGCCAGGGTGACCACGGCCGTGCCGTGCTGGTCGTCGTGGAAGACCGGGATGTCGAGCGCCGCCTTGAGCGACTGCTCCACTTCGAAGGCGCCCGGCGCCTTGATGTCCTCGAGGTTGATGCCGCCGAACGTGGGCGCCAGGCGGATGACCGTCTCGATGATCTCCTCGGGCGACTCGGTGTCGATGCACACCGGGAACGCATCGACGCCGGCGAACTCCTTGAAGAGCAGCGCCTTGCCCTCCATCACCGGCATGGCCGCCTCCGGACCGATGTCGCCGAGGCCCAGCACCGCCGATCCGTCGGACACGATGGCGACCGTGTTCTTCTTGATGGTGAGGTCGTGGGCCCGGCTGGGATCCTCGTGGATGGCCATGCAGATGCGGGCGACGCCCGGCGTGTACGCCATCGACAGGTCGTGCATGTCGCTGACCGGTGCCAGCGGAAGCACCTCGATCTTGCCGCCCTCGTGCATGTGGAACGTGCGGTCGTACCAGAACACGAGCTCGACGCCATCGAGTGCCTCGATGGCGGCCACCACCCGTCCGGCATGGTCCTCGTCACTGCAGTTGACGACCACGTCGTTGACGAGGACATCGCCGCGCACGTCGAAGCCGCCCATCGACACGATGTTGGCGCCTGTCTCACCAATGGCCGTGGCAAGACGTCCCAGGGTGTTGGGCACGTTGGCCAACTCGACGTGGAGGTCGATCGAATAGGCGGCAGTCGGCAGGAATGGCATGGGCAGTGATCCTACGGGGCGGCCCTAGCCGCCACCCGGGTCAAGGGCCTTCGTAGGAGAACCCCAGGTCGAGGGCGGTGACCAGCGGGCGAAAGGCGATCCCCGCCGCCTCGGCCAGCGCACCACAGGTGCCGCCCCGGTCGACGATGGGGAGGATCATCACCGGTTCGGCCCCCAAAGCCCGGACCACCTCGGCCGCCTCGAGCGGAGAGGCACCGCGCGTGACGACGTCCTCGCAGATCACGACCCGGTCACCGGGCTCGAGTGCACCCGCCAGCCGGCCCTCGACGCCATGGCCCTTCGACTCCTTGCGGATGCTGAACGAACGCAGCGAGCGCCCCCGGGTGGCAGCGACCGCGGCGATGCCGAACGCCACCGGGTCCGCTCCGGCCGTGAGCCCACCGATGGCGGTCACGTCGTCGGGGATGACCTCGAGCGCAGCGTCGGCGACGAGGAGCAGGCCCTCGGACCGGCAGACGGTCTGCTTTCCGTCACAGAACCAGGTGCTCCTGCGTCCGCTCTTGAGGACGAAGTCGCCCGTCTGGACCGCATGCGCCAACAGGTGGTCGATAAGTGCCTGATTCGGAACGGGAAACGCCTCTGCCACAGCTCCGAACCTAGCGGCGCAGGTCGACCCGGCCGGAGCCCCCGACCAGCTCGCCGATGACCCGGGCCGGACGGTCATGGTCGGCGAGCGTGGCGACGACCCCGTCGGCCTCGTGGCCGGGGACCGCCAACACCATGCCGATCCCGAGGTTGAACACCCGTGCCATCTCGTCGTCACCGACGCCGCCCATCGCCTGGAGCTCCCCGAAGATGCGGGGCACCTCCCACGCCGAGGAGTCAACGACCGCGTCGACGGCACCACCCAGCACCCGAGGCAGGTTGCCGGGCAGGCCGCCTCCCGTGACGTGGGCGACGGCGTGCACCTCGTGGGCGTCGAGGGCGGCAACCACCGCCGGGGCGTAGATCACACTCGGCGCCAGCAACTCATCCGCCAACGACGTCTCCGCACCCTCCCAGGCAGGGTCGTCGAGCGACCGTGCGGCAACGTCGAACACGAGGCGACGTGCCAGCGAGAAACCGTTGGACCGCAGGTTCGGCGACTCGATCCCGACGAGGACGTCGCCGGCCGACACCCGGCTGCCATCGAGGACGGCATCGCGTTCGACGGCACCCACCGAAAAGCCGACCAGGTCGAACTGGTCGGCCTCCATCACGCCGGGGTGCTCGGCCATCTCGCCACCGACCAGGGCGCAGCCGGCCTCCCGGCAACCGTCGGCGATGCCTGCCACCAGCTGCTCCATGGCCGCGGGGTCGAGTCGGCCGACGGCCACATAGTCGAGGAAGAACAGCGGCGCGGCCCCGACACACACCAGGTCATCAACGCACATGGCGACGAGATCCCGGCCGATCGTGTCGAAACGGCCCGTCTGGCGGGCGATCTCGGCCTTCGTCCCCACCCCGTCGGTCGTCGACACGAGGAGCGGATCGCGGTAGCCCGACCTCCCGATGTCGAAGAGCCCCCCGAACCCGCCGATGTCGCCGATCACCTCCGGTCGGTAGGTGGAACGCACGTGGGGGGCGATGCGCCGCACGGCGTCCTCACCGGCACCGATGTCGACGCCCGCCGACCGGTAGTCCTCGGGCACGGTCGCCTCAGGTGCGGTCGAAGAGCCGGGCGGCTTCCTCGACGGGCAACCCACGCTCGAGGTCTTCGCCCAGGACGGGCATGGCCCGTTCCGGAGCCGACGGATCGTCGGGATGCTCGAGCACCTGCTTCGTGAGGTTGGCAGGGATCTCGATCGGGTACTCGCCGGTCAGGCAGGCGGAGCAGAAGCCGGCTCCAACGGCCCCCGTGGCTTCGAGCAGGCGGTCGAGCCCGAGATAGCTGAGCGTGTCGACGTCGAGGTACTCGCGGATCTCGTCGACCGTGAGGTTGGCCGCCAGCAATTCGCCCCGGGACCCCGTGTCCATGCCGTAGAAGCAGGGCCAGCGGTAGGGCGGCGACGACACGCGCAGGTGGACCTCCTTCGCCCCGGCATCGCGCAGCATGCGCACCATCGACCGGGTCGTGGTGCCCCGCACGATCGAGTCGTCGACGACGATGAGTCGCTGGCCCTCGATGTTGTCCCGCAGCGGGTTGAGTTTCATGCGCACTGCCGACGACCGCAGGGCCTGCGTGGGTGCGATGAACGTGCGGCCGATGTAGCGGTTCTTGACGAGGCCGTGGCCGAAGTCGATGCCCGACCGCCGGGCGTAGCCCTCGGCCGCCGGGATGCCCGACTCGGGCACGCCCATGACCAGGTCGGCCTCGACGGGCGCCTGCTCGGCGAGCGCCTCGCCCATCCGGACGCGGGCATGGTGGACGCTCTGCCCGTAGAGGACGCTGTCGGGCCGGGCGAAGTAGATGAACTCGAAGAGGCAGAGTCGGGGGTCGACCTCGACGGGGTCGAACGGGTGCAGCGACCGGCAGCCCGTCCGGTCGATGATGACGACCTCCCCGGGCTCGAGTTCCCGGACGAAGTGCGCCCCGATCACGTCGAGGGCAGGTGACTCGGAGGCGAGCACCCAGCCCCCGTCGAGGCGGCCCAGGCACAGTGGCCGGAACCCGTTGGGATCGCGCACGCCGATGATGCGCTCACGATCGGCGAACACGAGCGAGAAGGCACCGTGGAGCCGGGGCAGCACATCGGACAGTGCCACCTCGAACGCCGCGCCGGGCTCGAGGTCGGGGCGGGCGAGCAGCGACGTGGTGAGGAGCTCTGCCATGAGGTCGGTGTCGGAGGTGACGGTGCCCGGAAGCATCCCAGCCTCGGCGGCCAGGGCCTCGGTGTTGACCAGGTTGCCGTTGTGGCCGAGGGCGAACTCGACGTGGTCGACGCCGCGGTACACGGGTTGGGCGTTGCGCCAGGTGCTCGACCCGCTCGTCGAGTAGCGGGTGTGGCCGATGGCGAGGTCGCCGGAGAGCGCTGTGAGGGTCCGATCGTCGAAGGCGTTGGAGACCAGCCCCATCTCCTTGACCACGGTGATCCCCTCGCCGTCGCTGACCGCCATGCCCGCCGACTCCTGGCCGCGGTGCTGCAGGGCATAGAGGCCCAGGTAGGTGAGGTGGGCGACCGGCTGGCCGGGGGCGAACACCCCGAAGACCCCGCAGGCCTCCTTGGGGGTGTCGTCGAAGGGCTCGTCCTGCTCGTCGGGGGCGAGGTACGGGCTCGACACGGGTCTCAGCCTACCGTCGGCCACGCGCACGGACCGGATGCTCAGCGGCTGGCAGTGCCGGCACCAAGCGCCTCGGGCAACCGGTCGGTGAACGCCGCAGTGACCTCGTCGACGCCGAGGTCGACCAGGCCCTTGACCGTGAACCGGTCGCCGGTCGCGAGGCCGATGCGGGAAGTCTCCACACCAGCCGCCTCAGCCCGCGCGAATACCTCGACGAGCCAGTCCGGGTGGACGACGATGACGATTCGGCCGGGCGCCTCGCCGAACAGGGCCCGGTGGTCCGCCACCCGGGCGACGTGGACGCCGACGCCGGAGCGGGCAACCATCTCGGCCAACGCCACGCCGAGGCCGCCCGACGAGACGTCGTGGACGCCGTCGACCAGGCCGTCGGAGACGAGTCCCCGGACCAGTTCGGCGACGTCGGCCACCACCGCCAGGTCGAGGTCGGGCAGCCGGCCGCCCGGCGCACCATGGGAGGCGCCCCAGCAGGATCCGCCGAGCCCATCCGCCTCGGGACCGAGCAGGAGAAGGCGATGACCGTCAACGAGGGTCGCACCGGGCGGTCGCCGGTCGAGCCGGTCGACCATCCCGAGCAGGCCGATGACCGGCGTGGGGTCGATGTCGGTTCCGGCCGACTCGTTGTAGAGGCTCACGTTGCCGCCCACGACGGGGATGCCCAGGGCCCGACAGGCCTCACCCATACCGTCGACAGACTCGGAGAGTTGCCACATCACCTCGGGGTGCTCGGGGTTGCCGAAGTTGAGGCAGTTGACGACGGCCAACGGACGGGCGCCCACGCAGGCCAGGTTGAGGACCGACTCGGCCACCAGCATCGCCGTGCCCTGCCGGGGGTCGACGGCACACCAGCGGTGGTTGCCGTCGGTCGTCAGGGCCAGGCCACGACCGGTGTCGATGCCGGTTCCCGGGTGCTTGAGTCGCAGGACCGTGGCGTCGTCCCCGGGGCCGACCACGGTGTTGAGGAACAGTTGGTGGTCGTACTGGCGGTAGACCCAGGCCGGGTCGGCCAGCAGTTCGAGCAGTTCGGTACCCGGATCCTCCGGTGGGTCGAGGTCGTCGGCCGAGGGGCCGGGCGGGGCGTCGGGCGCTTGGCGGGGACGGTCGTAGAGGGGGGCGTCCTCGTGAAGCGAAGCAGCCGGCACCTCGGCCAGAACCTCGCCGTCGAACCCGTCGAGGATGCGCAGGGAACCCCCGTCGGTTACACGGCCGATGACGCTGGCCCGCACCTCCCAACGCTCGCAGATCTCGATGACCCGGTCGAGGCCGTCGGGTTCGACAATGGCGAGCATCCGTTCCTGCGACTCGCTGGTCATGACCTCGTGGGGTTCCATGCCGGGCTCGCGCCGCGGCACGGCCGACACGTCGATGTCCATGCCGACGCCACCGCGGGAGGCGGTCTCGCTGGTGGCACAGGTCAGGCCCGCTCCGCCGAGGTCCTGGATGCCGACCACGAGCCCCTCGTCGAGCAGGGCGAGGCACGCCTCGATGAGGCGCTTCTCCTCGAAGGGGTCGCCCACCTGGACGCTGGGCCGCTTGTCGCCGTCGGTCTCCTCGGAGAAGCCCGCCGAGGCGAGGACGCTGACGCCCCCGATGCCGTCGCGGCCCGTGGAGGAACCCAGCAGCACCGCCAGGTTGCCGACGCCCGAGGCCTGGCCGAGCACCAGACGGTCGGTGGGGAGCAGGCCCAGGCACAGCACGTTGACGAGCGGATTGCCCTGATAGGTGGCGTCGAAGACGGTCTCGCCACCGACCGTGGGCACGCCGACGGCGTTGCCGTAGCCGGACACGCCGGAGACCACGCCCTCGGCGATCCAGCGACTGCGGGCATCGTCGATGGGGCCGAACCGCAGGGAATCCATGAGGGCGATGGGCCGTGCACCCATGGTGAAGATGTCGCGGAGGATCCCCCCGACCCCGGTGGCCGCCCCCTGGTAGGGCTCGATCGCCGACGGGTGGTTGTGCGACTCGATGCGGATGGCGGCGGCGATGCCGTCGCCGACGTCGACCACGCCGGCGTTCTCGCCAGGACCCACGAGCACCCACGGCGCCTCGGTCGGAAGCCGCCCGAGGTGGATGCGACTGCTCTTGTAGGAACAGTGCTCCGACCACATCACCGAGTACATGGCCAGCTCCAACGGGTTGGCGGCCCGGCCGAGGATTCCCTCGATGGTGGAGTCCTCGTCGTCGGTCAGCCCGAGTGCCCGGTGGAGGGGTTCGCTCACGGCGGTGCACGGTAGCGGTCGAGCATCACCAGTTGGTGCGTCCCGTTGGACGATCGAATAATTCGGTGGAAAGGGGGCCCGATTCGCGAGATTTCATACCCATTCTTCGAAAGCATTCGGGTAGGAACATGGATAGGAAAGCGAAATAGAAGTTAGACTTCAACTTCCTCAATTGATGCTCTGCATCTTCGGAACTTCTTGAGGATCCCAGAAGCAACCCACCCGTACAGGAGAGTTTCAAGAGATGCCACGCCAGAAAATGTCAGACGCGGAGAAGACTGAGACCAGGGCCGTCCGCGACTACCTCACGGCGCTCGAGGCCAACCAACCCAAGCGTGGTCGCAAGCGCACCCCCGACAGCGTCCGCAGCCAGATCGAAGCCGCGACCGCTGCGATGGAGAGTGCCTCGGCCACCAAGCGCCTGGGCCTCGTCCAGGAACGAATTGACCTCGAGGCCGAACTGGACCACCTCGAGAGCACCGGCTCCGTGGACATGGGCGCCCTCGAATCAGCCTTCGCCACCAATGCAGCGTCCTACGGCGGCAAGCGGGGAATCTCCTACGCCGCCTGGCGTGAGGTGGGCGTGCCCTCCCCGGTGCTCAAGGCCGCTGGCATCCGCCGCTCGGCCTGAACCGGCGCCGCCCTCAGGCGGCCGCTTCCAGGAGGGAACGGATCAGCACCGATCCGTCGGTACTGCCCAGGAGTTCGTTACACGCCCGCTCGGGGTGGGGCATGAGACCGACCACGTTGCGGGCCTCGTTGCAGACCCCGGCGATGTCGTCGATCGAGCCGTTCGGGTTCCCGACATAGCGCAGGACGATGCGGTCCTCGTCGCGCAGCTGCTCCAACGTGCGTTCATCGCACGTGTAATTTCCTTCGAAGTGGTTGATCGGAATCGAAAGTTCTGCACCCACGGAAGCCGAACCGGTGAGCGACGAATTCGTGGTTTCCACGCGTACCGTCGCAGGCCGACAGAGGAACTTGAGGCCACTGTTCTTCTGCAATGCGCCCGGCAGTAATCCGGCCTCGGTGAGGACCTGGAACCCGTTGCAGATACCGACGACCGGCCCGCCGGCGGTGGCGAACCGGGCGACCGCCTCCATGGCCGGCGAGAAGCGGGCGATGGCACCCGGTCGCAGGTAGTCGCCGTGGGCGAATCCGCCCGGCACGATGACCGCATCCACGCCCGACAGGTCGTCGTCGCCGTGCCAGAGCAGGCGCCCGGTTCCACCCAGGCCGTCGACGGCCTCGACGGCGTCCATCTCGCAGTTGGTCCCGGGGAAGACGACCACCCCGATGACGGTGCTCACGTGTCGGACTCCGGGGAGATCGGCTCGACCGTGAGGTCGGCATCCTCGATGACCGGGTTGGTGAGGAACGACTCCGTCAACTCGGCCGCAGCGACCCGCGCCGCTTCGGCGTCGGCGGCCTCGATCGTGAACCGGATGGTCTTGCCGACGGTGACCCCGACGATCCCCTCGTAGCCGAGCACCGGCAACGCCCGCTCGACGGTGGCACCTGCAGGATCGGAGATCCCGCCCCGCAGTCGGATGTCGACGAGTACCGAGAACTGCATGGTTCAGGCTCCTTGTGTGCCGGGCCAGTCGGCGAAGGATCGGCCGGTGATGCGCTCGTACGCCTCGATGTAGCGATGCGAGGTGGCGGCGACAACCTCGTCGGGCAGGGCCGGCGGTGGCGGCTGCTTGTCCCAGTCGAGGCCGTCGAGGAAGTCGCGCACGGGCTGCTTGTCGAACGATGGCGGCGTGGCGCCGGGCGACCACTCATCGGCCGGCCAGAACCGCGACGAGTCGGGGGTGAGCACCTCGTCGGCCAGCACCAGGTGGCCGTCGATGAGTCCGAGTTCGAACTTCGTGTCGGCGATGATGATCCCGCGTTCGGCCGCCCAGTCGGCGCCCCGCTGGTAGCACTCCAGCGACACGGCCCGTGCCTGCCCGGCAAGGTCGGCGCCGATCAGGTCGACGGCCGCTGCAAACGAGATGTTGACGTCGTGCCCCTCGTCGGCCTTCGTCGACGGGGTGAACACGGGCTCGGGCAGGCGGTCGGCCTCCCGAAGGCCCTCGGGCAGCACCGAGCCGTGCATGGTGCCGTGGATGCGGTACTCCTTCCAGGCCGAGCCGGTGATGTAGCCGCGCACGATGCACTCGATCGGGAGCATCTCGGCCCGACGACAGAGCATCGTGCGCCCGGCCAGGTCAGTGGCGCCGTTCGTGCCCGGGGCGTCGGCCGGGTCGGTGGAGAGCAGGTGGCCAGGGACCACGTCGGCCAGCAGGTCGAACCAGAACGCCGACATGGCGGTAAGGACCCTGCCCTTGTGCGGGATGGGCTCGTCCATCACGACGTCGAATGCGGAGATGCGGTCGGAGGTGACCATGAGGAGGCGGTCGTCGCCGGCGTCGAAGATGTCGCGGACCTTGCCCGAGTGGACGTAAGGCAGGTCGATGGCGGGGGACAACGCTGGCTCCGTCGGGTGGGTGGGTCGGATCAGAGGATGGGTTCGGGATCGTAGGCGGCGGCGGTGGGGCGGGCGGCCACCACCTCGCCGATACGTTCGACGATGGCCTGGACCTGGCTGCCGGCCGTGCCGACGAAGACGCCCGGGTCGGCCAGGAGGGCGTCGAGGGCGGCCCTGTCGAGGGGCAGCCGGTCGTCGGCGGCGAGGCGGTCGAGCAGGTCGGTCTCGGCGATGCCTTCCTCGCGGCGGACGAGGGCGGAGGCGACGGCATGCTCGAGGATGACCTCGTGGGCGGCCTCGCGGCCCATGCCGGCGCGTACCGAGGCCACGAGGACCCGGGAGGTAGCCAGGAACGGCAGGTACTGCCGGAGCTCGCGCTCGACAACGGCCGGATAGGCACCGAAGTCGTCGAGAACCGTGAGGAAGGTCTGGAAGAGTCCGTCGGCGGCGAGGAAGGCGTCGGGCAGGGCGACCCTTCGCACCACCGAACAGCTCACGTCGCCCTCGTTCCACTGGTCGCCGACGAGGCCACCGACCATGGCGAGGTGGCCACCCAGGACGACGGCGAGCCCGTTGACCCTCTCGCAGGACCGTGCGTTCATCTTGTGGGGCATCGCCGAGGAGCCGACCTGGCCGGGCACGAAGCCCTCGGTGGCGAGTTCGTGGCCGGCCATGAGCCGAATGGTGCGGGCCAGGTTGGCAGGGCCCCCGGCGGCCTGGACGAGCGCCGACACCACGTCGAAGTCGAGTGAACGCGGGTAGACCTGCCCGACCGAGTCGAGGACCCCGGTGAAGCCGAGGTGAGCGGCGACGCGTCGCTCGAGTTCGGCGACCCGGTCGGCGTCGCCGTCGAAGAGGTCGAGCATGTCCTGCTGGGTGCCGACCGGGCCCTTGATGCCCCGCAGCGGGTAGGCGGCGAGCAGGTCGACCAGCCGGCGGTGGGCCACCAGGAGTTCCTCTGCGGCGTTGGCGAAGCGCTTGCCCAGCGTCGTCGCCTGGGCGGCGACGTTGTGGCTGCGTCCTGCCATCACGAGGTCGGCGTGCTCGGCGGCGAGGCGCCCCAGTCGGGCGAGGGTGGCGACGACCCGGTCCAGGACCAGTTCGAGGCCACGGCGGACCTGGAGTTGTTCGACGTTCTCGGTGAGGTCGCGCGACGTCATGCCCTTGTGGATGTGCTCATGGCCGGCGAGGGCGCAGAACTCCTCGATGCGGGCCTTCACGTCGTGGCGGGTGACCTGCTCGCGCCGCCGGATCGACTCGAGGTCGACCTGATCGATCACCGCCCGGTGGTCGGCGACGACCCCGTCGGGGAGGTCGATACCGAGGTCCCGTTGGGCCTCGAGGACAGCCACCCAGAGCTGGCGCTCGAGCACGACCTTGCCCTCGGCCGACCAGAGCTCGGCCATGGGCCGACTGGCATAGCGGGAGGCGAGGACGTTCTCCATGGGTCGGGCGGACTCCCCGGCTAGCGGGGCCGCATCTCCTGGCGGTGGGCCTCGAGTTCGGCGGCCAATGGCAGGTCGTCGACAGCGAGCATCTGGACGGCCAGCAGGGCGGCGTTCATCGCGCCGTCGACGGCGACGGTGGCGACGGGGATGCCCTTGGGCATCTGCACGGTGGCGAGGAGTGCGTCCCAGCCGTTGATGGCGCCACCCGAGAGGGGCACGCCGATGACCGGCAGGGTGGTGTGGGCGGCGACGGCGCCGGCCAGGTGGGCGGCCATGCCGGCGCCGCAGATGATGGCGGTGTAGCCGTTATCTCGGGCCGACCGGGTGAACTCGGCCACCTCTGCGGGGCTGCGGTGCGCAGACATCACGCGCACGTCGGCCTCGATGCCGTAGCGCTCGAGGGTTGCCGCCGCCGGCGCCATCTTGTCGGCATCGTTGGGCGAGCCCATGAGGATCGCGACCCGCCTGTTCGGTGACTCGGTCATGGGCTGGCTCCTCCGGTGGGTGGTTCGGTCATTCTGCCGCGTCCACAGGCGTAGGCGCGGCGGCGATGTCGGTTCGACGCTGGATGCCGGTCCAGGAGATGGCTCCGGCTCCGGCGTAGGCCCTGTCGCGGGCGGCGGCAACGGAGGGGCCCTGTCCGGTCACGGCCAGCACGCGGCCTCCGGCGGTGGTGAGCCGGCCGTCGGAGCCGCCGACGCCGGCGCAGAACACGGTGACGTCGTCGAGGGCGTTGGCCTCCTCGAGCCCGTGGATCGGGTCGCCGGTGCGTGGCGATGCCGGGTACCCGTCGGTGGCGCAGACGACCGTGACGGCGGCGCCTCCGTCGAACTCCGGTGCGGCACCCAGGGAGCCCTCGGCAGCGGCAGCCAGCAGGTCGGCGAGGCTGCTCGCCATCCGTGGCAGCACGACCTGGGCCTCCGGGTCGCCGAAGCGCACGTTGTATTCGAGCACCTTCGGGCCGGTCGGCGTGAACATGAGCCCGCAGTAGAGGACTCCCCGGTAGTCGATGCCCTGGCGCCGGAGGGCGGAGAGCGTGGGTCCGACGGCATCGTCCATGAGCGAGTCGACGATCGCATCGGTGGCCACGGGCACCGGCGAGTAGGCGCCCATGCCGCCGGTGTTGGGGCCGGCGTCGCCGTCGCCGATCCGCTTGTAGTCCTGAGCGGGGGCGAGCGGCACGGCGGTACGGCCGTCGCAGATGGCGAGCAGCGAGAGCTCGGGCCCGGTGAGGCCCTCCTCGATTACCACGGTCCGCCCGGCATCGCCGAAGGCATCGCCCGAGAGGTAGGAGCGCACGGCATCGGCTGCCTCGTCGCGGTCCTCGGTGACGAGCACTCCCTTGCCGGCGGCCAGGCCGTCGGTCTTGACCACGAAGAGGTCGGACATCACATCGAGGAAGGCGAGGGCGGCCGCCTCGTCGGTGAAGGCACCGTGCTGTGCCGTGGGGACGCCCGCCTTGACGAGCACCTCCTTCATCCAGGCCTTGGAGCCCTCCAGGCGGGCGCCGTCCGCTCCGGGCCCGAAGACGCGCCGACTCGCCGAGCGCAGGCGGTCGGCGAGGCCGTCGACCAGTGGCGCCTCGGGGCCGACCACGAAGAGGTCGGCATCGATCTCCTCGGGCGGCGTAGCGACCGATCCGGGGATGCCCGGGTTGCCCGGGGTAACGACGACCTCGGCATCACGGCCGAGGACGTGGGCGAGGGCGTGCTCGCGTCCGCCCGAGCCGACGACGCAGACCCGCACGACCCGGCCCCGGTCAGCCCTGGTCGCCGAACCGGATGACCTGGTCGCGACCCGGTCCGACGCCGACCATGCCGATCGGCACCCCGGCCTGTTCCTCGACCAGAGCGAGGTAGGCCTCGGCCTCGGCGGGCAGTTCGGACCTCGACCGGACGCCGGAGAGGTCCTGCTTCCAGCCGGGCAACTCGACGTAGACGGGCTCGGCGTGGTGGAGCACCGTCTGGTGGTAGGGGAGCTGATCGTGGCGTTCGCCGTCGGCGTCGTAGGCCACGCACACCTTGATCGTGTCGAGTCCGTCGAGGACGTCGAGCTTCGTGATGGCCAGTTCGGACAGCGAGTTGACGCGTGCGGCGTAGCGGAGCATGACGGCGTCGAGCCAGCCCGGCCGGCGGCGACGGCCGGTGTTGGTGCCGTACTCGTTGCCGACGTCGACCAGGTAGTCGCCGACCTCGTCGAACAGTTCCGTCGGGAAGGGGCCTGCTCCGACGCGGGTGACGTAGGCCTTGGCGATACCGATGACCCGGTCGATGTGGCGGGGGCCGATTCCGGCACCGGTACAGGCGCCTCCGGCCACCGGGTTGGACGATGTCACGAACGGATAGGTGCCGTGGTCCAGGTCGAGGAACGTGGCCTGGGCGCCTTCGAGGAGGACGTGGTTGCCGGCCTCGAGTTGGTCGTGGATGAGCGACACGGTGTCGGCGATGAGGGGCGCCATGCGGGGGGCGCAGGTGCCGAGGTACTCGTCGGCGATGGCATCGCCGTCGACCGGCAGGCGGTTGAACACCCGCGTGAGCACCCGATTGTGGTGCTCGAGGGCAGCGTCGAGCTTGGTGCGGAAGATCTTCTCGTCGAGCAGGTCCTGGACCCGCAGGCCGACGCGCATGGAGCGGTCGGCGTAGGCCGGGCCGATGCCACGCTTCGTGGTGCCGATCCTGTTCTTGCCCAGGTGCCGCTCGTGGAGGGCGTCGAGCTCCTGGTGGTACGGGAAGATCAGGTGGGCGTTACCGCTGACCCGTAGCCGCCCGGTGGAGACCCCACGCGACTCCAGCATGTCCATCTCGGCGATGAGGACCCGGGGGTCGACGACGACGCCGTTGCCGATGACCGGCGTGACGTGTTCGTAGAGGACTCCACTCGGGACGAGTTGCAGGGCGAAGGACTCACCGTCGACGACGAGGGTGTGGCCGGCGTTGTGGCCGCCCTGGTATCGGACGACCATGGAGGTCTCTCCCGCGACGAGGTCGGTGAACTTGCCCTTGCCCTCGTCGCCCCACTGTGTCCCGACCACGACGGTCGCGGGCACGGCACCTCTCCTCATGATTGCTGGCGCTTACGGACGGAGTCTACCGGTGTGCGGACCCCGCGATGCCCGGCATTCAAAGACACTTTCGTCGACGGGGTGACCACGCTGGGTCACCGGATGTTGCGCGATCCACGCGCAGGATTCGGTGTTTCCACACCCCCTGTGGAAAACCCCGGAAACCCCGACAGCCATCGGGGGGGCACTGGGGATTGCAACACGGCCGTAACACGCCGATCACCATTGGTCAGACGCGAAACTGCAGGTCACGCCGGTTTTCCACAGGGCCGCCACACGCCGGAAACGTACCGGTCCGTCGGCCCTGGTGCGTCTCAGCTGCGCCGATCGCGCCGATACAGCGTGACGCTCTGCCGAATCGGGACCAGGTCGCGCCGGTACTGCCTGTGCACCTCGGCCACGGCCTCGGTGCCCTCGCTGCGGGTCGCCTCGATCTCGTCCTCGAGCCGCGCCACCTCGACTTCGAGCGCCAGTACCCGCTTGACGCCCTCGAGGTTGAGGCCTCCGGCAGTCAGGTCGGCGATGCGTTGGAGCATGGCGATGTCGGAGTCGCTGTAGCGGCGGTTGCCACCCGTGGTGCGGGCCGGATCGACGAGTCCGCGGCGTTCGTAGATACGCAGGGTCTGGGGGTGCATCCCCGCCAACTCGGCCGCCACCGAAATCACGTAGACGGCCTGGTCGGGCCGGGGGCGGTTGTTCATCGGCCTCATCCTGTCAGCCCGCTCCGGATGTCGCCACCGGAGGCCCCCATCTCGTCGGCGAGCGCCTCGACTGCCGAACGCTCACCGTCCGTGGTCGCCTCGGGCACGTGCACCTCGACGGTCACGAGCAGGTCGCCGGTCCGTCGCCGGGTCGACACGCCCCGGCCCTTCACCCGGAAGGTGCGGCCGCTGCGTGTGCCGGCAGGGACCTTGAGGGTCACGGGGCCGTCGTCGAGCGTCGGCACCGACACCTCGGCGCCGAGCACCGCCTCGGGGTAGGTGATCGGGACGGTCAGGGTGAGGTCGGCGCCCCGCCGCTCGAAGAAGCCGTGAAGAGCGACGGACACCACGACGAAGAGGTCGCCGGCAGGACCGCCTCGACCGGGCTCGCCCCGGCCCTTGAGCCGGATGCGCTGGGCGTCCTCCACGCCACCCGGAATCCGGACCTTGACCTCGCGGGGTCGCCGCTCGACACCCGCCCCCCGGCAGGCGCCGCACGGGTCGTCGACCATCCGGCCTCGCCCGCCACACTGGCCACAGGGTCGGCTGAAGGAGAACGGGCCCTGGTTCTCGGCCTGGACACCGCGGCCGCCGCAGGCGTCACAGGTGCGCGGGTTGGTACCGGGCCGAGCTCCGCTTCCGGAGCAGGTCGGGCAGGGGGCGTCGCTGACGAGGCTGATCGTGGTGGTAACCCCATGGACCGCCTCCTCGAACGACAGGGTCAGTCGGGTCTCGAGGTCGGCGCCGCGGCGGGAAGCGTGACCGCCCCTACTGCCGCCCTGGCCGAAGAGCCCGCCGAAGAGGTCGCCCAGGTCGAACTGTCCTCCCATGCCACCGGAGGGACCGAATCCGCCGGCTCCCCCGAAGCCGCCCATCGGGCCCCTGGCCCGTACCTCGTCATACTCACGGCGCTTGTCCTCGTCACCGACCACGCCGTAGGCGGCCGAGACCTCCTTGAACCGGGCCTCGGCGACGGCGTCACCCGGATTGGCGTCCGGATGCAGACTGCGGGCGAGCTTGCGGTACGCCTTGGTGACCTCCTTGGCGGAGGCCTCCCTGGAGACGCCGAGCGTGGCGTAGTAATCCTTCTCGAACCACTCGCGCTGCGGTGCCATGGCGTGCCGGCCTCCGGTCAGCCCCGGACCTTGACCATCGCCGGGCGCAGGACGCGCCCCTGCCAGCCGTAGCCGCGGCGTAGGACCTCGGTCACGACCTGGCACGTGGGCGTGTCGTCGCCAGTCGGTTCGTGCACGACGGCCTCGTGGCAGTTCGGGTCGAAGGGGGTGTCGAGGGGATCGATGACCTCGAGGCCGACCGGTTCGAGGGCGGCGACCAGCGCCGACCGGATCGCCTCGACGCCGTCGGCGCCGTGGTCGATGGCCAGGTCGCAGGCATCGAGCACAGGCAAGAGCCGTTCGACCACGTCACTGCGGGCGCGCCCGGCAACCTCTGCGTTGCGCTTGTCGGCCTGCTTGCGGAAGTTGGCGAACTCGGCGCTGACCCGTTGCAGGTCGGCGAGGTACATCTCGCGTGCAGCCTCGGCGATCTCGAGCGGGGTCGGCTCCGGGAGTTCCTCGACGTCCGGTTCGACGTCCGGTTCGACGTCCGGTTCGACGTCCGGTTCGACGTCCGGCCCGATGGGTTCCGGAGTGGCGGGGTCGATCACTGCTCGTCGACGATCTCGGCGTCGACCACGTCGTCGTCGCCACCGAAGCCGTCATCGCCCATCCCTGCATCACCGGCCTGCTGGGCGGCGGCGTCGTAGAGGCGCTGGCCGAACTCCTGGCTGGAGGTCAGCAGGGCCTCGGTGGCGCTACGGATCGCATCGGTGTCCTCGCCGTCGAGCACCTTCTTGAGGGCCTCGAGCTTCTCGGTGACATCGGAGGTCTCGTCGTCGGTGAGTTGGTCACCCTGGTCGGCGAGGAGCTTTTCGGTCTGGTAGACGAGGTTGTCGCCGTTGTTGCGAACCTCGGCCTCCTCCCGGCGACTCCGGTCCTCGTCGGCATGGGCTTCGGCGTCTCGGACCATCTGGTCGATGACATCGCGGTCGAGGGACGACTGGCCGCTGATGGTCATCGACTGCTCGTTGCTGGTGGCGCGGTCCTTGGCGGCCACGTGGACGATGCCGTTGGCGTCGATGTCGAAGGTGACCTCGATCTGGGGAACGCCCCGCGGTGCCGGCGGCAGGTCGACCAGCTGGAACTTGCCCAGGGTCTTGTTGAACTGCGACATCTCGCGCTCGCCCTGGAGGACGTGGATCTCGACGGACGGCTGGCCGTCCTCGGCAGTGGTGAAGACCTCGGAGCGTTGGGTCGGGATGGTGGTGTTGCGCTCGATGAGCCTGGTCATGACGCCGCCCTTGGTCTCGATGCCGAGTGACAGCGGGGTGACGTCGAGGAGCAGCACGTCCTTGACCTCGCCCACCAACACGCCGGCCTGGACGGCAGCGCCGACTGCGACGACCTCGTCGGGGTTGACGGCCTTGGAGGGCTCACGGCCCGTCAACTCGTGCACCAGTTCGGTGACTGCGGGCATCCGGGTGGAGCCGCCGACGAGGATGACGTTGTCGATATCGCCCTTGGCGAGTCCGGCGTCCTTGATGGCCTGCTCGAACGGGGAGCGGCAGCGGGCAAGTAGGTCGGCGGTGAGCTCCTGGAACTTTGCCCGGGAGAGGGTGTAGTCGAGGTGCAGCGGGCCGGCGTCGGTGGCCGTGACAAACGGCAGGTTGATCTGGGTCTGCTGCACCTGGGAAAGCTCGATCTTGGCCTTCTCGGCGGCCTCCTTGAGCCGCTGGACGGCCATGGGATCGGCGGCCAGGTCGACACCGTGGTCGTTCTTGAACGAGGTGGCCAGCCATTCGATGACCGCCTCGTCCCAGTCGTCGCCACCCAACTTGGTGTCGCCGTGGGTGGCCTTGACCTCGAAGACGCCGTCGCCGATCTCGAGGACGGACACGTCGAAGGTGCCACCGCCGAGGTCGAACACGAGGATGGTGTGCTCGGTGTCGTCCTTGTCGAGGCCGTAGGCGAGCGAAGCGGCGGTGGGCTCGTTGATGATGCGGAGCACCTCGAGGCCGGCGATCTCACCGGCCTCCTTGGTGGCGGTGCGCTGGGCGTCGTCGAAGTAGGCGGGGACGGTGATGACCGCCTGGTCGACACCGGTGCCGAGGTAGGCCTCGGCGTCGCGCTTGAGCTTCTGAAGCGTTCGGGCCGAGATCTCCTGCGCCGTGTAGTCCTTGCCGTCGATGGCCTGCTTCCAGCCGCTGCCCATGTGGCGCTTGACGGAGCGGATCGTGCGGCCGGGGTTGGTGATGGCCTGGCGCTTGGCCACCTCGCCCACGAGGACCTCGCCGTCCTTGGCGAATGCGACCACCGAGGGGGTGGTGCGCGAGCCCTCGGCGTTGGCGATCACGACGGGATCGCCGCCCTCGAGGACGGCGACCACCGAGTTGGTGGTTCCCAGATCGATTCCCACGGCCTTGCCCATGGATGTGCTCCTTATTTTCTAGAGGATTTGTCGAGAATGCTCTTGTGGTTCGGATACCCGCCTGGTCCCGCAGCAGGGGGGCAACTGCGGACCGGCGGGCACCCTAGGGGCTGAACCCCATGTTCCCACCTGTTGTGGGCTATACCCACTCTACTATGTTGAGTCTCTCATTAGCAACTTCTGGGGGTGCTTTTTGGGTGAATCTCTGGTGGACTGCACGGGTGCCCACACTCGTCCTCCTCCGCCACGGCCAGTCCGCCTGGAACGCCACCAACCAGTTCACGGGCTGGGTCGACTGCGGCCTCACCCCCCAGGGCATCGACGAGGCGGTGGCCGGCGGGGTCCTGCTGGCCGAGGCCGGAATCCTCCCTGACGTGCTCCACACCTCGCTCCAGGACCGGGCCATCCATTCCGCCGAGCTGGCGCTACGCGCGATGGACCGGTCGTGGATTCCGGTGCACCGGTCATGGCGACTCAACGAGCGGCACTACGGCGACCTCACCGGACTCGACAAGGCCGCCACCCGCGAGAAGTTCGGCGACGAGCAGCTCCATGCCTGGCGCCGCGGCTACGACACCCCTCCCCCGCCGATCGCCGACGACAACCCACACAACCCCAACGACGACCCCCGCTACGCCGACCTCGACGAGGTGCCCCGCACCGAGTGCCTCGCCGACGTGGTCGAGCGGCTGGGCCCGTGGTGGGAGGAATGGGCAGCCCCCGACCTGAACGCCGGCTGCACCGTGCTCGTCACCGCCCACGGCAACAGCCTGCGGGCGCTCTGCAAGTTGCTCGACGGCATCAGCGACGACGACATCGCCGACCTCAACCTCCCGACCGGCACGCCCATCGTCTACGAACTGGGCGACGACCTTCGCCCGGTCGAGGCCAAGCCGGTCCTCGAGCGCTCACTCGACCCCGAGGCCGCACGCGCCGCCGCCGAGGCGGTCGCCCGACAAGCGGGCTGACCACCCCGGCGGGGCGTGCGTTCCCAGTGATCAGGTGCAGGTAGCGAACTAGCCCACCGTCAGCGACTCGTGGCCGTAGCCGGGCGAGCCGTGCTCGGCCAGGTCGAGTCCCTCGAACTCCTCTTCGGGAGAGACCCTCAGGCCGATCGTCCGCTTGATGACGGCGAACAGGATCGCCGAAGTGCCGAGCACCCAGGCGGCGACCAGTGCGACGCCGATGGCCTGGACAACCAACTGCTCGAAGCCACCGCCGTAGAACACGCCGGCGTCCGCTCGGCCGAGGAAGGCGTCGTCGTAGGTGGCGAACAGGCCGACGGCCAGCGTGCCCCACGCGCCGCACACGCCGTGCACCGACACGGCGCCGACCGGGTCGTCGATGCCCTTCTTCTCGATGAACAGCACCGAGTAGACGACGATCACACCGCCGATGAAGCCGACGACGACCGAGCCCGTGAAGCTCAGGGCACCGGTGCCGGCGGTGATCGAGACCAGACCGGCCAGGGCACCGTTGGCCGCCATGCTGACCCCCATGGCGCCCGTCTTGCGCCAGATCACGGCGCCGGCGCCGACGACACCAGCCGAGGCAGCCAGCAGGGTGGTAATGATGCAGTGCGCCACCCACTCGTCCATGGCCAACTCCGAGCCGGCGTTGAAGCCGAACCAGCCGAACCACAGGATGAACACGCCGACGACGACGAAGCCGATGTTGTGGCCCGGGATCGCCCTCGGCGAACCGTCGGGACCGTACTTGCCGATGCGGGGACCGAGGAAGACCGCCCCCATCAGGGCCGCCCAACCACCGGCACTGTGCACGATGCTGGAGCCGGCGAAGTCGCTGAACCGCGCGTCGCCGATGGCCAGGTCCGAGAGGATCCCGTCACCGTGCCAGAACGAGTGCACGACCACCGGGTAGATGAATCCGGTCATCACTGCGCTGAACGCCAGGTAGGCCGGGAACTTCGTGCGCTCGGCCATGGCACCCGAGGCGATCGTGACCGCCGTGGCGGCGAACACGACCTGGAAGAAGAAGAACGACGGCGTGGCCAGGACGTCGCCACCACCGAGGAACTCGTCGGACATCCCGGAGAGGAAGAAGTTGTCAGTGCCGATGAGGCTGCCGCTATCTGATCCGAAGGCGAAGCCGAAGCCGACCGCCCAGAAGGCCAGAGCACCGATCGCCATGTCGGCCAGGTTCTTGGCCATGATGTTGCCGATGTTCTTGGCCCGGGTGAGGCCCGCCTCGACGAGGGCGAAACCGGCCTGCATCAGGAACACGAGGCAGCCCGCCACGATCAGCCAGAGGCTGGCCAGCAGGGCCTCGATGTCGCCCGCCGGCATGAACTCCAACTCCTGGGCGGCGGCCGGTCCGGCCATCATCAGGACGGCGCCGACGACGCCAAACAGGCCGAAGCCAAGCTTTCGGCCCCGACTCCTCGTCCGTCGTGCCTCCCAACTTCGGGACAGGCCCCTGGACAGGGAACGGGCTCGGGTACTGGTGCAGGTCACGATGACCTCCTTCGGTTTGCTGGTGAATCTCCACCGGCGAACGTACGGAGGTCCGGTTACACCACGGTTCGGTCAGCGTGACGCCTTGTGGTCGGCTTCCTGACGGGAACCTGACAGCCGACAGCGGATCACGACCAGAACTCCGGATCGTTGACGAGTGGTTCACGGCCGTGAAACGCACCCGAAACAGGGCGCCCGTACGTTGCGCACATGGATCCGGGACACCAGGGGGACATCGCCATGGTCCGGTGGCCGGCCGAGGCCGACCGGTTGGACCGGCTGAGGACCGCCGGGACCCCCCGCCTGGCGCTCGTGGCCCCCCACGCCCCGCCGTTCACCGTGATCGACCCGCTCGAGGACTGGGTGCGGCTGCCCGCTGACAAGGGCGACGTCCGAGCCAGGGCCCGCTGCCTGCTCGACCGTGCCGACCACGGTGTCGCCCACGAGCCCGAGTTGGCCGACGGTCGTGTCTTGCGGTTCGGCCGCTGGTGGACGACGCTCACCCCTGTCGAAGCCCGCCTGGCCGGCCTGCTGTCCGACCGCTTTGGCCATGTCGTTCTCCGAACCGACCTGGCGCATGCCGGCTGGCCCGCCGGGCTGCCCAGCCGCAACAGCCTCGACGTACAACTGGGACGCCTGCGCCGACGCCTCGACGGCTCCGGCCTGGTGCTGCGCACCGTGCGATCCAGGGGCTGTCTGCTCGACGCACAGCCCGCTGACTGAGGCGCCCCGACCGGGGACGATCCTGCGAGCGCGCCGGGGCTACCCTGCGGCCACCATGGACCAGCGCAAGTTCAAGCCCCACCACGCCGCCATCGGACTTGGCGTCCTCGTCGCCCTCTTCACCGCAGCCTCTGGGATCGCCGCCACGGTCAACGGCTGGCACGACGACTCCGAGATCACAAGGGAGGTGTTCGGGAACATCCCCGACCCCCTCAGGGTGACCTTCTACACGGTCATCCCGGTGCTGATCGTCTACGGCGCCGTCCTGTTCGCCAACCGCATGAAGAATTGGGAGCGCGGCGCCCCGGACAACCGGGCCACCACCTCAGGCAACGCCAAGCGCCGCTTCGGCGACTTCCGCTCCGGCGTCTACATGCAGACCCTGCTGCGCGAACCGGCCGCCGGCCTGATGCACTCGCTCATCTACTTCCCGTTCCTGGTCCTGCTGGCGGTCACCACCGTCCTCGAGGTCAACCACCAGGTCCCCGAGGGCCTCAAGTTCCTGCACGGCGACGTCTACCGGGCCTACACGCTGGTTGGCGACGTCGCCGGTGTGCTGTTCCTCGTCGGCGTGGTCTGGGCGCTCCTGCGGCGCTTCGGCCCTCGCCGCTTCCGGCCCTACCGCATCCGCATCAAGACAAAGCCCGAACACGCCGCCGGCCTGGTCGTGTTCGCAGCCATCGGCGTGACCGGCTTCGGCGCCGAGGCGTTCCGCATCGCAGCCACCGCAGCCGACCGCGGTGGCGACCTCCCGTCGGCCGAGACCTGGTCGATCATCGGCTACCCGCTGGCACAGGTCGTCGACTCCATCGGGTTCTTCGCCGACTCGGTCCACGGATGGCACCAGGCCTGGTGGATCGCCCACGTGCTGGCGTTCATGGTCTTCCTGGCGCTGCTGCCGATCACGATGCTGCGCCACATGTTCACGTCCCCGCTGAACATGTACCTGCAGGATCGCGACCGCCCCAAGGGCGCAATGAAGCCACTGCCCAACCTCATGGAGACCGAGCTCGAGAGCTTCGGCGCCTCCACAATCGAGGAGTTCACCTGGAAGCAGCTGCTCGACACCGACTCGTGCACCATGTGCGGCCGCTGCACCGCCGTCTGCCCGGCGCACGCCACCGGTAAGCCGCTCGACCCCCGCGAGATCGTGCTCAAGACCGGCGAGGTCATGGCCGCCACCGGCACCCCCGTCGTGTCGCCACCGATCGGCACCGACGACGAGATCACCGTGCCGGCCAACTGGATGTTCGACCGCATCACCTCCGAGGAGTTGTGGGCCTGCACCACCTGTCGGGCCTGCGACGAGGTCTGCCCGGTCAACATCGAGATCCTCGACAAGATCCTGGACATGCGCCGCTACCTGTCACTGATGGAGTCCGACTTCCCGACCGAGTTGGGCACCGCCTACCGGTCGATGGAGAACTCGGGCAACCCGTGGGGCCTCTCGCAGAGCGACCGCACCGAGTGGGTCGGCGACCTCGAGGGCATCGAGGTCATCGACGGCGGCGACCCGTTCGAGGCCGAGTACCTCTACTGGGTTGGCTGCGCCGGCTCCTTCGACGACAAGAACAAGAAGGTGTCCCGGGCGATGGCCCAGCTCATGCAACGGGCCGGTGTGTCGTTCTCGATCCTCGGCCCGTCCGAGATGTGCACCGGCGATCCGGCCCGTCGCTCCGGCAACGAGTACATCTTCCAGATGCTGGCCATGCAGAACGTCGAGACGCTCAACGGCATGGGCGTCAAGAAGATCGTCACCCAGTGCCCGCACTGCTTCAACACGCTCGCCAACGAGTACCCGCAGATGGGCGGCCACTACGAGGTCGTCCACCACAGCCAGCTGCTCGAGTGGCTCGTCGACCAGGGCAAGCTCGACCTGTCCGAGGCCCGCCTCGACGAACGGCTCGTCTACCACGACTCCTGCTACCTGGGTCGCCACAACGACGTCTACCTGGCACCCCGCAAGGTGGTCGGCAGCATCAGCGGCATCGAGCTGGTCGAGGCCGAGCGCAGCGGCACCAATGGCATGTGCTGCGGTGCCGGAGGCGGACGCATGTGGATGGAGGAGGACGTCGGCAAGAACATCAACGTCGAACGCTCCCAGGAACTGCTGGCCACCGGCGCCACACGCATCGCCACGGCCTGCCCATTCTGCTACGTCATGATCGACGACGGCGTGAAGGGCGAGGGCGTCGAGGAGTCCGAGGTGAAGGTGGGCGACATCGCCCTCCACGTCCTCGATGCACTCCAGGCCGGCGAGGCGACGCGGTCCGGCTAGTCCGACAAACCGAAGAACCACTCGGCGTTGCCGCCGAGAACCGCCGCCTTCTCGTCGGCGGACAGGTGGGTCGAGGTCTCCACGAGCCGGCCCGGTTGCTCCTCGCCGAGGGGAAACGGTGCGTCAGAGCCGAGCATCACCCGCTCGATGCCCATCACGGCCACCAGCAGGCGCAGGGCGTCGTCGGAGAACACCGCCGAGTCGACGCTGAACCGGTCCACATAGGTCGACGGCGGGTTCGGGCAGTCGACCCGGACCAGGTCCCGACGGTGCCAGGCGTTGTCCACCCGGCCGAGTTGGGCGGCAAAGTTGCCGCCGCCGTGGGCGAAGCACAGCCGCAGGCCCCGGGGTAGGCGCTCGAACGCCCCGGACAGGATCAGCGACAGGATCCCCAGATGGGTCTCGGCAGGCATGCCGACCAGCCACTTCAGCATGTAGCCGGACATCCGGTCGGCGGCCATCATGTCCCACGGGTGCACGAAGACCGGTATGGCCTCGTCGGCGCAGTGGTGCAGGAACCGCACCATCTCCGGGTCGTCGAGGTTCCGCCCGCCGAGGTGACTGCCGATGTGCACGCCGACGTGGCCGTCCGCCACGGCCCTCGACACCTCGGCACAGGCCCGGTCCACGTCCTGGAGGGGGACCTGGCACAGCGTCCGGAGTCGGTTGGGGTGGGCGACGCACATCTCGACGGCCAGGTCGTTGACCAGTCGACACCAACGCCCGGCGGTGTCCCGATCGGCGTCGTAGCCGAACAGCAGCGGCGTGGCCGACACGACCTGGATGTCGACGCCATGCTCGTCCATCCGCGCGACGCGCACGTCCGGGTCCCAGAGCGAGGCCTCGACGGGCCGGTACTCCCGATCACCGACCATGATCCGGCCGGTGCCATCGCCGTGGTCGCGCAGCCAGGGGCCGTCGCCGCCGAGCACTGCACCCTGTTCCCGGGCGATCCGGGGGAAGAAGTGTGCGTGGACGTCGACCTTCATGCCCGGTCAGCCATTCCCGTCAACCGCTGCCGGGGTGCAGGGCCCCACAGTTCGGACAGGTCCGGGCGTCGTGGTCGGCGTAGAACGCCTCGAACAACGGTGGCAGGTCGTCGACGATCGACACCAACTGGACCTCGACCCGGTGGACCAGGTGGTGGCACTCCTTGCAGTACCACTCGAACCCGTCGACCTCGCCCTCGGGCCGGGCGTACTCGACGACGAGGCCGATGCCGTCGGGGTCCTTGCGCTGCGGCGAGTGCCGGACGCCGGATGGCAGGAGGAACACCTCGCCTGCGCCGATCTCGAGGTCGACCGGCGGGCGACCCTCGGCCTCCATGATCCGCAGCACCATCGAGCCCTCGATCTGGTGGAAGAACTCCGGTCGGGGGTCGTCGTGGTAGTCGGTCCGCTCGTTGCCGCCGCCGACGACCATCACGATCATGTCGGAGTCGAGCCAGACCTGCTTGTTGGCCACCGGCGGCTTCAACTCATGGCGGTGTTCGTCGATCCAGGCTGACAGGTCGAACGGGAGGCGCACGGTTCAGTCCCGGTCCCGGAGGTGAGCGGTGGCCTTCACCTCTACGAGGAGGTGGGGATGTGGTAGGGCCAGTACGGCAACCGTGGTCCGGGCCGGCGCCTCGGCCCCGTTGAAGAACCCCGTCCATGCCTCGTTCCAGGCGTCGAAGTCGTCCATGTCGACGAGGAACGCCGTGACGTCGACCAGGTCGGTCCGATCGAGGCCGACCTCGGTGAGTACCCGTTCGACGTTGGCGAGCACGGCAGCGGACTGGACGCCGGCGTCGAGCCGGACCATTCCGTCGTCGGTGACCGTTGCGCCCTCGATCGTGTCGTCGGCACGACGGGCGCTGGTGCCCGACACGTGGACCACGTCGCCGGCGACACGGGCGTGCGGGAAGGCTCCCCGGGTGGCCGGAAGCGGACCGGTCACCGGTCGAAGTTCTCCCAGTAGCGACTGGGGCGCGGGCCCTCCTGGCCCCGGTACTTCGAGCCCAGCACGCCGGCCCCGTACGGGTAGTCGGCGGCGGTCGTCATCTGCATGAACGAGATCTGGCCGATCTTCATGCCCGGGTAGAGGGTGATCGGCAGGTTCGCCACGTTGGACAACTCGAGGGTGAGTTGGCCGTCCCAGCCGGCGTCGACGTAGCCGGCGGTCGAGTGGATCAGCAGTCCGAGGCGACCCAGGCTGGACTTGCCCTCGAGTCGGGCCACCAGGTCGTCGGGCACGACCACGCGCTCCAATGTCGAGCCCAGCACGAACTCGCCGGGATGGAGGATGAAGGGGTCCGCATCGGATGCCTCGACCTGTTCGGTCAGGTCCGTGAGTTCCTCCTTGACGTCGATCAGGCCCCGGGTGTGGTTGCGGAACACGAGGAACCGGTGGTCAAGGTGCAGGTCGACCGACGAGGGCTGCACACAGGCGTCGTCGAACGGCTCGATGACGATGCGTCCGGCGGCGATGGCCTCGCGGAGGGAACGGTCGGAGAGGATCATGGTCCGCCGATGCTACGCCGGGTCGGGTAGCACCGCAGCCGGCGCTTCAGGCGTCGGGCCCGCCGACCGGCCGACCGGTCCACGGGTTGGTGCCGAAGAACTGTCGGACGAGCGGCTCGTAGTGCCCCATCCGGTTCGAGTCGTAGCCCGGGTCGAACGCCGGTGAGTCGTACTCGGAGCAGAACTCCTCGGTGAGGTCGTAGTGCGGCGAGTCGGCGTACCGGTCGCGGGTGTCGCGGTCCATACCCAGGTGGTGCCAGAAGTAGTACCCCTGGAAGATGCCGTGGTGCTCGACCATCCAGTGATTGGCCTCGGACACGAAGGGCTTGAGGATCGCCGCCCCCACGTCGGGGTGGTTGTAGGGGGTGAGCGGATCGCCCAGGTCGTGGAGCAGGGCACACAGCACGTACTCGTCGTCCCGGCCGTCGCGTTCAGCCCGGGTGGCGGTCTGGACGCTGTGCTCGAGGCGGTCGACGGGGAAGCCGCCGTAGTCGTCGCGCAGGTACTCGAACTGCTCGAGGACCCGGGTGGCGAGGGCCGCCTCGAGTTCCCTGCGCTGCTCCATGATGAGCATCCAGTCGTCGCTCGTCGACTCCTCGAAGGAGCGGAACGACGCCCGCGGTGGTGTGGCCTGGTCGGTCATGGTGTGGCGAGCATCTTGTCGAATTGTGCTTCGGCCGCAGCCGTGGCCTCAGGGTCGGGGCCCGGTCCGGGCGTGGCCATCGGCCAGTGGTGGCCGAAGGGGTCGACCTCGGTGCGCAGCGATCGGTGGGGTTCACTCATGGCCGCGAGCGTACGACAGACACGGGCTCTGGCACAGCGCCGGGGACCGCCGGCTACAGACAGGCGCGGAAGAGGTCGAGGGTGCATCCCCAGGCGGTGGCCGCCGCCGCTTCGTCGTGGGTGCCGAGCGGGTTCTCCCAGTTGGCGAAGGCGTGGCCGGCGCCCTCATAGACGTGGAACTCGACGTCCTTGCCCATGCTCCGCAACTTCTCGCCAAGTGCCTCGACGGCGTCGGGCGGGAAGAAGTCGTCGACGGCAGCGAAGTGGCCCTCGACCTTTGCGGTGAGGCTCGACCAGTCGGGTCCGTCCTCACCGAGTGGCGCCCCGTAGAACGGCGCAGCCGCAGCGACCCGGTCGCCTTCGAGGGCGGCGATCATGAGCGCGAGCATCCCTCCCATGCAGAAGCCGACTACGCCGACCGCGTCGCCGGTCGTGGCGTCGAGGCCAAGCAGGTGGTCGATGGCACCCGACATGTCGCGGGCGGCCCGGTCGGGCGGCAGCGTGGTCATGAGCTCGCCGGCCTTGTCCATCTCGGTGTGCTCGGCGAACTCGCCCCCGTAGAGGTCGGGCGCCAGGGCCACGAACCCCTCACCGGCCAACTGGTCACAGACGCCCTTGATCTGGGGCACCAGGCCCCACCACTCCTGGAGCACCAGCACGCCGGGGCCGCTGCGGCCGTCGGGAGCCGCCAGGTAACCACCCGCACTCGTCCCATTGGCTGGGAACTCCACCATCGAACCGCTCATCACACGCTCCTCCTGCGTCGCCGGATTCCGTCGCGACCCTAGGCGCGGCCAGCCCGGGCTACTTGGGGGGCATCCGAATGCCGCCGTCCACGCGAATGACCTCGGCGTTCATGTACGGGTTGGTCAGCAGGTCCATGACCATGAACGCCAACTCCTCGCCGGAGCCGAGGCGCTTCGGGAACAGGACCGACTGGCCGAGATGGGCCTTGAAGGCGTCGCTCTGCTCGCCCTCGCCGTAGATCGGGGTGTCGATGAGTCCCGGGGCGATGGTGTTGACCCGAATGCCGACCACCGAGAGGTCGCGGGCGATGGGCAGCGTCATGCCGACGATGCCGCCCTTGGATGCCGAATAGGCGGCCTGGCCGATCTGACCGTCGAAGGCGGCGGCCGAGGCCATGTTGACGATCGCCCCCCGCTGGCCATCGTCGTCCATGGGTTCGGTGGCGGCCATGGCGCCGGCGGCCCGGCTGAGCATGTTGAACGACCCGATGAGGTTGACCCGAATGACGAACTCGAACTGCGAAAGGTCCAACGGCTGGTTGTCACGGGAGATGGTGCGCCCCGCCATTCCCAGGCCGGCCGAATTCACCAGCGCACGGAGCGGGCCCATCTCGGAGGCGGCGGCCACCGTCGTGTCGGCGTCGTCGATACTGGCCACGTCGCACCGGACGAACAGGCCGCCCAACTCGGAGGCCACGGCCTGGCCGCGTTCCTCGTTGAGGTCGGCTATCACGACCCGGCTGCCGGCATCGGCCAGCAGGCGGGCGCTCGCCTCGCCGATGCCCGACGCCCCCCCGGTCACGATGGACGAACTGCCGTCGAAGTTCACGCGTGCCACCTGGGGCTCCTGTCTGGGTTGGGAACGAGTCGAGCGGTCCACATTGTCCATCCCTACGAACAACCGGGCCAACGTGTGCTGGCCGAACGGGCTCAGGCCAGCCGACCCAGCGACAGTCGCAGGGGGGACGGCGGTGGATCGTCCCCGTCGGGGTCGAAGAACGGCCGGTCGCCCTGCACGGTGACCCGGTGGCCGCACCGCTCGTGGGGCCAGTAGTCCCAGATGGCGAAGTGCTGGACCCGCCGGTTGTCCCACAGCACCACGTCGTTGCGATCCCACCGGTGTCGGATCTGGAACTCGGGCCGGGCGCAGTGGACGTGCAGGTCGTCGAGCAACTGGCGGGACTCCGCCTCGTCGAGGCCCTCGATGCCGACGGTGAACGACGGGTTGACGAACAGGCTCCGCCGCGAGGTCTCCGGATGGGTCCGGACCACGGGGTGGACCGCTGTCGGGTAGGTGACACCGTCGTCAACCGCGCCACGGTCGGCGTAGCGGCCCCGGTAGACGTGCTCGGAGCCGTGGTGGGCGGACAGGCCGCAGAGCCGGGACCGGACATCCGGCTCGAGACTCGCGTAGGCGGCCTCCATGTCGGCAAACAAGGTGTCACCGCCGCCGCCTTCGGGCAACACGTGGACCTGGAGCATGGTGGCCGACGGGGGCTCCTCGGCACACGAGACGTCGGAGTGCCAGCCGTTTCCGTTGGAGATCGGGGAGTCGCGATGGGTGCGGATCAGGAACACCCCCGGATCGTCGTGTTCGGCCGGAGCCGCCGGGTGCTCGTGCAGCGGGCCCAGTCGCCTGGCGAACGCCACCTGGACGTCGGCCACCATCGATGTCTGGTCTTTGAACAGCAGGACGCCGTGGTCGAGGAAGGCGGCGTGCAGCACAGCGAACGTGGCGTCGTCGATGCCGTCAGCCAGGTCGACGCCCCGGACCTCAGCGCCCAGGACCGGCGAGATCGGCGTGATCTCCAGCTTGGCCATCGGGCGTGCTCCTCCGCTCACAGGTCCGCCAGCGTCCTCCAACAGGGCCCCACCTGTCGAATCCCGGCACCCGAAGGGTAGGTTCGGCCTTGCGTTACCGGCCTTCACCCGGTCGGGACCCGCGGGTGTTGTTCAATGGTAGAACCTCAGCTTCCCAAGCTGATGACGCGAGTTCGATTCTCGTCACCCGCTCTCAACTACCGGCGCCGCCTCCGCCCTGGTCCCCCGCCTGGTCCTCGGCCAGTTCATCGGACAGGGTCGACGCCCACTGCCGCATCCCCGAGGCATGGGCGCTCTTCGCCAGGACGTGTGACCCCACGGGCATCGCCACGAAGGCGAAGACGATCGTCACGGCCGCCTTCATTACCGACTCGGGGGTGCCGATGTGTATGGCCGCACCGGTCAGCAGGCCCAGCAGGCCCAGCGTCGAGCACTTGCTGGAAGCGTGGAGGCGCTGGTAGGCGTCGGGTAGGCGGACGATCCCGCACACCCCGATGAGCATGAAGCCCAGGCCCGAGACCAGGGACACGATCGTGGCGACGTCTCGCAGGCCGGCCACTAGGACCCCGCTCCGTCTTCGAGCGGCTCCTGGTCGGCCTTCAACCCGACCAGGTACTGGGCGAACGCCACGGTCGCCGCAAATCCGACGATGGCCACCATCAACGCCACGTCGAGCGACACCGAGCGCCGTTGGTCGACCGCCAGCAGCACGACCAGGCCCACGACCAGCAGCGACAGGACGTCGCCGGCGATCGCCCGATCGGCAAGGTGCGGGCCCTTCACCATCCGGTACAGCATGAGCGCCATCCCGACTGTGAGGGCCACGATCCCCACGTCGACGACGACCGAGACGCCTCCCGAGGCTCCTGCCAGGACCTGGGCGATCATGCGAAGACCTCCCGCTGGAGCCGCTCGTCGAGCCTCCGCAGACCATCGATCGCCGATGCACGGTCCTCGGCGTACATGCAGTGCACGTACAGGAACCCCCCGTCGGCGGTCACGTCGACCACCAGGGTGCCCGGTGTCAGCGTGATGCAGTTGGCGAACACCGTGGTTTGGACCGCCGTGAGGTGTGCGACCGGATAGCGGAGGATGCGCGGTGTCTGGTCGAAGCCCGGCGTCATGATCTCCCAGGCGATCTGGAGGTTGGCCCGAACGAGGATGCTCAGGAAGTAGGTGCCGAACCGCACCAGCCGGAACAGCCGCACGGTGTAGTTGGGGCGCCCGGTGGTGAGGTCGTAGACCGCGATGACGACGAACCCGACGGCGACGCCGAGCAGCAGCCCCAGCCAGGTCCGCTCGTCGGCCCACAGCAGGTAGAAGCCGGCCAGCCCGACGTTGAGCACCAGTCGCCGGGTCATCCGCCACCACCCCCGGCGGCGATCAGCCCGTGCGGGTCGACCGCCTCGATGTAGGCCGACGGATCGGTCAACTGCTCGCCGGCGTGGAAGGCGATGTCGTAGATCGGTTCCGCAGCCAGCCCGACGAACAGCGCCACGGCGACGAGGAACCCGATGCCGACATAAGCCCCCCGGAGGTCGCCCGAACCGGCCCCGCCGTCAGAACCCGGAGTCGGCTCTGACGCCACGGGCGGCAGCCAGAAGCCCTTCGTCCAGACCTTGAGCATCGACACCAGCGTGAGGGCTCCGGTCAGGAGCGCCACCACCGAGAGCCACCAGTAGTCGGCCCACCCCTCGCGGACCAGGACCAGTTTGCCGAAGAAGCCGCTCAGCGGCGGCAGGCCGACCAGGCTCATCGCCGCCACGAAGAACGCCACGCCGAGGAACCGGTCCCGCTTCAGGAGGCCGCCGATCCGGCCGAGGTCGTCGGAGCCGGCGTGTTGCTCCATCACCCCGCAGCACAGGAACAGCGAGCTCTTCACGATCATGTGCTGGACCATGTAGTAGATGGCCCCGGCGAGTCCCGCCGTCGTCATCAGGGCCAGGCCGAAGACCATGTAGCCCACCTGGCTGACCACGTGGACCGCCAGGATGCGTCGCACGTTGTTCTGCGAGACCGCTCCCAGCACGCCGAGGAGCATCGTGGCGGCGGCGGAGACGAGCAGCAGCGGCACCACGACGTCGCGGGCCTCGCCTACGGCGAAGATGAGCGGGAAGGTGCGCGCCACGGCGTAGACGCCGACCTTGGTCAGAAGGCCGCTGAACAGGGCGGCAACCGGCACCGGGCAGGTGTGATAGGTGTCGGGCAGCCAGAACCACAGCGGGAAGAAGGCGCCCTTGGCGCCGAACACGAACAGCAACAGCACCGACACACCGACGAAGCCCGTCGGCAGCCCCTCGCCCGAGGCCACCCGGCCCTCGACGATCCGGGCCAGGTCGGCGAGGTTCAGCGTCCCGAACATCCCGTACACCAGCCCGGCGGAGACAACGAACACCGTGGAGGCAATCAGGTTCAGGACCAGGTACTTGTAGGCCTGCCCAATCTGTCGCCGCGACCCGCCGATCACCAGCAGTCCGTAGGAGGCCATCAGCATGATCTCGAACCCGACGAAGAGGTTGAAGAGGTCGCCCGTGAGGAAGCACTGGTTCACGCCGACGATCAGGATCTGGATCAACGGGTGGAAGTAGCGCCGCTCCGTCCCGGGGTCGATCACCGAGAAGGAGTGGACGTAACAACCGAGGGCGACGACCAGCCCGGCACACAGCAGTAGGCCGGACAGGCTGTCGAACACGAGCGTGATGCCGTACGGCGCCGGCCACCCACCCATCTGCGACACCAGCACGTCGCCGTCGCGGATCTCGGACAGCCAGCCAAGGGCCAGGACCAGCATCGAGCCGAAGCTCGCCAGGCCGAGCACCCGCTGGGCAAGGCGGCGGCGGATCAGCGCCAGCGAGGCGATGGCCGTCGCCAGCGGGATCACCACGAGCAGGCTGAGCAGGTTGTCGGTCATCGGCTCATGCCGCCGATCCCACCGCTGTCCAGCACGGGTCCGTCGGTGGGCGGATCCTCGAGCGCCAGTTCGTCGACGTTGAGGGTGCCCGTCCGACGGGCCGTCAGGACCAGCAGTGTCAGGAAGAAGCCCATCACGGCGAAGTTGATGACGATGGCCGTGAGGATCAGCGCCTGGGGCAGGGCATCGACGAGGTGTCCGTCGCCGAGGATCGGGGGCTGGCGCAGGTCGCCGCCCGGCAGCACCGGCGATCCGCTCATGGCGATGATCGCCAGGTTGGCGCCGTGGCCCAGCAGGAACACGCCCATGGCGATGGACTTGAGCTCGCGCGACAGCATCAGGTAGATGCTGACGGTGACGATCACCGCCACGCAGACGGCGAGGACGGTCGTCATGGGTCCAACTCCTCGCCCAGGCGGGTGATCATCCCGATCGCCACGCCGACCACGACGAGGAGCACGCCGAGGTCGAACGCCATCGCCGAGACGAGGTGCAGCCCCTCGCCGCCGAGGTGCAGCGTGGTCGACCCCGAACGCAGCAGCGGATCGCCCCGAAGGAGCGGGATCACCGCGACACCTGCCGCGACGCTGAGCCCGGCGAACACCAGCCACCGGGGATGAGTCGGCAACAGGCGGAAGAACGCCCGCTGCCCGAACGCCATCCGGTAGGTGCACAGGCCCACGGCGGTGATCAGCCCAGCGATGAACCCTCCGCCGGGGCCGTTGTGGCCCTTGATCGCCGCATAGACGGCGAACAGCAGCGTGAGCGGAAGCACCAGACGGACCGCTGTCCGCAGGATCAGCGAGTCGATCCTCACGAGCCGACCTCCACGACAGGGGTTGCCTGTCCGGACGCGTCGCCCTGGTCGTCCTCGTGGCGACGGCGCCCCGGCAGCATCGACCACACCCCGAGGGCAGCGGTCGCCAGCACCGTGATCTCGCCCAGGGTGTCGAAGCCCCGGAAGTCGACCAGGATCACGTTGACGATGTTGCGGCCCTCGCCACCGCGTCCATTGGTCAACTCGGAGCCCTCGAGGCTGTGCTCCTCGAAGAACTCTCCGAGGCTGGCGGCGTCGCCGTTGCGCTGCTCCGCCGCGTGGCCGGCCAGCAGGGTCATCCACCCGATGGTGATGCCGATCAGGGCGGCGAAGACGAGGCGGGGCACCGGGCTGATGCGGGGACGCCGGTCCAGCCGGGGCAACAGCCGCAGCACCAGCAGGAACAGGATCACCGAGATGATCTCGAACATGAGTTGGGTCAGGGCCAGGTCCGGGGCCTGGTACACGAGGTAGAGCCCGACGACGGCAAAGCCGCTGGCTCCGAGCACCATCACGCGCACGACCCGTTCGGTGACCAGCGGCAGGGCGATCGCCGCCGCACACACGACGGCGCCCAGAAGCAGGCCGGTCAGCGACTCGAAGGGGGCGACGCCATCGGGGAGGCGCAGCATCGACGGGTCGATCCACGCCGCCCACGAGATGCTCAGCAGCAGCATCGAGAACATGAGCACCAGGTAGTTGCGTAGGCGGCCGGTCTGGAACATGTGGAAGGCCCGGTGGCCCCGGCGCAGGACCAGCCGGTACGACGCCGGGTAGATCCGATCGTGGACGTCGGCGACTTCACCGCGCCAGCGCGACGAGCACCCGAGGGCGACGCCGAGCACGATGGCGGCGACCGACATTGCCAGGGGCACGCCCGGATGCAGGAACGGCTCCCAGAGCCATGGCAGCCCGTCAGCGAACGCCACGTCGTTGGCGTTCACCTCGATCCGGCGGAAGGCCGAGTTCCACAGCGGCGGTACCAGGCCACCGACGTACTGGAGAGCCACCAGCCCGGCGGCCGGCAGCCAAAGCAGCGAACCCCAGCGGTCATGGACATGCGACTCGATGACCGGCTCGATGCCCTCGTCGTCAACGCCGGTGCGCCACCCGAACACGGTTGCCGTCAGCCGCACGGCGATCGCCACGTTGCACATCGCCGTCAGCACCGCCATCACCGCCACGACGACGAGCAGCGGATGGGACCCGGCGGCGTGGTGCACGGCGCCGAAGAAGAGCTCCTTGGCAACGAAGTTGACGGTGCCCGGCCCGCCCGCCAGTGCGTAGCCGGCCGCCAACAGGACGACGACCAGCAGGCGCGCCCCCGGCACCCGGCGGCGCCAGAGTCCGAACAGCTCCGGAAGCCGTCGTGCGCCGACCCGGTGTGCGAGGGCGCCGGCGACGAGGAACAGTGGCGCCTTGTAGAGGGCGTGGCTGGCGATCTGGCTGAGGTCCCAGTCGATGGCGGCGCCGCCGTGGCCGTTCGCCGCCCCGCCCAGCCCGTACATGCAGGTGAACAGGCCGAGTTGGCTCACGGTCGTGTAGGCGAAGATCAACTTCAAGTCGTGCTGGCGGAGCGCCAGCACGGCGCCGAGGAGCATCGTGACCGCACCGAACGCCACGACCACCGGTAGCCAGATGGACAGGAGGCCAAACACGGGGAGCAGCCGACCCAGCAGGAAGACGCCCGCCTTGACCATGGTGGCCGAGTGCAGGAAGGCCGAGACCGGGGTCGGCGCCAGCATCGCCCCCGGCAGCCAGTAGTGGAACGGCCACTGGGCGCTCTTCGAGGCCGCTCCGATGAAGATCAGGATGAAGGCGGCCACGACGGTGCCACCCGACCCGATGCCGGCTGCCCCGGCGACGAGTTCGCTCCACCGCCAGGTGTCGGTTGCGTCGCCGAGCAGCAGCACACCGCCGAGCAGGGACAGCCCGCCCAGACCCGTCGTGACGAACGCCTGCATCGCCTGCTTCACCGCGTTGTCGTCCTCGCGGTCCCACCCGATCAGGAAGAACGAGCTGACCGAGGTCGCCTCCCAGAACAGGACCGTGAGCAGGAGGTGGTCGGCGAGGACCACGCCCAGCATCGAACTGGTGAAGAACCCCAGCGTCGGGAAGAACCGGGCCAACGAGGGCCCGTCGTCACCGAAGTAGGCGCGGGCGTAGAGGACGATCAGGACGCCCACACCGGCGACGAGGAGGGCGAAGAAGGTGGCCAGGCCGTCGACGAGGAAGCCCAGGTCGAGGTGGACGCTCGGCACCCATTCGATGGCGGTCGTGCCCTCCTCGTTCGACGCCACGCCGTAGCGCCACAGGTGCGCTCCGAGGAACAGCAACGAGGCGAGTGGGCCGCAGGTGGCCAAGAGGACCCGGAGAGCCGTGCGGCCCCGTGGCATAAGGAGCGTGGCGAGGCCCGCGACGACGGGCGCGCCGATGGCGACCAGAACGAACGTGGGGGCGACCGATATCACAGCGCCATTGTGGTCGGTGGCTTCCGGGACACCGACCATCGTCGGCCGGTTTGGAGCTCGCTTTCTCAGCGGCTCCCCGGGTCGGTCAGGCCGGGGGTGCGGTAGCCGTCCTCCCGCCAGAGGATCGGGAAGTGCGCCTCGTCCATGGCGTCGTCGTCCGGCTGGGCGTAGCGGGAGTAGATCGGGCCGTTGCCTTCACCGAAGCCGGGTCGGTGGAACCGGGCTCCGCTGTTGGCGCAGTGCAGGACCAGCGCCCGACGGTCGGTCCCCGTGTCGTTTGCCCCCGACCCGTGCCAGGTCCAGCCGTGGTGGAACGACCCGCCGCCGGCGTCCACCTCGACCGGCACGATGTCGAGGTCGGCACCGTGCCTCGCGGCGGCTTCGGCGACGACGGTGCGGTGGTCCTGCGGGGCATGGAACTCGGCCACCGAATCACCCTGATCCGGCCAGCGGTGCGACCCTCGGGCAAACTCGACGGTGCCGCCCGCCGCCGACGTGTCGTCGAGGGCCATCCAGCAGGTGGCCATCTCCTGTGGCCGGTACCACGGCAGGTAGGCGTTGTCCCGGTGGAAGCCCAGTGACCGTGCGCCCGGCGGCTTCCAGAGCAGGTTGTCCTGGATGATGCGCGCCCCGGGCCAGCCGGCCAGTCGGGCAATGGCCTCCCCCAGGTCGGCACGCAGCACGGTGGCGGCGACGAGCCGGTCGGCCCGCCAGCCGTTGCAGATCTGGCGGGTCAGCGTCGAATCGCCCTCCCCCTCCAGCCAGTTGACCTCGTCGGGCTCGACCCCCGTCTCGAACTCGCCCCGGAACAACCGGTCGAAGCACCGGCGCAGCGGACCGAACAGGGCCGGATCGACGAGCCCGTCGAGTACGACGAAGCCGTCCCGAACAAACGCCGCCGCCTGGTCGTCGGTCAGACGGAACGCGCCGGTGCCCATGCGCGCATCATGCCCGCTCACCGGCCCACGGCCGCCGATCCGTCGCCCCACTAGGGTGCCGCCGTGATCCCCGGACCCGGCGAGACGCTCACGACCGCCGACTACCACGCCGCCGGCGAGCCCTTCCGAATCGTCGACGCCGGCCCAATGGAGGGTGCCACCGTCCTCGATCGGCGCTCCTGGGCCGAGACTCACCTCGACGAACTGCGGCGCTTCCTCGTCAACGAGCCCCGCGGCCATGCCGGCATGTACGGCGGATTCGTCGTCCCGCCCGACGACGAACGAGGCGACCTCGGCGTCGTGTTCTTCCACAATGACGGCTTCAGCACGGCCTGCGGCCACGGCACGATCGCCCTGGTGGCCTGGGCCGTGGACGAGGGCATCGTCGACGTGCCGCCCGGGTCCGACCGCCTTGAGGTCGTGGTCGACGTTCCCTCCGGACGGCTCCCCATCGTGGCCCGGATCGCTGACGGGCGGACGGCGTCGGTGAGGTTTCGCAACGTGTCCTCGTACGTAAGCGCCACGGGCATCGAGGTGGACACCTCGTTTGGACCGGTCGAGGCGGAGATGTCGTTCGGCGGGGCCTTCTACGCCTCGGTGGCGATCGACGACCTGAGCGTCACGGTGGCCTCCAAAAGCGTCGGCGACCTCATCGCACTCGGTCGAGAGGTCAAGGTTGCACTCGCCGGACACGGTTCGGCCGTCCACCCGACCGACGACCGGCTGTCGGGCTGCTACGGCACGATCCTCCACGAGACGCCCGGCGCGGACCCGCTCCACCAGCGGAACGTCACGATCTTCGCCGACGGCCAGGTCGACCGGTCGCCGTGCGGCTCGGGCACGTCGGCCCGCCTGGCCCTCCTGCACCATCACGGGTCCATCGGCGTGGGCGACGCCTTCCACAACGAAGGCATCGCCGGAGGCGTGTTCGTCGGCCACATCGAATCGGTCTCCGACGACGGTGCCGTGGTGACCACCATCGAGGGCTCGGCACACCGGCACGCCACCAGCACCTTCACGCTCGACCCGGCAGACGCCCTGGGCCTCGGGTTCCAACTGCGATGAGCGCGCTTCCGTACTTCGACGCCGAGGCGATCGTGGCCGCCGTCCCTATGCCGGCCGCCATCGAGCTGCTTCGGGAGGCGTTCCGCGACCTCGGCGAACTTCACCCGCGCCGGCAGGTCTCGCTGGGCCCCTCCGACGACCTGCTGATGATGCCGGCCGTCGCCCCGTCGGGCATCGGCGTCAAGATCGTGACCGTCGTGTCGGACAACCCTTCACGGGGGCTGCCGCTGATCCACGGCCACTACCTGTTCTGCGACCGGGAGACCGGCGTGCCGCTGGCAACGCTCGACGGGTCGGCGCTGACCGCACTACGCACTCCAGCCGCCTCGGCGCTGGCAACCGACGTTCTCGCCCGGTCGGACGTCCGCACACTGGGCATCTTCGGCACCGGGGTCCAGGCACGCGGCCATATCGAGGCCGTGCTGGCGGTGCGACCGGGAATCGAGTCGGTCGTCGTCTGCGGCCGCACGCCTGAATCGAGCGAAACATTCGCCGCCGGGGTCGATGCCGGAGGACGCACCGCCTCGGCCGCCTCCGCCGACGAGGTGGCCGCATGCGACGTCGTGTGCGGCTGTACCTCGGCCGCCGAGCCGGTCATCCCCACTGCCGCCGTCCGGCCCGGCACCCATGTCAACCTGGTCGGCTCCTACTCGACAGCGCGCCGCGAGGTCGACGACGACCTCGTGGCCACCACCTCAGTGTTCGTCGACGACCGGGAGGCCGCCGCCGAGGAGTCGGGCGAGCTCATCCACGCAGCGTCGGGCTCGTGGTCGTTCGACCGGATCGTCGGCGACCTGGCCGAACTGGCCAGCGGTCGGGCGGGCCGGCGGAACGACGACGAGGTCACCCTCTTCAAGTCGGTGGGCCTGGCCGTCGAGGACGTGGTCGTCGCAGCCGCCGTGGTTGCCCGCTCCTGACAACCGCTCCTAGATGGTGCGCTCGCTGCCGCCGTCGATCGGGATCTGGGCGCCTGTGGTGGCGGCGAAACGGTCGGAACAGAGTTCGGCCACGACCGACGCCACGTGGGCGGCGCCCACCTCCATGCCGAGCAGGTTGCGCCGCCGGTACTCCTCGGGGGTCATCCCGTAGGCGGCGGAACGCTCGGCGATCAGTTCGTCGGTCCACAGTGCCGTGTCGAAAACGTTGTCGGGGTGCACGACGTTGACGCGCACGCCGTGCTCGGCCCACTCGAGCGCCGCCACCCGGGCCAGCTGGGTCAGCGCCGCCTTCGACGTCGAGTAGGCGGCGGCACCCTTCCCCGGAGCGGTGGCGTTGCGCGAGGCGATCACCGCGACCCGACCCCCGACAGGTGACCGGAACAACAGCGGGGCAGCGTCCCGGAACAGGGCCGCCACCGAGTCCACGTTGACGGCCATGGTGAGGCGCCAGGTGTCGAGGTCGAGGTCGGCGATCGGCGAACTGCCCGGGAAGATGCCGGCACCCACCACCACGAGGTCAAGCCCCCCGAACCGCTCGACGCCGGCCCGCAGTGCGGCCGCCTGGGCGTCGTGGTCGGACACGTCGGCAGGCACCCCCAGCCAGGCCGGACCGTCGAAGGTGTCGACCACCGACTCCGAGAGGTCGACGCCGACGACGGCGGCGCCCCGGTCGAGGAGTTTGGCGGCACAGGCCCGGCCGATGCCGGACGCAGCCCCGGTCACGAGTGCGATGTGCCCGGCCAGCTCCTTCGGCGCCCCGGCACGACGCAACTTGGCCTGCTCGAGGTCCCAGTACTCGACGTCGAAGAGGTCGCCTTCGTCGAGCGCCACGTAGCCGCCCCGGCCGTCCTCGAGCCGCTCGAGCACCGGGATGGTCTGCCGGTAGATGTCGGCGGCAATGTCGGCGTCCTTCGGGGTGGCGCCGGCGGTCAGCAGCCCGAGTTCCGGGTCCAGCACCACCCGTGGAGCAGGGTCGAGCATCGTCAGGTCATCGTCGCTGCGGCCCCCGTTGCGTTCGAAGTAGGCGCCGTAGGCGGCGACGAACCCTTCGACGTCGCGGCCGACCATCGGCGTGCGCTTGGTGCGGATCACATGGTCCGGGGTGAGCGGTCCCCGACCCGCCAGGTCGGCGAGGTCCGGTCGGGCCACGAAGCGGCCGATCGCGCCATCGTGGTGGCGGGACACCACCATCGGCCGGCCGGCCGCCTCGGAGACAGAACGGCGCAGGTCGGCCAACTCGGTGAGCACGGCCTGGGCCGCTGCGGACGGCCCCGCCGGCTCGTGCGGAGCCACCCGGTCGAGGAACGCCTCGGCACGCGAGATCAGATCGACGTGGCGGGCATAGGCCTCGCGGGTGGAGTCACCGAAGGTGAACAGCCCGTGGTGGCGCAGCACCACCCCGACGGTCCCGTCGTGGGCCTGGTCATCCCAACAGGAACGCACCGCCACGGCGAGGTCGAAGCCGGGCATCACGTAGGGCACGACGACCACGTCGTCGCCGTAAACCTCGGCGAGGGTGTCCTCGGCGGCGACCACGTTGGTGAGCCCGAGGATCACATCGGCGTGGCTGTGCTGGATCGCCCGGAACGGCAGGTAGGCGTGGAGCAGGGTCTCAACGGACGGCTGTGGGGCAGCGGCACTCAGGCGGGCGGCCGACAACTCGGCCATCATGTCCGCATCGCTGAGGGCGTCCAGCCCGAGCAGTTCGTGGAGTCGGTCGAGCGGCAGCGGCGTGAAGCCGGGAACCTCTATCGAGGCCAGGTCCCACCCGGAGCCCTTCACGTAGAGGGCATCGAGGGTGCGTCCGGTGACGTCGGTCCAGTCGGCCTTGACCGACGTGTTGCCGCCGCCGTGCAGGACGAGGGAGCGGTCGCCACCGAGCAGCCGCGACCCGTAGGCGCAGCAGTCGAGGGCATCGGCCGAACCGCAACCGGCGTCGCTCCAGAGGTCCTCCATATCCGGGACGGTATCGGGGGCTCAGAGCCCCATGTCGTGGTGGGGGGGCACCTCGAAGCGGCCGATGGCGTCGGCCCGACGGTGGAGCAGGTCGATCGTGTCTTCCAGGTCCCGGGCGATGACGTAGCGGCGCTCCGCCGTGCAGCCGACGACGAACCGGCCCAACTCGTCGAGATCGGCCACCTTCACGTCGCGGCCCGCCTTCTCGAGCAGCGCCTTGAGCTCGCCGAAGGTCATGCTGGCCCGCCCCGTACCGCCACGCACGCGCTGCAGGTGCTCGGGCCGGTTGCGCTGAGCCGTGAACAACCCGGTGTTCATCAGGCCACCCGACGGATAGAAGACCGACGCACCCATCCCCTCGGCCTCGTCCAGCAGTTGGTGGTGGAGCGCCTCGGTGAAGCAAGACACCGCCGCCTTGCTCGAGGCGTAGACGGACGCCATCGGCACCGGAGCGAAGCCGCCGTCACCGGACGAGGTGTTGACCACGTGGCCGGGCTGTCCCGACTCGATCATGCGGGGGACGAACGAGATGACGCCGTGCGCTGTGCCGAAGACGTTGACCCCGAAGCACCACTTCCAGTCGTTGGGCTCGTTGGTCCACGCCTTGCCGCCCCCGCCGGAACCGACGCCTGCGTTGTTGAACAAGACGTTGCACCTGCCGAACGTGGCAAAGACGTGGTCGGCCAGCGCCTCGACGGAGGCCTCGTCGCTGACGTCGGTCTGCATCCCCGACACGGCGGACTCGCCGAACTCGACACCGAGTTCGGCGACCGTGGCGTCGAGCACCGGTTCCTCGATGTCGGCGATGACGACCGTGGCACCCCGTTCGAGGAGCGCACGCACGATCCCCTTCCCGATGCCGTTGGCGCCGCCAGTAACGACGGCGAGAGCGCCCTCGATCTCGAGGGGCGCCAGGCTGGCGTCCGAATCCCCGCTCATGCGGCGTTCGCCTGCGTCTGGTTCTGGGGTGCCATGCCCGGGCAGCCCTTGGCCTTGTCGGGGATGTCGGCGTAGTCGATGGGGGTGGCCACCTCGGCCTTCGTCGGACAGTGCTGTTCGGCCAACGGCAGCAGCGCCTCGAGGTCGAAATCGTAGAGTTCGGCCACGTTGGTGGTCAGGATCTTGATCACCTCGTCCTCGGGCTGGTCGGCGAACGTGAGACGGAGGTGCTCCTTCGTGTACGGATGCGAGCCCTCGATGTGCGGATAGTCGGATCCCCACATGATGTTGTCGATACCGATCTCGCGGCACAGGTCGACCTCGGTCGGACGCAGAAAGCTTGCGCCGACGTGGCACTGGCGCTGCCAGTACTCGGTCGGGGTAAGCGACATGCCGGCTACGGCCATGCCGCCGAAGACCGCCTCGGAGCCGTACTTCGAGTGCTTCATGCGGTCGTAGAAGGAATCGAGTCGGTCAAGGGTCTCGGGGACCCAGGCGGTGCCGGTCTCGGTGTTGGTGAACTGAAGGTCGGGGTGCCGCTCGAATACCCCGCTGAACATGAGGTGCCACAACGCCCGATGGCTCCACCAGGTGACCTCGAGCATGAACATCGCCAGTGACGACGGCAAGTGGTCGCCGAAGTCGGGGGTGGCGCCCCCGGAGTGGTGGTTGACCGGCATCCCGTTGGCCTCGGCAGCCGCCCAGATCGGCTCGTAGCAACTGGCGTAGAGCGGTTCGAACGGCGAGCCGGGGGGTGCACCGGGTAGGAGAATCCCGCCCCGGAAACCGTTCTCGGCCGCCCACTCGATCTCGGCGACCGAGCCCTCGACATCAGCGAGGAAGATCTGGGCGATGCCCGCCCGTCGCTCGGGGGCTTCGCTGATCAGGTCGAGAAGCCACCGGTTGTGGGCCCGGAGACCGGCCCAGCGGTGGTCGATGTCGGTGTCGTAGCCGGGGGCCTCGAAGGAGGTCGCCGCCAGCGGGGCGAACGGGGGCTGGGTGTTGGGGAAGAGCACGGTGGCGATGACGCCGTCCGCCTCCTGCTCGCGCAGGCGGCGCTCTGTCGAGTAGTTGCGGTCTGCGTCAAGGACCGGGTCGCCGTCGATGCCGACGTTGCGGACCGAACGGTCGCTGTCCTTGAACGCCGCCTCAATGCGGGCGTGCTCGGCCTCGACCGAGTCGACCCAGACGTCGAAGTCCTCGTGGAACCTCTGCTCGAGGTACGGCTTGTAGCCGCGCAGGTCGGCACCGCAGTGGCTGTCGGCCGAGATGACGATGTGGTGGTCGGTCTCGGGAACGCTGATTCCGCTCATGCCGGTCCTCCTCAGAACTGCATCGAACAGTTGTACTCGTCGAGCCACCAGCGGGCGGTGCGGGTGGCGTCGGGGGGCGTGCGCAGGTCGGGGTCCTGGCCGAACGACTCGGGGGTCGGTCCGATGCCGGCGGCGATGTCGGTCAGCCCGTCGAAGTCGAGGCCGTAGCAGTCGATGGCGTTGAGCCCCAGGAGCCGGCGGGTGTCCTCGATCGAGGCATCCCGGAAGTCGGTCTCCAGGCGCACCACGGTGTTGGGCCACGAGCCCTCGGGGTGCGGGTAGTCGGTGCCCCACATAAGAGCATCGATGCCGTTGACGTGGCGACGACGGATCTCCTCCTTCGACATGGTGGAGGCACCGATGAAGACGCTCTCGCCGATGTACTCGGACGGCAGTTTCGTGAGGAGACCCTTCATCCGGGAGCCCATCTTCTTGATCTTCCAACTGGCACCGAAGTTGACGTCGCTCTTCCAGAGCAGGTCGCCGAGCCAGTAGGAGCCGCTCTCGACGACGCAGTACTTCAGCCCGGGGAACTGGTCGAACTTGCCGGAGAACAGCAACTGCCAGAGCGGCCGATGGGTCCAGAACGGCACCTCGCTGACGTACATGGCCACGTTCTCGCCGTAGGCGCCGAAGTCGGCCTCGCCCGAGTGGGTGTGGACGACGAGACCGGTCGCGGCGCAGGCGGCCCACACCCTGTCGTAGTGGTCGCTGCCGTAGGGCGCGAAGCCGTGCCACATGGTCGGGATCATGACCCCGTGGATGCCGGGGCGGCCGGCCAGGGACTCGATCTCGCGCACGGCCTCGTCGACGTCGTGGGTGATGGGCACCAGTGCCACGCCGGCGCGGCGGACCGGGTTGGTGGCGCAGAACTCCTCCAGCCAGCGGTTGTGTGCCCGGGCGCCGCCGAAGGCCTGCCGGGAGTCGGTGATCTGGCCGGCAGCCAGGCCGGCGCCAAAGGGAGGTGACTCCTGGCCGGTAACTGCGTCGCCGTCGGCGAAGATGACCTCGCCGGCCACGCCGTCGGCGTCGAGCACCTTGTCCCGGATGTCGGGGTCGTAGGCGCCCAGGAGTCCCTCGGCGTTGTCGCCCTCCCACTCTTCGAGGAACTCGGCGTTCACCTCCTCCTGGATGCGGCGGTGTTCGTGGCGCTCGGCGACGTAGGTGTCGAACTCCTCGTGGAGGGACGACTCGAGGTAGGGCCGGTACTCCTCGCACTTCAGGCCGGCGTGGGTGTCGGACGAGACGACGATGTACGGCTCGGGTCCCGTACTCACTGGGGTATTCGAGGGCGTGGTCATGGGCGGGCTCCTGTGAGGCTTCTGTCTTGAACACTGTCACATGCCGGCCCGCTACCCTGCAAGTCGTGGCAACGACACGAACCTCCAGCCGGCATGCAGGCCTCGACCGCAACGATGTGGTCGAGGCAGCCCTCCGGCTCGTCGACGAGGGCGGCCCGGAGGCGCTCACCATGCGGCGCCTCGCCGGCGAGCTCGGCGTGGCGACCACCACCATCTACTGGCACGTCGGCAGCCGCGACGACGTCGTCGACGCCGTAATCCGTCGCCACGGCGAGCGCCTCGGCGAACAGGCCACCTCGGGCGACACGCCCCGCCAGCGGGTCATGTCGGTGGCCCGCCACCTCTGGGAGAGCGCCCTCGCCCACCAGGGAATCACCAGGCTGGCCGAGCTCCACGGCGAGACCTCCGTGCTCAACAAGCACCTCGAGGTCGCCATGGCCCGCGAGTTGACCGCCGCCGGCGTAGTCGGCGAGGACGCCCGGGATGCCCTGCGGGCGATCCTGATCTGCGTGGGCGGGTTCCTCGTCCTCGCCCTGCGAGACGAACGGGCGATCACACCCGAGCGCTCCCGGACCGCCGTCTGGTCCGGGGTCGAGGACCCCGACGTCGACCCCTCGACCCGCCTGGCCCTCACCACCCAGGTCGACCTCCCCACCCTCTTCGAGCGGACGGTGCAGAACGTCGTCGACACCTACGTTCCGGAGGGCTGACATCCGGCCCCCACCGGAAAAGGGCACCACCTAGCGGGATTCGGCCGCCATCTCCGCTTCAACCGACGCCTGGAACACTGCCAACTCAGTGTCCTGGCGCTCGTCCGACCAGCCGGCAGCCTCAGCGACCAGTGCCGCCACGTCCGGGGCCGCCGCAAGCGTGGCCCCGCGATCCTCGATCCGAGCCCGGGTCCGGCGCGACAACACGTCGTCGAGGGTGGTCGCCATCTCATGGCACACGGCATAGACCGCCTCGGCCCGCAGATAGGACAGGCCCGGCACCAGCGGCTCGCCGAGCGACGGGTCGGCCTCCACCAAGTCGAGGACAACCGACGCCTCACCACCGAAACGACCATCCAGGTGGGAATCGCCGCTCCCGACGCCACCCGCCCCCCGCAGCGGGAGTTTCTTCGTCCGGCAACGCCGCCGCTCGCCGCGCAGCTCACACACGACGTCGACGGTGTCCTGGGCCATCCGCCTGTAGGTGGTGAGCTTGCCACCGGTCACCGTGACCACCCCCAGCCCATCCGACTGCACGATGTGGCGGCGAGACAGGTCGGCGGTCCGCTCCGTCTCTGCAGTGGCGACCAGGGGACGCAGGCCGGCCCACGAGCCGGTCACGTCACCGGGCACCAGGTCGGCATCGGTCAAGGCGTTCACGGCGGCGAGGAGGTAGGCGACGTCGTCGGCCGTGCAGAACGGCTCGTCGAGGTCGCCGACGAAGTCGGTGTCCGTGGTCCCGATGTAGGTGCGACCACCCGGCCAGGGCAGCACGAAGATGCTCCGCTTGTCACCCTTCACCGGGATCAGCAGGGCGCCATCGGGCGAGAGCCGCTCGGCCGGCACCGTCAGGTGGACACCCTTGGCAGGGCGGATGTCGAACGTGTCAGCCACGCCGGTCAGGCCCTGCACCTCCTCGGCCCAGACCCCGCAGGCGTTGACCACGCCGTCGCAGGCCACCTCGATCGTCCGACCGTCGACCTCGAGCACTGCGTCCGTCACCCGGCCGCCCGGGCCGCCTTCCCGTCCGACCCCGGCCAGGCGCGCATAGGTCGCCACGACTGCCCCGTGCTCGAGGGCCGCCGTCCGGGCCAGCGCCAGGGCCAGTCGGGCATCGTCGACCCAGGCGTCCCAGTAGAGGTACCCCGAGGCGATCTCGTCGCGTCGGAGTTGAGGGAGGCGAGCAAGCACTCCGTCGACGTCGAGGCGCCGGTGCCATCCCAGACGGGCGCCGCCCGAGAGGTCGTACTGCCAGAGCCCCAGGCCGAGGGCCCTGGCCAGGCGTCGGTCGATGACCCCGCCGCTGCGCAGGATGGGCACGACGAACGACAGGGGTACCACCAGGTGCGGGGCGTTGCGCAGCAGCCGCTGGCGCTCGGCGAGCGCCTCGTACACGAGGCCGAATTCGCCCTGCTGGAGGTAGCGCAGGCCCCCGTGCACCAACTTCGAGGACTTCGACGACGTTCCCGCCGCCAGGTCCGCCTTGTCGACGAGGGCTACCGCCAGGCCGCGGGAGGCGGCGTCGAGGGCGATGCCCGCTCCGGTGGCGCCACCGCCGACGACGAGCAGGTCGAACCGCTCGGTCGCCAGCCGTTCGAGGGAGCGGTCACGGCAGAAGGCGGTAACAACGGGGTCGGGCATGGCCCCCGGATGGTAGGGCGCACTGCCCGGAAACCTTCGACTCACCGGTTCCTGCCGCCATGCCGGATTCTGTGGGCGGTTAGTGTCCCACCCCGTGGATGACCCGGCGATGGAAGATCTCCTGCCCTCCGACGGAGACACCCCCGCCGGCGCAGCCTCGTTGGCGGCAACGGTCCTCGAGGAGGAGGCCCGCCGCGAGGCCCAACAGGCAGCCTCGGAGGTCCTGTTCGCCGACAACCTCCTGCCCGGCGTCAAGTCCGAGGGCATCACCATCCGCAAGGGCCTCGCCATGGGCGGAGGCGCCACCACGTTCGTGGTGCTCCTGCTGCTCGCCTCACTCGACGAACTCCAGACCGCCGCGATCACCGTCCTCGCCCCCGACATGCGCGACACGTTCGGAGTGAGCGACGGCACGATCACGTTCATCGCCGCCTCGTCGAGCGCCTTCGTCGTCTTCGGCGCCATCCCGATGGGCTGGGCCGCCGACCGCATGAAGCGGGTCCCGATCATCGGCTGGTCCAGCGTCTTCTTCACGTTCATGGTGTTCCTGTCGGGCCTCGCCCCGAACGCCTTCGCCTTCTTCTGGGCACGATTCGGCGTTGGCATCGCCAAGGCCAACACCATCCCGGTCCACTCGTCGATACTGGCCGACACCTACCCCATCGGGATCCGCGGACGCCTCGGCGCCATCGGGGGCGGATCGGCACGCCTCGTGGCGGTTCTCAGCCCGGTCCTCGTCGGCGCTGTGGCCGTGGCCGCCAACGGGCCCGGCGAGGTAGACGGCTGGCGCTGGGCCTACTACCTCTTCGGCATCCCGGTGGCGCTGCTGGCGATCGCCGCCTTCTTCCTGAAGGAGCCGCCACGCGGCCAGTGGGAGAAGATCGACGTGCTCGGCGAATCGTTCGTCGAAGAGGACCCACTGCCGGTCTCCCTCGACGCGGCGTTCTCCCGGCTCATGCAGATCCGGACCATCAAGACGGTGGTCGTCGGATTCAGCGCCCTCGGCTTCGGCCTCTTCACAGTTCCCGTCCTCGAGAGCCTCTACCTCGAGGAACGCTGGAACCTGGACCCGCTCGACCGCGGTATCACCATCACCGTCGGCGGCCTCTTCGCCGTATTGGGGCTCCTCTACGTCGGCCCCAAGTTCGACCGCCTCTGGCGCGAGGACCCCACCCGCTCGCTACGTATGGTCGGCATCTGCATCGGCGTCGGCACGCTGTTCAAGCCGATCCAGTACGCCGTCCCGAACGTGCCACTCTTCATCGCCTTCGGCGTGCCCCAGACGGTGCTGTTCATCGCCGCCTTCGCCATGGTCGGTCCGCTGATGCAATCGATCGTGCCCTACCGCCTCCGCGGCAGCGGCACGGCACTCATCACCCTCTACATCTTCTTCATCGGCGCCGCCGGCGGCGGCCTCATCTCGCTGCTGTTCACTGACACCTGGGGCCCACGCACCACCGCCCTCGTCCTGTCGGTGCCCACCTCGATCATCGGCGGCTGGATCCTCTACCGGGGCGCCCGCCACATCCGCCACGACCTGTCGCTCAACGTCCAGGAGTTGCTCGACGAGCAGGAGGAGGAGAAGCGCCGCCACGAGTCGGGCGAGATCCCCGCCCTGCAGGTCAACAACCTGGACTTCTGCTATGGACCCGTCCAGGTGCTCTTCGACGTGGGCTTCGAGCTCAGGAAGGGTGAGACCCTCGCACTGCTCGGCACCAACGGAGCCGGCAAGTCCACCCTCCTGCGCGTCATCAGCGGCCTCGGAACCCCACGCCGTGGCGTCGTGCGCCTCGGCGGCCGGACGATCACCTACACGTCGCCGCAGTTGCGGGCCACTCTCGGCGTCCACCAGCTACCCGGCGGGAAGGGCGTGTTCCCAGGCATGACCGTCCACCAGAACCTCACCATGGGCGCCTACATCCACCGCCGGGACCGCGACGACGTCACCGGCCGGATCGACCGGGTCCTCGAACTGTTCCCCGACCTGGCCCAGCGCCAGGACCAGGGAGCCGCCTCGCTGTCCGGTGGCCAACAGCAGATGCTCGCCCTGGCACGCGTGCTGCTCCACGACCCCGAGATCCTGCTCATCGACGAACTCTCGCTCGGCCTGGCCCCCACCGTGGTCCAGGACCTGCTCGGCATCATCGAGCAGTTGCAGGAACAGGGCCAGACGATCATCATCGTCGAGCAGTCCCTGAATGTCGCCCTCGCAGTTGCCGACCGAGCCATCTTCCTCGAAAAGGGGCAGATCCGCTTCGAAGGCCCGGCACAGGAACTCCTCGAACGCGACGACCTTGCCCGTGCCGTCTTCCTGGGCAAGGAGGGCGGCTGACGTGGGCGAGTTGGTTCCACTGTCACAGCCGGCCGTGCTCGCCGTCTGGACCACTCGTCAACTCTGGTTCGACGGACTCATCAACGGGATGGTGTTCGGGCTGCTCGCCCTCGGCATCGTCCTCGTCTACCGGTCCACAAAGGTCATCAACCTGGCGGTCGGCAACATGGGCCTGCCGGCCTCCGGACTGCTCGGCCTCCTGGTCATCAACTACAAGTGGCCGTTCTGGATCGCACTGGCCACGGCAATGCTCGTCGGCACCCTCGTCGGGGCCCTCGTCGAACGGGCGGTGATCCGTCGGCTGTTCACCTCGCCCCGGGTGATCGTGCTGGTAGCCACCATAGGCATCGCCCAGTTGATGCAGGCCATCATGACCGCCTACCCGGACTTCGAGACCACCCGCGGCATCCGCTTCCCGGTAGCGATCCCGACCACCTGGGACGACGTGTTCGGCCTGCGGATCACGGGCGCCAAACTGACGATCCTCGTCGTCGTCCCACTGATCACCATCGGCCTCGCCTGGTTCCTCAACCGAACGGTCTTCGGCCAGACCGTGCAGGCCTCGGCCGACAACCCCGACCTGGCCCGACTCTCCGGCATCGACCCGAAACTGGTGTCCCTCTTCGTCTGGACGGTCGGCGGCGCACTCTCGAGCATCTCGCTGATCATGCTCTCCGGAAACCGTGGCGGGATCACGGGCCTCGCCAACCTCGGCCCCAACACGATGATCCGGGCACTCGCCGCAGCGGTCATCGGGGGCATGGTCTCGTTCCCCCGGGCACTGGCGGCCGGCATCGTCATCGGGATCGCCCAGGCCCACGTGCAGTTCGTGTTCCTGGACCAGATGGGTCTCGTCGACCTGCTCCTGTTCGTGCTCGTCGTGATCGCAGTGGCGCTCCAGAGCCGCTCGGGCACCAAGGAGGAGAGTTCCTTCTCGTTCACTCCTCGGCAACGACCGATCCCCGAGCGCCTCCTCCAGGTGTGGTGGGTCCGGCACCTCTCCCACCTGGCACTCGGTGCCCTCGCCCTGATCGCCGTGGCGATGCCGTTCATCGTGCCGCTCCCGTCACGACACCTCCTCTACTCCAGCATCGTCGCCTTCGCCATCTGCGCAATCTCGCTCACCATCGTCACCGGCTGGGCAGGACAGTTGTCGCTCAGCCAGATGGCGTTTGCCGGCATCGGCGCACTCTCCGCCGCAGCCTTCAACCGCGGCCTCGTGTTCGGCGTCGGAATCGGCGACAAGTGGGAGTTCTTCAGCGTCAGCCTGCCGAAGACGCCGTACCTGGTCTCCATGCTCCTCGCCGCCGTCGTCGGTGCCGCATCGGCTGCAGTGATCGGCCTCGGCGCGCTCCGAGTCAAGGGCCTGCTCCTCGCGGTGTCGACCTTCGCCTTCGCCATGGCCGCCCAGCAGTACTTCTACCGACTACCGGTGCTGAGCAGCGGGAGCAGTCGCACCGTCACCTACCGCAGGGGCAGCCTTGGCCCCCTCGACCTCACCACCCAGCGCTCCTACTACCTGTTCTGCCTGGCCGTACTCGCCATCGTGCTCGCTCTGGTCGCCCGACTGCGCCGCAGCGGCATCGGCCGCTCGATCATCGCGGTCCGCGAGAACGAGGACACCGCCTCCGCCTACACCGTGTCCCCCACCCGGACCAAGCTCCTGGCGTTCTCGCTGGCCGGCGGCATCGCAGGCCTCGGTGGAGCCCTGCTTGGCGGCCTCGTCCAGTCGATCAACTATGCGGACCGCTTCTTCCTGATCGGCGACTCGCTCCGCATGGTCTCGATCATCGTGATCGGCGGACTCGGCAGCCTCATGGGCCCCGTACTCGGAGCCCTCTGGGTCGTCGGCCTGCCCGCCTTCTGGCCCGGCAACGACCTGGTCCCGCTCTTCACGTCGAGTATCGGCCTCCTGATCCTGCTGCTCTACTTCCCCGGCGGCCTGATCCAGATCGCCTACTCGGCACGCGACGCCCTGCTCGCCTGGGTGGAACACCGCCTCCCGGAGACTCCGATCAAGACGCTCACCACCCCGCCGGCGTCTGTGATCGGCGAACGGGCCGACCGGACGACCCCCGACGGCGCGGCGATCGCGGTACGAGACGTGTCCGTCTCCTTCGGTGGCCTCCGCGCTGTCGACGGGGCGACCATCCTGGTCGAACACGGCGAAGTCGTCGGCCTCATCGGCACCAACGGAGCCGGCAAGTCGACGCTCATGAACGCCATCGGCGGGTTCGTGCAATCCGAGGGAACCATCGAGATCCTCGGCCGGGACGTCGGGAACCTGTCCGCCTCCCAGCGCGCACGCACCGGCCTCGGCCGCACCTTCCAGGCCGCCCGCCTGTTCCCGGAACTCACCGTCCGCGAGACCGTCCAGGTGGCCCTCGAGGCCCGTGGCCGCACCGGATTCCTCTCGACCGCCCTGGTCCTCCCCAGCTCAGGCAGGGCCGAACGGGCCAAGCGAACCCAGGCCGCCGAGCTCATCGACTTCCTGGGGCTCGGACGCTACGCGGACGTCTTCGTCGCCGAACTCTCGACCGGTACCCGACGCATCGTGGAACTGGCCGGCCTCCTCGCCCTCGATGCGCAGATCCTCTGCCTCGACGAGCCGACCGCCGGCATTGCCCAACGCGAGACCGAGGCATTTGGGCCGCTCCTCAAGGCCATCCAGGGCGAACTCGGTGCCACGATGGTCGTGATCGAACACGACATGCCGATGATCATGTCCCTGTCGGACCGCGTCTACTGCCTGGAGACCGGCAAGATCATCGCCGAGGGCGTGCCCGACGTCGTCCGCAACGACCCGAAGGTTGTCGCCAGCTACCTCGGCACCGACGAACGGGCCATCCAGCGCAGCGACGCCTGACCCGGCCCGGCGCCCACCCCGCTACTCCTCGCCGTCACTACCCGAACGCCGCTCCAACAGATCCTCGCGCACCGCGGTGCCGGCCGCATCGGCCTTCGTCCGATCGGTCACGGTGTTCACCCACACGGTCCGCTGTGGGAACGGGATCTCGATGCCGTGCACGTCAAACGCCTTCTTGAGGCGGGCCCGGATGATCCGCCCGGTGGCCCACTGCTCGCCCGCCTCCGTCTTGACGGCCAAGCGGATCGAGATGGCGTCGGCGCCGAAGTTCTGCACACCCCAGATTTCGGGTTCCTCGAGGATCGTCGCCGAGTCGAGGCCCTCGTTCCAGACCTCGTCGGCGACCGACTTGATGACACTGGCCGCCAGGTCGATGTCCGTGTCGTAGGCGACGTCCACGTCGAGCACCGTGCGGGCCCAGATCTGCGACGAGTTGCCGACCCGGCGGATCTCGCCGTTCGGCACCACCCAGACGGTGCCGTGGACGTCTCGCATCACGGTGGTGCGCAGGGTGACCCGTTCGACCGTGCCGGACGCAGTGCCCACGTCGACGAAGTCGCCGACGCCGTACTGGTCCTCGATGATGATGAAGATGCCGGCGATGAAGTCGGCGACCAGCGACTGGGCCCCGAAGCCGACGGCCAGTCCGACGATGCCGGCACCGGCGATGAACGGGCCCAGGTCGAGCCCCAACTCGCCCAGCATTGCCAGGACCGCCATGATGTAGATGGCGAAGCTGGCGATACTGCGCAGTACCGCACCCAACGTGACGGCCCGCTGCCTGGACCGCTCGGCCTGCTCGTGGATCCGCTGCAGCTTGTTGCGGGCCCTTCGCCCCAAGCGTGCGACCAGGTCGTCGGACCCCGCCGCCTCCTCCTCCTTGACGCGGGACTCGACGAGGCGGTTGACCAGGCGGTCCACGGCCCGGGTGACGAAGCGATTCACGATCCATGCGCCGAACAGGATCACCACGATCTTGAGGGGACGCTCGACCAGCCACCCCACGATCTCGGCTACTGCTTCACTGTCCGTCGTGTCGAACACCCACTCACAGATGAAGCCGGGTTCGACGCCACAGGCGTCTGTGAGGGTCTGGGCCAGCACATTCGTCATGTTGAAACCTCCGGCGAGGCACGGTAGCCGACTAGCCGCCACGACCGTCGTCCCGCTGCACCGTCCCCGACGGTGCAGCTGTCAGTTCGTCAACGTCCCCAGTGCCCAGAAGGCGACCAGCAGCCCAAGCCCAACGTAGATCAGGGTGCGGGCGAGCGGTGGCCGCTCGACGTCCCGTTCGCCGCCGGGAGGACGCACCAGTGCCACCAGGTTGCCGACCGCCATCGCCCCGCCCAGCGCCAGCAACAACCACCCCAGCAGGTCCTCGCCCAGGAACATGCGGAAGGTCGGATCCGCTCAGCCCATCCGGGCCATGTCGGCGAAGCGCGTGTGATGCGGTATGAACGCCAGTCGGGTCATGCCGGTGGGCCCGTTGCGGTGCTTGGCCACGTGGATCTCGGCCGTGCCGATCTCGGAGGACTCGGGGTTGTACACCTCGTCGCGGTAGATGAACGCCACCACGTCCGCGTCCTGCTCGAGGGACCCGGATTCGCGCAGGTCGGCCAACATCGGCCGCTTGTCCTGGCGGGACTCGAGGGCACGCGACAACTGCGAGAGGCCGATCACCGGCGTGTCGAGCTCGCGGGCGAGGATCTTGAGGCCCCTGCTGATCTCGGAAACCTCGACCTGGCGGCTCTCGGCGTTGGACCGGCCGGTCATGAGCTGGAGGTAGTCGACGATGACGACCCCGAGTTTCCCGACCCGGCTGGTGAGCCGTCGGGCCTTGGCCCGGATCTCCATCACCGATGTTCCCGGGTTGTCGTCGATCCACAATGGAGCCTCGGCCAGGCGGCCGATGCCGTGGTTGATGCGGGACCAGTCGTCGTCGCGGAGCCGGCCGCTGCGCACGTTCTTGGAGTCAACGCGTGACTCGGAACAGAGGATGCGCTGGCTGATCTCGAGCTGGCTCATCTCCAGCGAGAACAGCAGGACCGGCAGGCCGGCCTCCATCGCCACTGACGTGGCGATGTTGAGTGCGAAGGACGTCTTGCCCATGGCGGGACGGGCCCCGACGATGATGAAGTTGCTGGGCTGCAGGCCGGAGAGCAGCAGGTCGAAGTCGGCGAAGCCCGTGGGGGTACCGGTGATGGTGTCGCCCGACTCGAAGCGCCTCTCGAGTTGGTCGAGATTGGCGTCGAGCAGGTCGCGCATCCTCGACATCGTGTCGGCGACCCGGCCCTGACCGACCTGGAACACCAGGTTCTCGGCCTCGTCCACCGCCTTGACGACGTCGTCGGGCCGGCCGTAGCCGATCTCGGCGATCTCGTTGGCAGCGCCGATGAGACTACGCAGCGTGGCGTGTTCCTGGATGATGCGGGCGTACTTGGGGGCACTCGAGGTGGCCGGCGTCGCGGCTTGCAGTTGGAGGAGGAACCCGGGTCCGCCAATCTGGTCGAGTACACCGGCGCGGGCGAGGGTCTCCGAGACGGTGACCGGATCGGCCGGCTCACCCGAGCCGTAGAGCGTGGAGATGGCTTCGAACACGTGGCCGTGCGACGGCTTGTAGAAGTGGTCGGCCTCGAGGATCTCGATGGCATCGGCAATGGCGCCCCTTGACAGCAACATGGCACCGAGCAGCGAGGCCTCGGCGTCGAGGTTGTGCGGCGGCACGCGCCCGGCACCTGCTCCGCGCGATCCTCCGGTTCGATGATCGCCACCGTTGAACGCAGGAAGCGAACCGCCCTCGTCGACCAGGGGCGGCGGATCCAGCCGCGGGGCGTCGTCAACTGGTGGGGCGTCGTCAACTGGTGGGGCGTCGTCGCTCACCGGGAGGACCCGCCCCACTCCATGCCCACGACGTCGCTGCCGGTCA
>Ga0209403_10000227_pt1 | contig 90169 bp, 73 predicted proteins | sample ArcticOcean_MG_C_8_FD_187440 | JGI IMG/M metagenome (GOLD analysis project Ga0209403, IMG submission 187440) | Marine microbial communities from western Arctic Ocean - ArcticOcean_MG_CB11_86 (SPAdes) (version 2) | ecosystem: Environmental > Aquatic > Marine > Oceanic | place: Arctic Ocean...
ATTGCCTCGTTGACGGGAGCGTTGGCCGAGGCGGGGATCAGCGTGTTTGTGGTTTCGAGTTTCAATACCGACTTTGTGTTGGTCAGGGAGCAGGATTTGGCGAAGGCGGTCGGTGTGTTGGAAGAGGATGGGCACAACATCACCGGGAAGTAGAAGTTATTTCACGTTCTCACCCTGTTCGTCAGCTCAGGCGGGCAATCCGAGCTCATCTTCACCGACCCGCATGCACTGAGACGCTTCACAGTGCCGCTCAATCTCTTGGGTCAGAGCAGCGTGAACGTCGGGGAGCGTGGTTCGGATCTGGTGGGTTGAACGCCCAGGCTGGGGCGGGGAGAATAGGGGCTCCGTGTCCGAGCCTCAGGGCTGCGATGCGGCGCAGACCGAGTCCTGGTTTGGAATTGGCAATGGAGCAATGCGTGTTTAGTCGTCGTCTATCTGCCGCCCTGACATCTGTCGTTGTGGCAGTCGTTCTCGTCTTCTCGTCGGACCCCTGTCGGGCTGAAGACAATGGCGAATCGGACTGGAGAAGACCGTTTCAGCCCGATCAGCACACCGTTGTGCTCTACCATTTTGACGAGGGCCAAGGTGACGAGGCTCACGACGCGTGTGGCGACCAGGCACTGACACTGCGGGCTCACAAAACAGCGGACTGGGGTTCACGACCCGGGTTTGGGACCACGGCACGCTTTGCCCGTCGAGCCGACGACGCCGATTTGCGGGTGGGGCCAGCCGACAACGACAAACTTCATCTGCGGACCTGTACCCGCGAATGGACCATTGAGGCCTGGATCCGCTACACCGGACCGGGCGGGCAGGAACAAGGTGGCCGGACCTATGCGGTGATCTGCAGCACCGATGACGAGGGGTTTGGCCTTCCAGTCGGTCGACGCGGCGGTTTCAGCTTTACGCTCAACCTCGGCCGAGGTGGCGTCGGGAACCTCACGGACGGACTGCTGCCCGCCGCACGCTTCATCGCTGCGTCCAGTTCGACAAAGAACTTCGGTACCAGCAACTTCCTGTTCCCGGAACGTTGGCCCAACAAGACCAAGGGGCAGCACATCGCCGACCACCAATGGCACCATCTGGCCTGGCAGTTCCGCTACAGAGATCAGCTCAGTACTTTCTTCCTCGACGGAAAACGTGTCGCCCGGATCACTCTCCATGACCCCGCTTCACCGGGCATCATTGTCAACAACGTCAAAGATGTTGTCACTCCATTCATCGTCGGAGGCTGGATCCACTCGCAGGATCCACCCTTCTTTATCAAGTCGGGGAACTTTCAGGGTGAGATCGACGAGTTGCGGATCTCGAGCATCATGCGATATCCAGTCGCACAAACGATGGCCATCGTCGGCCAGAAGCTGCCCGACGCCTCGTTGAAGATCCCCTACTCGGTCGACCTGGCCACCGATGCCGCTGACGGCGATGTCGCCTGGAAGTTGTTGGCCGGAACGCTTCCCAAAGGACTCGATCTTGACGACACATCTGGTGTCATCTGCGGAAAACCTCTCGAGACGGTCGAGAACCGGACCGTCACGATCGGAGCGACAGATGCAGCCGGGCGGACAGACACGCACACCTTCTCATTGAGCGTTCTGGAAGGCCGTTTGATCACCACATCGCTCGCGCCGGCGTTTGTCGGCTCGTCCTACCAGGCCATCCTGCAAACAACTCACATGGCCACACCGCTGCGGTGGGAGTTGGTCGATGGGACATTGCCCGACGGTCTCACACTCGACGGCACGACCGGTCGATTGCAAGGTGTGCCGGTCGCAGGGGGGCACGTGCGTCCGTCGATCCAGGTCACAGACGCCAACGGGTTCCGGCGCAGTGTGGACCTGGTTCTTCGAGTGCTCCCAAGTCACCTCCGCGTAATCCAGCCCGACAAGCACACCGTCGTGCTTTACGACTGGCAGGGCCCCAATGGCAAGTTGATCCAGGACCGGATGGGCGACAAGCAACTTACCTTGACCTGGACCAACATGGGTGGGGACATGCGAATGTCGTGGCCCGGACGAGTGGGTCGGTTTCCCTACGACAACATGGGGCACGGTGAACACGGCTGGGGGATCAAGGGTACGGGCAACGCGAAGCTGGATCTGAAGACGTGCACGAAGGAATGGACCGTGGAAGCCTGGGTACGACGGGCCGGACCGATCCAGGGACATGGCACCAAGGTGGACCGCACCCACCAGCTTTTTGACTATGGACACATCTGTGGCAGTTATGACAATTCGAAACGAGGCGTCTGGGAACTCTACCTCTCGGACCACGATTCGCCCGACGGCAGCATGGCACCGGGTGTCCATTTCCTGGGCGCTCGGCCAGAAGAGGCGTTGATGGATCTCCATCCCTGGAAACGGCCCAGCGGGATCGTGGGGGATCCCAGTCAAGCGGGGATTCGGGACACCGAGTGGCATCACGTGGCCTGGCAATACAACTATGCTCAGGACCTGCACGAACTGTTCCTGGACGGTCAGCTGGTCTGGCGGATGAAGAGTCCGGACGGACGCAAACTGGTCAACAACCGCCAGCACCAAGCTCAGTTCAGCGTCAGTACACGGCTCAGCGGGTACTCGCGTTACGGAGGTGCCTTCAATTTCCTGGGTTTCGGGAATTTCTTTGGCCAGATTGGTGAAATCCGGATCTCCAACATACGAAGATACCAGTGAAGCACGGTTGATGGTTTCTGGATCGCGCGATGGCAGTAGGGCATTGAATCGCCCCGACGCATTCCATTTGATTCCCGACCAGTCGCGCCCTGTCACGTCGTGTCCCTTCGAATTCTCTTTACCCCAAAAAGAAAGGACCGGTCACAACGCGGTTTCTGTCGCGTCGTGACCGGTCCTGAGTCTTCAGGACAAGTTATTTTATCCAAGTGGAGGCGACGGGAATTGAACCCGCAGGTCCAATCTCGTAACTCACTGATAGCCCAACGCATATGGAACATGCTGCAGGAAGTGGGAGTGTCCTGGGAGTGGAACAATGACGCCAATCGTCAACCGATGGCACTCGGCCACGAAGAACTGGCCGAGGTGATCACTGCCTGGCCGCTGCTCTCGGCCGATCTCAGGCAAGCCATCTTGGCCCACGTTGTTCTGCACAGTGACGCCGAAGATTCCGCGCGATTCAAGAATGTCCGCATCGCCGCGACTCGTGAAGCTCCGGTGAAAGCGAAAGCAGTCACAGGGAAAGTTGAGTAGGCTGAACAAGGAGCGAAGCGACGTCGCTCCGGCAATGGAATGAATGGTGAAGCCGGTTTATACTGACGGATCCGGAACGGCGATTCGCCTGGTCCGGCCTGCTTGAAACTGGCGTTGCGTTACCGGAGACGCATTCCCATGCACAGACTCAGGAGTTATTCCGCTGTTACACTATTTGGGCTATTGTCGTTCGCCAGCATAGCGACAGCCGAGGATTGGCCCACCTGGCGGCATGACGCCGGCCGTACGAATATCTCAGCCAACAAGATTCCCTCTCCGCTACGTCTGCAATGGAAGCGGCAACTTCCGCCGGTGACGCCCGCTTTCCGTAAGTCCCGGCTCCAATTTGACCAGGGTTACGAGCCGATTGTTCTGGGCGACACAATGTACGTGGCACTGCCGCACATCGATGCGGTTGTCGCCTATGCAGTCGAGACCGGTAAAGAGAAGTGGCGGTTCTACACTGCCGGTCCCGTGCGTCTGGCACCGGTTGCGTGGCGAGACAGGCTCTACTTCGGATCGGACGACGGCCATCTGTACTGTTTGAGTGCGACCGACGGAGAGCTGCAATGGAAGTTTCGTGCCGTCCCTTCAGCTCGGAAAATCCTGGGCAATGGCCGGTTGATTTCTGTCTGGCCTGTCCGCGGGGGTCCGGTGCTGGCCGACGAGACTCTCTATTTCGCTGCCGGAGTCTGGCCGTTGGAGGGCGTCTTTGTCTACGCGCTCAACGCCTGGTCGGGTCAGGTCGAATGGGTCAACGATCGCTGCGGAACATTGTATGGCAAGCAACCGCACGTGGGCGCCGAAGCGTTGGGAGGACTCTCTCCGCAAGGATACCTGCTGGTTAATGGCGATAAACTGCTCGTCCCCTGTGGTGCAGCGCGACCGGCCACTTTCAATCGCCACAGCGGCGAATTGCTCGACTTCACACTCCCGTCCGAAGGAACCGTTCCCGGCGGCTGGTTCATGCGGATGGACCCTCAACTTGCCCGCGATGTTCGCCGCGGCAAGATTGAGTTCGACAGTGTCGTCAATCGTGATCTGCATGAGGGGGGTCTGCGCACGGGCAAAGGAGTCGCCGGATTGCGGACACAGGTGACGCTCGGCGGCACTCTGTTGAAATACGCAGATGGAGTGAAAGGGGTCGATGGCGATATTCACAGCGTCGTCGCCGCCAACGGCCGGCTGTTCGTCACGACCCGCGAGGGAACGATTTATTGTTTTGGCGAACCGGAAGTTTCACCATTTTTTCACCCGGCACAACCTGCGCCTAAGCCCGACGTCGACAAGGCGCTGGCGTCTACCATCACCCACCTTCGGACGCTAACCCCCGTTCGCGACGGTTACGCGTTCGTCCTCGGTACGCGCGATGGCCGGCTGGCGGAGCAACTGGCTGCCGAGACGAATTTCCACGTCATTGCGTTAGCCCCCGTTGAATCCAATGCCGACGCAATACGGCAACGTGTCCTTGAACCCTCCGCGCAGGCCAGCCGACTGTCGATCGTGGCGGGCCAGCTTGAGGAAGTCGCGTTTCCGCAGTATCTGGCCGATCTGATTGTGGCAGAAGATTGGGGCGCGACCCGACTCAACACGGGTGCTGACTACCTCCTGACGTTATATGAACGACTCAAGCCATACGGGGGCGTCGCCTGCCTCGCCGTAGAGCCGACGCGCGACGAGGAAATCCGCATGTGGCTCCGGACGGCCGGACATAGCGAAGCCCGGGTTGAACGCCACGGAGACCTCCTGCTCGTCCGCCGGGCGGGCGCGTTGCCCGGTGCCGTCGATTACATAAACAACTGGAGTGCGCCCGACGCCCGCGTCCGGGCTCCTTTGGGTATCTTGTGGTTCGACGATTCCGTTGCACACTTCAAACGCGCCCCGCAACCGACGATCGCGGGCGGCGTCATGGTTTCTCAGGACAAGGACTGGCAGGGCAAAGTCGACAAGATGGGTCCCGTCAACCATCTCCATCGAAACGGGACCGGGCGGTTCCGTCTGCTCAATGCATCCTTCATGGACGTCTATACCGGCCGAGTCCTGTCGCGTGACGAAGCCGAGTCGCGGTTAGAACAAGTCCCCAAAACGCAGGGTTCCGATTTTCGCCCGCCATATCAATTTCGTCCGCCGTATGTCGAGAAGTATTTGCAGGAACTGGAGTCCCGGCGCGAGAAGCCAAATATCTATCCGTTCCAGAGGCAGGCCGACAAGGGCCAGATGACGAATCCGCTGACCGGGCTCGTCGAGCCGCGATGCTATGTCAAGAGCTACGGTTGCGACGGCGGTGTGGACTACGGCCACTTGATAACAATGCGTTCGGCGACTCCCGCCTTCTATGACAAACGAATCGAAAGCGGCACCATTAATATTGCCGGCCCACGCTCCGGTTGCACGAATAGTGTCATTCCGGCTAACGGCGTTCTGAACATGCCGTATTTCTACGAGGGCTGCACTTGCAGCTACCCGTTGCCGACCGGTGCCGCGCTGATCAGTATGCCGCAGACGTTCGAACAATGGACTGCCTGGGGCTCGGGCACCGCCAAACCACTTGTGCGTATCGGCATCAACCTGGGAGCGCCCGGCGACCGGATGACCCACGGCGGAACGTTGTTTCTCGACCACCCCAGCGTCGGCGGGCCTTCGCCCACAGTAAAAGTCACGACGCAGCCGGCGAGCCCTGACTATTTTTATCACCATTCCCTATTTATCCAGGCAGGAAAGGGCTGGCCCTGGGTCTGTGCCTCTGGCGCAAAAGGCATCGAGTCCTTGCGTCTGACGGAACTGAAGTCCGGAACGTTTACCGTGAGGCTCTACTTCGTCGAACCACAACACACCGCGGCCGGGGCCCGCGTGTTCGATGTCGCTCTGCAGGGCGAACCTGTGCTAACGGATTTCGATATCTTCGTCGCGGCCCGGGGCAGGATGAAGTGCCTGGTCAAAGAATTTACCGGTATCCAACTCGATGGCGACTGCACGCTCACCTTCACCGCGCACAAAAGCGAGAGCCTGCTCAGCGGAATCGAACTCGTATCAACGGGTTTGCCGCTCGACCCGCTACCGAAAAATGGGCCGAGGACACCGAAGTAGCACGTTGATTATGGTGACCAGCCGAACAACCGTTCGGTTCTGCTTCGCACCGGAATGATTTCCGCGCGCTGAAGGTAAGGCTGAATTATACTGAAATCGGCGCTGCGTTTGGTCAGGCTCTGGCTAATGCAAAAGTCGCCCCGGAAAACATGCACGGCGATATCTGCCATGGCTGTGCCGAGCGGCACGAAGGCATCGTCCATTGAATACCGGATCACCCTCGACGGGGATCTCTCTGAATCTGGCAGGTTGAACGCCTCCAGCCTCGCCCGCACGACCTCTCCGAACGCGATCTTGTTCTGCGTCTGAGTCGAGATCTTTTTCTTGGAGGACTTGTCTTGTGCCATCTGAGAACTTCTCCGGGCGGGTGTTGATTCCGAGTCAATTTTAGAGCTGCTTTTCAACAAAAACACGGACTGAGATTTTCTCTCCGACGTCCCAACCGGGTTCCGTTTCTTCGTCAATTGCGTTTCGTACTGTCATCACACTCCGCAGATTCTGTTATCCATAACAACAGCCGCCGGGCGTCAGACGCCCCTCAACTTCAGGAGTGTCTCAGGAGTGAACCGTGCGGCGAACCCTGTCATGTGTCGTCATCGGCTGACAACAGGGTGACCATGGAACTGGCCACCGTTAACGAAAAAAACCCCTGCGGTAACAGGGGTTTTCATCTTCTTTGTCAGTCCCTGGCACCCGCTGGCACCAAGGACGAAAAGTGGAGGCGGCGGGAATCGAACCCGCGTCCCGAGATACTTCCACGACAGCGTCTACGTGTATAGTCGATTATTTGATTTGACTGAGTCTGAACCCCAATCGACAGGGTTCCAGGTCAGCGATCCAGGAACTTATTTAATTCACGACGTGCCCGGCGTGATCGTGAACGATCCGGAATTGGCGACCAGTCTTCAGGACTCTCCGACAAAGTCCATCGACCGGGGCTACGTTGTTACGCAGCCAGTACGAGGTTTTCCTCAGCACATAAAAATCGGTCAGCTTTTAACGTGGCCAACTGACCAACCACGACACGCAACCGGCGCTTCTGATTATCCGGTCGAATCCAGTTCGCCCCCCTGTAATTAAAGTCCAATCGAACTCACGGCACTCCCTATTATTCGTCATCCCAACAGGAAGATTGGTGCCTTTTTCCATTATACGCCGGATTTCGTCCAGTTGGCAAAGGCCCCGGACAATCCACCTGCGGCGGACTTGTCAGGGTTGCCCCCTGACCGTTAGAGGCAGAGAAAATAGTGGCTAAAACGGCAGGGGAGAGCCCTGTCACTATTGAGCGTCGCGGATCTTGTCCAGCAATTCACGGCGCAGGGCACTCTCCGTTTGGGCATTGCCAATCTCCACCGCCTGATCCAGTAACTCTTTGGCACGCCCCGCATGCCCCCCCGACTTGAGTCGCACCGCCAGGTCAATCAGCGTATACGCCCGACTCAGATCCTCCTCAACCGCCAGGGCCCCTTCCTCAGCTATCGTGAAGGCTTCAGTCGATTGACCCGTACGATCCAATCGCAACAGGCGGGTTCCCAATTCACCATACAGATCCGATTGCTGGCGGTAGTCGGCCACTGTGGTCGCTGCATTCAGTGCCTTCATCACCAGCCGATCACAATCCTCGACATGGTCCAGCCGGTGGCTATAGTAAGCCGTCACCATGTACGCTCGCACCTGCTCGTCCAGCACTTCGATCCCCCCAGCCAGCTTCTCACAATCCTCCAGGTACAACTCGGCCACCGACTGCTTATCCTTGAATCGCTTGTAGATCTCGGCCAGCTTCGCTGAAATCTCAACTCGCTGACCAACATTCTCAATCTTCTCCACCATCTCAGCTGCCAGGCTGATCGCCTCTTCCGTCTCATGCCCAAAGTCGATCGCCTCATAAAGAAAGACCCCCATGCAAAGCAACTTGCATTGCTCATAAGGATCCTCGACCTGCCGGGCAGCTGCCATCGCCGCCTTGATCGAGGCGGCCGCTTCACCCGTCTGATTGTTCTTGTGCTGGTCCTGGGCCACCCGCAACAACTGGTCGCCGCGGCGACGGTGATCCTCGATCTTTGTCGCCCTGGTAAACGCCGCTGCATTGGCCGATGACTTGTTCGACTTCTTGCCACAGGCGGTCACGCCGCCCAACAGCAGCAACAAGATCAATCCACTGGATATTCGCTTCATTACAATCGCCCAGGCATCACGCCAGCTCAGAAACTCAAGTCCACATTTACCAGCCGCCTAACCGTCTCCTCCATCAACTCATCCTCCGCCTGCTCATCATCCGCCACATAGGTGACAGAAAAACGCAGGTATGAACCGGCGTCGTCCCACGGCACCGTAACAATTCCGTGCTCCGTAATCAAATACTGGCTGGCCGCCTCAGCTGACTCAAAAAGCGGCCCACCGTCGACTCCCGTGGGCGCGGGCGTGTAGAGAAAATACGATCCACCCGGCACGTCACACTGGAATCCGCGGCCACGCAAGATTGTCACCAGCTTCTCAAGGCGGCGACGATACTTGGCTCGAATCCGTGTCGGTATCGACTCGTTATCCAATGCCGCTGCAGCAGCCTTCTGAATGGCAATGAACTGACCCGAGTCGCAATTATCCTTAACATCGGCAAAAGCTCGTACGATCGTCTCGTTCCCGCAGACCCAGCCAATCCGCCAGCCAATCATGTCGTAACCCTTCGACAGCGAATGCACCTCGACTCCCACATCCATGGCACCCGGTGTCTGCAGGAAACTGCGAGGCTCGCCATCATAGGTCAGCAGGATGTGAGCTGCATCCTGAACAACCACGACCTGGTTCTGCTGGGCAAACTCTACAACTCGCTGAAAAAACTCTGCCGTCGCCAATCGCCCAGTCGGGCTGTTGGGATAGTTCAGCACCAGCAGCTTGGCCTGGGCAGCCACGTCCGCAGGAATGGAATCCAGATCCGGCAGAAAGTTGTTCTCAGCCAGCAGAGGCAGCTTGAAGACGGAACCGCCATAGTAGGCCGTATGGGTTCCCGCCACTGGATAGCCAGGTACCGTCAGCAGGGTCACGTCACCCGGATTAATAAAGCAGGCCGGCAACATGGAAAGTGCTGTCTTGGAACCAATACAGTGGTTTAGCTGGGTCGCCGCATCCAGCTCCACGCCAAACTGGCGGTGCATGAATCGAGCAGCCGCCTGCTTGAATTCATCAACACCGTTATCCGCATAGCCGCGATTCTCCGGCTTATGCAGTTCATTCGAGAGCACGTCGCGAACAGCGGGATCGGCAGGGCTATCGTTCTCGCCGATGCCAAAATCAAGCAGCTCGCGATCGGGCTGATCCGCCAGCGCCGCGCGCTTGGCTCGCTTGATCTTCTCGAACTTGTAGATCTCCGTACCCTTGCCGTAATCGGCTCCACCGATCCGGTCAGCAAACAACTGCTGGAAATACGACTCGCCCATCATTGCCTCTCCATATCATCATGGTCCCACTCGCCCCCGAACCGGATCTCAAACGCCGCAGCGTGCACTACAGGTATCCAGAGCGTCAGTTCCTTTTTACCGCAAAGACGCAGAGACGCGAAGGATGGAGGCTGGGAGAAGTGGTTAGCTTCGAGCCCGCTCACTCCCCCACAAACTCAAGCCAGCAGAGTGGAGCAGGGTTGCCTGGTGGAGAAGTCACCGCGAGCAGACGGAAGAGGAAGAAAACCTGCCAGACGCTGAGGTCTGTAACCGCCATCCTCTAACTCTCTTCTTGGTCCGGGAAGATCACACGAGCTGCTTCCTCCGGCCCCCGATCACCGAGCTGGCCAAGTCCCACCACCAGTCCCCGCAACTCGGACGGCGACTTCTGCCCTCCCAGCACGAGTCCACCAAGAAAGCCGACTGCAATCGTAAAGCTAAAGCCGAAGATCAAGGGCCAGATGCCGCTGAGTGTCTGCTCAAACGGCCAGAGGTGAGCAAGAGAATCGTAGGTGTTGGTGAGCATCATCCAGAGCGTGAACAGGGTGCCGGTCAGTAAAGCCAGCAGCGCCGAGCGGCCAGTTGTGCGTTGCGTGAACATGCCGAGGATGAAGATCGATAAAAGTGGTCCGCCAAAGGTGTTAATAATCGCGATCATGATGTCGAAAATATTGCCGACATGGCCCAGCGTCAGCGAGAACAGCGTGGCCAGTACACCCACAATCAACACCAGCGGCCTGGCCAACCGCAACTCATCCTCTTCATTCAGATCCTCGACCTCCTTTTTCACTTTGCGCGCCAACCAGCGACGGCCAAAGCCCCAGCGACGGTGAAAGTCGGTGATCACCAGGGTCGATATCGAATTCAGACCGGAGTCCATCGACGACATGGAGGCGGCAAACAGGGCCGCCAGGATCAGCCCGGCTATTCCCACCGGCAAGTTGTCGGTCAGGAATCGCGGCATGAATTCATCCTGTGCTTTACGATTGACCACCCACTCGCCCTGGCTGTTCTGCTTGCCAAGCATCCGCGACTTGAGGCCCCCAGCGGGCTTGTTCATCAATTGCTCAATTCGTTCCGGATCGCTGAATGGCTCGCCGGTGTGAGGACGAAGCAGCCGCTGATCGGCGATCATCTGTTTCACCGCAGCGGCATCAAACGTGGCGGCATCCAACCGCGGACCGTCCTCGTACCAATCCAGCAGCGGCGTGCCATCTGCACCAGTCGCCACTTCGGCAGTAGCTGGATCCACCACGTTTGCAACCCAGATCGGGCGCATATCATCCGGATGATGCTGGTAGTAAGCAAACAACGACACGCCCACCAGGGCCAGGGCAGGAATCATGATCGTGACACTGACACAGTTCAGCAGGAATGATCGTTGGCTGGCCTGCAGGCTGCGTGCCGTGAGGAATCGCTGCACGGTAATCTGGTCAGCGATATAGAACGACAGCATCGAGATCACCATGTGAGGAGCCATCCCCCAGACCGTCCACTTGCTACTCCAGCTAAAGTCGGTCTCCAGGACCTGTGTGCGGCCATGCTGGCTGGCAGTTTCGAGAACCGCTATGAATCCTCCGTCGATTGCACTCCAGGTACCCCAGAGGATCAGGATCACGCCAGCGACCATCACGAAAGCCTGCAGCACATCGGTCCAGATAACAGCTCGCATGCCACCCAGGAAGGTGTAGATCGTGCTGATCAGGCCGAGCGACAGCAGCAGCACCGGCTCAGGTATTTCCACTCCAGCGGCAATAATCAGGACCTTGCAGGGTGCATACAGGACCCCGCCCATCCAGAGCAGTCGCCAGACAACAAACACGATACTGCTGACAACTCGAGTGCGGACGTCATATCGCAGCTCAAGGTACTCGTAAACGCTATACATTCGCAGGTTGTAATAGAGCGGCAGCACAACCTTGACCATCAGCGGTACACAGACCCAGACCATGGCAGGCAGGATCAGGTAATTCAGTCCCTCGAAGTACGACTCGCCAGGTACGCCGCTGTAGCTGAGTGCCGACAGCAGCGTGGCCATCACGGAGATACCGACCGGAAACCAGCCCATCGAGCGGCCAGCCAGGAAGAACTCTTTGCTCGATTTCTGCCGCCGGCTGAACATGACCCCCATCAGGACCATCAGCAGCAGGTAAGCGGCCAGCACAACATAGTCAAAGCTTGCCAGGGCCAACAGTTGCATGATTCGTCCTTATGCAGCTCCGGCCTGGGGACCATCCTGCATATCACCCAGGTAGGTACTGCGAACAATCGGATTGGCCCGGATTTCATCCGGCGTCCCGTCGCACAGCACGCGACCTTCATGGATGACGTAACAGCGATCCACGATTTCCAGAATCTCCCGGGCAGCGTGGTCGGTAATCAGGATGGCAATACCCTGGTCTCGCAAGCGGCAGATAATCCGCTGAATACTCTGCACCGTGACCGGGTCAATTCCCGCAAAGGGCTCGTCGAGCATAATGATCTCCGGATTGGAGAGCAGGCAACGAGCGATTTCCAGTCGTCGGCGTTCACCCCCAGACAGCTTGCTGGCCCGCGACTTACGCAGATGCTCGATATCGAATTGCTCAAGCAGGCTATCACTGCGCTGCTTCCGGGCCTTGCCACGCACACCCAGCAACTCGAGCATACTAAGCAGGTTCTGTTCAACCGTCAGCTTGCTGAACACGCTTGATTCCTGAGACAGGTAACCCATGCCACCCTCGCGGGAACGGCGGTGCAGCGGCCAACGGGTGACATCCACGTCGTTCAGAAAGACAGCTCCCTGGTCCGCCTCGAGCAATCCGCATGTCATGCGAAAGCTGGTCGTCTTGCCCGCTCCATTGGGACCCAGCAGTCCGACCACTTCACCTCGATCGACCTGAAAGTTGACACCATCGACCACACGGCGGCGGCCGAATGATTTGATCAACCCCTGGACGTCCAAAATTGCCATCGGTCTGTCCTCCTTGACTGCCGGCCTGCCTGGTCTAGCGTATCAACCCGATTCGTTTGAAATGCGGGAGCAACGGCCAGGCTCCCAGGCCAGGTACATTCACTCGCCAGGGATGCGGCCAGTAAACCATCAGGGCTTCACCCACCAGCAGGTCCTCGTGGAAGCTGGGGCGCAGTCCCAGTGGCACTGTCATACGTATTGTCTCTGCTCCCCGCTTCAACTCAAGGTCGATTTCCGACCCTTCGTACTTGATCCGCATCAAATCGATCAGATCCTCGCGGCTGGACACCGGCAATCCATCCACTCCGGTCAACATATCGCCCACCTGCAGGCCGCTGCTATCAGCGCCGCCAAAGGGCAGCACCTGCTTGATCCGCGGCGGACCATTTTCCTCGGTCAAGACGACACCCAGCTTGATCGCGACCTCAGAACTAAACTCATCAAATCGATCGGTGATCCAGAGCCGAGCATCTTTACTCTGCGGGCTGTTATCCCCTAGCGGGAAGAACTCTCGCGGGCCAAGCGTAAACTCCAGCGTCCTCCGCTCGCGAAACATCGGTTCGCTATCCCACTCGCGGTATCGCGCCAGGTTACTCAGAGCCGTGCCCGGATTCCGTATCGGCTCGTACTCATTGTTGTCGTGCGGCCCGACAGCGATGTAGTAGATATCGCGATAGACCTTGAGCCGACTCACCGTCATGGCAAGTTGCCTGCTGCCAATACCAACTGGTGCGCCATCGAGCGGATCTGCTTCAGTCCAGCGGGGCACTCGCTTCTCGTCTGCCGCATAGCCTGTCGGCCCATCAAACTCGATACGGCTACCATCCACCCAGAGTCGTAATTCGTTGTCACAGTTGGAGAAGCGAAGCTGGTAACTACCGGGCGAGTCGATGCCTGTATCGCCAGCGACCTGAACCACTCGTGGGCCAGCTCCCTCACCAAAACTCCCTTCGCCACCATTGATCGTGAGTAGCGCCTTGCCGCTGGCAACGTCAATCTGGCACTCGTAGTGCACGCCACCCTCGACCAGGTCCAGTAACAGTGAACCGGTCTCTCCTTGCACGTCGACCTGGTATTCTCCTGCCAGGTCACCGACCCAGTGGACACCGCCGCGCGAGCCGAAGCCGCCATCCACAAGGCGATCATTGTAGGCGTAGTAATCCGAGACCAACTCACCGGAAGCAGGAATCTCTCGCTCGAAAATCTGGCGAGCCAGATCATCGGCAACGACATTTTGCTGGTCGGCGCGGAGTGCCGTCAACTGTTCAATCCGTTGTGAATTCGATGCGATTCGATCCCAGAACTCGGGTCGCAATACCAGGTGGTTGTAACGCACAAAGGTATCCCGCCCCGTTGCCCCCTTGGTCAGAAAGCCACTCCCCTCGCCCTGCGCTGTCCAGTCCTGGCCCGCCTCAGGATCCGCACTCCAGGGCTGCCAGCGGCGTGGCCAGCCGATCTGGTCGAGCAGTTCCGGTCGATAATCACTGTCATGGACCAGTTGCATCATCGAGAGTAGACGATTGTCCGGCTTGCGGGCGATCTGCAAGGGCTGGCCGTCGCGGGCGTGGTAGATATCACCACCGCTGATGCGAATTGTCTCCCCGGGCAAGCCAATCAGCCGCTTGATGTATGGTTGCTTGGGATTCCCGGGAAATCGGAAGACGACCACGTGCCAGCGTTTAGGTCCGCTGAACAAGTAGGAGAACTTGCTCACCAGAATCCGATCACCGGTAAAGGAACGTTGGTTGGGATCGCCCTGCTTGTCCAGCTGTTTACGGTAACCGCACATCGGGCAGGTCGTTGCCAATACCTCGTGGCGATGCTCCACATCCGAGTTCTCGCTGCTGGCGCCGGCGCGGTATCGGAAGCCGCACTGCGTGCAGTCCACTTCCATGTGGCGGCCCTGCAGGGTAGTCGCCATCGAACCGGTGGGAATCACAAAAGCTTCGACCACGAATGTCCTGAATATAAAGGCCAGGATGATCGCCATGGCAATCGATTCGATCGTCTCTCGAAAGGTGTCGATCTGGCTCTGCAGATTTTCATCCAGCGCGATCGGCTGTTTTTCTGACGTGGCCATACTGTGGACTCATTCAATGTCGTTGTCTCTGCTGCCGGAATATAGCTGAAAAAAGCGGAGGCTGCTGCGCTGGCTCGAACAGCATCAATGGATCTTCTCGACCCTGCCGAGGATCTTTTCCCGGCTCACTCCTGCCTGCCACTGGCGGCTATCCTCGCTGACCGGGGGATTATCCCCCAGCAGCAGGTACTCATCTTTCCCCAGCTTTCTTCCCAGGCTCCAGGGCTTGTCAGTCATATCGACTCCCAGCCAGTGAACATCTCGCCAGAGCTGCAGCGCCGTAACGTCAACCGTGCCATGTCTGGCAGCCATCCTGACCGTGGCTGGCCCTCGCCGCGACTGATCGGCCGGCTCAACTGCCACCAGCTGCTGGTCACCCAGCTTCAGGATCAGCTGGTTATCGAAAACCGCCAGGGAAACCTGCCAGCGCGCCGATTCCGCTGGCTTGCCAAGGGACGATTCAGCCAGCACATCGTCATTCCGTTCGAGTGTGACTCGGCCTGTCTGCTGGTTCATGCGAACAGCAATCACTCGGTCCTTGGTTGTCAGTTCGAGCAACCATTCTGCCCCGTCACTCAAGCTGACGTCCGCTTCGATCATCAGGTCTCTTACCTGGTGCAAGCTGGGGCGAGCCAGGTCCTGGTTGGCCGGGTAGTAATCCACGATTCCGGTCAGCGGTTTACCGGGTGGGGTGCTCAGTCCGGGGATAGCGGGAGTGTGGACCAAGTAGATTCGATCAAGCGTTTCTGTATTCTCGGCAGCGAATCGCAGCTGATGCTCAAATTGCCAGCTGCTGGTCGCATGGTCACTGATCCATTTCACCGGTCCGCTGCCGGCAGGAACTGACTGGCACGATCGATCGTGAACATGAATACGCAGCTGCTGGAAAACCTCCCAGGGTTTGCTCACCATCTGGCCATCGACAAACAGCTCGCCATCCCGCAACTCAACCTGTTCACCTGGCAAGCCAACAACCCGCTTGACCAGGTAGCGTTCCGAGCGGCGGAAGTCCTCGGCATTGGGCCGCAGCAGGGCAACCAGGTCCCAGCGAGCGAGCTTGTCGACACTCTCCGCCAGGCCAACCCTGACTCGATCGGCCGCCATTCGACGACCGCTGCGGGCGCGATTCTGCTGACCACAGTTGGGACAGGTTGTCGGCTCCGGATGTCTCTGCACCTCGCGTCTGAGTGGAAATTCGCAATGCGTGCAATTCCACCGAAAGGAGGGACCCCAGAGAGTGGGGACCATTGAGTTACCTGCCACCGGCACAGTTCGTGGCCGCCAGTTTCCAGTGGACCAGTAAATGATCACGGACAGCGACAGCAAGACAATCAGGTACCGCGGCAAGCGGCGACCGCGACCAACGGCGACTGTCTCTGCGGTATTCACCGCCATCATGTGTTCTTTCCGGCGCCGGTATCGAGCACCGCCATGAAAGCCTTCTGGGGTATATCGACCTGACCGATCGACTTCATCCGTTTTTTACCTTCACGCTGCTTGGCCCACAATTTCCGTTTCCGAGTAATATCACCTCCATAACATTTGGCGGTAACATTTTTCCGCATCGCAGGGACTGTCTCCCGGGCGATAATCCGCGAACCGATCGCCGCCTGCACGGCAACCTCGAACATGTGCCGGTCAATTTCCTGCTTCAGTTTCTTGGCCACGGCGCGGCCGCGACGGTCGGCATCCCCTCGCTCACAGATAACACTGAGTGCATCCACGCGGTTGCCGTTGACGAGAATATCAAGCCGCACCAGGTCCGCCGGAAAGTAGCCGATCAGATCATAGTCCATCGTGCCATAACCTCGCGTGGCACTCTTGATCTTATCGTGCAAATCATAAATCACCTCGCTCAGCGCAAGGTCATAAATCAGCATCGCGCGCTGGGGACTGAGGTACTCCGTGGAATGCTGGACTCCTCGCCGGTCCTGGCATAACTTCATCACCGCTCCGATATACTCGGACGGAACGATAAAACTGACTCGCACAACAGGCTGGCGAAACTCAGCAATGTCACCCGAGTCGGGAACTTCCTGCGGCCGGTTGATCTCACGCACTTCGCCTGTGTTTGTGGTCACCTCGTAGGTCACGTTGGGTGCCGTCTGGACAAGATCGATATCTGACTCCTGTTCGAGTCGCTGCTGGACAATCTCCATGTGCAGCAGCCCGAGGAATCCACAGCGAAAGCCGAATCCCAGCGCCTCACTCGTCTCCGGTTCAAACTCAAAACTGGGATCGTTGATAGCCAGGCGATTCAGAGCGTCACGAAGTTCCTTGAAGTCCTGTCCGTCGGAAGGATAGAGGCCGCAGTAGACCATCCGCTTCGGTTCGTGGTAGCCCGGCAAGGGCTCGACCTCAGGACCTGCCACCGTGCCAACGGTGTCCCCGATATGAACATCATCGAGGGTCTTGATGTTGCAGATCAGAAAGCCCACCTGGCCAGCTTTCAATTCCGCACAGGTTTGCTGTTGCGGAACGAATTGACCCAGCTCGAGAACTTCATGCTCGCTGCCATCGCGAATAAAGTGGATTTTCTGACCCACTTTGACCGTACCGTCCATGATCCGCACATAGGTGACAGCTCCGCGGAATTCATCGTAATGCGAGTCGAAGACCATCGCTCTGAGTGGCTCGTCTGGGCTGCCCGAGGGAGCTGGCACAGTCTCGATAATGGCATCCAGCAGTTCACCAATACCGATGCCTTCCTTGGCACTCAGTCGGAGTATGGAATCCGGGGCGATCCCCAACGATTGCTGGATCTCCTCAACAACTTCATCCGCTCTTTGATGTGTCAGGTCGATCTTGTTGATGGCAGGCAGGATTGTCAGGTCATGTTCGATGGCCGAATAGGCGTTGGCGACCGTCTGGGCTTCAACGCCCTGAAAGGCATCGACCAGCAGCAAGGCGCCCTCGCAACAGGCTAGCGACCTGGAGACCTCGTATTGAAAGTCGACATGGCCTGGCGTGTCAATCAAGTTCAGCTCGTAGTCAGTGCCCTTGTGCTTGTATTGCATACTGACTGCGCGGGCCTTAATCGTGATGCCGCGGGAACGCTCCAGTTCCATGTCATCAAGCAGCTGCTCCTTCATCTGCCGCTTGGTCACCGTGCCGGTATATTCCATCAAGCGATCAGCAAGTGTGCTCTTACCGTGATCAATATGAGCAATGATGCAGAAGTTGCGGATCGCAGTGTTGTTCATCCAGGATTCGTGCCTTGGAAGAATTGGCACGCTCAGGCAGGTATTAGTTCCTGGCTACAGTGTGGCACCATCTGTCAGATTCTCCAATACGGGATGGGGTCGGCCGCGGGTGGAAGCAGCAGGAGAGAGTCTTTCTCCCCCAGGAGACTCTCCAGAACCGCTGGCCACGAACCGCTAGTTCACCAGTTTGCGAGCCAATCCCGCGGCTCCAATATATCCAGCGGCACCGCCCAGGCTGGCAAATTCGATCGTCACCTGTTCGGCAATCACTGGAAATGTATGCTCATGCACCCACTGCCGAATCGCGGCCAGGAAATTCCTCCCGCTCTCCGATTCCTGGCCACCAAAGTCCATGGCTCCACCCAGCACCACCGCCCCCACATCGATCGTATGTAGCAAGGTGACAATACCGGTCGCCAGGTACTGAGCGGTCTGCTGGATCACCTGCTGAGCCAGTTGGTCACCGTGCTCAGCTGCCTGGTAAATCTCTAATGCTGAAATACCGGCATCGTCAGCCAGCAGCGGCTGCAAGCTGGATTCCGCACCGGATTCAAGTAACTCACGCATCCGACTGACCACCGCCGTTGCGCTGGCATACGCTTCCAGGTGTCCGGGCTGTCCGCAGGAGCAGGTTCTGGCCTGCGGACCAGTATCGACAATGATGTGCCCGCATTCCGCCCCGTGACTGTGTTCTCCTTCGAGCGACACACCATCAATAATGATCCCGCCGCCGACACCTGTACCGAGTGTCAGCATCACAATGCTCTGCTCCTGGCTCCCCCGTCCAATCCAGAACTCACCAAAGGCAGCAGCGTTACCGTCGTTGCTAAAGGCGACCGGCAAACCCCCGCAGAGTTGGCTGACATGGTCGCGGACTGGAAAATGTCGCCAGCCTGGCAAGTTAGGTGGCTCAAGAATTGTGCCGGCAGGAATGTCCATGGTGCCGGGGGTACCCAGGCCAATAGCCGACAGGTCCGATATCACCAGGCCCAATTCGTCGAGCACGTCACTGAGCGCTGCCACCATGGCCTGCAAGGTCTGGTCCACCGGCAGTTCGGCCTGCATCGCAATGCGGGTCGTACCGACAGTGGCTCCGTTGTCGTCGACAATACCGATCTTGATCGACGTACCACCGACATCGAATCCGGCAAAGAGTGGCACGCGTGCCTCGCCAATCTCAATTGTGGGGACGTCGTACTGCATGGGGATAGGGGTTTTAGACTGGCATCGAGGTGGGCAGCGATACGCGTGGTAGCGATTCTTCAGGCGATCATTTATAGGTGACAGCCATGGGTGGAGCAATCAACGGCGAGTAACACTACGCGGTCCGGTCCTGGCAGCCTATAATCAAGAGATCGAGAAATCACTGCTCGATCCTGCCATCACGCGATCGTCTTGCTGCTGAGATGAAACCGATGAGCGCATCCATGAACAAAACGGTCGTCCGCTCTCCTGGGCAGTTCTGCCTGACGATTGGCTGCCTGCTATCAGTCCTACTGGCTGGCAGCCAGACGCTGCAGGCCCAGCAGACACCCTCCGCAGAGAAGCTGACCACGCTGGTTCAACAGCTTGGTGACAATTCCTTCAAGGTTCGCGAGCGGGCGACAAATCAACTGGAAGACGCCGGCCCAGCGGCCAGGCAGATGTTGACTGCCGCCTTGCGGAGTCCCGACCTCGAGATCCGGCTCCGAGCCCGCCGCCTGCTGGCACTGATCGTGGAACGCGACTTCGCTGCTCGACTGGCTGCTTTTCTCAACGATGAAGACAACTCGGTAGATCACAAGCTGCCCGGTTGGCAGCGATTTCGTAAAGCACTCGGCGATGATACCGCTATTCGCCGGCTGTTTGCTTCCATGATCCGCAGCGAAGCCAAACTGCTCGAGGCACTCGATTCTGGCCAGAACCTGGAAGGCAAGTTTGCCATGCGTGCCAGAGAGTTACAGCCCTATTCCAGCTTCAATGCCAACGGTCCCCGAACAGCGGGAACTCCCAGCCTGGCCACCATCCTGTTCGTTGCCAGCCAGGGTGATGCCGTGATCAACTCCGACTCGCATCAGCTGATCTTTAGCATCCTGCAGTTTCAGGGAACCCAGGACACGCTGCGGGGAAGCCCCCACCGAAAGCTGCTGGAAAAAATGCTTGATGGCTGGGTCGTTCAGCTGGAAAAAGCAAACCCAAACTCCTACTACTCGCTGATGACCTGCCTCAGTTATAACCTCAAGGAAACCGGGTTGCGGCTGGCACGTTCGTACCTCATCTCCAAGGCAACCTCTCCATCCATGCTGCAGTACGCCATCATGGCCCTGGGGCGTTTTGGTGGTCCGGACGACAAGCAGTTCCTGTTGCCCCAGTTGCAGAATACCTCGGTCTGCCACACCTGGAGCAATCCGCAAATCAAGAAAGGTGTGATTCGTACCCAGGTTCGAGATGTGGCCCTGGTAATGCTGCTGGAAATGACCAAGCAGAATCACAAGGCGTATGGGTTTGAGTTACTGCAGCGAAATCCTCCCACCGTCTTCCACGGCCACACCTGCGGCTTCGTGGACGAGGAGAAACGCGAGTCAGCACATCAGAAATGGAACCAGTGGTTCCGGACACAGCAGGAGGCGCCCTAGCCGACGTGCTGCAGCCGCTATAGATCTCGTGAGGAGATGTCGCGGCGAAAAGCATCCTCGCTTACCGGCTGGCACAGTTCACGCAGACCGGCAGGAATGTCCAGCTCGTCCAGCCCCATAAAGCTGGCCTGTTCCGAGTCGCGGCCGGTCTGGAACTGGCCATTCATCTTTCGCCCGAACACAAGGAAGCGGTTGCCAGCTGCGGCAATCTGGTCGATCGCCGCCAGCATCGCCGCTTCGCCGCCGGTGTAATACCGTGGTTGACCAATCCGGGCCAGCGTGTCCGCTCCCACTACCAGCGTGCAGCCGGCGAATCGCTGCGCTTTTTCCACAAAAGTTGCCGCCCGCGTCAGCCATACCGGGATCTCTGCCAGGGGTACAACTCGTGCTACTGCTGCGGCTGCTGAAAGTGCAGGCTTGTCGACATTTTCCAGGGAAATCTCCAGCGCCAGCTGACCCGACTCAGCCTGCTGGGCAGCACGCATGATCTCCACATGACCCTCGTGGCAGGGAGCAAATGCACCGGGGAATACCAGTTCCGCTGGTTCCGCCGGGCTCGCTCCATTCCAGCTCGGTATGGACCAGCAACTCTGTGGCTGTTCTTGCAGCCCCTGCCAGGCTTGCACGACAAGCAGCGCCCGCTCGACAAGTTGCAAGAGATGCTGGGCCGCCAGTTGTTGCCTGGCAGCCCTGCCGACCTCTGGCAATTGAATGGTCCGGACAACGGTCTCGATCGTGCCATCGGTGTGGTTGCGGCTGGCGATACCTAATTCCAGCTGGCCATCCAGTTCAGCTGGCGCGTCGGGGCCGAGGTGGCCTGTGATGGCGGCGGCCAGGGTAGCCTGTGCCGTTGATTGCAGTGCCCCCTGGGCCATCTGGCTGGCAACCTGGCTGCTCACCACCCCCGCCTCCTGCAGCGTCTGCTCTGAGATTCCCAGCCATTGCTGCTTGGTCTGCTCCTGGTAAACCACGGCCGATCCGCAGAAGTGAGCTGAGATGCCGGGCAGGCTGCCGATGCGAGCTGCCACAAGCCCCGACGTACAGCTTTCTGCCAGCACCAGTTGTTGGCCGGTCGTCTCCAGCAACCGCTGGATATTCTCTGCCTGAGATGAATCGACAGGTGGCGTTTCCTGGTTCATCGGGGGTGCTGACTCCGGAAGGAAATCCGTGACAAACGACTGGCAAGACAGCTGTGATTGTGCCTCCGCCGGAGGTGGCGAACAAGTCGCCAGCGTGGCATATGGCCAAACAACCGCTGCTACTACAATGCCGCGATGTCCGGATCGCTAACACCCTCGAATGGCACGCGCTCGGTAAGAGACAATGCCGTCCTGCTGGGGACACTCTGTAGCGGTCTCTCTGCACTCGGTTATTCCGCAGCCAACGTCTTCCTGCGACGGCTGGTTGATACCGACCCAGTCCTGGTGGCGACAATCAAAACGATTCCCACGATTCTGATGACGCTTCCCTGGCTATGGCTTCGTTATCGGGCTGGCCAGGAAGAGACGATAGACCGGCGATCATTGTGGATCCTGCTGGCGGTTGCCGTGTTTGGTCACCTGGCTGGCAACGTCGGTTTCCAGTTGTCGCTCGGTGTCGTCGGACTGGTGGTAGCTGTGCCGATAGTTTTCGGTGCCATGTTGATCTCCAGTCCAATCCTCAGCCGCTGGTTGCTGGCGGAAAAAGTCTCCCAGCGAACGATGCTGGCAATGACGGTCCTGATCATTGCGATCATGATACTGGCGTTGAATGCCAAGCAGATCAGCAACGGTAGCGATCTAACGCCAGCCAGCAGCGCCAGTCTGCTTGGCGCCATCCTGCTGCTCTGCCTGGCCGGGATAGCCTACACCTTGCTGGGAATCGGAATCAGCTACGGGCTGAAACAGGGAATGTCGCTGCCTGCCTGCCTCTTCATCGTCTCCAGCAGCGGATTCGTGGTGCTGATGGCAGTCGCAATGCTGAGTGTCGGCTGGGCTGGCATGCTGGCAACGGAGTCGCAGCCATGGCTGGACATGTTGCTGGCCGGCATCTTCAACGCAGTTGCTTTCCTGGCACTCACGCGGGCCTTGCAGCTGACCACGGTGACACATGTCAACCTGATTAACGCCTCCCAGGTAACACTGGCAGCGGTCACCGGAGTCTGGCTGTTTAACGAAACACCGACCGTGGCCCTGGCGGTCGGCATCGTGATCACGGTAATTGGCCTGGTCATGATCCAGGCACCCGAGGAGTGAGTGTTGGGTGGTAAGCGGCCAGGAGCACCCGCTCAGCTGCTAGATAGCTGTTCTCGCCGCCTCAACCGCACCGAATTCTCGTTAACAGGCCCGGATATCGGCACTGTTTCAGAGTTTTTTTCCAGAGTGGCCCAATATCCTTCGGTCCGCGTCGAAATACCCCTCGTTGACTGCGGGCTTGCCTGGAGGCGGGTCCCTGGAATTTTCAAGCAACGGACTGTTTAACGGCCCCACGTGGGCCACATCCTGATTTCCAACCTGGCTTTTTTGGAGGGCCAAAACGATGCTTAAGAAATCACTTTATGGTGGCGGTGCCGTCATCGTGTTGCTGCTGCTGTTATTTGGCCGCAGCACATTCAGTTATGTTTCGACAGCTTTCAGCCGGGCACGTGACTCGGTCAGAAGCTCGGTCCCGGTCGGCTTCGAACTGGATCGCGCTCGCAAGGAAGTTGATCGTATTACCCCTGAAGTTCGCAATAACATGCACCTGATTGCCCAGGAAGAGGTCAAGGTAGAGCAGCTGCAGAAGCAGATTACGACTCTGGATGAAAAGCTCAGCCAGAACCACCGTGACATTCTGCGGCTGAAAGCAGACCTGGAATCCGGCAGCGGAAACCTCATTTATGGCGGTACGACGTACACCACCAGCGAGGTCAAGCGGGACCTGGTAAATCGTTTCGATGAGTACACCACGGACCAGGAGACTCTCAAGAATCTCTCCAAGTTACTCAGCACGCGAAACGATACGTTGCGAGTTGCCCGTGATCGGCTTGCCGAGATGCAGGCAACGCAGCGAAAGATGCAGGTCCAGCTGGATAACCTGGAAGCGCGCAATCGCATGGTCCAGGTTGCTCAGAACGCCAGCGAGTTCATTTTTGACGAAAGTCAGCTGGCAACGGCTCGCGATCTGGTCAGCACGATCGACTCGCGATTACGAGCGGACGAGAAGCTGCTGAATGCCGAGACCCGATCACTGGATCGGATCCCGGTCGACCAGGATGACGAGCAGACGGATATCCTGGACCGGATCTCCCGACACTTTGATGGTCTCGAGGGAGCAACGGTTGAGCAGATTGCCGAGCTGGCTCGCTAGTCTGCCAGTGGAATGTCCCGGGGGGAGGCGGGAGCCAGTTCCCGCCTCCTCTCTTTTTTCTGCAGACCAGGAAACAAGAAGGCGCACCAATCATGTCGACTGACCGCATACCATCGAACCGAATGGCACAGCTCTACAGCTTTTTCTCCAGTAACCCCGGGCCTCTTCAACCAGCTCCCGTGGCCAACGCCCTGCCCAGGCGGTTCATCCTCTGGGTCGATGGAGTTGGTGGGTTCCTGGCCTGTCTCAACGACGAACTGACTGTCGGCCAGGCAGACCCTGGTACAGGAGTGGACATACCGATTGTCTCGGACATCTCTCGCCAGCACGCCAGGATTATCCGTCGTGACGGCGACTACCTGGTCGAACCCCGCGGCGATGTTCAGTTGCGCGGCAAGACAATCCGCCAGCCCACCCTGTTGATGCACAACGACGAGATCACGCTGGGCAACGACACTCGACTGCACTTTCAACGACCGCACCCACTCAGTTCCACAGCTCGACTGAACCTGCTCAGCCCCTACCGAACAGACCCCCGCAGCGATGCAATCCTGCTCGTCTCTCAATCACTGATGCTCGGCAACAACAGCCGCAGCCACGTTGTCTGTCCCGAATGGGATAACGAGATGGTCCTGTTTCAGCAGGACCAGCAGTTATTCTGTCGCAGCAAGCAGCCGCTGGACGTGGATGGTTCACCGCTTGTTTCGCAGCTTCCTATCCACTGTGGGCAGCAACTAAGGGGCGAAAACTGTGCTGTCAGCCTGGAGGAGGTGTAAGGTGGTCACGTCCAACGCTGGACAACCCATTCGGCCAGCCGATAACCTAGATTCTCAGGACGCCCTGTCGTCCGGGGAGAAGAGGACCATGAAATTGCAGCCGACTAGCTTTACTCACGCCAGCGGTGACCGACCGCTGGAGGGGTACACGATCAAACGTGGCGTCGGTATCGGCGGTTTCGGCGAGGTCTATTTTGCGATCAGTGATGGTGGCAAGGAAGTTGCCCTCAAGCGGATCCAGCGGAACATGGACGTGGAGCTGCGTGGCGTACGGCAATGCCTGAATCTCAAGCACCACCATCTGGTTGACCTGTTTGATATTCACCGTGACAGCCAGGATCGCGTCTGGGTGGTGATGGAGTTCATTGCCGGCGACAGCCTCAAGCAACTGCTGGATCGCAAGCCGGATGGACTTGCCGCGAACGAGGCACTGGCCTGGATGCACGGGATCGCCGGCGGCGTGTCTCACCTGCATCGCCATGGGATCGTGCATCGGGATCTCAAGCCGGCCAACGTGTTCCACGATAATGGCGTCGTCAACGTGGGAGATTATGGACTGAGCAAGTTCATCTCCTCGAGTCACCAGGGAGGACAGACTGAGAGTGTGGGAACCTTTCATTACATGGCTCCCGAAATCGGCAAGGGGGAGTATGGCAAGCCGATCGATGTTTACGCCCTGGGGATCATCTTCTATGAGCTGCTGACCGGTCGCGTCCCCTTCAACGGTGAAAGCAGCCAGGAGATCATCATGAAACACCTGACAGATAATCCGGATCTGTCAGAAATCGATGCTCGCTTCCGCTTCGTAATTGCCAAGGCATTGGAAAAGGACCCGGCTCGCCGATTCCTCGACGCCGGTGAGCTACTGCAGGCTTTACCGGAAACCGACTACGATGCGATCGATTACTTCTCTGAGCCACCTCGCAACGTACCGCTGTCCCCAGCGCCCGAGCGTCCGGCCGCCAGTCCTGAAGAGCAGCAGCCGGCCGAGCCGGCGGTCAAATCCAAGTGGCGACGGCGACGGCTGATCCCCGCTCGCTGGCAGGGACTGGCACGAAACGAATTGTCTTCCGTCGAGGGGCAGAACCGTACATCGGTGCTGCTGCAGTCATTCTTGAAATCGGCCTTCATGACTTTCATCCTGACCTGTGTGCTGCTCCCGCTGGGTGGCATGCCGCTGGCCGGTCAACCTGACAGCCTGATCCTGCTGGCCTGGCTGGTGACCATCAATATTACTGCCTGCTGGTTGATACTGCTGATGGGCCGCTGCTGGGAAACAGCCGAAGGGGACACGATGTACCGTCGTGTGATCAGCTTCATCGGCGGCGTCGGGCTGGGGACACTGGCCTATGGAGCTGCCCAGTTTCTGAACCTCTCACCCAGTAGTCTGCATCAGCTGGACGGATACGCAGCACGGCCCTGGTTCGACGCAGGCAAGCTGACGCTGGCCCAATCAGCGATCAGCTACGGAGCCCTGTTTGCGATCTTTCGCTGGTGGAAGCAAGTCGATCCGCTGCGCTGGTCGCGGGTCAGCGTAATCGACACCGTTGCCTGTGGCTTCGTGGCCTGGATGTTGCCAATCGTGCCCTTGCCCTGGGGCTACATGTCCGTGGTCGGTATTTCACTGGCAATCCAGATGTCATCGCCATGGATGAGCCGGGAAGATCGACAACAATACAAAGTCAAAGCACGGTATCACTAGGAAAGGTAATCGCTGTGAGCTGGATACCGCATATCACCGCTCGTCGGACAACCTGGCTGATCCTGTTGGGCCTGCTGGTCTGCCTGCCGATGGCACACGGTTGTGATCGCCTGCAGGGGCCGAGCACAGCCGGCAACGACGCCAGGGCTGATCAGGCAGAATCCGCAGTGCCAGGCTGGGTCACGACGACTCCAGAGAGCGACCTGGATTACGATCGGTTCGTCGTGCACGGAGAGTTGTACGCTACAAAGCAGGATGCCCGTGCGGCGCACGAAACGAAGTACGAACAATTGCTGCGGGAATTTCTGGATCCCCAGTTGCTGAAAATCGCCGGGACCAGCGACGCCGTCGAGGAATTCGGATACCAGGTAGACCAACTGGATTCCCACGTCGACCGGACCTCGGTTTACCTGGAAACCAAGGTCACATCCGTTGGCACGATGTACCAATTCCATTCGTTGGTCGAAATGAGTAACGGGATACACGACAAGCTGCAACAGATGTGGGGCAGCTTCCAGGGCGTGAATCGGGCCATGCAGTTGGCACTTGGCTGGCTCGCTCTGCTCGGTGCGGTTGGCATTTTTGCACATTACCTGGAAAGCTCATGGCAGCACCGCGCTGCGTTGAGTGCGGGGCTCGGCATGGGACTCACGCTGCTGCTGGTAATCGCGTCCCAGTGGATTTACTGGATCTAGCACGCCGGACGTGCCGGCGCCCCGCTCGCTTGCTGACCAACCACGCGCCTGCCACACTGGAAGAAGTTGCCTGCGGCGAGATCGTGATCCGAGGCCATGGCCAACCGTGCTCAATCCCTGGATTGTTTGAGGCAGGAGGCCGGGGCAGGGTCAGGTGGCGGACAAGAAGACCAGAGATCACTCCAAGGCTCTCAGCGAACGAACAAGGAACACCATGTCACAGCCTGCAGACCAATCCCTGGTCGAGCGAATTCGAGCAGGAGATGGAGATGCCTGGAGTGACCTGATCGGTCGTTATGACAGCCGCTTGCTGGCCTATGTCTCCTGCCGTCTGCAAAATCGATCGCTGGCTGAGGATGTGGTGCAGGAGACTTTCATCGGTCTGCTCAATAGCCTGCCGAACTACGACGGCCGCCGGCCGCTGGAGAACTACCTGTTCTCGATCTGCTCTCACAAGCTTACCGATGCCCTGCGGCGGGAGGGACGCAGGCCGACCGTCTCCATCTCGCCCGCCAACAGCGCTTACAGCCACTGGCAGCTACCAGCCAACTCGGAAAGGGCCAGCAGTATTGCCCGCAGCGACGAACGGCGAAGCATCGAAGAACAGTCGCTTCGGGATGCACTCGTTGAACAGCTGGAACACTGGCGGCAGCGTGGTGACTGGAAGAAGATCCAGTGCCTCGAACTGATCATCGTGCGCGGCTGGGCAAACAAGCGAGCGGCCGAGTTCCTGCAGTTGAGTCAGCAGCAGGTGGCAACCTACAAGCACGAATTTGTCGGTCGCTTGTGCAAAAGCGTCCGCAGCCAGGGTCTCCCAGAGGAGGTCTTTCCGGAAATGTACCTTGATGACGATCCCGCTGAGGGAGTGGAGCTGAGCGATGGATGAGCATATCTCGCTTTCCGACATGGAAGCATTTCTCGATGAAGCCCTGCCGCATGAGCAGATGGCCGAGATCGAAGCCGCCCTGCGAAGTGAAGAAGAACTTCAGCTGGTACTGGTCGAGACAATCTCCCGGCGAGACACCGGCATCCACTCGCTGGGCGAAATCTGGCGACGGCATCGCGCCAGTTGCTCGTCGCGGGAAGAACTTGGTAGCTACCTGTTGGCAATTCTGCCTGCGGATCAGCAGGCCTATATCGACTTTCATCTCAAGACCGTCGGCTGTCGCTACTGTCAGGCAAACCTGGAAGACCTGCGAGAGGCAGCAACCGCCGGCGAAGACACCACGCGGCGACGACAGCGGTACTTTGAATCCAGTGCAGGCTATCTCCAGCGATAAGGATCCACGCAGATGCATTCGACAATACACAGACGAGTTGCCGTTTCGGCCTGGACGCTGACGATCATCACCAGCCTCGCGATCGGGCAGTTACAGGCTGCCGACCCGACGCATTCCCGAACCACACTGACGAATCCAGCCATCAAGTACCGAGTGCCCGACAAGCCGTACGCGGTTCTTCGTGCCGGCGATGTGGAAGCGGTGATTGTCAGTAACGAGGCGGTGGATGATGAAGTACTGCCGAAACACCGGGCTGGATACAGCGGTGTCGCTCGATTGAGTCACCGTCAGCGACCGCAGAACCTGTTTGTGCCATCGTATGCCGGTTTGAATTATGAACACATCCATGACGGCGAAACCCGCGACCGCTCGATCCTGTTTGAGCCGCGCAACGCGCCCATGCAATTGCGGCAGATCGACGAGTTGACAGTTGAGCTCTACCAGGCGCCCTCCCCACACTATGGCCTGGAGAGTTGCCTGCGATACCAGTTACTCGCTGACGGAACGCTGGAAATGACGCTGGAGTGCATTCCGACTCGCGATTCGTTCGAGCATGGCTATATCGGGCTATTCTGGGCCAGCTATATTCACCAGCCCGAGTCACTTGATATTCACTTTCCTGGTATCACGCCCCCGGCAAAGAAGGTCAGCTGGATTCGCGGCGTCACGCCATCCCATGGCAGACTGTCGACACACCTGGGCATCCATGACAAACGCCAGTTTACTCACGCGGCAGATTTTCCACTCACGCTGGTCTTCAATCGCTCTCGCCATCGCTACCAGCAGCCCTGGTATTATGGGGTCAGCCACGGCATGGCACTGGTACAGATGTTTCGACCGGCTGACCAGGTTCGGCTGTCGCAATCTCCATCAGGAGGTGGCAGCGGCAATCCAGCCTGGGATTTCCAGTATTTTGTGCCACGTTACAAAGTGGGGCAGTCCTACCAGATGGTGATGCGTGCCATGTACCTGCCATTTGAATCAAGCGAACAGGTTTTGAAAGCCAGCCAGCCACATCGGCGTGCGCTGGGGATGCGATAAACGCCTGCGTTTGTTCAGCAGCTGCGATTCACTCAGCTGGCTAACAGCGTGCCAGCAGTCCCTGGGTATCACGCTCATTCAGCAATCCCAGTTCTGGATGCAGCAGGTGGGCGAGGATTTCCACGGTATCGACCAATCGGGGTCCGGAGCGATTGAGCAGGGCATTGCCATCCAGCACCCAGCTGCGCTGTTGGCGAACTGCCTTCAGTTGCTGCCAGCCTGGCAATTCGGTCAGCTGCCTGGCTTCAGCCAGCGAGCGGTCGAGGTCAAAACCACAGGGTGCCACCAGGATCACGTCCGGATCTTCGGCCAGAACCGATTCCCAGTCCTGGTATTGGCTGTGCACACCTGCCGGCGCGAGCAGACTTTGTCCCCCGGCCAATTCGATCAGGCCTGGCACCCAGTTACCCGCCAGCATGAGCGGCTGCGTCCATTCGATACAGACGACACTTGTTGGAGGTTGGTCGACGACGGCCATTTGAACTTGGGCCAGGCGACCCTGCAGCTCGGCAATCCAGCGTTCTGCCTGCTGCCGAGCACCGACTGCCGCGGCAACTCGCTGAATATCTTCAAGCATCTCATCGAGCGAACCTGGCGCGAGGGCCAGCAATTCTGTTTCTGCCAGTTCCGGCCGTGAAGCGACCAGCTTGGCCACATCCTGATAGCGGATGCTGCAGACGTCACATTGTGCCTGGGTGATTATCAGCTGCGGTGCCAGCTGACAGATTGCTTCCTGGTCCAGTTGATAGAGTGGCTGATCCTGCTTGGTCCGCGATTTCACCTCGTCATCGATCTGCTGGCTGGATGCAGCGGAATCGATCCAGGAGCGTGTCACCCGGGGCAGATGATTGAGTGCGGGGGGGAAGTCGCATTCGTGGCTGGTGGCCTGGAGACGATCAGCGACCTGCAGGCCAGCGAGGATTTCGGTGGCACTCGAGAGCAAGGAGACAATCCGCTGGGGTCGATCCATGACGACGCGGCTGCTAGTTGCCGGCTCCCTGTGGCATTCCCGTGGGATTAAAGCCGTCAGGCAGCCGGTTGCCCATCTCGTATTTTTCGATCAACTGACGCAACTTGAAGTCGTCCGGGATTGTTTCATCGAACTGGGCCAGCAGCTGCTCGTAATTACCCACCGACTGGCGCAGAATCTCAGCTTCGGGATCATCCAGCAGTCGAGGGAACTTGCGGAAGATCTCTGCCCACTTGTCCCAGGCCAGCTCATATTGGTCACGTGCCTTTTCGACTTCCGTGTTGACGAAAAACTCGTCCGCCAGCCGCACTGCCAGACGCGCGTCGGTGGCAATCTTCAGCTGTTCGACTTCGCAACGCATCATGAAGTACTCAAAGTTGGTCAATTCGCGGCAGTACTCGACGGCCGTCACGCGATCGAAACGATCCTCTGCAGCCCGAGCCAGGCTGGCTCCACGCGGCCTCAGCTCAGGCGGCAGGAGGGCCACGATATCCTCGTTGAGGATCCGCAGCTTGTTCTCTACATCCCGAACCAGGGAATTTTCCTGGTCTCCTCGCAGGCTGGCAGGAAGTGCCATCGCCTCACGTTCGATCTCGGTGAGCGAACTTTCCTTATCCGCTTTTATGCGTTCGTAGAGATCGCCTGAGAGTGAGATGATCTGTTGCCGCAGGTCCGCGGCAGCACGCCGGTGCAACTCCAGGTCATTCATACGGACCGAAAATCCGCTGGGGGTCGGGATATCGCGTGTACCCATCTCGGTCCAACCCTCGGATGCACGGCGAAAGGCCTCGCGGCCCTTTTCATCCAGGAAACCCTCTTCCTCAATGGCCATTGCAAAGGAGATCAGCGACTTGGGTTTCAGCATGTAGAAGTAGAGTGGTTCCTTGCCAAGGTGACGCCGACCGAGCGGATCGACGGCGTCCTCCGCGCGTTGGTACCATTGCCAGGCAATCAGCCAGTTGTCAGGTTTTCCGGTCGGCCCGAGGGCACGGCGGGTGAACGCATCAATGCCATCTTCTTCATCGAGGGTCTGGTGGAAGTCACGGTCCTCGAGAAACAGCTGACGAAACTGGATCCGCTCATCGGGCGTACCAATCTTCTGTCCGATAAAGTCGCCGACATTCTGTAGCAGCTTGGGCTGCTGGCGGTTGTAACGTGTCCCTTCCACAAGGAAGTTGATTCCTCGTTTGACCCAATCGTAACGCTGACGATAGTCGTCGAATTCTGACGAGATGTTGTAGGACAGGTTATGGGCCTGGTATTCCCAGACCTTGAGGAAATGCGGCTGCAGCTTGGTGATCTGGTTGAGCGTGGCGCTGAGGTTATCGAAGTCCTCAGTCTTGTGATAGTAAGTCGCTTTTTCCCAGAGGATATTGACCGCCACGCCACGCAGGCCAAACGTCGCCAGTTGCATTGAGATACTGAGTGGATCGATATCACCCAGCTGGGCTTGCGAGAGACTGTGCTCGGCACGTAACTGGGCCAGCTTGCCTCCCCGACCAGTCGAGGTTGCTGGCTGGCCAAGCAGGAACAGCGGAAACAGCAGGAGCATGATCGCGGTGATATACATCACCTTGCGCACGAAGGGGCTATTCAGATTCATGCTGCAAATTCCCTGGTCTTGAGAATGAAGTATCCCATCACCGAGAGCACCAGGAAATATCCTAATGTGATTAGCAGGTGACGAGCAAGAATGCTACCGCGAATGTCGTATCCGTAAGCGACTTTGCGGACCGTATTGAATTCCGGATACTTGGGTACCACATCTGCGACATAACCCATGGCTGCCATGAAGGCTCTGTCAATCAAGGCGGCACCTTCACCGATATCGAGATCGGTTGTAACACCCTCCTGGCTTTCCACCCGGGCGAGCGACTCAATCGGGCCACCACCTGCGACTTCGCCACTTTGGATATCTGCGATAAAACCACCAAACATGCCCAGCACGAGAGTGGCCAGGGTTGCTTGCAAGGCCACGATACCTGTCAGGAAAGTGCTGAAGAAGACTCCAAACAGCACAACCAGGACCATCTGCAGCCAGATCCCCACGTAACACTTGGCATAGTTCATCCAGAAGCTGGTTTCTCGCGCCTTGAGGTAGACGTCTGCCTGGGCCATGCCGAAGAACTGGGCATGCTCCACGCAGCGAATCAACAGCTGCAGGTTGCCATCGTCGTCGACCAGGTCCTCAAACAGGTTAAGCTTCTGCAACTGGCCATCTACATCCTGGTACTTGATATCTTCCAGGTCGATGAATTCCTCGGTGGCCGCAAACTCCGTCGCCCGAAAGGGGAGTGGCGTACTGCGTGTCTTACGGGGATCGACCTGGGGATCGGGGTTGGGGTTCATCAGGATAATCTCGCCCCTGATCTGGCTTTCAATATCACCCTTGGACGTGCGGAAGACGCGGATATCCAGTTCCAGCGGCAGTCCCTCGGGAAATTGTTCAGCCGTCACATCGGAGAACGTCCAGATCGCGGCACTCTGTGAAACGCCACCCTCAATGTAACTGCGGTAACTCCATTCCTTACCGACGTTGAGCCCTCGTTCTTCCAGATTTCCTTCACGAGAGATGAAGCTCAGTTTGCCGTAGACAGGCACTCTGGCTCGAAGCTGGTCCTGTGGATGACCAATCTCGATCGTACCATCGTCATGGCGAGTCACCATGTGACGATGTTCCTTGACCAGCGGGTCGGTCGTACCGATCGTGCCATCGTCGCTGGTGGAATCATCGTCAATGAAAAAGTCATGTCGATGATGCGAGTCGTGCGTGGTCTCGCCGGTCTGGCGAGCGAGTTGTGAGTCGGTCTGCAGCGAGGCCGCATCCACCTCGTGCGTGTGGTAGAGGCCGCGGTAGACAAAGACGCTGCTCACCAGGCCCATCACCACCAGCAGCACGGTGCCGACGATAACGAATCCCAGCACCCGGCCCCAGAAAATCTCCATCGGCCGTACAGGTTTTGTCGTGATCGTGTAGATCGTGCGGTTCTCGATGTCGGTCGGCAAGCTGAAGGCACTCAGGAACATCGCCAGGGCCAGCACCAGGTAGTTACTCATGGTGAGCACGAAGCCCAGGTAGAGTCGCGAGGGGTGATCGTTTTCCGTATCGAGCATCCAGCCGGCAAACAGCAGGATGATGACAAACACGGCGAAAACGACTACCACGCGTCGTCGCAATGACTCCTTGACCGCCAATCGGGCCATGGCCCCAATCCGCCGCGGTGAGGTATTGGGACCATCCACCAGGAAGAAGTCGGTGACTGCCCGGGCAATGATCAGGATCGCCTCGGTAGGACCATGCCGCAGCACGGTAAAGGCGTACCAGAGCACCAACCATGCAATCATCAAGATCAACACGTTAAAGGCGAAGCCTGCGATCGCACCTGAGAACCAGGTACTGAAAGAGACAAATTCACTTGGGTCAACAATCATCTGCCAGAATTCCTACTGTCTCACGGTGCCAAGCTGCACTCGGGTTATTACTTGTCAGGCGAAGTGCGCTCACGTCGCCGGACGTTTTCATTCCTTATCCCCGGACTCAATTCCACTCATCGACCGCTTTTCTGCGCCCGCTTCCGCTTCACTCTCCCGCACAATGTTCAGGAACAGTTCTTCGAGAGTCGCGGTGGGATGTTCGATCTCTACCAGTTCGCCCTGGTCACGCGCGATGACCTCGAGAATCTCTTTTTCCGCAGCGGAACTCAAGCCACGCGCCTGGATCTGCGTCACATCCTGCACCTGGAGCAGATCATCCACTCTCCCCAGCTCTTTCAATTCACCCTGGTGCAGGATCGCAATGCGGTCACAGACATCCTGCACATCCGCCAGCAGGTGACTGCACATCAAGACTGTCTTGCCCTGGTCTCGCAGGTTGATGATCAGGTCCTTCATCTCGCGAGTACCGATTGGATCCAGCCCGGTGGTCGGTTCATCCAGGAGAATCAGCTCGGGATCATTAATCAGTGCCTGGGCGAGCCCGATACGGCGAGTCATGCCCTTGGAATATTCTTTCAGTTGTCGTCGCTTGGCCCACTCAAGATCCATACGCTTGATCAGGTCCGCCGCTCGACTGCGACGCCTGGCGGAGGACATGTTGAACAGCCGACCATAAAAGTCGAGTGTCTCCTCGGCATTCAGGAACTTGTAGAGATACGATTCCTCGGGCAGGTAACCGATCCTCTCATTCTTGGAAACGTCGGTCGCATCCTTACCAAATACCAGTGCCTTGCCGCCGGTCGGAAAGAGCAAGCCAAGCAGCATCTTGATGGTCGTCGACTTGCCAGAACCGTTCGGTCCCAGCAGTCCGAAAATCTCACCGCGGCGGACTTCGAGGTCGAGTGCCTTGACCGCATTGACCTTCGGACGCCCCCAGAAATCGCGATAAACCTTGGACAGGCTGCGCGTCTCGATGATCACCTCGCCCAGTTCGGGTGAGGTCTCTTCACTGGCGGTCGATTGCTCGATCACGTCCTTGGTCTGGTCAACTAATGACGCGTCTTCTTGAGCGGATGTATCCATGCTGTTTTCGCTGTCCATAATCAAATCCGTTGAGGGCCGGCCCCTTGTGAATGGAGTCTTATACGCTTTCAGCAGGGCTGAAGTTCAGTCCTCGCGGAAATGTCGCGATGGGTCTATTGTCCCCGGTTAAGTTCACTATAAATAGACTTCAGCCGTACGTGCTGACCGGAGCGAGCAAATGATCCGACAGAGAACACGCTGTATTCATGTATTGTGCCTCACTTTAGCGGAGCCGGCCCGTCGAAATCATGGCTGAACAGCTGGAAAGCATGGATCGCTCCGAAGCACTGGCGTTTTTGTACGATCGTATCGATTATGAGCGTCGTTCAGCGCCGCAGCACAACAGCTTTCGACTCGAACGCATGACGGAGCTGATGGCCATGCTGGCTAACCCCCAGCATCAACTGCCGGCTATTCACGTGGCCGGCACGAAGGGCAAGGGATCGACCGCCGCCATGCTGCACCAGGTTGGGCAGGCTGCCGGCTACCGAGTCGGTCTTTACACCTCTCCTCACCTGCAGCGGCTGGAAGAACGCTTCGTTGTCGACGGTCAGCTCTGCTCAGCAACAGAATTGGTGGCCTTGATCCAGCAGCTGCGACCCCTGATCGAAACACTCGACAGCCAGTCTGGGCCCGACGACAAGCTGACTTTCTTCGAAATTACAACTGCCCTCGCCTTCCTCCACTTCCGCCAGCAGAACGTCGATTTTGCTGTGCTCGAAGTTGGCATTGGCGGCCGACTCGATAGTACCAATGTCTGCCAGTCCGAGGTCTCGGTAATCACGAATATCGGACTGGATCACACCCACCTGCTGGGCTCCACCATTGAAAAGATCGCCAGCGAGAAAGCTGGTATTATCAAGCCCGGCGTTCCTGTCGTAAGTGGTGCCCACGACGCGGCAGCTGCCGAAGTTATCGCTGCGGTGGCTGAGCGTCAGCACGCTCCGCTGGCTGTCATCCATCGCGACTTTCACTACCAGCTGACGGGGACTGGTGAGATCTGCGAACAGTTTGATTTCAGCGCCACGATCGATGGCCGTTGTATCCAATGGAAAGATCTCGAATCTGGCATTCCGGGTCGCCACCAGGTCGACAATGCGTCTGTGGCACTGGCTGCACTGGCCCAGCTGAATGATCGCTGGCCCGTCAGCGAAGCTGCCGTCCGCCGTGGGCTGGCCAGCGTACATTGCCCAGCCCGGCTGGAGCTGATACCTGGACGACCACGAGTCCTGCTGGATGTAGCACACAACCTGCCATCCATCCAGGCACTGGCTCAGCACCTGGAAACGCGGCTGACTGCCGAGCGGCGGCTGCTGGTATTCGCGTGCAGCCGCGACAAGGATGTGCAACAGATGCTGCCCCACCTGCTGCCTCGATTCGACGAGGTCCTGCTGACTCGCTTTGTCGACAACCCGCGGGCTCGTGATCCACTCGAATTACTGCAGCTGGCTCGCGGCTGGCTGGCTAACCACCCTGCGGAAGATTTTCGGGACCGGCAGCCTCGACTGCATATCGCCGATCAGCCCCTGCTCGCCTGGCAGCGTGCCCGGCAGCTAGCGGGAGCAGATGATCTGATTTGCGTTGCTGGCTCATTCTTCCTGGCTGCCGAGATTCGACCACTCATTCCGGACTCACCGGGCATTCATGTTCCTTCCCAATGACAGGCGGTATTGATTCTCATGCGAACTAGCAAGACTCTGGCAAAGATCCGAGCTGGCAAACCGGTCAAGATGTGCTGCCTTGGCCACTTCGTTCCAGCCTTCATCCGACATGCGGCGCACCATGGCTTTGACTGCATCTGGCTCGATACCGAGCATCGCACGTTCGAGCGACGTGAACTGCAGTCGTTGTTGGCGTACTTTCACCTCGCCGATATCGACTGCATGTTGCGTGTCGACACGCGCCAGAAGATCCGACTCTATCGATACCTGGAAGACGGCGCCAGTGGATTAATGGTTCCGCACGTCTCCACTGTGGAGGAAGCGAGGGAGCTTGTGCAGTCGGTCAAGTTCCCGCCGCTGGGCGATCGCGGACTGGATGGAGCTGGCCTGGACAGCGACTTTATTCTGCAGGCAGGCCCGGATTTTACCCGCCAGGCCAATGAGCAGACATTCTTGGTGGTCCAGATCGAAACCCCACAGGCTGTCGAGAACGTGGACGAGATCGCAGCGGTTGAGGGTATCGATGGCCTGTTTGTCGGTCCCGGCGATCTGGGACTGCGAATCCGCGAGTGGGACACGGACCTGACCGTCGAAGCTGCGATTCAGCGGGTGGCCGATGTTGCTGCCAAGCACCAGTTGCCCTGGGGCTGCCCAGCCGCAACGCGCGAGGTTCTCGAACAGCGTGCGGCGCAGGGAGCACAGCTGCTCAATTACGGCGGCGACTTCATGGCCATGAAGAACATGCTGGAAGCGAACGCTGATGAACTGGCTGAAGTCTACGGAGAATAACCGGGCCGGGCCGCCCTGTAGGGGCGATACAAATCAACCCAGGGCTGATACCGGGGTTGCCTGAGGATATAACGAGTGGCCCTACGGCCGGGGTGCTGGCACCGCCCGCTCAGCTTCCAGCTGGCGCAGGCGCAGGATAATGCGTGACCGCTGGGCGCCGGTCAGACGCCGGGCTGCCTGCTGGTAGTAGATCCTGGCGATTCCAGGTTTTCCCTCCAGCTCCATCTGCTGGGCCTGCATCCATAGCTGCATCCCCTCCAGCTGCTGCTGTTGATCAACCACCTCGTTCTGGCGCCGCAGCTGCTCAAGGTAAGTCGGCGCGGCGCGGACAGCTGGCTGGCTGGCGGCTGGCGGAGCAGCTCGAACGATATTCCGATTCAGGTAGGCCGCCTTGCGAGCAACCTGCAGGTCGCGGGCTGTTATGCCAGGATCCAGAGCGGCGGCCTGCGCGAGTACCTGCTGGTCCAGTTCATTCAGGTCGATAATCTCAGCTGCCACGTGCACGCCGGCATTACCAACTTCTCTTCCAATGGCCCTGTTACCGAACAGGCGGCCGATCATCGGCAGCTGTCCCAGGCCGGGAACACCACGGCTGATGCGACCCTCTCGCATGCTGCTGATTCCACCCAGATGAGCCATGCCTCGATCGGGGACCAGCACACTGCCGCCAACCGAAAAGGTGCGATAGGTGGGCAACATCACGACCTGGGCAGAAGCACAGCGGGTGGCAATATCACTGCCCAGCAGCACCAGGCAGGCCAGCAGGAATTGACTTGATCCACGTAACACTGTCGCGTCCTCCTGTTGGCTGGCGACTTTCCTGGCTAGCCCTTTTTCTCTTCGGGCTTTGCTACCATCTTACTGATTCGCAGGTGGCGATCGTAGTGTACCGTGGCAACCTGAATCTGGTCGGGGTGCAGGTCCATTTCGCGGGCCGTATCCGGCAGCTTGAACTTGTGAAACTCCTTCTCCTCATCCGGCTGCCAGAACAGCAGGAATCCGCCCCCGCTGCCGCCCGCTGCACAGATCAGGAAGCCGCTGGGATGATACACCGTCCGCCAGGCGATTGCCTTGGTCCCCTCGGCGACCAGCGATTTCTTAAGTTCCTGAGTTTCCCAGTCGAACAGCAAGACCAGCGGTTCATTCACGGCGCCGAGTGGATTCGTTGCCTTGTGCAGGCCACCACAGGCCATCGTCTTGAGGTCCGGGCTGAAGGAAATGCTGCGGACACCACCATAATCCACTCGCTGGCCGCCATTGTACGTATGTAATGCCTTGCCATCGAAAGTCCGTACCAGCGCGCCAGTCGCAACGTCCCACTGTTTCACCTGGCCGGCCAGGTCTCCGGTCAGGAGAAACTCGCCCGAGGGATGAAACTGGATACTGTAGATGTCCTTTTCATGGCCGCTCAGTTCACGCACTGCCGTGCCGTCGGCATGGTTCCAGATTCGCACCAGCTTGTCATTGCCGCCACTGACCAGCAGTTTTCCGTCGGGACTGGTTGCCACAGCCCGGATCCAGCCCTTGTGAGCCTTGACGGTATTGAGCGGTTTTGGCTCGGCGTCGGCAGTCTTCCACCAGATCAGCGTATCGTCATAGCCGCTGGTGATCATCGTTTCCCCGTCCGCGGAGAAAGTGATGCCACGGGCCCAGGAATCATGGCCACTCATCCCAACTCGGGTACCGCTGGCAATCTCCCAGCGCTGGATCGTACGATCCTCGGAGGTTGCGAATACAAAGCGTGCCTGGGGATCGAAGCGGCAGTTGATCAGTGGATGGTCGTATTTCCACTCGACAGCGACATGCGTCGCCTTGGGATCAAGACCACCGACTGCCTGCGGTTGCTCGTCCGCCTGGCTCATGCCAGTAGTTCCTTGATGGGCTGGAAAGCTGGATCGGCTACCGGAACCGGTCGTCCGCCGATGTCAAAAGTCCCGCTCGAATCGATACCAAGAGCTTCCAGATAAGTATGGAAGAGCGGACCCTGGTCCACTTCCCCATCTGTCACGGCGGTACCCTCTTTATTGGTCTCGCCGTAAACAGCACCCCGTTGCAGGCCAGCGCCACCCATGCAGATAGTCCAGGCGGTACCCCAATGGTCGCGGCCATAGTACTTGTTGATGTTCGGCGTGCGGCCGAATTCCGACAGCACCACGACCAGCGTGCTTTCCCACATGCCACGATCCACCAGGTCGGCGATCAGGCTGGCGAACGGACCATCGACTTCACCAAGTTGTTCGTGGTGGAAGTTGAAGTTCTCATTGTGGGTGTCGTAGTTGGAGTGAGTCACCTGCACAAAGGTGACACCGTTCTCAAGCAGTCGGCGGGCCATCAGGCAATGCTGTCCAAACTGGTGCTTGCCGTAACGCTCATGATCCTTGTCCGATTCCTTGGCCAGATCGAACACGTCACGCTTCTGCATCAACTGGATCGCTCGCTCATAATTCTGCGTGTAGATATCGGTCACGGCGGTGCGGCGACGGAGCGTAAAGTTCTCATTGACCTTGCGCCGGAAGCTATTGCGACTGAGATCCGAAGCCTCGGTCAGACCATCCGGTCGCGCCGAGTTGTTAGGCGGAGTTCCGCTGCCGACAGTCACGCTGGCAAACATCGGTCCCAGGTAGGCGGCATCGTTATTGCGACTGCCGCCACCATTGGAGACGTGGATGTGGCCGGGCAGTGAGTTCTTGTCGGCGCCCAGCGCCTTGGAAACTACCGCACCAATCCGGGGGAAGTTCGAGGCCGGCGTCTGGCGACGACCGGTCATCATCATGTATGTCCCTTTGCCGTGATCGTTGTTACGCGTGTTGACGCCCCGGGCGAGTGCCATGTGGTGCATCTGCTGGGCCGTCTGCGGTAACAACTCACTGATGTACATCCCGGGTACCGAAGAGGGAATTGCCCGGAAAGGACCGCCGGTCTTGGTGCCTGGCTTGGGGTCCCAGCTCTCCAGCTGGCTCAACCCACCTGCCATGTTGACCACCAGCACACGCTTCTGGTCCTTCTGCAGCTGTTCGGCAATCGACTGCTGTGAGAAGACTCCAAGACCACCGACAACGGCTCCACCGGCCGCAGCCAGGGATCCCATAAAGTTACGTCGGGCAAACTGATGTTCGGGAGACTTACAGGCGTAGGTGCACTTCATAGTCTATTTCTCCTCAGCAAGTTCTGTCGTCTGCATCACTAGTGACTGAATCTGAATTCTGCGGAAGCCAGTAAGGCCCAGATCATCTCCTGGATCGCCACTGGCCTCTCCTCGCTTCGCTCGGCAAGATACCCTCCTACATCCGCAATCTCGCTTTCCGTAGGACGCCGAGTGAAGACGCTCAAGTATAACTCTTCCGCGAGTGCCGTGGGATCTTCCGTTTTACCTAACCGGCTGGCCAGGTTATTGCCAGTTGGATTTACCCAGCCTCGAATAGGACCTCCGTTGGCAACAAATAAGGCCTGGTCAACCGTGGCGAAAAAATCATCCTGTGGCTGGCCAGTTCCGGCGCCGAACAGCGTGATGAACTGGTTCACATTGCCCTTCAGCTTGTCGTAAACCTGTTCTTCAACCTGGCGATGACGGGCCACTACTTTAGCGCTATCGGCTTTATCTTCATCGCTCAGCGGGCTGTTTTTATCCAATTCAGCGACCACCCCAACACGAGTCTGCTGGACCAGTCCAACAGCCTGCATCAAGGTCCAGCCGAATTGCTCGGGCGAGAGAGGTTTCAGGCCGGAGACCGCAAATCGACGGCTCCAGGCGTCGGTTGTCTTGGCCGCTGAAATCTGCTGCTGATCGATCACGCCCAGCAACTGGTTCTCCAGCTCCGGCACTTTCTGTTCAAGCAGCGGTATCTCCTGCTCCAGCTTCTGCAGTTGTCCGCGAGCCTCGGTGAGCGTGAGATCCGCCTGGCTGGTCAACTTATCGGCGGCCACCTTGTCGGTACCAAGTTGAGCGAATGTCGTATCAAGTTTCGTCTGCCGGCCGATTTCAACCTGGTGAGCCGCCTTGAGATCCACGGCGGCGGCAGCCAGTTCCTTGTCCTCGGGCAACTTCTCCTGCACCAGCTCCGCCTTGGCCAGCACGGTGGCAACCAGCGTCGTTCGCTGGCGCTGTTCCAGCACCCCTGGCTTGATGTCATCCAGTTGTTGGGCCAGGTCGACGCCCAGGGCGGTTGCCTCAGCCAGTCTGTTTTCCATCGCCGGCATGTCCGCTGTCAGGCTGGCTGCCGATTGCTGGGCTGTTGCCAGTTGTTCGCGAGTGGTCGTCAGCTGGCCTGAAAGCTGGTCCCGCTGGGCCGTTAATTCACCAAGCTTGACAACCTGCTCGGCATCGGCCTGCTGGGATTCAAGACGGAACTGGATCTGCCGAAATCGTTCCTGTACGGTACGCGAATCCTGGTACCGCTGCTCAACTTCCGCCACAATCTGGTCGTGCTTCCCCAGCTCAGTGTAGCCGGCGTCAACTTCTGCCTGGCGGCTGGTCCGCAGAGTGGCGGTCTCCGTCGCCTTGGCCTGCTTGGCTTCCTGGTCCTTGCGGAGTGCGGTCGCTTCGGACTGTAAGGCGTCGTGGCGTGTCTGGTAAACGGCCACCAGCGCCTTGAGTTCTTCATCGGCGGGGATCAAAGCCAGGGCTTCCTTGGTCTTGCCCAGCGTGGCTGCCACAGGGGTCAACTGCCCGCTCTTGGCAGCCAGCGTGGTGTTGGCAGCTACCAGTGCCTTCTGTGCTTCGTCATCCGGCTTGATCGCCTCGCCCAGTGCCTTGAGCAATTCAACCTGCTTGGTCTTGAAGGGGGCACGCGCCTGGACAGCAACGTCCAGTTCCGCGACGAGGGCACCAAAAACCTTTAAGGCCTCGGAACCCTGGGCCTTAACCGACTCCAGTTCCGCCGCCAGCGGCGCCAATCGCTGCTGGCCAGCCGCCGCCACGGCAGGAATATCTGTGGGCGTCTCGTAGGCCCGCTGGTAGGCATTGGTCAGGGCAATCTCTGCCAGGAACTGCTTGATGTCAAACTTCATCTCGGCAAAAGAACTGCCAATCAGATCAAGCAGCTCGGGATTCAGCGGTGGATTGTCGGCGTGGTGCAGATCGACCGGGTGGACAATGCCACGGCCAAACATCTGGGCCCACAACCGGTTGGCAATGTTGTTATTGAAGGCCGTGTTTTTGCCGCTGGTGATATGGTCAGCCAGCTGCTGTCGGCGACTGTAGCGTGGGATTCCCCGCACTTCTTTGGCTGGCTTAACAGTGTATTCATCGCCCAGCTTGACGACCGGTTCGATAATCGCTATGTCGCCCGGCAGTCGTGGCCCGGTTTCACCCTCTTCTTCTGTAAACACGCTCTTGAAACTGACTGTCCCCTCCGCCTTCTCCGCATAAAAGACCTTCTTGTCCTTGGCGGTGAAGAGGGCACCTCGATTGAGGAAAGCAAAAACGCCGTAGTAGTCGGACTGGTAATAGCTTTCGATCAAAGGGTGATCGTGGCACTGGGCACACTGCAGATCCATACCCAGGAACATCCGGCCGACGTCCCGGGTCAATCGATTGACCTCGCCCTCGCGGGCCAGGTAAAAGCGAGCTGCTGGGCGGATCTTGTCGTCCGATCCATCGGCAGCCAGGATCTCTCGAGCCAGCTGGTCGTATTGCTTATTGGCCACGAACGAGTCATAGAGGTACTTCCTCCACTCGACTGACGTAACATGCTTGTCCCCCGTTCGCTCGATCCACATCACATCGAAAACGGTTGTCAGGTGATGGTTGATGCGAGGGTCATTTACCAGTGACTGGACCAACTTGGCCCGCTTGTCAGCTGCTTCATCTGCCAGGAACTGGCGGGCTTCTTCTGCCGTCGGCACGCTGCCAATCAGGTCAAGGTAGACCCGACGCATGAACTCGCTGTCACTGGCAACTGGCCCGACACCGAAAAACTGATCAGCTACAACAAGTGCATCGACCTTTTCATGCAGCGGTTGCTGGGCACTGATCGCACTGGGCAGCAGCATGGCTGCTATCAGTGCAAGCGAGCAGTTGAGTTTTGGTGGGAGGCAACGCATGGTGGGATTCTCGTGCAGTGCAACTGGTCTGGACCAGTTTAGGCTGCAATTCGTGTAATCAATTGCCTGTCAGTGCAATATTAACCTAGCCTTCGGAAGGGGTCAAACCCGATCTCAAAAGGCTGCCACATCAGGCTGTTGCCGTATACGAATACATGTGATTCAAGGCTGGATCACAGAGGCCAACACTATTGAATGGCTCGAGTGCCACGGCCAGCTGGGCCTGGAAGGCCGCTATCGATGCAGCTCCCGGCGGCCCCTCCTGCAGAAGCTGCTGCAGGCCCGCCAATTGCTCGTCAACCAGTGCCGAGAAGTCGGCATCCCGGGCACAAAGAAAGCCCAGTTGTCTCGCCAGGTCGGGCTGTCTGCGAGCCTCCTCACAGGTGATGGCGGCGGCAAAATAGAGCATGCTGAATGAGCGAAACAGGTCCATGTTGGGCAGCGACAGGTAGCAGCCTGAAACGAGCCGGTCGACCAGGTCCAGCTCACTCTGCAAGTTGTCACTATAGTCCTGCAGTTGTCCAGCCATTGTCTCCGCTCCCCAGTCTCGCTCCACCAGGTCTAGCAGTCGCTCCAGGGCAAGCATCGTGTGGGCAATGCCGGTACTGTGAAGTGGATCAATGAAGCCTGCCGAATGGGGAAGTAGCAGCCAGCCCGGTCCGGCCGCAGGAGTGACCCGCCGCTGTAGCCGCCCGCTGGCAATCAGCTGTCCCGGCCGCTGGGCCAGCTGGGCCGTGCTAAAAAGTTCATTCAATGACGGGTAGCTCGCGAGCCAGCCATGCCAGTCATCCGCCGGCGTACTACGCCGCGGGTCATAACAGATCCCGGCACTTGCCAGGCCCGAGTCGAAACGCAACAGCCACAGCCATCCTCCGTCCAGCAGATGATGCTGGGCTGCCTGGTCACAGTCAAAGGGATGGTGACCGGTGTCGACACCCTGTCCAGCCAGCCACTCCTGCCAGGCGGGAAGATTGTCGAAGTGGCTGAAGATGGCCTGGGAATGCGTCCGCAGGCTGGTGGTCGTATTGGCAAGCTGAAGCTGGTCTGCCAGTACCTGCCCAGCACCGCTGGCATCGACGATCAGCTGACAGCCGAGCTGGCTGACGCCCGCGGCATCTTCCAGTTCCAGTTGCCAACCCGATCCTGTCGTCGACTGCTGCAGGGACCGCAATCGAGTTGCTTCTCTTAACTCAACACCGCCGCCGGCCAGCAGGCTGGCCACATGAGCGTCGAGATCGCTGCGCAGCCAGTGGGTGTCGCCCAGCTCGTCACGGCTGCTGGCTGCCACCATTAACTCGAAGCGGTGATCCGACGTCGGCTGAAAGGGGCAGCCGGGCTGGTGTTGAAAGTAGCTGAAGCCTCGCTTCAGGCCACAATCAAGCTGCGGGTAGTCCCGTTTCCAGCTACCGTAATTCGCCAGCGACTGTAGGTCTGGTAGATCGAAACGTACGGCCAGGTCAGCCAGCACCAGGTTGGCGATCGGAGTCGATGATTCACCGATCGCAAAACGGGGATGCCGGTCCCGGTCGATCACGAGCACGGACCGACCGAGTCGCGACAGCAGCAGCGCTGCGAGTGAGCCGGCGAAGCCGGATCCAACCACCACGATATCGACTGACGACCTGTTCATTCGGCCCGGTCCTGGCAGCCTGCGGGACAGCTGAAGAGCGGCAGGGCCTTTTGGGATTCGTTCATTTGCTCGAGTCGCTGTCGCCGTTGATCGCGGCAACTGGGGCAACCCGGCAGTCGATCAAGGTCCCAGAGATCTGCCCAGACGCGGCCCTGACCCAGCTGCAGTGAGAGGGCGAGTGCCTGTTCGAGGCTGGCCAGTTGCGGAGGATGGAAGGATCCCTGCTGGCGCAACTGGTCAATCGCTCCATTCCCCTCGCGGAGCGGAATAATTGCCACGCAACCGGCGCCATGAGCAAAGGCATACTCCACTGACTTGAGAGCCCACTCGATCGCTTCCTGCTCTTCCATGAATGGCAGCTTGAGCAGCACAAAACAACGCAACTGGATGTCGTTGTGCTGCAGCAGGTCGGCGGCCCGGTCAAAGTCCTCTAGCGTCATGCGTTTGTTGAGCCAGGGCAGCAACTGGGGGTGAATCGTCTCCAGCCCAATGGCAATTTCCAGCTGGTGAGAAAGCTGTTGCTGGAATTCGACCAGCTGGCCGTCACACAGGCGGGGGTGATTTTCAACGATGACCGTCTTGAAGGGAGCCACGATTTCAGCAATCTGCTGGCGATCATCCAGCGAGATAGCCTGGCGGTCAAAAAAGTTGCCGCTGTTGTAGAGCTTGATGTGGGGGACCCCCGAGCCAGCTGGGTCAGCTGGATCAACACCCAGCTGAGTCAGTCCCGAGCGTACCTGGCTGGCGACAGCTCCGACCGGCACGCTCTCGGGCGTGGTGTTCTTCCAGAGGTCGCACATCAGGCAACGGAACGGGCATTCGCGGTTGGTCAGCAGCAGGGTGGCAACGTTTTCCACGATTCCTGCTGCCGTCGGCTCTGTTTCCAGTAGTGCCGCGTACGGTTGCCAGGGATCGACCTGGTTCCTCGGTCCGCGCAAGGCGACAATTTCGTGATCAGTCAGGGTGGGCGGCGGACGCATCGATCATTCGTAAAGCGTGTGAAAGAAGTCCCGGTATTCCATCTCTGCTGCCGGGAATAATTGCTGTTCGGCTGCCGTTCCGACAACGCCATGTTGAAATCGCCGCTTGGGAAAGATCGGCATGCTGATACCGGTCACGCTTTCGACTCCCCTGCGTACGATTTCACCTTTCAGATCGTAGAGCCGCTGATGGTCCCAGTCGGTCAACTCGATAAACGGAATCGACTCGGCCACACCGATCACGCTGGTCAGGGCATAGGGACTGAAGCCGCGGAAGCCGAGCAGGCGGCCCGGCGCATAGGTCCTCACGTGGCCGCGGCTCTGGCCGCCGGAATAGACAAGCGAGTGTTTGATTGCATCGACTCCCCAGCCTTCCTGGTAGAGCATCAGGTTATTGAGCACGCTGCGAATGGTCAGCTCAGGGTTCTCCTCAATCGGGTAGTCCTTCATGTTCTCATCGCCGCCATCACCATCGACGAGGTAGACCCAGTCGGGATAGCGGCGGCGGATTTCCTGGCAGATGGTGAGCGCCATGCTGGCTGACTGCACATCCAGTGGCTTGTAGTCTTCAATTGTGCGAATCGCCTCGCGGAAATCGACCTGCTCCGCTGGCAGATCTACCACTTCCAGTAGCATCTCCATATCGAGCTGCTGAACGAACTGCTGCGACTGGGCACGATCCTCGGAATTGTCATCGAGTGAAAGTGTGAAGGCTTTCAGCCGAGCTGGCGACTCGCCCCGCTCGAGTAACAGGTGCTGCAGTACGACCAGCAGGCTGCCGCTGTCGATCCCGCCGGAAAACAACACACCGATCGGTGCTCTGGATTCAATCGTATCGAGCCAGCGGTCACATTCCTCGGCCAGCGTGCCGATGTAGGCAGCACCAATCTCGTCCAGGTCGGTCCCCAACTGGTTCTGCTCGGGTGTGAAGAACCGCTGGTAGTTTGGATTTGGATCGGGGCAGCCAATCAGATTCAACTCGACCAGGTAATGCGCCGGTACCATGCGCGTGTAGGAAGGATGAAACTGGTCCGCATAACCTTCTGCTTCGAGGCACTCTCTCAGCTGATCGATCCTTTCGGCCACGATCAGCAGGGGGCCATCGGCCTGCTTGGCCAGGAAGTAGCGGAGCGGCCGACCGATCGAGCGGGCCAGGCGGACGATCTTTCCCTGTTTTTGTACGATCGCAAATTGGCCATCAATCTGGCCAACCTGCTGCGGATCGCCAGACGCCACAATTGCAGCGGCCTCGTCATAACTCATGTTGAGGATCACGTTGTCGGCTGGATCGACCAGGTCGATCATCCGTTCTACATAGGCTTGGTATTGCATCGACACTCTCCCTGGCTGCGTAAATTCCACGTCCACGTCGATCAGTAAGTTCAGTAAGTTCAGTAAGTTCAGTAAGTTCAGTAAGTTCAGTAAGTTCAGTAAGTTCAGTAAGTTCAGTAAGTTCAGTAAGTTCCGTCAGTCACCTGGAACTTGGTCGGCTTGCCCAGGTTTTCTCCGCCCTGGCGGACCCAGTCGCAGGTCCAGCGGATCATTGTTTCTGCATCCAGCTGGGGGGCACCCAGCAGCGGGTAGGAGAGCGAGGCGTTATTGAGAAAAGCCAGCTCAGAATCGCTCCCTTCCAGTACGGCATCTCGTCCCAATTGGTTTGCCATCTGCTGGCAGAGGTCCGGCACGTTCAAGATGTCAGGGCCTGTCATATTCAGTATCCGAGCCGGGGCCTGACAATGTTCCAGGGCACGCAGTGTCATGGCGTTGGCATCGGAGAGCCAGATCACGTTGACATGGGTCATGGAGCGATCGACCGGCTCGCCCTTGAGCACTTTGATCGCCAGGTCCACCAGCACTCCATATCGTAACTCGGTGGCATAATTCAGTCGCAGGATGACCATCGGGATCTCGAGCGACTGGCTGTAATATCGCAAGATGTTCTCACGGCAGACGGCTGCCATGGAATAAGCACCATCGGGTCGCGGCGAGTCGGTTTCCTTCGACCCGCCACTGGCTGCCGGCACCATGCCGTACAGGCTGCCAGTGGAAAAGGCCACGATCGGGGTATCCTGGTAACGCTCACAGACCAGCATTGGCACCTGGCAGTTTGTCGCCCAGAGCTGAAGCGGTGCGGACGAGGCGCCAAACTTGAAACCAGCCAGCTGAACAACGTAACCGGCATCGGGCAGGTCCCGAACCTGGTCCGGCTCGAGCAGGTCGGCAGAGATTGTCTCAATATTCCAGGACTGCAGCTTCTCGCGGACAGCCGGATCACTGAATCGTGACACGCCGATGACGCGGCGTCCGATACCGGCCTGATCCATGGCACGGCGTGCCATGCGGGCCATGGTGGGGCCCATCTTGCCAGCCACGCCAAGCAGCACGATGTCGGCGTCACAGCGGGCAATCGTCTCGATCACTTCGGGACTGGGAGAACTGAGCTGTTCTTCCAACTCAGTCACAGTCCGCGGCGGTTGATCTGGCAGAGAAGTTTGTGCCATGTCGCTCCCCAGATACCCCTGGTGCCAGTGCAGGGCAGCATAAGGAGATTCCGGCACGATCAAAAGAGGCCGGGCCATTTTTTTGTCCGGCCTGCGGGCGGCAGTGCGAATGGATTCACAGCCCTGACTGCTGGCCACAGACGGCCACGTGATAACCGACTCCCTGGAAGGCGAAACAGATGAACACCAATCCCGAAGTGCTGGCACGCCACGCTCGCGTCCTCAAGATTCTTCATTTCCTGCGAGCCGGGCCGGGCTACAACGTCGGCCAGCTGGCATCTCAGCTGCATGTCAGTCGTCGCACTGTGTTTCGCGACTTGAGTATCCTGCGGCAGTCGGGAGTGGAAATGTTCTTTGACACAACTGCCGACTCCTACCGACTCTATGCCGATCCCCAAACACGCGTCCCGGAACTGAGTGAGGAACACCTGACCAACCTGGTGGTGGCCTCGCTGGTCTCCAGCTGGAATGACTATCCAGGCATTGGCGAGTCAATCCAGCTGGCCCTCTCACGGCTGCTGGCCGAGCAGCCGGACCCGGTCAAGTTGCGGATCTCCTGGCTGGTAAAGTGCTGCAAGTATGATCGTGGCCCGCGCGACATCTCGTCGCTGGAGCGGGACCTGTTGCTGGCCTTCGTACAGTCGATTTCGCAGCGAAAGCAATTGCGGGTACTGGTCGACAACGAGGATCTGACGCAGTGGCAGACGGCAGCTGTGGAAGGGACGGCGGCCTGGACCAAGTTGGCTCCCTACGATCTGACCAGCAGCAGTCGCGGTTGGACGATCACCGGCCACTCGTCGCTGCACGACGATATCCGCCAGTTTCAACTGCAGAATATTGTCAACGTGATCTTTACCGACGACAACTTCCAACTCCCTCGTGCCTGGCAGCGGCGGGCCACCTCTGCGGAGCTGGCTGCTATCGATTCCGCCAGAACGACACGGATGTCAGCACCAGGATCGAAAATAGCTCCAGCCGGCCGAGCATCATCAACCAGGTGAAAAGCAGCTTGCTCAAGGGGCTGAACATGCTGTAGTTCTGGGTTGAACCAACGATGCCGAGCCCGGGGCCAATATTATTAAGCGTGGCGACGACTGCCGTGCCGCTATCGATCAACTTGTTCCCTCGCTGCTCAGCAGACCAGGTCAGGTCCGGCTCGACGGTGACGATGAAGACCCAGCTGAGGCAAAAAATCAGCAGTACCAGGCCGAAGTAAACCATGATGCTCTTGCGCAACCCCTGATCTTCAACTGGCTGACCACCCATCGTCAGCGGCCGTACGACGCTGGGGCGATAGGCCTGTTCGATTTCCAGCCGGAGTATTTTCACGAACAGGATGTGACGGATAACTTTCATGCCACCGCCGGTGCTGCCGGCACAGCCACCGACGAACATCAGCATCAGCAGGGCGATGCGGGCAAAGTTATTCCAGCTGTCGAAATCGGCGGTACCGTAGCCGGTGGTCGTGATGATGGCAACGACCTGGAAGAGGCCCTGTTGCAAGCTCCGTCCAACGGCGCCGAGAGTGCCGTTGGCGTTTTCCACCGCGGCGCCAGTCTCCCTGACCAGCGGCTGTTCGACATCAAAGTCCCCACTCGGTATTCCGATCACCATGATCAGACCGGTGACCAGCACGATCAGTCCTATATAAGTTCGCCATTCAATATCGACCAGCAACATGCCGGGGCGTCTTAGCAAGAGGAAGTAGAGGAGCGTGAAGTTGGTCCCGGCAAGGATCATGAAGAGGGTAATCACATAATCGATCGAGGCACTCTGAAAGAACCCGACGCTGGTGTTGTAGGTACTGAAGCCGCCGGTCGCCATGGTTCCAAAGGCGTGGCAGAAGGCATCGAAGGTGGTCATCCCCAGTATCAGCAGGACGACTGCCAGCAGCAGGTTAAGAGCCACGTAGATGGCAGCAAAGACCCAGGCGGTCTGCTGCATACGGGCCATCGATCCTTCCTTGGTCGGCCCCGGCATTTCCGCCTGCATCAGCACCTTGCCGGCCGACCCTTCCCCGAGGATCACAACGAACAGCACGATGATGCCCAGGCCGCCGAGAAAGTGAGTTGTACTGCGCCAGAAGAGGATACAGTGCGGCACCAGCCGGGGGTCCTCGAGGTCGCTAAGAATTGTCGCTCCGGTGGTACTGAAACCGGATTGCGACTCGAACAGCGAATCGATCAGTCCCATCCGTGCCCATTGAACCCGGATCCGGTCACGGTAGCGTCGTGGATGTGGCGTCGGGTTGTCGGGGATGACCAGCAGTCCCTGCCAGTCCGCTTGTTGTGCCAGTTGCCGCAGGATCTCAGCTGCGTTTTCTATACCGGTATCCGCCACCAGCTGGGTACTGGTCCGGCCATCGGCCGATTTCAGCAGGATCTCCAGCAGGCGATATTCCTGCTCCTCCAGCCGCCCTCCATTGAACTTCTGACTGGGGGTACTCCACTGGGCCCGCCAGGCCATTCCCGAGGTCATCAGGCGGGGCGGGTTATCTGGTCCGTCCAGCCGGATCTTGGGAGTGTACTTGACTCCCGCGACCATGAACGGGATCGCGCCCAGCATGGTTGCCAGCACCCAGCTGAGTCCAACCGCCGCCATCGCCTCCTTGCGATAAACACGATCGTCGCTGGTATCCTGTTTGCCCAGGTAAAACAGCACGATGCCGAGTGTCAGGCTGACAACAATTCCCAGCAGCAACCCAAAGAATCCCTCGCGTTCAAAGTCAGTCTGGTTGGCAAGCAGCAGCTCACCGTCGAAAGACCGGTATCCCAGCGCACCGAGCGCCCAGGGAAGGCTGAAGATCATGGCTGCCGAGATCAGCAGGCAGACCACGCCCAGGTATTTGCTGACGAGTCGATAATTCATGGCCCTAGACGCCACCCACGCTGAGTTTTTCCAGCGTGGCCTCGACGGCGGAAATATCTATCAATGCGACCACCAGGTCACCTGCTTCAAAGCGTTGGTCGGAGCGTGGAAGAATCACTTCACCATTATGAACCCGTGCTGCGATCTGGCACTTGCCGGATGGCAGATCAAGGTTTGCAAGCACATGCTCGGTGGCAGGCGAATCTTCCTGCACCTCGATTTCAAAGACGCCAATATTCTTGTTGTGCAACATCGTACGTGAAACGACCGGTCCGGTATTCAGAAATGTACGAATCTGGCGAGCCATCGCCTGGCGAGGGCTGATGGCAATATCGATATTCAACTTCTGCATCAGGTTAACGTAATCGGGACGACTGACGACGCAGATGATTTCCTTGGCGCCGATATCGCGGGCCTCGACTCCGGCCAGGATGTTGTTCTCATCGTCACCTGTACAGGCCACAAACACGTCGGCGCTGCCAATCCGTTCTTCTTCCAGCACGACCCGCCGAGTGGCATCGTTGCAGATGACTGTCACATGCGGCAAATCTACGGCGATCCGCTCACACCGCTCCTCATCTTTCTCCAGCAGGACAACATCAAAGTGGCCTCCCTCAAGTGCACGTGCCAGATGCACGCCGGTCTCACCGCCACCGGCAATCACCACGCCACGGCGGGGACCAGAGTCCCGCTCGACCACTTCGCGAAATTCTTCCACGGCCTCTCGGTTACCGATCAAGAGAATTCGGTCGTCAACTTCCAGTTCATCCTCGGCCTTGGCAATCCAGAGATCTTCCTTGCGAGAGATCGAGCCAATTCGAACTTCATCAGAAATATCAAGTTGCTCGATCTGTTTGCCAACGACAGTGCTCTTTTCTGCAACCACCGCTTCCTGGACCGTCATCTCTCCGCGGGCGAAGTGCTCCATCATGACGGAGCCGGGGTTGCGAATCCGCTGGGCCAGTTCCAGCGCGGTCAATTCTTCCAGGCTGAGCAGCCGGTCGATGCCAAAATGTGACTGGTAGTCAAAAATGCTGGGGTCCTTGAGGACGTGCGAGTAGACGCGGGCAATGCTGCGCCGGGCGCCCATCGCCTTGGCCATGCTGGCGGCCAGGATATTTATTTCCTCGCTGCCAGTCACTGCCAGGCAAAGGTCCGCTCCCTCAACTTCCGCCTGTAACAGGGTTGTCGAGAGGGCTGCTGAGCCGACGACGATACGTGCGTCAAGATCATCCTTGATTTCTTTGGCGCGTGCAGGATTCGATTCCACGATGACGACACTATGTCGCTCATTGCAGAGGAAGTCCGCGATGCCAGTGCCAACCAGACCGGCTCCCAGGATGACAACACGCATGTCCGTTTCCCCGCAGTGACTATTAGATCTGCTGTGATTGTGCCCAAGGCGGGCAACCAGGAAAGCACTGGGAGCAAGCCAAGGCGGCCAACTCGCCAGATCCAACTTAGATTAACAAGCTGAAAATCAAGAAGACTCCAAACAGGATACCGATGAAACTCAACAACCAGACCAAAGTGCGAATCGAATTCTGCCAGATCGGCTCCGGCAACTCATGCCGTGTGGCCCCGTAGACCAGGCTGCAGACCAGCAGCAATGGAATCAGGTACATCAGCGATGTGGTATCGCCAAGCAGTAATGGAATTCCACTCATCCCTTGCTACCTCTCACTGAATCAACTGGTCGGAGGAGATCACTCCTCCGCCAAAACTCCCTGTTCCTCTTCATCCTCTTCACCCTCTTCATGCTTGTCATCCTCTTCATCCTCTTCGCGCCGACCACGATCTGCTGTCGCGGTGTGATGTGACACAAAAGGACCCGAGCAGGCATCGAAAATGACCACGATGTTCAGCAAGCCTGCCACCATCGTGTAGAGCGTGCCCAGCTCAAATCTCGATCCCAGCCGGGCATGCCAGATAGCAAGCTCATCCATTCGCTTCGGATTGACATCACTCGGTGGTGCCATCAGGCCGCCGAACAGCGGTTCCCGGTTGGGATTCCGTGCCAGCCGGTTCTGCAGCACCGCTGGCAAGGCCGGCAAGCCAACACCAACCTGGCAGATGTACTGCCAGCGCCGGTCATTCTTCGCCCATGACGCATAAACCACATGGCCACCACCGATCAGGAAGCCGAACAGGTAGGCAGCCAAAATACAGACCATGAACAGCACCCCCTTACCGTATCTACGCTGGTAGATATGACCGGCTCCCGGTAGCAACCAGGCCAGTAGTCCTGCAATCAGGGGATTCCGTAAGTCGATGACGACCGCATCGTCCGCCGCATCGCTCGACTTATCTGTAGCAGAAAAAGCCATGATTCTTGATGGGGTTTGGGGAGCCCTCCATTCTACCGAAGCTCCACTCGACGACTAGGTCAAGGGACCCATACGGCCCATCCGCGTTGACGTAAACCCTTACAAGACCCTATGATCCGCCGCGCGAATCAGTCCAGATCAAGCCAGTTTCTGTCCTTCCAGTTGGTCTGCTAACACACATGATTATCCGCCTCGTTGTCATGCTCGCCGTTCTCCTGACTGGTCTTGCCGAGGCCACAGCAGGTGGCATCTTCGATCAGCTGCGAAATGACGTTCGTGCAAACAGCGATCAGGACAGTAATCGCCGCCAGGCTGACTACGACTTGATCGACAATTCCAGCGAAGCGACCGGCAACGCCGACCCCTGGTCCAGTCTGTTCGTCTCGCTGCTGGGACCGCCCGTGCTGTATGCCATCGCAGCTCCAATCTGGGCTCCCCGAGCCCTGCTCGGCGATGATTCCGAGTCGGATGGTTCCTTCCTCAGTTTTCCCTACCAGTACGGCAAGCCTGGCTCGATGATCATCGACACGGTCAATCCGGCAGGTCGGCGGATCTACTCTGGCACAGCACGCTTTGAATATGCTGAAAACTTTGACAGTGTCAGTACGCTCTCGGGCCATTTTCTCCTGCAGGGAAAAAATCGCCTCGGTCTGGACGCCGGTTTCGACGCACGGCGAGAGGATCTCACGCTCTTCAGTCACGATCGTCTCTGGACCGGAACCATCAACCTGGTCAGCCGCTTTGCCCAGAATGAACAGGTGCAAATGTACTTTGGTGTGGGTGCTAACTTCCTCGACGACGCCAGCGGTACCGACTGGGGTATCAACTTCACCTACGGTGGCGATTGGCTGCTCAAAGCGCCCTGGGTAATGTCACTTGATCTGGACCTTGGCCGCATCGGCCATGCCACCCTGTCCCACGTTCGCTGGACGATCGGTATGGCGCTCAAGCGATACGAAGTCTACGTCGGCTTTGACCATTACCGTGCCGGCAGCGTCGATTTGGACCAGATGGTGAGTGGCATCCGCGTCTGGTTCTAGCTGACGGTTTACCTGCTATCCGGCCCGCTACTTGCTGCAGCGTCATGGCTGCAGGCCAGCAATGCTGCCAGTGCAATGGCTGCTGTCTCGACACGCAATATTCGTTCACCCAGCCGGGTTCGCTGCCAGCCGGCCTGATCTGCCAGTTCCATTTCAGACGGCGAAAATCCACCCTCCGGTCCAACCGCTGCCACAATCCTGCCGCCACCAGGTTTCTCTCCTCCCAGTCGCTCGAACTGCTGACTGGTCGGACCAGGATCTGCGATCAAGCGGCAGTCAGCGTCCGCTTCATCCTCCAGCAGCTGGGCCAGTGAGCAGGGTGAGTTGATTTTCATCAGGCGGGTGCGGCCAGATTGCTTGGAGGCCTCGATCACTGTCCGCTGTAGCCGCTCAATAGCCTTACTGACCGGCTGGGCAACTCCTCGTTCCGTCACAACTGGCAGCAGTTCGGTGACACCCAGTTCCACCAGCTTTTCGACCAGCCATTTCTGCCGATCACCACGGGGCAGGGCCACGGCCAGGACAAGCGGAAAAGGCAATTCCCGGTCGACCTCCAGCAGCTCAGCTGTTTCCAGCAGAATCTTGTCACGCTCAACCTGGCGGACAATCGCCAGGGCCTCATGGCCCTGGCCATCAAACAAGAGGATCTCGTCACCCAACTGGACTCGCATCACGTGACCCAGGTGATGTGCTTCCGCAGCCTCCAGTTGGACCAGCCCGACGGTGAGCGGCTGGTCGAGGAAATACCGTGACGACATGCAAGCAACCCCTGGCGACTCAGTTCTCGTCCTTCTCGTCCTTCTCGTCCTTCTCGTCCTTCTCGTCCTTCTCCTCACTGTCCTCGATCTTCTGGATCGTTCCGAACAGGTGTCCTCCAACTTTGTCATGACTCCAGGTGCCAGCGTACTTGCCGTTGATAATCACAACGCGGGCATCGAAGGTCCCCAGCAGCGGAATGGAAACTTTATCGAGCGTGATTATCGGGGTATCCTCGGCCCACTTGATTTCCAAGTCGAGTGGCAATTCGACATCGCGGCCACCGTACTTGATACGGGCATGGATTTTCCAGTAGTCACCCTCGGGCAGCTTCTCAACTTTCTTGATCGTGTACTCTTCCTCGGTCAACTCCTGGTCCTGTCCGACAACCGTGAAGTTACCGACCAGCTTGACGTTACTGAGCGTCTTCACCAGTTGAGCGAATCGTTTCTTTTGTGCTTCATCATCTGCCAGCAGAGAATTCTGCAAGCCAACGATCAGCAGGATTGCCAGGGTCCAGCGAAATCGTGCCATCATCTATCTCCCTCTGACTTATTATTCTGGTGTTGTCATCGCGTAGCGGGGTGTGGGGCAGCCAGCTGTTATTCAAATGACCGCATGTGTGTCATCCCCTGTTGGATTTCCATCACTGGCTGCGCGGCATTCTCCCGTCCCATGGTGAAGTATCCATCATAACGATGTTCTTCGAGAATGCCGAATATCTCGGCAAAATCAACCGTCCCTTCTCCTAGCACTGTCTCGACTCCTCGGCCACGGGCAAGGTCATGCACCGCATCATTGGCATGGACATGGCGGATATCTGCCGCCAGTTGTCGTACGGCATCGCTGGGTGAAAACCCGTTGATAATCAACTGGGCCGGATCCAGGTCGACCGCCAGGGATCCTTCGGGCAGGGCCTCCAGCAACTGTGCCAGGCAGGAAGGGTCTTCGCTACCGGTGGAAGCTGCCAGTTGCGCACCAACTCGCTGGCCATGTTGCCCCAGTCGTGAGAGCACATCCACCAGAATGTCCCATTCCGGTCCCTGCTGCTCCTGCGGCACACGGCCGACATGATTGACCAGCAGGTTGCAACCAAGCTGGTAAGCAAGATCCATGGCCTGGCAGGTCGCATCGACGCGGGCCTCAAGTCGATCGAGGACGTTGTAGCCGCGGCGGGTACGAAATCGCAGGGTGGCCAGTTGCAGGTTGTAATCCTCCAGCAACTTGCGGAAATGGCGGACCCCGCTGGCGGAGAGTGAGCCGGGCTGAAGTTCCCCATCTGCATCGAGCTGGATCGCTCTGAAACCGAGGCGCGCTGCGGTCTCGAGGGCAGCACGCAAGGGTTGCCCGAGACACGCTAGATCAATTGCGATTCGAATCTGTAACACGGCCTGACAGGCTCCCGCAAGGCAATCTCTTAACCTTGCCTGTCACCATGTCATCCCGCCAGCGGATATGCAAGTGGTCCGACCAGGCGGTATGATGCTGCGGCCGAGATCAACAGACGAGACGATTGCATTTGCTCTGCAGCAAGGAACCCCCTCGATGGCCACGGTCGCATCCATCTGCCAGGTCCTGGAACAGCTGGCGCCCAGCAGGCTGGCTGAGGAGTGGGACAACGTTGGCTTGTTGGTGGGTGAGCGTAGCCGGCCGGTGCAGCGGCTGATGACCTGCCTGACAATCACGCCCGAGAGTGCTGCCGAAGCGGTCGAGCGGCAGGTGGAAATGATCGTCAGCCATCACCCGCTCCCTTTCCGAGAACTGCGACGGCTGACGGGCGATACGACCGACGGCCAGTTGCTGCTGCAGCTGATCGAAGCTGGCATCGCCATCTACTCTCCTCATACCGCGCTCGATTCCGCCACAGCGGGTATCAACCAGCAGTTGGCCGAAGGGCTGGCGCTGGCGAATATCGAGCCGCTGGTTCCGCATCCCGAGTTGCCGGACGCCGGAGGTACGGGCCGACGGGGACAACTGGAATCGGCCATCACGCTGGACCAGTTGGCCGCTCGACTTGGTCGCTTCCTGGACTGTCAGACAATCAAGGTGGTGGGGAGTGCTGACAAGCAGGTTGAGCGAGTGGGAATTGCCTGCGGGAGTGGCGGAGAGCTGCTGCCAGCGGCCGCACGAGCTGGCTGCGATGCCCTTGTCAGCGGTGAAGCCCGCTTCCATACCTGCCTGGAAGCATCGGCCCGGGGTGTGGCGCTGATTCTCTGCGGGCATTTTGCCAGCGAGTGTTTTGCGTTGCGTCAGCTGGCCCTGCAACTGGATGACCAGCTCAAGGATGTAAGCGTTTTTTTCAGCAGCCAGGAAGGTGATCCAATCCGACTGGTCGACACATCCGGCGATGGCAACTCCAGCTGATGCAACCCGTCAGTCACGTTGTCCGACCGGATGGACGAACCTAGAATGGATTTCGCCCCAGCAACCCAAACCACCGGATATGCTGATGACCTATCGCTGCTGTATCGCCCTGCCGGTCTACAACGAGCGGGAGCACGTTGACGAAGTGCTGCAAGCCGTTCAGCAGTACAGCCATGACGTGCTGGTGGTGGATGATGGTTCCAGCGATGGAACAGACGCTCGGCTGGCGGAATACAGTGACCTGCATGTTATTCGTCACGAGGTCAATCGGGGCTATGGCGCCGCTCTGAAGACGGCCTTCCAGTTCGCGATTGACCAGCAGTACGAGGTGATTGTGACCCTCGACTGTGATGGCCAGCACGAACCGCAGCGGATTCCACAGTTCGTGGAAGCGTGCCAACAGTCAGATATCGTCTCCGGCAGTCGCTACCTGACATCTTTTGCTGGCGATACGGTTCCGCCAGCGGATCGCCGCCGTGTCAACCAGCAGGTGCTGGCTGAAATCCAGCGTCGCCTGGGACTGGAACTGACCGATGCCTTTTGTGGCTTCAAGGCTTATCGCGTGGATGCGCTGAAACGCCTGACGCTGGAAGAAGATGGCTACGCCATGCCGCTGGAACTCTGGGTCCAGGCGGTGCACCACGAGTTGCGAATTCAGGAACTGCCGGTGCCGATGATCTACCTGGATGAATCACGAAGTTTTGCTGGCGTCCTGGAAGATGCCCAGTCGCGATTGAATTACTATCACCTGGTCATTGATCGCAGCATCGTAGCAGCCGGCATGGACCCGGCGCTTCCCCTCGCTCCCTTCGGTTGTGACTCAAACTGAACCCTGGTGGCAATCGATTCGATGACGCCCGACGACGAGCCTGGCCAGTTTGATCGTTACCGTGCACCCGAGCACCACGGCCAGCTGCTGCTGGTACCTGACGCAGACGAGTTGGCCGGCCTGATCGCAGCAAACAGACAGCTGATCCAGCAACAGCAGGGGCCAACCATCGCCGCTGTCAGCTGGCCAGAGCTGGTTCAGCGGGCGCGGCAGCAGTTGCTGGTCGCCGCACAGGAGTACAGCTCCTACCTGGGTCATCAGCCAGCCCCGCTTGCTGATCACCCCCAGCGAATCCTCTTAACTGGCCATCAGCCGACGCTCTTCCATCCGGGCGTCTGGGTCAAGAACTTCCTGCTCTCCGAGTTGGCGCGGCAAGACGATTCGATCGCCATTCACCTGTTGATCGATAATGACGTTGTCGGTGATACATCGATCCAGGTGCCAGCTGGCGATGACAGCTCGCCAGCCGTCGAGGCGGTTGCCATCGACAGCCCGGATCCACAGATTCCTTTTGAAGAGTGGAGCGTGGCAGACCGTGAGATGGTTGAGACCTTTGCTCCGCGAGTGCTGGAGACTGGCCGGCACTGGCTACAGCAGCCGCTGCTGGCAGGTGTCTGGCAGGGGCTGATTGACGAGCTGGACCAGGTGAACAACGTCGCTGCCCTGTTGGCACGGGCCCGGCATCGGCAGGAAGCTGCGCTGGGACTTAACACGCTGGAAGTTTCGCTCGGCCTTGTCTGCCAGGGCGAGGCTTTTGCCCTCTTCAGCAGCCACCTGCTGGAGCAGTTGCCATTATTCCAGCAGGCTTACAACAGCTCGCTGGCGGACTTTCGCAGCAGCCAGGGGATTCGCAGCGCCAGCCGGCCCGCGCCAGACCTGGTCGACGATGGTGACTGGCTGGAAGCGCCACTCTGGCTCTGGACAGAGCAGCAACCGCAAAGACGACGTGGCTTTGTCCGCAGGCAGGACAAGTCGCTGCTGCTGAGTGACCGCGCGGGCCTCGAATTGGAGCTTCCACGGGCCGACTGTGCAACCGCCGATGAGCTGGTAAGTGCATTCTCTGCGGCCGAGCAGCGGGGCATTCGTATTCGTCCACGAGCACTGCTGACAACCATGTTTGCCCGCCTGTTACTGGGAGATCTTTTTATCCACGGCATTGGTGGCGCCAGGTATGACCAGGTGACTGACTTGATTATCGCTCGGTTCCTGCAGTTAACGCCGCCTGGCTATGCCGTTGTCTCGGCAACCTGCCAGCTTCCCTTGCCTGTTCCAGAAGTCAGCGAACAGGAGCTGATTGAACTCGAGCGGCAGCTCCGCGACCTGGAGTTTTCGCCCGAGGTGTATCTCCAGCAACAGCTCTCGAGTTCAGTCGAATTGGACGAGCGAGATCAGATCGACAGCCTGGTTCGGCAGAAGCGGGAGTTGTTGGCCAGTCAGCCGGATCCCGCTGAACGCCGCGAGTGGCACCAGCAGCTACAAAAACTGAACCAGCAACTGGCTGGATTCACGAGCGCGGGACGGCAGCAACTGCAGCAGGAACTCAATTTATTACAGCAGCAACTTCGGCAGCGGCAGCTCTTCCGCTCACGGGAATTCTCCTCCTGCCTATTTGCCGGCGAAACTTTATTTCCCCAACTACTGGAATTTGTCTCGCCAGCCCCTTAACTTATCTGGCAATGGAGTGATGAAGGATCGTCCACACCCTCGAGAAGGAATTCGAAATCCATGAGTACCATGGATTCGCGTGCGGCTGAGCAGAAGCACCGGACTGCTCCGGATCAGCCCCCCAACGACAACACGACCGTTGACGTTCAATCACCGATTGGCCAGATCATGCTGGCCGGTGCCGGGGATCATCCCGCCGTATTGCGCTTCTTGCAGCATACGTTTCGGGCCCCCCCCTCAACAGATTTCAACAACCAGCTGGAAGAACCGTTCTACGAGCCGACTGACCGCCTCGTTGTAAGGCATGATTCGATGATCATCGGCCATTCCCGGCTGATCAGTCGCGTCAGCCGGTTTGGCAGTGAACAGGTGCCAATCTCGTGCTTGACAGAGCTGGGGGTCACAGCTGAATTTCGGCACCTGGGAGTCGGAAGTGCTCTGCTGATGGCTGCCGAGCAGCAGATGCAGCAGGTCGGCTCGATGGCCGGCATGCTGAGAACAACAATCCCGGCTTTCTATGCTCGCCATGGCTGGATCCTCTGCACGAGTCCATCTCGAACAACTGCAACCGCCCATGAGATTCTTTCCTACCTGATCTCCCAGCAGGCGATGCAAGAGGAAGAACGCCTTGTCAATCCGTTGAACGAGCCGCTGCCTCGCCTGAACATTCGCCTTTGGCGTCACGTTGAACAGGACGCCTTGATGCGGATCTATCAAGAAAACACGGTCGGTTGTTTTGGCGCGTTTGTAAGAAGCGAGGATTACTGGCGCTGGGCCTTTAACCGCCGCGCTTTTGATCGCATTTACGTGGCCATTGATGGTACCGAGAAGATTCCGCTGGGCAAATCACTCTTGTCGATCGTTGGTTATGCGGTCGTTAAGGGCGGACGGCTCGTGGAAGTGATGGTCGACGCGGGTCGAGAAGATGCCCGCCTGCAGCTGCTCCAGCGAGTCTGCTCCGACTCAGTCGAACGGGAGCACCTGTATGTCAACGTCGATGCACCAGCGGGCGATGAAATTCACCGCATCCTGTACGCCGCGGGTGGAAAATCGTTGCCAGCGGCCGGCAATGGCCAGATAGCTACCATGCTCAAGCTGTTTGACCCACTCCAGCTCGCCCAGCTGGTACGGAATCGCTTGCGGCAGAATGTTCGTGACAGTGATACTCCCTTCCCACTGGAGCTGGGCCTGGAGTTGCCTCAACAACGCATGCAGATCATCTGCAACCGCCGCTCCACTCGCTTTCTGCCAGGCAAACTCGGCCGCAGTTACCTGAAGCTGACACCCAGGGTCCTTTCGCAATTATTGCTTGGTCAATATGACGTCAGGCAGGCAGTTCAAGACGGCGAGGTGATTCCCTCCACGCACGTTGCTGTAAATTCTGCCGAGGCACTCTTTCCGTCGCTGCCGCTATGGCTTCCGCCACTTGACGATTTGTCGGCATGAATGCCCCACGTACTTCCACTACTGGTGGTCGACCTGGTCTGACCCAGGCGGGCTGGTTCCTGGTTGTGCTGATGATGTTGACCACGCTGGCGGCAACATACCGCCAGCGTCCCAACCTCGATACCGATGTTGGCACCTGCCTGCTGGCAGCTGAACAATATCGCCTGGGTGTCAGCGATCGCTTTCATCAGCTCGTGGCTGTCAATCCGGATGACCTGGCCAGTCCACCAGCGGCCAAACAAATCACCTGGTGGCCGTCCGCATACACGATCCCGCTCTGGCTGGGCCGAACAATTGGTTTGGACTGGGGCCAGGCTACCCAGCTGAGCTTTATCTTCTTCTGGCTCGTCGGTACGGTCGGCTGGCTGCTACTCTTCAAGCAACTGGTCCGCCCCCATCTGCTGCCCTGGATTCTGCTGGCAGCGCTCGCCTTCCGATCAACGCATGCCGCCGGCTACCTTTATGAAGGTGGCGAGCTGATGTACTGGTCCCTGTTGCCCTTCTGCCTGCTACTGAATCAGGCGGCACTGGATGCCCCGCAACAGCCTGGCCAGTCCCTGAAATTGCCCCTGCTGGCTGGCCTGCTGACTCCCTGCCTGGTGATGATCAAGTACAGTGCCGGCATATCAGCCCTCGCGATTGGCCTCTGCTGGCTATTGCTATTAAGGATCGGTAAAGTTCAACTTCCGCGGCTTGGCTGTTGGGCCGCTGGAGCTGGAGTTGCGACGGGACTGATCCTGCTGAGCGGCCAGCTGCCTGATGGCAATCCCGCCAGCGGCAGCGGCAGCTGGCAATGGTCGGTCCTGGCCTGGATTCCGGGTGCCTGGACATTCGCCTTTTCGGACCTCGAATCGCTGGTTCGTTTCATCGCCGTACACCCGGACCGAGCCTGGCTACCGGCAGTCGGACGTTACGGGGACGGCCACATCGCCTTCCTCTCCCCGCTGACCCTGGGCCTTGTCGCCTGGCTCTGGATCTGCAGCCGCAACAGCCAGCAGCCAGTTCCATTACGAGCTGGGGAAAGGGGTCCCGATACGATCGTTATCCTGGTAGTCGCCCACCTGGTCCTGGCCAGCCTGTTGCTGGGTATCCTGATCCTCGGCGGGGGGGCCATTCACATGGACTCGCGCTTCCTGCGACCCGCCGCACTGGCGATCCTGCCGTTGCTGGTCGCGCAAGCAGCCGGTTCGATCAATAGCTCCAGCCGCTGCAGTCGTTACGCCGCAGCCAGCTTCCTGCTGCTGCTGGTCCTGCTGCCGGCGGCCTATGGCAAAGCGACCCTGATCCAGAAGATGCTGATTCGCGGACGGACGGCGGCGAATCAAGTCGGGCCAGCTGGGATTCGCCACGATCTACTTTCGGCCAACGGCGACGCACGACAGTTCTATCGGGAACTGGGAGCTGCCCTGGACAAGGAGACGGTGGTTTATGTCATCGATCCCGCTATGGCCGTGGCCCTGGCCGATCAATGGCTGCTAATAGAACATGCTCACTTGCGTCCGCTCGATTTTCTGGCGGAGAAGCGATACCAGGGTCAGCCAGCGGGTGGGGTGCTGATCGCTGTGCCGTCGAGTTTCCTGGCGAACGGCAAGCTGGCTGCCATCCAGCAGAGTTTCGTGGATATCTCCGGCTGGCAGCAGTTACCTACCGAGAGCAAGGTGGACTGGGTGTTATCGCGAAGCCGCTGAGACCGTGAAGAACGTCAGCCCGGCAGGGCCCCGAACCAATCAGCCCGGCAGAGAGTTCAGCGGCAGTGTCACCAGTCGATCCTCACGTGCGCTGATGTCGACCGCTTCGGTGAATTCCATATAGCGGACACCCGCGGAAAAGTCAGTGAACTGGATCTGCTCCTGCCCGCGAATTGCCGCCACAAACTCCTCTTCAACTCGCCAGCCACCTCGCTGCTCTGGCGGCACTTCGAGAGGCTGAAAGACGCCATCGCTTCCTGCCAGTAGCAGCTGGTCCTCTGGTGCCAACAGGTACTTGAGCGATCCCTGCTCGCCATAAATGTGAATTTGAGGTGCCGGGCCGCCGTGCAACACGCCGCTGATGTGATAGATCCCACGTGCTCCGTTGGGAAACTGGGTCAGCACGTGCAGGGAATCTGGTGTCCCGACGTCTTCCACGAGATCACCATCCCCGCTCGGTCGCTGGCTGGTAAACGTTGTTGCGCGGGCAAACAGGTCAAGGGGATCTGGCAGCCAGCGGGCAAGTGGTTCGTGGACGATACCAAGCGCCAGGCTATTGAGGCCGCTGAATTCCCGGCTCTGTCGCCAATGAAGTGGCGTCTGGGGATCGGCATAGCCACTGTTCGTGGCCAGCACAACAACTTCGCGTATCGTACCGAGTTGACCGGATGCCAGTATGTCCAGGACTGCCTGGTGGCACGGCAAGCCGAGCGGACTGGGAACAATCTGGGTCACCAGTTCAGGTTGCTGCTGGCTGGCGGCAAGCATTTCATGAGCCTGGCTGGAATCCATCGCCATGCGGGCCTCGGTCATCACATGCTTGCCGGCCTGCAGGGCGGCCAGGGTGATGGGGCAGTGCAGGTAGGGCCAGGTACCAATCACAACGGCATCCAGGTCGGGATCCTCGACCAGCTGCTGCCAGTTCTCGAATGTCCTGGGGATTTCATGTTCGCTGGCTGCCCGACTGGTCGATTCAGCGGAACTATTGCACACCGCATCGACTTCAACTGCCTGACACGCTCGCAAACCGGGCAGATGGCGGCTACGTGTGTTGGCACCAAGTCCGACGATTCCAATGCGGATAGTTTCCATCGAGAGTCCTTTCGAGCCTGGACGGTAGCCTGGAAATTATGGCCAGCAGGCCCCAACTGACGTGAACGGTGCTTCTTTCCAGGGGAGCACCTCTTTTATACTGGAATTCACCGTCGTCCACCCTCAGGCTCAGCACCAGAAACAAGCGATCTCCATGTTCCCAGCAATCCTGATCACCGCAACGATCTGCCTGCTGGCGGGATACCTGTATGGTTGGCACCAGCGGGGCCAGCTACTGATCGACTCACTGACTGGCCTGGCAGACAAAACTGCCTTCAACCACGACCTCGACCACGCATCCCGTGCTCCCCACACCGCAGCTCCGCTGGTCGTCTGTTTCCTGGACGTCGATCAGCTCAAGCGGGTGAATGATGAGCACGGACACCTGGCGGGCGACCGCGTGCTGGAAGTTATTGCTGTCACGATGGAAGCCACATTTCCTGGCCGTTGTTACCGCTGGGGTGGCGACGAATTCACATCGCTACTGGCAATGGATATTTCTGATGCCGAGCAGCTGGCTGAATCGATGCGACTGGCGGTTGAGAATATCCAGCTGGAGTTGGACGGCACGAGCATCACAGCGACAGTCAGTATCGGGCTGGCCGTACTGGCTGAAGGAGAATCCAGCCGGTCGATTTTGCAGCATGCCGACAGGGCGATGTATGCCTGCAAAGAGCGGGGCGGAAATTCAATTTCCACAGCGTGAGCAGCACGTCAGCGGTAATTGTCCGCTGTTTTGCTGAACGGCGGGGCCCTATTCTCGGGCGGCCGGACGTCTACTTTTCGACAACTTCCTGGCAATCTCACATTCTTCGCAAAAGCGACCTTGACCGCTTATGGGAGATTCCCTATTCTCCCGCCCTGTCGTGATTGGGTGCACTTCACCGTGGGCTGAATCAAGGCACTGGTTGACACGCTGTGATGCCCCCTGTGGGGTTGTGAGCAAGCCGACCACGGGCACGGACGCCCGCCGACTTGATACACACAGCTGTGACACATCGACCAAACCGGGCTGGTGATCAATGGCAGGATGCCTGTCGATGACCGTACAGTCCAATCGCTCCCGGAAACCTTGCGGAGTCCTTCGCCCCCCTGGGACCCGTCGATTCCGGGAGCTTTTTTTGCGCGCTCCGCACGAGTGGTAGAGAGAAAACGTGCCCTCGGCGCAATCTGAGATCATTCCAGCAGCAATACTGTGACAACTGTCCAGTGACTGGCCCGCGAGTACGGATCGTACATCCGCGACATCTTTACCTCGACAGGAATCGCCAGCTGTTCGCCATCCTGCTGGTAGGTGATGTCGTAATTCTGAAAAACCAGCAACTGGTCATTCTTGTCGAAATGAATTCGCTTGTTCTCGGCCAGTTCCAGTTTCCAATCCTGGCTCAGGGAGACGATGTCGAGCATTGGACTTCTTGAGAAAAAGCCATTCATCTCGCTGCGAGCCATCTGTTCGTTTGAATAATACTGCCGCAGAGTGGTCCGCCCCTTGGCTCGCATGCCAACCGGCATCGAGAGTTGATGAGCTCTTTCGAAATCCTTGTCGCGGATCAGCGTGAACCAATTTTCAACTTTCTGCTGGGCCGTCGTGTAGAGCTGGCTACGGACAAACTTGTGGTGGCTGATACTCCAGCCACCCAGTATCAGGCAAGTCAAGAGGGAGACAACGGCCAGCGTCTTGCCAGTATAGATATGTGGCTGCTTGTGAATTCCATTGAGTGCCACCAGGCTGACAATCACCCCGAGGGCCGGGAAGATCCAGAAGATGTCGAGCAGCAGTGCCGCGATGGAAAGCAGTGCCAGCAGGGCGGCCACCACGCTGAGGGCGTTGATGACCTGGTAGTGGCGCTGGTCACCCCACTCATCATGCTCGACCACTGGTACATCGTGACTGGATTTCATCGCTGCATCTCGCTTGTCTCGGGCAGTGCCTGTTACCAGGCTCTCGTTCAACGAATTACTGGAGAGCTCGCTGCAGCTCCGGAATGGAAGTGATTCCCTGGGCCAACAGGAGCACACCCTCATCGCGGATCAACTTCATGCCGGCATTTTGTGCCAGTTGTTGAATTGTCGCTGCATCCGGATTCGCCGCCATGGCCATACGGATGTTGTCATCCACAATAAGTACTTCGAACATGCCGGTCCGCCCCCGGTAGCCGATCCCCCCGCACTCTGGACAGATTGGTGGTGGCTCCTGGTTCTTCGCATCGGGGTCCGGCGGTGGCGGTTGCCATTCCTGGTAGAGCACATCGACTCGTTCTGGCGGCAGACCCAGCCGCTGGACCACCTGGGGGTGCGGTTGAAAGGGGACCTTGCAGTTTTCACACAGTTTTCGTACCAGCCGCATGTTGATGACCAGATTAATCGACTGCAGGAACATCGACTTGCTGCCAGCGGCCGCGTGCAGCTTGCAGAGTGCCTCGGCTGCACTCTTGGCGCGGACCGAGGTGAAGATTGCCATGCTTTCCGATTCGATCATCTCGCAGAGTGTATCCAGCGTCTGCTTGTCAGCCACCAGCGGCACGGTAAAGACATCCGGCTGTCGACGCAGCTGCTGCGGAATCAGGTCGTTGGCGGACTCACCTGCCGACTCCTCGTACTCGACAACTTCAATATTCTCAACTTCCGGCTCCCTGCGGGTGACTTCCTCGAGGCCGATGAAATCTCGCATGTATCGATCAGTGGCTGACAATCCCGCCACCCAGAGGCTGGAGAGTCCACCGCCATTAGCGGGTGCAGAGAAGACATACAGACCGAGCGGTGGTGGAGGCACGACCTCGCCCATAGCACGACCGACCCGGTGCTTGAAATCCCCGGCAATATTCTCCCGCATGCCCATCTCTTCCAGCGAGAGTTGTTCTTCCTTGGGATCTACCACTCGCAGCATGGCACGTTCGCCGGTCGGGACACCCTGGCTTGTGATATGGCAATTACGAGCCTTCTGTCGGTAGACGGCGGAGAAGTCACCGACCTGCCGCTCGCGGCGTTCGGCCGGATCGAGGTTGGCCATTTTCTTCATCACGGCCAGCATCACATCACCCGTCGCTCGATCCATCTGCGGCAGGTCATGCCAGAAGCCATCCACGTCCAGCTTGACGGTCACCCCCTGGGCCGTGTAATCCAGCAGAATCCGACTGGCGCCACGTTGGACCGCCTGGGCGATCAGCATCTTTGTGGGGATGATTCCTGGTGACTGGCGAGCCTGGATGGCATTCGCCTCATTCTCCTGCTTGTTTGCACCCCCCTTGGCCTTGAAATCAACTTCCGGCCCGATCTCGTTGGGAGGTGTATTGTCACCCGCTGCCTGCTTGTCGCGACCAAACATAGATGGACTTCTTCCAGGGTCGGGGCCTAGATGATACCGGGCTGAGAAACGTTGATACCCTTGAGTGCCATCTTCAGGGCTTCCTTGTTAGGAGCCACGCGGAAGGCGGTCTCGCGATCAATTAATTCATCGTCGATCAGCTGCTTGAGACTCATCGTAAAGTCCTGCATGCCTTCCTCGGAACCGATGCGGATTGCATCCGGCAGCTTTTCATCGGATCCTTCCAGCACCAGCTTGGTAATCATCGGTGTGAATGTCATGATCTCAAGGGTTGGTACGCGGCCCACCCCCTCCTTGATCGAAGGAAGCAGTTTTTGTGCGACGATTCCCCTCATATTGAAAGCAATCGCCGAGCGGATCGCGCCATGCATGTCCTCGCTGAAGAGGTCGAGGATACGACCGATCGTGGTGGCTGAACTGGCGGCATGAATCGTACCAAACACCAGGTGGCCAGTCTCCGCGGCATGGATCGCCGTCATGAATGTCTCTTCGTCCCGCATTTCACCAACCAGCATGACATCGGGATCCTCCCGCACGGCATGTTTCATGGCGATACTGAAGTTGACCACATCCATGCCCACTTCGCGCTGATTGATCAGGCACTTCTCTTCGGTGTAGACAAACTCGACCGGATCCTCAAGCGTGAGAATATGCTTGCTATAGTTGCGATTTATCCAGTTAAGCATGGAGGCGATGGTGGTCGACTTGCCCGAGCCAGTCACACCAGCCAGCAGGACCATCCCCTGGTCGAACTTGCAGAGCGATTCCATGATCGGCGGCAGATGGAGGCCCTCAAAATCGGGAATCCAGTTATTCACGCGCCGCGCCACGAGGCCGATATTACCCAGTTGCTGCAGCATGTTGACACGAAAGCGCCAGCGGGTGCCGTCGACATCCACGGTATAGGCAAAGTCAGCTCCGCCCTCCTCCTCGAAGATCTTTCGCTGTCGCTTGTCCATCATCGGAAACAGCAGTCGCACCATTTCCTCCCGGTCGACAGGAGCCCGATTCAGCTCCTTCAGGGTCCCGTCCACACGAACGATCGGGGAGCGACCAACCTTCAGGTGCAAGTCACTTCCTTCGAGCTTGACCAGGGCCCGGAAGATCTTGTCGACTTCGAGTTCCTCTTTGTCCTGGAGGAATCGCTTGGCAGCGTCGTCGATCTCGTTGTTGGCTGTCGGTTCAGTTGTCGCCATGGCAGGCAATCCTTGTTGGAAAGCACAATCCCGTTGGTAATCCGTGCCTGGGGATATCTAAACGTCTATGCGAGGGAGAGTCAAATCGACTCATCAATACGGACCGCTACGCCCCGCGATCGCATGATCTGCTTGGTTTCCCGAATAGTATACTCGCCGAAGTGAAAAATACTGGCTGCCAGGGCGGCATCCGCCTTCCCTTCCAATATTGCATCGGCAAGGTGGTCAGGGCAACCCGCTCCACCACTGGCAACTACCGGAATTGTCACCTTTTCGTTGACGGCGCGGGTTATCGGGATATCGTAGCCATCCTTGGTGCCGTCACAATCCATACTGGTTAACACAATTTCCCCTGCGCCTAACTGTTCCACCTGCTGGGCCCAGTCTACCGCCTGCAATCCGGTCGAAATACGGCCACCATGAATGTGGACTTCCCAGAATTCCTCGTCGCTGCCATCAGCACCCGGCCGGTAGACCCGCTTGGGGTCAATATTCACGACAATACACTGGCTGCCGAAACGTCGTGCCGCTTGGCGCACAAATTCCGGGTCCTTGCAGGCGGCCGAGTTGATCGACACCTTGTCAGATCCCGCCCTCAGCATCTCGCGAATATCATCGAGCGTGCGAATACCGCCTCCCACGGTAAGCGGCATGAAGACCTGTTCTGCAGTCCGCCGCACGACGTCGATCATGATATCCCGGCCCTCGTGGCTGGCGGTGATATCCAATAGCACCAGCTCGTCCGCTCCTTCCTTCTCGTAGCGAGCAGCAACCTCGACCGGGTCACCGGCATCACGTAGTTCGAGAAAGTTGGTTCCCTTGACAACTCGGCCCTGGTCAACATCCAGGCAGGGAATCACGCGTTTTGCAAGCATTCGATAATCGACCACCGTGATAGGCAGAGCGGGCCACAAGCAACTGGGACCAGCAGCGTCCGGACGAGACCCTGCAGACCCTAGCCCTTCTTGACCTTGGCAATCGCCTCGCGGGCCACGACCAGGCACTGCTTCATATCGTCAATCGGGTTCTCGGGGTTGGCTTCATACTCCAGAGAGATAGATCCGTCCGCCGGGAAGTCAATCTTGACGAGAGCCTGGAACAGGCCGGGCACGTCCAGATGCCCCGATCCGATCACAACATTGTGAGATCGCTTTTCCTGTTTTGCCTCATCCTTGACGTGCAGGGCAAAAACCCGCTTGCCCAACTCAACAACCGCCTTGACCGGATCTTCCTTGCTGCGAATAAAGTGGCCCGTATCGACACAGGCTCCAACCAGCGGATGACGACCCTTCACAGCATTTGTGACATCAGAGATCTTGTCGTAAATCGCATCGGGGCCATGGTTGTGGATGGCAATCCGGATCTTGTACTCGGCACACAGCTTGTCCAGACTGTCAAACGAATCGGGTTGAGGATTGGCCGTGATACAGTTAAAGCCGGCACGCTTGGCAAAGGCAAAGACCGCCTTGTTGGCCTCGTGGTTGGCTGTGAAGCTGTTCACGCCATGGGCACTGATCGAAATCTCTGCCTTCTCCAGCAGATCCAGCCGCTGCTTGATCTGTTCAGCGGTGGAATTCAGCGGAAAGTGGCGACCAAAAAACTCCACGTGGTGCAGCCCCATCCCCTGGATGTGGCGAATTGCCTCGAGTGCATTGAAGTTACGTAACGAGTAACTCTGGACGCCAATCGGGAACCCACCATAGGGATCCTCCTCGCCCAGCACCTGGGGAATGTCCATCAAAGTGGCGCCCGCAGCTGCAGCTGCACCAAGGGCGATAAAACGTCGACGACTGAATGACATATTCATGACAACTCCAACTCGTGGTGGATTCGAGGATTGATTCAGGGAAGGTTATGACAGCCCGACCAGCACAACGGCTTAATCAAGCAGCTGTGTGCCTGAGCACCGAGTTCAGCCCGGTTACGGCAGTCGCTTGACCTGCACGTTGCGGAAATAAACCTTGCTCTTGGGATCGTGCGCCTGGAAGGCAAACGTTCCCTTGCCCAGCAGCCGGGAAAAGTCAGCGGTGGACGGCTTGGCATCCTTCGGCTCGGTGTAATCAACGACCACCGTGTCATTGATCCGGATGATAATTCGCTTGCCCTTGACGGTGATGTGCTGGACCCACCACTCGTTGTCCTTGGCCGGCGGATCCGCCACGTCGACCAACCCGTACAGGCTGCCCGTCTTTTTGGGATCACCATGCGTGATATTGACCTGGGCCTCAAAGCCCTGCTTGGGCCAGCCGTCCTGCTGGTAGCGAGTATGAAAATAGATGCCGGCGTTACTTCCCGGAGTTGTCATGACCTCTGATTTGAACTCAAAGTTCACGAACGGTTCCTTGTCTCCCATGTAGAACAGGTGGCTGCGTGGTCCGTGGCAGACAAATGCCCCGTCCTCGATCTTCCACGAGTCCGCATTTTCACTCGCCTTCCAGCCCTTGAATGTCTTGCCATCAAAAATGGTAACCCAGCCGTCCTTGCCATTCTTCTTCTTGTCTTCCGCCGTCATCGTGATCGGCGCCATCATTAACAGAACTAACAGGATCCAGACTGTACGCGATTTCATCGTGCTTAACTCCTGGGAATCAATCAAGGAAAGTCAGAATTGGAAACAGATCCCGTCAAACATCGAGTAGGGGAAGCGGTTGGAAATCCGCTCCTAACACGGGACGGCTTTTGGATTGTAGCCAGTTCTCCAGCACGGTCGAGTAAACCGAACGGAAATCAGTGTGGTATTTCAGATCGCCCTGGTCGAGGTCCTCGAGGCTGGGAAGCTCGCCATGCAAGCCAGCTCGGACGGCCGGACCGATCAGCAGGAGTGGAGCGGCGGCACCGTGATCGGTCCCTTCGCTGGCATTTTCCTTCAGCCGGCGCCCGAACTCACTGAAACAAAGCGTCAGCACTCGGTCAGCCTGGTCGCGGGCACGAAGATCGCTGGCAAACGCCGCCATAGCTCCGTTGAGCTGGCCAAGCAGCGACGCATGTGCTCCCTGCTGACGGGCATGGGTGTCAAAACCGTCCAGCGTGACATAGAAGATACGGGTCATGAGTGGTGAGTCGATCAGGCTGGCTACTACTTGCAGCTTGGAAGCCAGGGCCGTTTCCGGATAAGTCACTCCACTCGCTTTACCCCGCGCCGCCTCGGCCAGCTGGCGACTCGCTGCCACCGCCGACCTGGTACTGTCAGCGACAAAGTCCAGCAGGTCATCTCTCGACTCCGGTTTGCGACTGGCCAACGACTCCAGCGATTTCCCGGATGAATCCTGGCCACCGGTCAACAGCCGGAACTGGTCCAGCGACTGGACCGAGGGGACCTGGACTCTGCGTGACCTGAGTGCCAGCGGTTGCTTTTCCCTGCCCAGATGCAGTCCCGGCATGGCCCCTTCGGCGGCCGGCAGCGAGGCTTCCAGATAGCGACCGAGCCAGCCCTGTTCGCGGACTTCCGTCTTCCGCTGGCAGCTGTGCCAGATGTCCATCGACTCAAAATGCGAGCGGTTTGGATTGGGATAACCAACTCCCTGGATGATCGCCAGCTGGTTGTCGTCGAGCAAGTCATTTAACCCGCCGAGCGCTGGATGCAACCCAAGTTCGTCGCTGATGGAAAGCACGTCCGCGGCAGGGACTGCCAGCGTGGGACGCGCCTGCCGATAGATCGGCTGCTTGTACGGTACGACAGTATTCAACCCGTCGTTGCCGCCGCTCAACTGGACCACCAGCAGCACCCGCTGGGTCTTGCCATCCTCTGCTGCCAGAGCAGCTTGTTGCAGAAAATTCGGCGCGGCTGCTCCGAAAGAGACCAGCGATGTGGTGGCCAGACCCTGCACGAGGAAATCGCGACGGTTCTTGTTCATGGTCTTCCCCAGGAAATTGTCTGCTCACTCAGGATAGTTGAAATTCGGGCAGCGCCGTCATGCTATGCAATAACCGCTCCAGCCGAGGTCCCTTGCTGGCAGAAGCCGTTTCGATCAAGGCCGCTCTGCGTTGCTCTGACAAGGGGACCGCCAGCAGGTGTTCCGCCAGCCACTCTGCGGCCGACTCAAGCTTGTCCACACCCATATCCTGCAGGTGCTGCTGAAGCGATTGCGTGGCAAAACGGGTCTTCTCGTTTTCCAGCAGTCGAAAGACCAGGTTGGCGCGGCCCAGCAGGGTGGACGAATTGATCCAGCTGCGGCCGCCATCCCAACCCTTCACATTCGGGGGATAGTAAAGACCCTGGCCAATATCGCGGATGTCCTCCGCCAGGGCATTCATGTCGGTACTGATTTCAAGGCAGCGGAGCAAGCCGACGACCAGCTCCACCGGCGAACGAATCTTGCGTGCCCGGGCCAGGGGACTAAAGAAGATGTTGCTGGAGAGCATCCGCTCAATCGTACCGGCCAGCTGAAAATCGTCATCTCGCAGCTGCTTGATGAGCGGCTCGATCAAAGGTCGCGGCGCCCGCGGTTCGTCAAACAGGAAGAAGCGGACCATTTTTGTCACCAGGAACTCCGCTGCCGCCGGCTGCGACAGGACCAGGTCAATCGCCTGCTCGCCACTGAATTCCTCTGTCGCCCCGAGTATCGTCTTGCTGCCAAAATCGTGCTGGTAGCGATTGAAGCGAAACTGTCGATTCTTGATTTCCCAGCCTGTGAAGCAGCGTGCCAGTTCGCGGATATCCGTTTCGGTGTACTGACCCTCACCAAGACAAAACAACTCCATCAACTCCCGTGCATAATTCTCGTTGGGATGGGTTTTTCTGTTGCTGACCGAATCGAGATAGACCAGCATCGCTGCGTCGCGGGAAATTCCCTGGACCATCGATCGGAAACTTCCCAGTGCGTGCGACCGCAACATATCGTTCTGGGCCTGCATCAAGACAGGGTCCTCGACCTTCTCCGCGCCGGTAGCAAAATGTCCGTGCCAGAAAAGCGTGACCTTCTCGCGCACCTGGTCTTCCGTCTCGGCCATTCTGTAAAGCCAGGCCGGCGCCAGGTTACCTGCATTGCCGGTGGCAATCATCGAGTCGACCATGGCCTGCATTAATTGCAGGAAGTCCTGATCCTCACTGCGACCGTTGACAAGCTGGCGGATCAGCTGCAGCGGGTCCAGCTTGATGGCGGCATTCAGCTGGGCTGGCGTGGCGGCAAATCCCGCTCGGCGATAGAGATGGGCGGCCGCACGACGATCCCAGGGTACGTCGGCCGAAGGCTGGTAAGCAGCCCAGGCCCAATCGGGATCCAGTCGTCCGATATCCATCCAGCTCTCGCTCTTCCCGCAACCACAACAGGCTGCCTAGTAGGAAACCTCGAAGTCCAGCTTGATCTGCCCATCATCGCGTGTGAGGTTCAGTTTGACTTCGTCTGCCAGGCCAATCAACTTGAGCAGAATCCCGATCTGCGCCTCCGCTTCCTCACGAGTCGCGCCGTCGCTGAGCATGTTCTGGACTACCAGCTGTTGCCGGTTATCCTCCAGCGCCTGCTGCACTGCCGACAATTTCAGCCGGACAGCCATGTTCGCAGCTGCGTCGCCGGGATTCTCCGATTCCCCGCTGGCTTCCAATAACTTCTGCGCCAGGTCCTTGGTACTCGATAGCACGAACATCTCGTCACGAAAGGCGACCGTCGGGCTGAAGTTGTACTGGATCTTGACCTGGCCGGGTTGCTGGTTTGGCTCCGGCAGGAAACGCGCACTGATCAGATCCCCTGCAGCCAGCTTGTCCAGCTCAAGGTCCATCTGCGGCTGGCCTTCCATCGCCCCGACGACGTTAAAGAAGCCAATCAGGCTGTAGAAGATCCGCTTCAACTCGGGAGTCATCCGTTCTGCATCCCGCAACTGGGCGATGATGGCAAACGACGGCAACTTGATCTTCGGTACCGGCTTGGTCTCGTCGAATTGCTGCTGGACCACCAGCAGTTGAAGCCCTGGTTCGAGGGCAGCCAGGATGTCCTCGCCAAAATCGCGGCCGGCAAAGAATGTTGAGAGAGTGCTGTCTGCCGCGGCAATACCCTCATTGACTTGATCGGAAAATAGATCGGGAGCCCGCAGCCAGACCTGGGCCATATCGCGATAAGTACTGAGCGTTAAGATTGTCCCCTCCACGGCAGGCACCTCGGGTCCCACGCCCTTACCGCCAGGGCCAAAGAAGAACTCACGATCCTCGGTCAACGACGTATCGTCAGCCGGCAGGGAGAAAGCCATGCCGATTCGCTCCGCACTCAGCTGGCTGGAGAAAATCAGGTAGGGAGCTTTTTCGAGCGCCGGGATCAGGCCTCCGATCAGCAGTTCCACCAGCATGTTCTGACGCGACGCCTCTGTCAGGCCAGCCAGCACGCCCTGGTTACGGAGCACATCGAGGGAGAGGTACGCCCAGGCCGACTCTCCTTCGGCTCGCGTCCCCACGGCCTGCTGAAATGCTGCTGTGCCGGCAAGCGTCTTGTGCTCGCCTTTGTCACCGTCCAGCAGACGGTCAATGATTGCCATTCCCATCTCGGGTTCAGTCACAATCAGCAACCAGCCATCATGAATTGCAAAGTTGGCCTGGCGGTTGATGCTGTAGGCCATTACGCCGCGATAGTCGCCCTGCTGGATCGTCGACGTGTCGTCGCCGCTGCCCGACGCCAGCTTGAGGAAGCTGTCGCGGAGCTTCTCCAGCGATTCCTGGTCCTTGGCCCGCGCCAGGACTGCTCCCGCGTTGGTAAGCGGATCAAAAGCGAAACTCAGACCGCCCTCTGTCGTGTCTGCCAGAGTTTCCTGCCAGGATTTGCCCAGCTCGCCTTCAATCACTCCCAGCACTAACTGGAACGTCTTGTAGGGTCCCGACTGGAAGAAATCCTGATACTGGTCCAACTCCAGAAGCTGTTCAGTGACCTGGTGTTCTTCGATCGTCTTGACCAACTCCGCTGGATTTGTGATCTCGGCGTACGCCAGAATCGAGGCTGGAAGAAGCTGGGGTGCTTCAACTTCAGCCGGCAGCCGCTCGGTGATCGTGACGACCAGCAGTGAGACAAGCAGTAGCCGACGAGTTGCGAAGGAAATGAGCGGGGATGTCATACCAGGAACTCCAATAAATATGTCACCAGAATCAACCGATTATACACCCGATCAAGGCGGTTTTTTTCAAGCTGGGCCAGCAATCGGAAAACCTGTCACTTTTCGCCAGCAGGGCACAAAGCTGGTTTGACCCGGCTCAGCGAGGGCCCCTAGAATGAGTCTGGTAGATCGGGATTCCGGTTCCGCAACGCGGACCATCCTCAGCAGACAAGGCGAGCAGAGAAGGCTGGCGCGATGAACAGAGAATCAAACAGGCCTGAATGTGGAAGCTGGCTGACCAGCGTGCTGTTTGCCGCTGCGCTGCTGGTTGCTGCCGCCAGCTATCCCTCGAGTGCTGCCGCCCAGCAGGTCGTGATCACGACGCCGTTACAGAATATCCGCGATAGCTATTATGAGCGGATTGGGATCGGCTGGAATTACAGCTGGCAAGGGCGGCGGGGCAACATGTTCTTTAGCTGGCCCGGCCTGAATGCCGCACCGCCGCCGTTCGGTGGCTGGGGTGGCAATGACGCCACTTTTGGCTTCGGCTGGAGAAAAGGGAATTCCCGCTTCAACTTTAACATGGCACTGGCGCAGGGAAACACGCGCAGCATGACGATGGTCGCTCCCAGCGTGACTGTGCCCAATGGTTATGGAGGTTCCATCTTTAGCGGATCCCTGCGGCCCTTCGTGACCGGTTGGGTTCCGGTGGTGGGTCAGGGCTGGCGTGTCGAGCCGGTGATCCCGATGCGAGCTGATTTCAGACAGCCGCAGCAGGTTCAACCGAATACGAATTACCTCAATCGCAGCGAGCGACTGCAGCAACTTACTGGCGACGACTTGGAAGAAACGGATCCTCAGCCAGCGGCAGCGGCCCCCAGCCAGGAGCCGGACCTGGTGCTGGGACCGAGCAGCACGCCCAAGCCTGCAGCCGGCTCAGCCAGCAGCACTGAAAAGGGAGGCGACAGCCTGACAGCCATTCGCCAGCAACTGAAACTTGAGGACCAGCAGACGCTCGCCAAGGCTTACGAGTTGATCATCGAAGGCCAGCAGGCCGAGTTGGCTGGCCAAAAGACCGTGGCCGCCATCTATTACCGCCAGGCAGCCAATCGCTGCGAAGGCGAGCTGCGTCTACAGCTGCTGAAACGTGCTGCCGAGTTGCGAGCCGGTGGCAAGTAAGTAGCTACTCGATCAGACCCGTGCACTCTGGTGACGCAATGGCAACCAGCTGGCATCCTGCCCGCTACTCGCCACACACTGCTGGATAAAGTACATCCCTTCGACACCGTCATGCACGTTGGGATAGACCGTATCGACCATGGCAAAGTCCTGCCCCAGGGCACGTTGCACCATGGCATCGTAGGCCGATCGATAGACATTGCCAAAGGCCTCGAAGAAGGCCTCGGGGTGACCGCTCGGCAAGCGACAGGCCGCCGCACCCGACTCGTTCATGAAGGGGGCATTGGGATCGCGTGTGTAAAGCTGGTGGGGGCTGCCGTTACGGCGGACGATCATCGAGTTGGGGTCCTCCTGCCGCCAGCTGAGAGCACCCTTGGTTCCGTCAATCTCGATGGACAGGTCGTTCTCACGGCCATGGCTGATTTGCGACGCGGTGACTGTACCGAGTGCTCCATTTTCGAATTGAATCACGGCTGTCCCGTAATCATCCAGTTGCCGTCCCTGCTCAAAGGTCTTGAGAGTACAGCTGACTGAGTCAGGCAGCAGGCCGGTCATATAGCGAGCGAGGTTATAGGCGTGAGTGGCGATATCTCCGAAGCAGCCGGCAGCCCCGCTGCGTGCCGGATCTGTTCGCCAGGCTGCCTGTTTCTGTTCATCATCTTCCAGCCGGGTCCGCAGCCAGCCCTGGATATAGGAGGTTCGCACAGCCTGGATTTCACCCAGCTCTCCCTGCTGGATCATCTGTCGCACCTGGCGAACCAGCGGATAGCCGGTGTAGTTGTGAGTCAGTCCAAACACGACGCCCGACTCATCCACCAGGCTGGCGAGTTGCTCGGCCTGTTCCAGGTCAAATGTCATCGGCTTGTCACACATCACATTGAAGCCCGCCGTGACTGCCGCCTTGGCGATCTCGAAATGAGTATGGTTGGGGGTGGCGACCGAGACAAAGTCGATGCGCTGATCCTCGGGCAGCGCCAGCTCTCCCTCAATCAGCTCGCTGTACGATCCGTAGGCCCGCTCGGCAGGGATATCGTAATCCGGCGCCGATGCACGAGCTCGTTCTGGATCGGAAGAAAGTGCTCCGGCCACCAGGGACGCCCGATTATCCAGCACAGCTGCCGTGGCATGCACGCGTCCGATGAAAGCTCCCTGGCCGCCGCCGATCAGGGCCATCCGCAGTTTTCGATTTAGATCGCCGTTGGTTGCCATAGCGATTTACTCCTTCGACCTGTTTGATGCACTCCGCCGCTCCCCCAAGTGTCCAAGCCAAGTGGGAGAGAAACTCACGACATGCTTTTTAGCAGATCCCCTGCTGGCTTTCAGCGGGGGGGGTCCTCAGCGGCAGCTGTGCAGTGCGTTTTCCGGTAGCGGCTCAAAAGGTAAAGCGGTAGCATGAAGACAGAGGCGGTGAGTTGCCTGCCTGGTGCCGGCCAGCAGCCGCTGGATACTCAATCACAATATTCCCCAGGACGAACAGGGAAGATGATGACAAACGGAAAAATTCGCTTCTTGAGCGCCTGGAGCAGCGGCTTGGCCGCTGGCCTGATGATCGGCGTGGGGATGGTCCTGGGTGCCGTGCTGGTAATGCAGTACGGGCAGCAGGACCCGGCTGGTCAAACACTCGTACTACCCGCTCAATTGAACGCCAGTGCCACCGATAGCGCCGAGACATTCTCGATCGCCACCGGCCAGGTCGCTGAATCGGAAGGTATCTTCTTCCTCGACTTCCTGACCGGGGAATTGCAGTGCGTGGTGCTCTACAAAAACGGTAACTGGGGAGCCCGTTTCGTTGCCAACGTGTTCAATGACCTGCAGATCCAGGCTACCAAGAAGCCCAAGTTCCTGATGGTGACCGGCAAGACCGAATTCGCTCGCGGCGGCGGCGGCGGACAGCCAGGTCGCTGTGTGCTGTATGTTGTCGATTCGACGACCGGTAGTTTTGCTGTTTATGGCGTGCCCTGGAATCGGCAGGCCGAGGCCACCGGCCAACCGCAGGGCGGCCCGCTGGTACTGTTACAACAGGGACGGGCTCGCAATCTTCAAATCCGCGATATGTAGCAACTGGCTCAGCCCCCAGAGCCAACAGGGACGAACAACCTGCCTAGATTGAATTTTTGGGCACTCTGCGGTAAAAGAATGGCGTGATTATCGTCGTTAATGGCAATTCGATCGACGTTCCCCAGGACTGCAAGATTACAAGCTTGCTCGAGTCGCTGGACATGGACACGCGTCATGTGGCGGTCGAGCTGAACAGGGAAATCGTGCCGCGCGAAGAACACCCAGAGCGAGCCCTGGCCAGCGACGATCAACTGGAAATCGTGACGCTCGTGGGCGGAGGTTAAACCAGCTGATATGACGCTGCCCAGCCAAACGACGGATCGTGCCGCGGCTACTGACCAGCAGGATCTGCTGACGATCGGCAGTTTCACACTCAGCAGCCGCTTGATCGTCGGCTCGGGGCGTTACCAGAACGCCGCCATGATGCGCGACTCGCTGCAGGCCTCTGGATCAGATTGCGTCACCGTGGCAGTTCGCCGTGAACGACTGCATGATCCGGACGGCGAAAACCTGCTCGATTATATCGACCCCGATCGCTACACCCTGCTGCCCAACACGGCCGGTTGTTACAGCCCGGAGGATGCCGTGCGGGTCGCCCGGCTGGGCCGGGAAATCCTCCGCTCGCTCGGTAACCCTGGAGCTGATTGGGTCAAGCTGGAAGTTCTGGCTGATCCGCGGACCCTCCTGCCCGATCCGCTGGGTACGCTGCAGGCAACCAGCCAACTGGCGGAGGATGGCTTTCAGGTGCTCTGCTACAGCAACGATGACCCTGTCATTGCACGGCAGTTGAAAGCCGCTGGAGCGACAGCCGTGATGCCCGCCGGCAGTCCGATTGGATCAGGGCAGGGGATACTCAATCCCAATAATATCCGCATCTGTCTGGAGTACCTCAAGCAGGACGATCCGGACTATCCAGTGATCGTCGATGCCGGCGTCGGCACAGCCAGCGATGTGGCCGAGGCGATGGAGCTTGGTGTCGACGGCGTCTTGCTGAATACCGCCATTGCCCATGCCCGCGATCCAGTCGCGATGGCGACTGCCATGCAGCATGCAATCCAGGCAGGCCGGCTAGCCTACCTCGCCGGCCGCATTCCGCGCCGCGCCTATGCTACCGCCAGCAGCCCCGAGGACGGGGTGATTGCCACGCACCCTTTCCCACGCAAATAGAGCTTGTGCGAGAGAGGGCTGCAGTTAGCTCGCGCGGATTGATCGCAGCACTGACTCACTCGTAGGCTGCTTCTTTTAGCTCGTAGCCAGGCAGGGAATCCAGGAACAGCTGGCCGTACGGCTTGCTGCGAATGCGCGGATCGAGCACCACCACCATGCCATAGTCCTGGCGTGATCGGATCAGGCGGCCAAATCCCTGCCGGAACTTGATGACTGCCTCAGGAAGTTGAAAGTCCATGAATGGGTTGCCACCAGCCGCGCGGATCTTTTCCAGGCGGGCTTCCAGCAGCGGCTGGTCTGGCACGCTGAATGGCAAACGGGGGATGATCACGTTCTGCAGAGCATCTCCCGGGATATCGACACCCTGCCAGAAACTGTCCGTCCCCAGTAACACGCTGCGAGGGTTCTGCTTGAAGTTTTCGATCATGCGAGCCCGCGGAGTACCATCTGCCTGGTTGATCAGCTGCAGTTTTTCATCGATCAGCCAGGGGGTGATCGCTTCGGCCATCTGACGCATGGCGTCATAGCTGGTCAGCAGGACGAAAGCATGCCCGTCGGTTTGTGTCACGTATCGCTTCACCAGTTCGGCAGTCGCCCGGCCGTACTCCTCTCGCTGCTGGCCCGGATCGGGGACGCCGCTGACCAGCACCAGCTGCAGTTGATCCCGGTACTTGAAGGGACTCCCCAGTCGCAATGTGTCGCTTGAGGTGAGGCCAATCCGTGACTGGAAGAAATCAAATGAGGGGGTCTCGCCAACCGACAGGGTCGCACTGGTCATGATCACCGTGGGGACTTGATCGAACAGCTCGCTGCGCATCATCGGTCCCACATCGACCGGGGCTGCCGCCAGCGTGACTCGCGGCTGGCGACGGCCGCGTGATGCTTCGACCCAGTAGACCATCTCTGCCAGGTCCTGGCGGTGCCACTGCGTCAGCGATTCGGCCAGCAGCGTTAATCGTTGTTCCAGCGAGACCAGGTCCTGACGTGCCGTCTCATTGTCGATCCGTTGACTGTGACGGCGGATCGTGTTGGCCAGGTTGCCGAGAGCTGGACTCAGGCGATCCTCGAATTGCTGTGGCTTCGACACACGGCCATTGCCGCTGGTCTGCTCGTCATACCATTCGAGCAGATTGGCAAAAAACTCGTCCGCCAGGTGCTGACAGGCAAACGTTTCTCGCTGCGCGTCGCTGAGGCCAAAGTGAACCAGCAGGCCCTTGTTGGTTCGATCGTTGAAGAGGCGATTCAGGTTGTAACGAAGTTGGCCTGAGGAGACCTTCAAGCCGAGGTGATCGGCGGCCACGTTTTCCACCGTGTGCGCCTCGTCGAGGATCACCACGTCATAATCCGGCAAGATGCTGGCACCCAGTCGTCGCAGCGCCAGGTCACTGAAAAAGAGCGCGTGATTGACGACCAGGATCTGGGCATTCTCCGCTCGCCGGCGGGCCTTGTAATGGAAACAGTCACGGTACCTCGGACATCCACGGCCCATGCAATTGCTGCTGTCGCTGGCAACTTCATCCCAGACACCAGTCGCTGGTCCAAATTCCAGGTCGCTGAGGGAGCCATCCGTGGTCTGGCCTGCCCAGTTGTTGATCAGCTCCAGTTGGTCCCGGTCGGCCGGCTTCTCAAACAGGCTCTGCTGGCGTGCCACGGCGTTCTCCAGCCGCCGCAGGCTGATATAGTTGCCTCGACCCTTGACCAGCAGGGCGCTGAACTCCCTCGGGATGATGCTGTTCAGCAAGGGAATGTCCTTGTCGATCAATTGCTGCTGCAGATTGATCGTGTGCGTCGAAATAACGATTCGGCGCGGACGGCTGGACTTTTCCTGGGAGAGTTCCTCGGGGAATTGCTCTGTGACCGCCAGGATAGCTGGGACCAGGTAGGCAAAGCTCTTGCCAACCCCTGTACCAGCTTCCACGATCAAGTGCCGGCGATCGGCAATGGCAGCTTCTACCGCCGTGGCCATCTGCAGTTGCTGGGGACGATCTTCGTAGGCCTCCAGCCGGGCTACGATGCTGCCGCCGGGACCCAGTATGTCAGCTGAAGAAACCATAGATTGAAGGGTAATGTATCGGAAAGTTCGTGGTTAGAGGTAAGGGGGCAGTGGTTAGTGATCGGTGGTTAGAGGTTATACTGGCATTTCGCTCGCTCAATTCCCTTCAACTCTCGTCCCTGGTTCACCGTTCTGATGTCCACCATCGACTTTCTCTGCAAGAGATGTCGTAGCCCGATGCAGACCCCTGTATCGGTTGCGGGCAAAAAAGGGCGCTGCCAGGACTGTAATACGGTGATGGTGATTCCCTGCCTGCCGCCCGCCAGCGGTGTCTGGAGCGACTTTGACGAGTCGCGGATTTACCTCATCGCCGGTGCTGAGTTGGCCACCATGAGTGACGGGCTGAAAGCTGTTCGCTTTAGTTGCCTGCGCTGTGGCAAGCGACTCTGGCTGCCCAACCGCCAGACGCACAAAAAAGCAGAGTGTGCCGGTTGTGCACTGGTGATGCGACTCTCCACCGCCGCCAGCGTTGGTACCACCAGTGCCGATGCAATTCACCAGGTCGATGACTCGATTCGCTTCAAGTGCCCCGAGTGCCAGCACGCCGTGCATATCGAGAGCGAGTTTGCCAACAAGAAAGGTCGCTGCCCGGAATGTGACGCGGTGATTGATATCCCCGGCTTTTCCAAGATGATGCGGGACTCGAATCCCGCAGCTCTGCTGATTGAACCCAGCGGTAACGACCTCTTTGAAGCAATTGACAACGAGGACCCGCTGCTGGCTGGCAGCTGGGACTCGAGCGGTGCCCCTGCACAAACCAAGCGTCGCATACCTCGCTCCACCGCGCATCGCTCGACTCTTGATGGCTCCCGTGGCCAATCGCGGCCAGGCCTGCCCTGGGAAAACGAACAGCACGTGGGATCGCGGCTTTGGGATACGGTTCGTGGCGTCTTGATCTCGCCGGCAGATACCTACAGCGAGATGAAACGCGAGGGGGCACTGGGCAAGCCAATCGGCTTCTCGCTGGCCGGCATGATGCTCGGCGGCCTGGCACTCGCTATCTACTACACGATCTTCATGTTCATCGTGATGATGCGCAAAGAGAGTGCCCTGGCCGACACCAACGAATTAATTGATCACTCCGCTTTTATGAAGATCATCGCCAACAGGGTCGGCATGATCATGGCGGCGACCAGTCTTGGGCAGTTGCTGTTGATTGTCGTGCTGGCAGCCATCCACCAGATGGCACTGAGCCTGGTGCAGGCGGCCAGGGAATCCCTGGCAACGACGATTGCCATCCTCTGCTACGCGATGGGTAGTATTGGCTTTACCCTGCTCACCTTGCCGCTGGCTCCGCTGGCGCTGGTCATCGGCCTGCCACGGGCACTCAAGCAGGGCAGCATGGAGGTCCACGGGGCGACAGCGGGGCAAGCCAACACGGCACTTGTTATTGGCGCCAGCACGATTGGCGCTTTTGTGATCGTCGTGATGCTGATGGCCAAAGCGGTCGGCGGGTAGAGCCGGCGAATCAAAGCACGCCGTACTTCTGATAAGCAGCAGTGGCTTTCATGCCGTCACGAATTGCGTCGCGGGTGATGTTCTCAGCGTGGACTTTCTCCCAGGCAGCCCGGATTGCCTCGCTCTGCACTGCCGCCGGTACCACTACAACTCCGTCGCGGTCAGCCAGTACCAGGTCACCGGGAGCAAACTCGACGCCATCGATTTCTACTGGTAGATCAATCTCAACGACCCGCTGTCGATCCAGGCTATCGTACATGCAGGCGCCGCGAGCGAAGACAGGGAAGTTCATGCTGGCCATCTTGTCCAGATCTCGGACCGCGCCGTCGACAATCGCACCGACACAGCCACTGTTGCTGGCAGCCGTGGAAAGCAACTCTCCCCAGATCCCCGACTGCATCGATCCACTGGCGGCAGCTATCAGGACGTCGTCCGGACGGCACTCGTCAACTGCCTTGAGTTCCAGTTCGTACGGCTTGGGGTCGGGGCTGGTCATGTCGGCCCAGAGCGTGGTCTTGCAGTAGCCCACCAGCAGCCCCTCGACAGTCAGCGGTGGCAGTGCCAGTCGTGGTGATTGTTGGCGGTAACCAAGCCCGTCGAGGGCGTCGCAGACGACAGCGGTGTAAAGTTCGCTGCGCATCATCTCCAGTGTTATCGAGTCGGGGGTCGTCTCAAGCATACTCTCACCATCTCCCCAGCAGGGGTCATCTATTGTGTTGCTGGCAGCGAAATGCACGATACCATGAAGCGACCCTGCCAGGGGAGTCGGCCAGTTTGAAATCCTCCCCGCCGGGGTGTAGGATTTGCGGACCTCCTCTCTGCGGCAGCTCCACCCACTTCACTTGTTGAGTCAACTCAGTCATGCGTGTCGGAATCCTGGCCCTGCTGCACGAGTCGAACACGTTCATCAGTCAGCCGACCACGATCGATCACTTTCGTGAGAATCTGCTGCTGCTTGGAGAGGATGTTCGGCAGCTGCTTGATACACATCACGAAGTGGCAGGTTTCCTGCAGGTGCTGGATGAAAGCGACGGTTTCGAAGCCGTTGGAGTTTTTGCGGCCCGCGCTACACCCTTCGGAACGATCACCGCCCAGACGCATCAACAGTTGATGCAGCTGATGCAGCAGTCGCTCGACGAGGCGGGCCCGCTGGATGCCATCCTGGTCGCACCGCATGGAGCGAACGTCAGCGAGGACTATCCGGATATGGATGGCTACTGGCTGTCGCTGATCCGGGACCGTTTCGGGCCCGAGATGCCTATCGTCGGCACGCTGGATCCCCATGTGAATCTCTCACCCGCCATGGTCGCGGCGGCCGATGCGCTAGTTGCCTACCGCAGCAACCCGCACCTCGACCAGCTGGCTGTTGGCAGGCAGGCTGCCGAACTGCTGGTCAAGACGCTGCAGGGAACAATCCAGCCCTGTCTGGCCGCGGCCTATCCAGCCATGGCAATCAACATTGAGAAACAACAGACAGACGTCGCTCCCTGCCTGCCGCTCTACCAGCTGGCGGATCAACAGCTGCAGCAGCCAGCCGTACTTTCCAACAGCATCCTGCTGGGCTTTCCCTACTCCGATGTGGAAGAGATGGGTTCGGCCGCCCTGGTGGTGACGGATAATGACCCCCGGCTGGCCGAGCAGCTGGCTGGGCAGCTGGGTGATTACCTGTGGGAACATCGCGAGGATTTCCTGGGGACATTTCTTTCCATTGAACAGGCACTCGACAAGGCTGCCAGCCTGGAGGGACGCGTCTGCCTGCTGGATATGGGCGACAACGTGGGAGGAGGGTCACCCGCCGATAGCACGCTGCTGCTGCATGCACTCGCCCGCCGAGCCGAGTCGGAGAGCTTTGTCTGCCTCTATGATCCGGAAGCGGTTCAACAGGCCGAGCAGATCGGCGCGGGTGGCCGCGCTCGCTTCGCCGTGGGTGGGAAAACCGATCAGCTGCATGGCCAGCCGTTTACAGCCGAGTTCCAGGTGCGAGGGCTTTATGATGGCGCTTTCCGTGAGTCCCAGCCGCGACACGGGGGTATGACCGATGCCGACCAGGGGCCAACCGCCGTGCTGGAATCCGACGGGGGAATTACCGTGATGGTCACCAGCCGGCGTATGGCACCCTTCAGCCTCGCTCAACTGACAACTTTTGATGTCGATCCAGCCAGCTTTCGCTACCTCGTTGCCAAGGGTGTTAACCTGCCGGTGGCCGCCTACCGGGAAGTCTGCCCGCAGATGGTACGGGTCAACACGGCCGGAGTTACCACGGCCGATATGCGACAGCTGGAATATCAACATCGACGGCGACCGATGTTTCCCTTTGAAGCCTGAACAGCCGGGACTGCAACTCCACGCGAGGTCTGAAATCCAATGGATCGTCACCTGATCGAAAGTCCGCAGCCCGGCCCGGGACTGTTGATAAGCGCCGGCGTGCATGGCGATGAATATGAGCCGGTCGTGACCGTCCACCAGTTGCTGCAGATCGTGCCAGAATTACTGCTGCGGGGAACCGTCACACTCGTGCCGATGGTCAATCCAGACGCTTTCTGGCGCGGGGACCGGGTTGCCGACGATGGGCTGGACCTGGCCCGCGTCTGTCCCGGGGATCCGCACGGTTCTGTCACCATGCAGGCCGCAGCTGAGCTGAGCAACCTGATTCAAGAAGCGGACTACTATATAGACTTGCATACCGGCGGCACGGCCATGATGGTGGCGCCGCTGGCTGGCTACCCGCTGAACCCCGCTGAGGGTGTACTCGATAAGCAACGACAGATGGCGGTCGCCTTTAACCTGCCGATCATCTGGGGTACCGATCATCGCCTCAAGGGCCGTTCGATGTCGATCGCCTGCGAAGCGAATGTGCCAGCCATCTACTGCGAATACGAGGGGGGGGCTCGATGTAACCCCGAGGGGGTGCGTGACTATCTGGATGGCTGCCTGAACGTGATGGGATGGCTGGAGATGATTGAGCGGGAGCAGCCGGAGTCTCGGGTTGAACACCTGGTCGAAGATACTCGTGAGAATTCCGGCCACATGCAGGTCTGTAATCCAGCTCCCTGCGATGGTCTGTTTCTTCCCGCAGTCGAGCTGGGTGAAATGATCGAAGCCGGCATGCCGCTGGGGAAAGTAACCGACCTGTCAGGCCAGCAGCAGGAGACGGTGCTTTCGCAACAGACTGGTATTCTGCTGGTGCTGCGTACACGACCCAACGTGCGACAAGGTGACGCGCTGGCCGTGATCATGGAGAATCCGGACGAGTCAGAGGTTGGTGGTTAGCGGTTAGGCGTTATGAGGAATTGGTGCATGGTCAAGTATCTCGGAATCCTGCTTGCCGGGTTGTTGTTCTGTGTTGCCTGGCCGCAGCAACTGGATGCCGATGGGATCGTCAAGGGACCTCGCAACTATGCGGGTTCGCTGGCAGAAACCAGCCAGGAAGCGATCATCGTGTTTGAGCTGGGCCAGCAGGGTCAACCGAGTCGCCAGTCACTTGTGCTCAAGATCCAGGTCGAAAGTGACCAGCCACTGGACCAGCTGGCCTGGATTGTTCCCTTTCCCGCGGAACCCGAGGTAGCCCCGGCGTCGCCCCAGCTGTTCAAGGAACTGTTTGATTACGTCGAGGCACGAAAACAACAGCTGCGACCCCGCTCGCTGCTGGAAGCCAAGAGTGCGGCCGACGGTTCTCTGCAGATGGATGCAGAGCTACTGAGCCGCCAGATCGTAGGAAGCTACGATGTCGCCGTGCTGCGGGAAAACAAGGCAGGTGGACTGAATGGCTGGCTCAGCGAGAACGATTTTCAGGTACTGGAGAACGCTGATGCTGCGCTCGGCTTTTACCGGGACAAGCGTTATGTCTTTGCCTGCATCAAGTTTGACCAGGCACAGCTTGATGGCAGCGGGCCTACCGACCTGCACCCACTTGAGTTTCGCTTCAGCAGCGGCGGGCAGGACGGTATCTACTTTCCGATGAAACTGACCTCGCTGCAGCAATCCAGTGTCGACATCAACCTCTATATCTTCTACCGCTACTGGCTCAATGATGACCTCAACCGCTTTGGTTATCTCCATCGCGGTTTTGAAATGAACTATCGTGACTGGGATTCGCCCGACTGTGTGCCCAACGGTGGAAAGTCCTACACCGCACCGCAGGCGGATCCCTTCCTGCGCAACGAGGCCAGGCTGTTCCCCAGCGTGACTCGCTTCCTGCAGGCACGCCACAGCGGACAACGTTTCTACCTGACCAATATCCAGGCGTTCAATGTCACACCAGCTGAGATTGGCCGCTGGAAAGATGACCTCTGGCTGTTTCCCCACTATAGTAATCGCCGCAAGATTCCAGAGGATGTGCGCGGTAACGGTCCTGCCTCGGGTGGCTGGGAGCGGCTGGACGCTGCCGATGGACTGCTGCCAATCCTGGCCAGTGACGTGGGGAACCGGGGGCTGCTGGTCGGCGTCGTGCTGCTGACTGTTTTCGCCGGCAGCCTGGCGGGATTCTGGTTTAATCGACGCCGTAAGAACCGGCAGCCCGTGGGAGGTGCAGAATGAGTATCTGGCGATGGACGTCTGCGATTGACCCGGTCGACGAAGATGCCCGGCTGAGCCTGGGTGAAGGTGACACACCACTGGTGCGCTCTCGCAGCATCGGCCCTGCTGCAGGGCTGGATCGCTTGTGGCTCAAGCTCGACCACTGTAATCCCACCGCCAGTTTCAAGGATCGTTATGCGGCAGTGGCGATTTCGCAGATGATTGCCAGCGGGCAGACAAGCTGTATCGCCACCTCCAGCGGTAACACCGGTGCCTCACTGGCAGCCTACTCGGCGGCTGCTGGGATTGACTGCCGTATCGCCGTTGTGGAAACAGCACCGCTGGGAAAGCTCCAGCAGATGCTCAGCTACGGAGCACGGATCGTGCGGATCCGTGGCTTCGGTATCGACGTTGAGACCACCGCGCGGGTCTTCAGTAAGCTCGAGCAGATGGCGAGCGGCCCCGAAGCTGCCTTGCAAGTCAGCGCCTTCTGTTACAGCCCGCTGGGTATGAGCGGAATTCGCTCGATCAGCTATGAGCTGGACGAGCAAGTTGAGGGACCGATTGATCATGTCTTCTGCCAGGCAGGCGGCGGGGGACTGGCAATGGGCACAGCGCAGGGATTCCTGCAGATGGCTGAGCAGGGATTGCTGGCCGACCTGCCGCGAGTTCACGTTGTGCAGCCCGAGGGAAATGACACCATCGCTGGGCCGCTGCGGGATGGTAAGACGAATGGACAGGATGTGCATTGCACAACAAAAATCAGTGGCTTGCAGGTCGCCAGCGTGACCGATGCCGATGGTGCCATTGAAGCATGCCGTGCCACCCAGGGTACCGGCTACCTGGTGGACGATCAGAGTGTCTGGGATATGCAACTTCGCCTGGCCAGGGAAGAAGGTATTTTCTGTGAACCTGCCGCGGCCGTCTCCCTGACCGCCGCTATCCAGGCCCTCGCGAGTGGCGAGATTTCTGCCGATGCAACTGTTGTCTGTATTATCACCGGCAGCGGATTCAAGGATCCCGGCAGCGTTGAGCAGATGGCAAGCGACATGCAGTCGCCGATTGTTGATCTGGCCGGAGTCGAAGCGGCGATGCTGGGTGAGGCCTGAGCCAGTCGCCGCAGGTCAATAAAAAAAGGTCAGGCCCCGCCGTCCGTTTCCAGTTGAAACGGCACGACCTGGACCTGACCCTTCTAAGGTTGTCCGGCTGTCAAAACCTGTCACAAGAGCAGGTAGATACCAGGTCAGGCGATGTCTCGTCGGTCGAGCTGACACCCAGTCATCGCAGGGGAAGCACTGCCCTGCTGCTCGAACCAATGGGTCATCTTCCTGGTATTACTACTCCTCCTGACATGTTCCAACGTGTCAGCACAATCGTTCCCACACGAACTGGCCAACCGGAACATCGCACGCAAAGGGAAATCTCCCTATTTCCCCTGCATACCCTATCTATCGTAAATTTCCTCATCATCTCTTATCCGGAAGAATGTGCTAATCAGAGAAGACCGTCATCTTCTACCCACTTTGATTCAGTCTGGACCGATTGGCGCGGTTGTAGCGGCAGACCCGTGGACAAAGGCCAGCATTCGCCTGTTGTACTTGCTCGCCAGGGTCCGATCCGTATAGTAGACACCCGTATACTAATG
>Ga0209403_10000230_pt1 | contig 89786 bp, 98 predicted proteins | sample ArcticOcean_MG_C_8_FD_187440 | JGI IMG/M metagenome (GOLD analysis project Ga0209403, IMG submission 187440) | Marine microbial communities from western Arctic Ocean - ArcticOcean_MG_CB11_86 (SPAdes) (version 2) | ecosystem: Environmental > Aquatic > Marine > Oceanic | place: Arctic Ocean...
CCAGGGATACGAGCTTTTTCCATTACCAAGTAGCGTCGCATATCCACAATTGACGGTACGTGTTCGATCATCACTGGGCATTCTTGTACACATGCCATACAAGTTCGGCATGCCCACAGGGATTCATCTTGGATATAGCCACCTACCAGCTCAGTGTCCAAGTTTTTCTCGGGTTCTTTTCCAGCAATTAATAGTGGCCCTGCATGGTTCATGTATGTTTTCATATCTTGAATAATTGCCATTGGGGATAATGGTTGTCCTGCAATATATGCCGGGCATACTTCGGTGCAGCGCCCACAACGTACACACGTATCCGCGTCAAAAAGCGATTTCCATGTGAAGTCTTGTATTTTTCCTGCGCCAAGGCTCAATCCTTGTTCCATTATTTCTTCAAAATCACCCATTGGTGAAAGGTAACCTTGGGGTTTTGGATTTTTAAAAAATGCATTTAGCGGAGCTAAGATAATATGTCTAAATTTGGTTAACGATAGAAGTCCTAAAAGTGTGAAGGCTCCAACGATATGAACCCACCAAAAAACTGCGTGGATTGTGAGGAGAACACTCTCGCTTAAACCTCCAAATATCTGTGCTATTACCCATCCAGCTGGTGACCAGTAGGACCAAATCTCATTGCCTGCTGGTATTTCATTTCCCCCAATACGAAATCCTTCAACCAAAATCCCAGTAAAGAGGACAAATCCTAACAAACCTATTACTAGTGCATCTTCGTTACTTCGGCGGTCCCAAGTTAATTTATTTGGTGTCGTTGGACCATATCGGCGATAAATTGCCATACCAACACCGATTAATCCAATAATTCCAAAGATATCACCGATAAGGCTATAACCTAAATACACACCTCCTGTTAGGAAAGCGTGTTCCACACTTTTACCCACTAGAAGAGGGAGGTAATCATCAATTGCGAGAAGTATTGTTACTAGTGTTAAGACTGCAAAACTAGAATAGATACACCAATGCATTACTCCTGCATAACGATCGTTTTTTACCTTACTGGTCCCAGCACCCATTGTTAAGGCATTTGTGAGTCGGCCCCCAAAATTTTGGAAAATATTTATTGGTTTTCCTAGGCGCCAAATTCGAACACGCTGTAGGAAAGCGAATGCAATTACAGCTACTGATATTCCGAAAATGAAATACATTATTGCGAAACCGCGGATGTTGAAGAATACCTCTCTATGAGCTCCTTCGGTCCTTGCGGTTTCTAATGCACCTATAGCTACCACAATTGCTAAAGGTATCAATAGCCCGCCAAGACTGATTCTTAGGCGTGTACCTTTTTCGTTAATATTTTTCGGAAGTTCGTTTTGTGCGTTCATACGTTGTTATCTATGGCTTCTCCGTAATCTTTCCTTAAATCATTTTTCAAAATTTTCCCCATTGCGTTACGTGGTAGTTCATCCACTATCGCAATATATTGGGGTGCTTTAAATGAAGCAAGATTACTTCTGCAGTATTCATTAACTTCCTCCGCACTTATTTTAGCATCTTGTTTTAGGACCAAAATTGCTTTAACGACTTCTCCCCACTCCGAGTCAGGTACACCTATGACAGCAGCTTCATCAATTTGTAAATGATTCTCTAAGCAGTTTTCTATTTCACCTGGAGAGATATTTTCTCCGCCTCTAATAATTAAATCTTTTTTGCGACCTGTAATAAATAAGTAACCATCTTCATCTACGCGACCAACATCCCCAGTATGAAGCCAACCTTCAATTATAGCTGAGCTCGTTGCATCTTCTTGATCATAGTAGCCTTGCATCACTCGATCTGAACGTACACAGATTTCACCTTCTTCCCCATCTGGAAGAATAGTATTCCGTTCGTCCATTATGCCAATTTCGACATCATCCATTGGACGCCCTACAGATCGAAGCCTTTTTTCACGTTTTTCTTTTTCTGCGCTTAAATCATGATCATCCGGCCCTAGGAACGTAAGTGTAGATGTGGATTCTGTTTGCCCATATGCATTCATCAAGCCCACTCCCTGAGCAGGAAAGATATCGCAAGCTTTTCGGACAACTTCATATGGCATAGGGGCTGCCCCATAAGTGATTAATTGTAAAGAAGAAAAGTTAGTCGAATCTAGGTTTTCATTTTCCATAATTCTTTTAAGCATTGTGGGAACAACCATGGAGTGTGTGGCCCCTTCAGTGTCAACTGCTCCCAGCCATCCTTCTGGTGAAAACTGAGGCAATATAAGTAAAGTCCTCCCTCCCCAAATAGACGACATCATTGCAGTTGCTCCTGCAATGTGGAAGAACGGTACTGAAACTAGTGTTTTGTCATGTATATCTGGGTCAGCAGGGTTCATCGTGTTAGTAACGTAGGTAGTTAAATCAAGGTATGAAAGGATCACTCCTTTCGGTAGTGCAGTTGTTCCGCTGGTAAACATTAAAATTGTTGGTTCAGAGTCATCTATTTCTGAAAAATTGAAACTAGCTTCAGCAGCAGATAATAATTTTCTAAAGTTTTTAAAGCCTTTGACTTCAGAGTTATAGCAAATGAAGCTTTCTGTACTTTCTAAACTCGGACGAATACGATCAATCAAATCTGTGTAACGCTCTGAGGCAAAGAGTATTTTAGCACCACTTATGTTGAGCATATGCGCTATTTCGGTGTCTTTCGAGCGATAATTTAAAGGAACGAATGTTACCCCTAACATGGCGCATGCATAATAAGTCATCACATATTCAGCACTGTTTTGTGACATTACAGCGACTTTGTCCCCATGTGTTACATCAAGGCTTTCGATAACTGTTGCAATCCGAGAAACGGTTTCTGACATTTCTGAATAGGAAAGTCGCTGCTGATTACCTCCGACCTCTACAAGTGCCTCTCTATCCGGAACAATTGCCGATGAGATTTGCAAAAATTCAATTGTATTCATTACCCCTCCGTGATGCTTAATCGTCTAATAATGTTGGCGGTTTTACCGAAAGCTTCCCTGTCCAGTAAATTTTTCGATTTAGGTTTCATATACAACAAGTTTTTTCCTCTGTTCCATTGTAGCTGCTGGGTCCAAAAGGGCATTATTAACAACCAATTCCATTACCTTTTCAAGTTCTTTTGTGGGTGCGACTTTAGTTATAAGACCCCAAAACAAAGCTTTTTGTGTTCCGATAGGTTCTCCAGTTAGGATCATATCTAGTGCTGCGCCAGCTGGAATCGCTCGTGGTAGTGTTTGTGTTCCCCCCGCACTAGGTATATAAGCGAGTGTTACTTCAGGTAGTGCGAATTGTGATTTTTCTTCTGCAACCCTTACATCACAAAAGAGCGGTAATTCTAAGCCTGCTCCGTAACAGAAACCGTGTAATTGAGCGATAAGTGGTTTTTCAAAATTTAGCATTTCTAGCCATAAATCACGTTCATGCCGTGCCTCACGAGACGCAAAAACATTGGGTGCAGTGCCAAATTCTGAAATATCTGCGCCTGCGGAGAAGCAAGGACCATTTCCTTGGAAGACTACTATTTTTACGTCGGGTATATCGCGGCATGCTAGTAGATATTCCCAAATTAGATCACGCATAGCTAGATTAATCGCATTTAATTGTCGCGGGCGATTTAATACAATTGTTGCTATGCCACGCTCATCAATTTCAAAGAGTACTGGATCCAATTTAAGTCTCCAGGTTACTGGCGCCAGTCAGGCTTCCGAATTTGACTGCGTGATCGTCTTTGCAAACCACGTGCGAAGTCTTCATTTGCCTTCTCAGTTAATTCAGTTAAGTCATCTGAACCTAATTTCATCTCGGCTGAACGCCAACGTTTAAGCATTGCTTTATCTTTGGGCGGGAGTTCGACTTCATTAGCCATTTTACGTACTAATACGATTAAAAGTTCATTAATTTCTTCATCGGTATAACGGATTTCCATAATTTATGTCCTTTTAGTCTCGTATCTTCCAAGATGTTTCACACGTCGCATTAAGGTTTGATCTATATGTGCATTTAGTGCGTCGTTTAATTCATCTGTGAGGGAAGCCAATTCTTCACTTTCCTCCTGATGTTCTGATCTCCAGAGACGGATCGCCTCAGTAGCTTCTTCAGATACCTCAGCATTATCAATGGCTACTGCACTAACTAACATCATTAGTGACCAAGCCTCTGCGTCTTCAAGTAATACAATCATTTAATCACCTGTTCCTACCAGCATTATTCCCCCAGTTGGTTGTAGTAGTCTAGCGGTTAAATTCCTGCTGAACTACTGAACCTTGAGTACTGTTACTGTTGTTCTGGTTTGTTTGAGATTTGCAGTATTTTTGAAGCTTGTGGTTTCTCAAAAAATATTGTGGTGCTAGGGAAGAATTGTATGAGATTTGCAGCAGCAAAGTTTAAATGAATATCATACTTTCTTCGGGTAAAACAGTTTCTGTAGAGATAAAAAGGACGAAGCGAAAAAAAACAGTTTCTCTTTTAATTAAGGGTGATCAAGTATGTTTGGTTATTCCTAAGAAACTTACGCAGCAAAGAATCGATGAAATTCTTGTGAAAAAAACCCGCTGGATTCAAAAAAAATTATATGAGAACAAACTTCATAAGTTGCCATCCGTGAAGACTTATGAAGATGGAGAAATATTTACGTATCTTGGGAAAAATTATCGTTTGAATTGTAAGGAAGGAGAGCAGGTTGGAGTGAGGTTAAAAGGTGGTGAACTTCGCTCAGTAGTGCAATGTGGCCTGTCAGATGTGGATGAGTCTCAAACACATCGTGAACAGATCAAAGATTGGTATGAACAACGTGCTTTTGAAGTATTGACGAAGCGAACACTAATGCATGCAGAAGCTTTGAAAGTGCACCCAAAATCTTTAAAAGTAAAAAGTTATAAAGCTCGTTGGGGATCATGTTCGGCCAAAGGTGATATCGGGTACAACTGGAAAATTGTGATTGCTCCACAGAGAATTATGGACTATGTCATTTTTCATGAACTTAGCCATCTTTTTCATCATGATCACTCTGAACATTTTTGGAGAAAAGTAGAAAAATATGTTCCTGATTATCGTGAAAGTCGCTCTTGGTTAAGAAAGAATGGACCGAGCCTAGTTCTCTAATTTTCCAGATAAAAATAGGTGATTTACGCACGACGTTACGTTAACGAATCATTTAGTTACCTGTAAATTTAGGATCGCGTTTTTCTATGAATGCACGTACACCCTCTTCTCGATCGGTTGTTGTTTGTAGTAGTAATGTCAAATCTGTTTCGTAACGAAGAGCTTGTTCAAGCGGCATTTCTAGCCCCTGCCAGACAGCTTCCTTTGCTATACGAATCGCCAGTCGTCCCCTACTTGCTATAGTGCTGGCTACTTCTTGGGCTAATGCCCAGCTTCCTTCCTCTTCTGATGCAATTCTTGATATCAAACCCAAAGCCAATGCATTTTCCATTTCGAGAACCTCTTTTGCTTTAGGTGAAGGGTGATGTGGGCCAAGTAAATGTTTTATACTTTTCCCAAAAGTGAGGCTACGGGTTTGGGGGAGTGACAGAGTTCCATTAGTTTCTCCAATACGTAAATCACAGGATAGTGAAAATAAAGAATCCTTTCCTTTAATTGTTCCTGCAAGTGCTGCAATAACAGGTAAAGGATAGCGTTTTCTTAGCCAGTGAAAATCAGCAATCATCCAGTTATTGATCGATTTCTTCTCTACCCGAATTGCTACAGCATGTACACCTTGATGGTTTAATTCAGTTAATGCAGAGCGAAGTGTTTTTCGATCGGCTCCTTCAACTTCAAGGATACCTACGTGATCTTTGATCGTTACGGTCAACGTCATATCTACAGACTACCGCTTAATCTGATTTTGTGAGAGATAGAACTTGCAATATTTGGCAACTCAGTTCCATTATTACGTAATGAGTGATTTTTCTACTAAAACTCCTATAGAGCGGGAGAAGGTTTCCTGGCTGCATGATCGTTCAGCTAGACCTGTACGTTCTTTGTTAGAAATAAAATCAGTAGGGATAGTTGCTCTAGCCGTATTAATGTCAATAGTGCTTATTGCCCTTGCTTTTCAAACACGTGCCTCTTGGGATGTTACGAGAGATTGGGTAGTGCCTGGGACGGTACCATTATTTTCGGTAGCTGGTGTTTGCCTTGTTCACCTTTTGGTAAGGCGTGCTTTTCGTGAATTAACGCCTGCTTTAATTTTTTTAGGCCTAGTAGTCATCTTTACGATTCTTAATCTTGTTCGTTCCGGTTACAGTGATGGCCCAGATGCAATGCGTGATAGTTTCTCGATTCTGACAGGTATTTTCCTTGCATTTACAGTGCTTTCATCAGTGATTGCTGCTTTAATAGTTGAGCTTCGTCGTCCTGTTAAGGTTTCATCGCCGGAAGATTAATCTCTAGAATTGCTCAAGTTAGTTAGTGATCTTTGCATCAAAAAACTCCTTAAATTCCTTTGCGAAAATTTTTGCAGCTTCACTGAAATCATATGATGCGGCACATTCTTTCTGTACGCTCGTAATCTCTAGATTTTCGAAACCACAGGGATTCATTAATGAAAAGTGAATCATTTCGGGAGCCACATTTAAGGAAGCGCCATGCATAGTTACTCCTCGTTTGATAGATATCCCGACTGAGCCGATCTTTTTTGTGTCAACCCATACTCCTCGAGTCATCTTTTGTTTTCGTTCTCCAGTTAGACCCCATGTTTTTAATGAACGAATCATTATCTCTTCAAGTGCATCTATGTATGCGTATGCACTCAAGTCCCATTCCCTCAATGCAATGATTCCATAAGCTACTAGTTGTCCTGGACCATGGTAGGTAATATCGCCACCTCTTTCCGTTTGAACAATTGGTATACCTTCTGCTTCAATTTGTCTGGTACTAACTTTCAAATTTGGTGTGGGATGATTTCTACCTAAAGTGAATACAGGATTGTGTTCGGTTATAAGAAGAGTGTTCTCAATGATTCCTTTAACACGTTGTTTTTGAATATCTCTCTGTAATGTTAGGCATTGGTTGTAATCTGTTCGTCCTAGATTGATTAGAGTTAGTGTTCTATCCATTTTTGTGAAATATTTTGGGTTGGCGGTGTTTGTAATAAGAGCACATGGCCTATTAATCTTTCCCTTTGATGCGTTCCCACATTAGTTTCCCGATAATTTTTTTGATTGCTGTGGAGTCCAATGTTTCAGTTTTTATATTGTGCTCCTTTGCAAATTTGATTTCTTTATTCACTCCAGCTGATTTTTTAAATCCAGGCATACAAGCTACTAGGAGGAATTCTGCACGTTCTAGCATTGCTAAATCGAAAGTTAACCATCCTTGAGGAGGTTCGGGTAGGTTACTCTTTTCTGTGTATGCTATAGGTGAAAAAACAACACGCCCATCTGCTACTAAAGAGCTCGTTATTAGCCGTACGCTCTCACAGCGGGCAGTCATAACATCGGAATTTTCATGTTCGAATGGGGAAGCTAAGTAAGTAAAACCCATATTTTTAAGTAGTATCCGTGATTGTTAGCCAAGCAGTTTTTTTAAATGGTTTCCCCGGCCCTTTTGCTGATATCACTTTGTAAATGCCAGAGTGTTGACTAGTCTGCATATCCCAATGCCTTTGCTGTTGTCGGAAAAACCTCGCAAAAAATCTGCATGCATGCATTAGCAATATCCATATGTTCTTTCTGGGTACCGTGCCCACTTCTAAGGTTAATATAATGTATCCAGGAGCGACAGGAACCAGTCATGTATAGTCTTGTTGGAGTTGCTAATGGGAGTACAAAGCGGGCACATTCTTTGGCAATTCCTTGTTGTAGAAGTTCCTCGTATAGATCTTTTGCTTGCTTGAAGTGATAGAGGATTTTTTCTTGAAGGTATTTACGCTGCTCCTCAGGTAGGTCATCAATAGAATTTTGACGATTAGAGTGATCTTGTCTACGGAGTTCAGGGATAGGAATATCATTATCAAGTAAGTTGACATCGGAGTACCTTTGTGAGAATTCTTGAAAAGTAAAACTACGATGTCGGAGAATCTGTGCAGCAAGGCCTCTGGTGGTATTTATTTCTATAGTCATGAATGCTTGTTCGAACACCGACCAATGTTCATGGTTAATACAATATTTTAATAAGCCCGAAAAAGATTCATTTTCCTGGTTATTTGGATTACTTACTCGTGCAATGTAAGCCATTTGATTTTCAGGATCTGGTGTAACCTGAATCAATTTCACATCACTCATTGGTATACGTTTTTTCAGTCATTGACGTTATATAAAGAGTACTGAAAGTTATGTGCTTTAATTTTATTGGATTCATACTATGATCGAGGGGCATTGATTCAAGAGCCATTTCACCCCTCCTAGTTTAAGTGCGAAGTACTTTTAGGAATGTATAGCTCACTTAAATATTTGTCTATACTTCCTGATTAACATCTGGAAATTTAAATTGTTTTAATCTCTCTACTACTCCTATTTTACTTAAATATTTTCCTGCAAGGCTTTTTCTTCCAGTTACTGTACTTAATAATTTTCCCAGATCTTTTGGCGTATCCAAATCAAGATAAAGTTCAGGTGGAGTTATTATTGTTGCTGGCAATCCAGCGATATTGGCACTTATGCAATGCTGGGCACAACTTTGCGGACCATATTTTGCGACAAACTTGTTTGGAGATCGTAGGAAGATTGCGTTAGTCCCTCCATCGAAACTTTTTGCTATGACTACTGAGTTAGTACGTAAAGATGCTTTTTTTAATTGGTGTAAGGATTTTGCCGTTATAAGCGGTAAGTCAGCATGTACGATTAAAAGCTCTGTACGTGCCATTTTACTAATCACATAATTAATCTGATCATTTAATCCGGTAAGACTTTTTTGTTCACTAAAAACATTTATGTCATTTGTGATCAATGATTCAATATCTTCATCTGCAGTCAGAATGGCAGGAGTAAATCCAGCATCTATGCCAGCAGTAATAGCTGTTTGGAGTGTTTTTAGTGTTAATTGAGCTCGCTCTTTTTCGTCAAGAAAATTTTGTAAACGCCCCTTTGTTTTGATGAGATGATTAACCGGAATTAGAAGATTTGGCTGTCGTGCCATCATATTTTCCTGAGCCTAATTTTTAAATGCGCCCATGGCACTTTTTAAATTTTTTATTGCTGCCACAATGACAAGGATCATTCCGACCGATTTTTTGTTTTTTCCCTGACGCAAAATCGGAAACCGTTCCAGTTGCTTGTCTCTTTACTGCTATAGAACCATTTGAATCTTGTTGAGAATCCTGAGGTGTATTAATTGCTTGTTGAGTTGGGCGGAGTTGGGCGGCCTCTTGAAGTTGGCGTGGCTTTATGCGAAATATTGATTGAGCGATTTGGCGTTGAATATTTCCTTGTAATTGTTGGAACATATCAAAGCCTTCTCGTTTAAAAGCAACAAGTGGGTCCACTTGTGCGTAAGCTTGAAGCCCAATGCTCTGCCTCATTTCGTCCATTGCAGTTAAATGTTGTTGCCAGTGGTAATCAATTGAGTCGAGGATCAGCCATTTTTGCACCTTATTGAATAGGTCTGCCCCTGCTTTTTTTGAGGTTTCCTCATACCTATCCTCGAGTTTGTTAAGTGCCTCATCCGCTACTGTTTCTCCAAGACGTTCTATTTCTGTGATTGATAGTACAGTTTCTTCTGTCATCAATTCACCAAGTTGAGTGTGAATATATTCAGGATCCCCAGAACTCCTGTCAATGATCGAATCCACTTCTTTTGTAATAAATGTCAGGATGTTTTCACTTATGTTTGTACCTTCTAGGACTTTATCGCGTTCTTCATAAATTATCGTGCGCTGTTCGTTCATGACATCATCGAATTCGACTAGACGTTTCCGGATATCAAAATTGTGCCCTTCGACTTTTTGTTGTGCTTGTTCTATGGCCTTTGTAACCATTCTAGATTCTAATGGCATGTCATTAGTCATACCTATTTTTTGCATCATACCTGGGACCCAATCAGGTGCGAAACGCTGCATAATGTCATCACCAAACGAAACGTAAAACCGACTGGATCCTGGATCTCCTTGCCGTCCAGATCTGCCTCGAAGCTGGTTATCGATCCTACGTGACTCATGTCTCTCTGTCCCAATGACATGAAGTCCACCAGCATTTTTACTTGCCTCCTCTAGCTTGATATCAGTGCCACGTCCAGCCATGTTAGTTGCGATCGTTACAGCACCCAGCTCCCCGGCATGTTCAATGATTTGGGCTTCTTTTTCATGTTGCTTTGCATTCAAAACAGCGTGTTTAATTCCGCGACGCTTTAATAATTCAGCAACATATTCTGATTTTTCGATTGATGTAGTACCTACCAGAATAGGTTGTCCAATTTTGTTACGATTTTCGATATCTTCTACAACTGCATTAAATTTAGCTGCTTCGTTTATGTAGATTAAGTCTTCATCATCTGTCCTTACCATCGGTTGGTTGGTTGGAATCACAACTACATCTAAGGAATAAATTTTTGCAAACTCTTCTGCTTCGGTTTCGGCTGTTCCAGTCATCCCCGCGATTTTTTTATAAATTCGAAAATAATTCTGAAAAGTTATCGTTGCATGTGTTAGCGATTCTCGCTGGATTTTTACTGATTCTTTTGCCTCGACAGCTTGATGAATTCCATGGCTCCAGCGTCGCCCTTCCATCATTCTCCCTGTAAATTCATCTACAATTACGACCGCACCATTTTGAACAACGTAATCTTTGTCACGACGTTTTAAGTATTCTGAATCAAGTGCAGCTTCCAAATGTTGAGCCAATTTGGGATCTCCCCCAAAAATATTATCAATCCCTAATGTGTTTTCAATTTTTTCAATTCCGTTTTCTGTTAATGCGACATGCTTAGCTTTTTGATCTATTTGATAGTCTGCTTCTGGAGTTAACCCTCGGACAGCACGAGCAAAATGTTGATAAGTTGTACTTGCTTCTTCGGCTTGCCCACTAATGATTAAGGGGGTACGAGCTTCGTCAACAAGAATATTGTCGACTTCATCTACAATGACAAAATTAAGATTTCCTTGAATACGGCTTGCATTGTCTTTAGCCATATTGTCCCGCAAATAGTCAAAACCGAACTCATTGTTTGTGCCGTAGGTAATATCTGCTGCATAAGCCTCCCAACGTTCACATTCTCTGAGATTGGTGTAGGTATCGGGCACTTCATTAGGTGTAGGATCAAAAATATATTGAGCATGGTTTGTTTGGATGACACCTATTTTCATGCCTAGTGACGAGAAGACTGGACCATACCAAGTAGCGTCACGTCGGGCCAAATAGTCATTGACTGTCACAAGATGTGCTCCTTCTCCTGCCAATGCATTTAGGTAGAGGGGAGCGATTGCAGTTAAGGTTTTCCCTTCACCTGTTTTCATTTCTGCAATTTTTCCTTCGTGGAGCACAACGCCACCAAGCATTTGAACCGGATAAAGCTTCTGCCCCATTTTCCTCCATGCAGCTTCTCGGATTACTGCAAATGTTTCGGGTATAAGGTCATCCAGAGATTCATCACCAGCTAATCTTTGACGAAATTCTTCTGTTTTTGCGAATAAATCCTCGTCGTTTAAAGAGGCGATATCTTTGTAGTTTTCTTCTATTTGTTCAGTAATTCTGCGAAGACGAGAAAGTTCTTTTTCATTTGCATTACCTACAAGCTTATTGAGTAGACCTAGTTTTGCCATATATTCAGTTTAGCTGAACATCCGGGCCTGCAAAAATCATTTTTTAATCTACCAGTGCAGCAATAACTTCATCGATGACATCATTAGCCTTTTTTGCCATCTCTACATCATTGGCATCTTGTATCGGATGGGCAACAAAAACACGATGTACATTTGGTAGGCCTAAGGCTTGAGCTTGAGCTGTTGCTGCTTCTTGAAATTCTTCAGAAGCGATAAAAACAGCAGGTTTACCATTAAGTTCAAACCAAGTTGTGTCGTGCACACTGCACGTTGTACAAGAACCTCAGTCCGCTAACCCTTCGATCACAAAATCTGCTTCTGCAGCAATTGTTTTCCGTAGTTCAGTAGGTGCCGGTTTAGTGAAAGTGGGTTTTGTATAGCGCTTAATTTTCACGTCAGGTAACTGCTCAAGCAATTTAGACTCAAGTTGATCTAACAGGATGTTTCCTCGGGGCTTTGAAATATCTAGCAAAGCTACTGTGCCAGTAATCATTTCCGGTCGTTTTGCTAGATTACGCTTTAGTGGCACTCTTTCATCTGTGGGGTCAAGAATAATAGACATGGTAATCTCCTACTAGAGTATAACTATCTTGAATATGCTTTGCTTGCATTCGTTTTTGGCTGCTCAAGTAATCTAACATATGCCTACGGAAGGTAAGATGTCACAGAATTGGAATATTCGTACACTTTTTGTTGCTTTTGCTATGGTGATGGCCTTTGTTGTTTTGGGAGGATTGGCTTGGTTAATTTTTGACAAATTTGAGAAAAGTGATTTAGTTCAAACATTGAGTGTGGTCGCGACCGAAGAAGCCAAATCAACATCTGTACCAACGGAAACACCCGTAAAGCCTTTAAGAACAAGTATTCACGATGGATTAAATGTATCAGATTTGCCCCCTGGATTACCTGACGATACTGTTTTGGTCGGCTCAGCAGAAGTTGCAGATATTGTTTTCCTACTCCACCCTCCCCGGAGAATTGTTAAAGAATGGTATGTACCTGTGGTTTCTATGGGCGTAGGTATTGATGCACTAACTAGTGAAAGTTTGTTAAAAATTCTAAAGGGTTCAACAATAAATTGGTCTGAGGTTGGAGGTATATCTGGTCCTATTCGTGTGGTTACTGGTCCTTTTGATCAGCTTCAACCGATTAACGAATTGTTTAATTTCTTGGTAATTGACCAATTTAGTAGTTATGAAGAACTTTTTGAAACGATGTCTTTTCAGTCAGGAACAATTGCCTTGGTCCCTCTTGATCAGGTTGTTCCTTCAGTGACTGCTTTGGCGATTGATGGCGTGGATATAGTGCGCGGTTTTGGCGAATCAAGAGATTGGCAATTTGTGGATGCTGTTTTTGCTTTCCCGTTTACTGATCGAGGAAAACCTGCTGTTGAAAGATTGATGGATTCCCCTTTACCAGTAACTACCACTATTGTGATAACAGGTGATATTTTGCCTGTTAGGTGCTCTCTTACTGCACTGAAAGCTTCTGGTGATTGGGCATCAGCATTAAGAGGTAAGACAGGCGAGTATTTAGCGGCAGCAGATCTTACATTAGGTTCTTACGATGGCTCTATTCATGATTTAGGCGAACATTATGGCTGTGTTCCGGGAGTAAATCTGTCTTCTCCTCCTGAAGTCATTGAATTGTTAAAGTATGCCGGTTTTGATGAGTTAACACTTGCAACTAACCATGTTGGAGATTGTGGAATCAGTGCTCCTTGTGGTTTTCGTGCTTTATTAAGCACGATTAAGCATCTTGAAGATGCAGAAATCGAGATTGCGGGTGCAGGTTTGTCACTTGATCAGGCCTTTGCGCCAGTAATATTTACTGTTGGAGGGACAACTTTTGGTGTTTTAGCTTTTGATGATGTGGCCGCACAGAATTTTTCTGCGACTAGTGATAGTCCTGGGACAGCTCCTTTAGATGATGATTATAGCGATGAGATTGATTCAGGTAATCCGGCATATTTTGAGCCTGCCAGTGCTTTGAGCTTAAATAGATTTACAAAAATGATTGGCGATCTTTCTGAAGTGGTTGATGTCGTAATTGTGCAGGTACAAACCGGGACCGAGGATACTCACGATCCTTCAGGGCGTAGTATCAAGGCTCTTAGGGCTGCTCGTTCAGCCGGGGCTACGTTAATAATAGGTAACCAAGCACACCATGTACAAGCTATTGAGCCGTTACAAGAAGATGGATTTATTGCATACGCGCTTGGAAATTTTATCTTTGATCAAATTCATACCCCAGAGCATTCGCAAGGATATCTGTTAGAGGCGACTTTTTGGGGAGATAAACTAGCAAATTTAAGATTTTTACCGTATGAAATTAAAGATCGCTATCGTCCTGTTTTGGTTGATGGTAGTGTGCGTTTAAAGATTTTAAACGATGTTTTTGAGGCGACAAAAAGACTTTTGCCAGCAAATTAATTGAAGGAATTATGAAAATTTTTTTTGATTGTGATGAAACAATTATTACTTGGAATGTTCGACTTAGACCCGGAGTAAAGGAAGTAATTGGACGCTTAAAAGATGATGGGCATGAGATTTATTTGTGGAGTGGAAACGGCCCAAGGTGGGAAATTGTGCGGCGTTTTGAATTGCATGATTTGTTTCTAGATTGTTATTGGAAGCCTTTATACCGGCATCACGAAAGACTTGAGGAACTTGGGATTCCTTTTACGCCAGACTTTGTAATCGACGACCATCAGGAGGTGGTAGATGCTTTTGGGGGTGTTCGTATTGAAGTTCCTGCGCATGAGTTATCAAGTGATAGGGAATTGTGGCGAGTCTATGATGTTATTGAGCAGTACAGCCAGAATCTAGAAGGAAGTTAAATTTGTGCAGAATTTTAGGAACGAAATTGTTCTGTTGGCGGATTGTCATAATCAAGGTATGGAGGCCACAACGATTCTAATTCTTTCCGAATTGGGTCGTCATCTGGTAGATAACGATGAAATTGTGGTTCTACGTCTCTTCTAGGCCAATCTTTTGCAACTGTGTCTTTTTTAATTTTATCTTGCAGCATCATAAGTCCTGTCAATAATGATTCAGGCCTAGGAGGACAGCCCGGAATATAAACATCGACCGGGAGTAAGACATTTACGCCTGGGGTGACGCTGTAGGCGTAAGCAAAAGGTCCGCCCATAGTTGCGCATCCTCCCATTGCAATTGCCCATTTAGGTTCTGGCATTTGTAACCATACTCGACGTACAGCAGGTGCCATTTTCCAAGTTACAGTTCCAGGAACAATTAAAAGGTCTGCTTGTCTAGGCGAAGCACGAAAGATTTCTGCTCCAAATCGAGCAATATCATAGCGTGGCATAGCGGTTGCAATCATTTCCATTGCACAGCAAGCGAGTCCAAACATTGCAGGCCACAATGAAGAGCGTCGTGCCCAATTAAGTATTTGGTCTACGCTAGTTACAAGAATTTGTTGCATCAATTCCTGTTCCACATCAGTCGTTCCGACTAAAGGAAGTGGTTCATACACCTTTGTGGGATGTTCACTCATATATTTATCTATAACGACCTTGTGATTCTGTTTCGCCAACATGAATAGGCTCATCAATTACAAGATCTCCATTACGGATTTTGATGTTATACCCGCAATCTGGATTTGTGCATGTCCATGCTTTGTAGTGTATCGGTGCTCCTTGACTTCCAAAGTCTGAAAGAGGAACAAGATCCCCTTCGGAGCAGCGTCGACATTGTGGAAATGATTCCATTACCGCCATCCTCCACCTTCTGTGATTACAAAATGCTACCAGTGAAAGTGTTCTTTGTGCAATATTTTACCTTAATTTTTCGAAAATCTATTTGGCTATTGATTTTGTGACTCTACAATAGGAGTATGAATAATTCTTCTATTTGTGTTCTTGCTGGTGGTGTTGGGGCAGCTCGATTTTTGCAAGGCTTGGTTTGTGTTACTGAACCAAACAAGATTACTGTTATTTCAAATGTAGGAGATGATGTAGATCTTTACGGGTTACGTGTTTGTCCTGATATCGATATTGTGATTTATACACTAGCTGGTCTTGTGAATCCTGAACTCGGATGGGGTCTCTTTGATGATTCATTTACGGTTCTAAAGGCTTTGAAAAAATTTGGATATGAAGATTGGTTTAATCTTGGGGATCGAGATTTAGCTACGTCTATACATCGAACCCGCCTTCTAAGCGAAGGTGTTCCTTTGCACGAGGTTGTTAAGGATTTGGTCGCGAGTTTTTCTTTAGATCTAAATATTTTGCCGGCTACCAATCAGCGTATTTCTACGTTGATTGAAACTAAGAAAGGGATGCTTTCATTTCAAGATTATATGGTGCGTCTTCGTGGTACTCCTGAAGTTACTGGCGTTCGATTTTCTGAGATTGATCAAGCAGTTCCTGCGCCAGGGGTTTTAGAAGCAATTAACGATGCCAGTATGATAGTACTTGCTCCAAGTAATCCTTTTCTAAGCATAGAGCCAATACTTGCTGTTGCAGGGGTTCGTCATGCGATCGAATCTAGCGCAGCACCTGTTGTTGCTATTAGTCCAATAGTTGATGGAGCAGCTATCAAAGGTCCTGCTGCACGGCTGTTGCAGAGTTTAGGTCATGAGGTTTCAGCTTTAGGTGTAGCTCGAATCTATGCCAATCTTGTCGACTGTTTTTACTTAGATGAAGTAGATCGTGAGTTGGAAGCATCTATTGCTGCATTGGGGTTAAACACTCATGTGACCAATACAATTATGACTAGTCAAATTCAAAAAAGATCGCTTGCTCGCGAAGTAATTGAAAGCATTTCTTTTCCGCAGGCTGACAATAACTAAAAAACAGGATTTACGATAATGGCTTGTTCACGCTCAGGTCCAACTGAAATCAGATCAATAGGCACCCCAAGGAGCTCCTCTACTCGTAAGATGTAATCTTTTGCTTCTTTGGGTAGTTGATCGAAATCTCGAATTCCAGAGGTAGGTTGATTCCAGCCAGGTAATTCTTCATAAATAGGTTCAACATTCTGAAGCGCTCTGGCGCTTGCGGGTATGGTGTTTATAATCTCATCGTCTAATTTGTAAGCTGTACAAATTTTAATTGAAGGTAACCCATCTAGGACATCAAGCCGAGTTAATGCTGCCGCGGATAGAGTATTGAAGCGTACACTGTATTTTCCTGCAACTGCATCTAACCATCCGATCCTTCTCGGGCGACCTGTAGTGGTGCCATATTCACCGCGTCCTACCGCTTTGCCATGATCACGTAATTGATTCGCCAAATCACCAATTAATTCTGTTGGGAATGGTCCATTACCAACTCGAGTACAATAACTCTTAAATACGCCGATAACTCGTTCTACAGCTGTTGGGCCGATTCCTACACCGATTGTTGCACCTCCTGCTGTACTGCTTGGAACACTTGATGTCACGAACTCATATGTTCCATGATCAAGATCAAGTAATGCCCCTTGTGCTCCTTCCAATAAAACATATTCACCGGCCTGTAAGGCATCCGTTATGATACTTTGCGTGTCTTGGATAAAAGGCTTTAATTGGGCTCCATATTCACAATATTGTGAATATGTTTCTTCGAACTCAATTGGTTGACCGCCATAAACTTTTTCTATGAGCCTATTTTCATACTCAAGGACTGAAGTGATGCGAACTTTTAAGTGCTCGGTATCTAATAGATCTGCTATACGGATGCCCCGTCGTGCAACTTTGTCTGCAAAGCAAGGACCTACTCCTTTTCCTGTAGTGCCAATAGCAGAACTTCCGCGTAGCTTTTCGTCAAGACCATCAAGTAATCGATGCCAGGGCATAATTACTTGACACCGTTCACTTATTGACAGTTTCTGCGTTGAAATCCCACGTTTTTCTAGCTGGTTAATTTCGTTAAGTAAAACTGCAGGGTCTACGGCTACGCCATTTCCGATTATGCATGCTTTTGATGGATAAAATATTCCGGCAGGAACAAGGTTTAGTTGAAATTCACCTTTGTCATTGAGTATTGTGTGCCCGGCATTATTTCCCGCAGAGTAGCGGGCTATAACACGAGCTTTTCGGGCTAGCAGATCAATTACTCGTCCTTTTCCTTCATCACCCCACTGACTACCGATGACGACTATTGCAGGCATGGATAACCTCCTTTAGGATTTTTATGCAACCGATAGGGTACATCAATCAGCACTTTAGATGTACTAAATTCGGCTACTCTTCTACACAGTACAGTTCAATAGTATAAATTTTTTAGGAGGGAAGTTGGTATCTCAGTTACTGTTGGGCAAGAACTTCTTGTTCTTGAGTCAATGAAAATGGAAATTCCTGTGGAGTCGCCTGTTGATGGAAAGGTAGCAGAAATTTTAATTTCGGTTGAAGAAGGTGAAACGATACTTAGAATAGATGAAAGTTAAGTTGTAGGTCTTGTTTTTTCTAGATAAGTAGCCCATAGGAAGTCTCTTTTTGTTGCACCTTTGCGGTATCCCACTTGTCCACATATGAGCGGACCGCATAGTTGTGCGAGTAAATATCCTCCTCCGATCAAAACGAGGAATGCGAATCCGGGGTGACCGAGAAAGCCTGGGCCCCAGAGAACTAATATTAAAAATAGGCCTGCTGCTAGCATGAGTCCAAAAAGCGCCCCCGTATAAACCCAGATTGATTCAGTTCGTCGTTTAGCCTGATAAATTGATAAAACCTCTTTAGGCACTTTATCTGCAGGATTTGGATAATTTAAATTTTCGCAGAATGCACATTTTTCCTCTGTAGGATCTATACGACCGTAGCAAAAAGAACAAAAGGTTCCGTTATTAGGAACCTGATCTGAAAGTATTTCGTCCATTTTCATCTGTAATTTTTCAACATATGGAAAGGGACTTATATACCCGGCTGTTCCCAGTTGTTTTCTATTCATAAAGCATTAATTTTAAGTTTAAATAATCTTAACTGTTCCTTTTAATCCATCAATTTCTACTATTGCCCCATCAGGTATGCGGGAAGTTGCTGATTGTGTTCCTACGACGCAAGGGAGTCCAAATTCACGTGCTTCTATAGCAGCATGCGAGAGCATGCCACCTTGGTCAGTAATGATTGCCGCAGCTATAGGGAATAGGGGTATCCAAGGTGGGGAAGTAAACTGGCAAACTATGATTTCGCCCTCCTTAAAGTCATCTGCTTCCTCGAGACTTCTCAGTATACGTGCTTTTCCTCGCACAATTCCTGCATTAGCCCCTACACCTTTAAGTAGTAAAGGATCTTCTGGTTGTGTTATTTTTGCACCAAACATCATTTCCATTATCGGATTAGGACTAGGTGGGGCGGGTTCTCCTAAGTGAGGTGGTGGTATAAGCTTTTCCCAACTTTCCAACTCCTCTGAGCGCTCTTTTATGAGCTTACGTATTTGTTCACTGTTTTGATTTTTTACTAGGCCGACTAGTTCTCGGGTCTCTAAGAAAAAGATATCGTTTATTTTAGTTAGCAGTCCTGCTGTTACCATCTTGCTTCCTAAAGCTACGCATGGTTTTCGAAAGGCTCCCACACTATTAACTTGCCAGCGTGCACGTCCTTCTATGATCGAGATATAATCTTCGGCAGGTTCGAGAAGTTCTTTATATTTTTGTAATGTGGTTTTTTTTTCAAAATGTGCTTCCAAAGTGGCTCTTGCGAGGTCTCGATTTTTAAAAACTTTTTTACGAGATTCCTCAGCTTTATTACTTTTATTCTCAAAATATCGTGTAATCATTTTGAGTGCTTTCTCAGGCTCTTCGGACCAAGTAGGTTGGTGTGCCTCGAACCAATTTGTTGCTCCACGACCATACTCTTGCAAGTAGACATCAAGCTCTCTTAAAAAGCTTTCTCCCTCAGGTATGCTTTTAATTGTTGCATAATCACCTATTGAGACTGCATTTTTTAAGAGAGAATTCTCCTGTGCTTTTCTTGCTAGTTGGCTCAATAGTATTCCGGTAGATGCTGATGCGTTTTCCGAACCTTGCAATGCCTCCATAATTAAACGATCTGCATCATCGATCTTTTGTGCTGAACAAAATTGAATTAATTGGGCCAGTGCACTAACTGCACCCATTAAAGGTTGCATTGTGTAGGAAAAAGATAGTGCAGCTGCTTGCTTATACTCATCAATTTTTCCAGCAAGTTCATTTATTTCCATTGAATCGTAATCATGCTCATGCAACGAGGAACAAATTTTTTCACAATATTTTTGTGCGTGTAATTCCCAATTTTCACGCGCTGTTTGATGGGGGGGGGGGTCAAGGGGGAGTGGTGTACGAGGTTCCTCGGTTACACCGTCAACTGCAACGGTTGTTAGGTAGCCATAGCCATTAATATAAACGACTTTCCCCCCCATACCACTCATAAAGGCTGAGAACATTTCCTGGCTCAGTTTTGGTACGGGGCGAAGCCCATGGGGAAGAATTTTTAATGAAAGCCCATCTAGATCTGAACTCAGCTCAAAGTTTTTTTCTGTCATATAAGCCTGTATTACTCTAGTACGGGCCCAGAGCCCTTTCTTTTGAATATAGTGACGATAGTAGTTCGGTATGATTTATACAAGTTACGCTTTGATCGCAATTGCTTGAACTTGGACAAATGTGAAACAGGCATCTTCATCTCCAGACCATTTTTTCCAAGAATCACTTATGTTTTTAATTTCTTCGGGAGTAGATAATTTGTATTCAATTGCTTGTTTACCAAAAGAGGACTGTATTGTTCTTTCAGACCAACTTTCCCCCCAAAATTGTGCAGTAGCGCCAGTATAAAGTTTCGAATCACCTGTTAGTTCAGCATCGTTGAAACCTGATTCCCGCAACCACGAAGGTATTCTTCGGCCTGCGTCTGCATCTGCACCATTGTGTGTAACCACTGCATGGTAAAGCTCTAGCCAGCGTTCCATTAGTGGTAGGCGAGGCCAGGCTACCATAGAACCATAATCACTTTCTCTAAGAGAAAGGATGCCCCCAGGTTTTAAAACCCTTTTGATCTCTTTGAGAGCCAAAACCGGTTTGTCCAGGTGCTGAAGAACTTGATGGAGGTGTACAGCGTCAAATACACCGTTGCCAAAAGGTAAATGATAGGTGTTTGCCGGAATATAAATGGGGCTGGAATGTGCACGGCTTTGTTGACGTGCTTCTTGAAGGACTTCGTTCACAGGGTCTATCCCAATTGTTAAACCTGGAGCAACTGCTTGGGCTAAACCTTCAGTAATTGTTCCTGGCCCACAACCAACGTCTAGAAGACACATGCCGGGTTGAAGTCGTTTTAATAGATGGTGAGCATCCTTTTCGGCAGTACGAAGTGCATGTACTTTAATTACAGCGGGGTGATGCCCGTGTGTGTATTGATTTTCTTTTTTAGCTGAGATCATCAGTAAATCGTAACGCATCGATATGCGAAGTGCTTGATAGACTAACCTTTGAGTAAGGAGTGCAGTTGTGTGTGGAATTACAGGAATTCTTAGTTTAGATGGTTCTGATGTCCCTCCAGAAATTGCTTATAGGATGGCCGATCCGCTTAAGCATAGGGGTCCTGATGACTATGGAGATTGGTCTTCAAGCCTATGTGCACTTTCACATCGGCGGTTATCTATAATTGATCTCACGCGCTCTGGTCGCCAGCCTCTTTCGAATGAAGATGCGACGGTGCAGCTTACATGTAATGGTGAAATCTACAATTTTCGAGAATTACGTGCAGAACTCCAGAAGCAGGGTCATCGCTTTGTTTCGGATACCGATTCGGAAGTTATTGTGCATCTATACGAGGAAGTCGATGGAGACCCCGATGCATTGTTAAATCGCCTGGATGGGATGTTTGCATTTGGATTATGGGATAGTAAGCGTCGTAGGTTGTTGATTGCTCGTGATCGATTAGGTGTCAAGCCTTTATTTTATTCTGTTAAAGGAAGTTTTTTGTTATTTGCCTCTGAATGCAAAGCAATTTTTGAAAGTGGGTTGATTGAAGCAAAACCTTCAGAGGAGGCTATTCTTTCCTATTTAGTATTAAGACATGCACCTTCTCCATCTACGATGTATGAAGATGTTAAGTCGTTGCCAAGTGGTCATTATCTTCTTGCTGAGCCCAAAAAGGATGTGAATATTCGCCAATATTGGGATATTCCTTTGCCATCTTCTGGCACAGAAGAATTACATCCAACTCAAGTCCGGAGTCTTGTTTCAGATGCTATACGTAAACGTCTTGTTTCTGATGTTCCTATAGGAGCTTATTTGTCAGGAGGTCTTGACTCTTCGATAATTGCTTCCGTAATGGCCGAGGAAATGGGGAGTAACCTTAAAACCTATGCGGTTGGCTTTGATGATACCGAGTTAGATGAATTGCCCTATGCCCGATTGGTTGCAAATCATATTGGTTCCGTGCATTCCGAAATTGTTCTTGAAAGAGATGCTTACTTTGACCTGCTTCCTGGCTTAATCGACAAACGTGATGCCCCGCTGGCAGTCCCAAATGAACCTCCTTTGTTTGTGCTTTCGCAAGCTTTAAAGGAGGACATTACGGTTGTGTTATCAGGAGAGGGTGCTGATGAGCTTTTTGGTGGATACAGTGATTATCATGGAATGGGTTTTGACTATGCTAAGGCGCAGACATTAAAACGTTCGCCTAGCTTGATCCGGCAGATTTTTAATGGAGGTATGGATCAAAAGTACGGTAAGAATTTCTGGGAACTTAGTCCGAAGAATTTCTTTTTAGCCGGTTACCATTGGTTTTCTCTTGAAGATTGTCGGCAATTACTTAGTCCAGCAATGTTTCAGAGAGGTTTTTCTAACTTAGATAGAACCGTAAGTACTTTTTTTGATCAATCTGGAAAATCTACATTTTCCAGTCAACTGTTCTATTTTTATCAAAAAGTACATTTGCAGAATCTTCTTAATCGTGTTGATTCGATGACAATGTCTACTGCTGTTGAAGCACGTGTACCTTTCACTGACCACGTCTTGGTAGAACGTATTTCTCCACTTACATTGGGGCAAAAAATACGTTGGCGGTCGTTAGCTCATCGGGCACATGCTACCTTTTCTTATGCGGAAGCATATCGCGAGCGTAATATTGAAACTAAAGTGAGTTTAAGGCGTGCATTTTCAGGGGAACTTCCTTCTGAAATTATGAAAAGACGAAAAATTGGATTTAAATTACCTCTCGATAAATGGTTAGTTCAACCTTTCACTTCTCAGATTGAGGAGCAGATACTTGATGGAGAAGCTATTGCCAGTGGTTTTTTACAGAAAGAAACTCTGCAAAAATGGCTCATGGAAAATGCTAATCGATCTGATGCCTCACAACGGTTGTGGATGTTATTTAATCTCGAGCTTTGGTTAAAGCACGTAAAAAATATTTAGGGCGGATAGATATTTATGAAAGAACATATCCCTGCAAAATTAGAAAAATCTAGTGATGGCCCTATCTCACTTTTTTTCAATCGACCTGTCTCCAAAAAGATCAGTGCCTTTTTAGCTACACGAGGATGTTTACCTAACTCTGTAACTGCGTTTTCTCTTGTATTGGGAATTTTGGGTGCCATTGGGATTGGGTTTCATGTTTGGTGGTTAGGTGCCTTGTTATTGCAGCTGTCTTCTGTTTTTGCAGGCGTAGATGGTGAAGTTGCACGTCGGCTAAATCTTCAAAGTCCGTTCGGCGACTTTTTCGATACGGTTTCAGATCGCTTGGTTGAATATGTTGCCTTTATTGGGATAGCGATTGGGCTTGTAAGGCTTGAAGATTTAAATTCTTGGGCTTGGCCAATCATGAGTTTATTATTGGGCGGTAGTCTTTTATTGACTACACTTTCGGAAAAGTATCGTTCTAGTACTCAGAAAAATTACCCAAAGAAAAAATTTGAAGGTTTCTTTTCATATCTTACTTCGGGTCGTGATGCTCGAATTTTTTGGATCGCTATAATTCTTCTCTCGGGGCATTTTTCTCTTGATATTCTTGTATGGTCGCTGATGACGGTTGCAGTATTGATGCATTGCAATGCAGTATTGCGATTTTTCCAAATACGTAAATTGGGGTTTGGTGATTTATAAGTTGCTCCTTGTAGCAATTAGCCAATGTTGTTTTTCTAACATTAGCTTGGATGAGGTAGTAGCTCTGTTGAGGGAAAGATGCCTGAGGTGGTATACAGTTACTGACCTTGATCAACTTCGTCAACCTTCCCTATTCACAGATGAGAGGTGGAATTAGTGACTGTTTTAATTAATGCCTTAAGCCATGAAGCTCAACGACGTGGCTTACTTACCCGGGATCAGTCCATTACAGAAGAGATTGTTTTTTCGCTTGTTCGTGATATGCCTTATGCACGTGCTTCGAATCGTGATCCTCTAACAACGATTGATGAGTGGAAGGGTACGTGTTCAGGTAAGCACTATTTGCTCAAAGGACTTTTTGAGGATTTGGGGATGACCGTTCGCTTATATGCAGGGTTAATTTATTACAGTATCGATAACTGTCCATGGTTACCTGAGAATTTGCGAATTTTGGTTGAAAACGAACCTTTAGCCGATATACATAACTTTGTGCGACTTGAAACTGCTCCGGGAATTTTCACATTAGTTGATGCAACCTTTCCTTCATTAGCTCGTTCTCATGGTTTGGTTGTGAATAATTTTAATCTTTCCGTTGATATGGTTCCGATTCTTCCCATCAAACAAGAATTTGAAGTTCTTAGTGATAATGACCCACAAGAGTTTAAAAATACTTTAATTGATAGATATTGTGGTCAGTTTATGGAAGAAAGAGAGCAATTCATTGACCTATTGAGTAATTGGTTGGGTAGTTTTGCCGACTCAAAGGGCACGAAGTTGTAGTATCAACTTGGGCCCGTAGCTCAGTTGGTAGAGCATCGGACTTTTAATCCGAGTGTCGACAGTTCGAACCTGTCCGGGCTCATAGGACATTGTAAATATTGTTTTACAATGTCCTTATTTAATCAGGGTAGTTCTCTAATTAACCTTTAAGTACTTTTCCAATTGAACCCGGTATGTGTCCACCATTGATAGCGATTGTTTGTCCTGTAACCCATGAACCAGCTTCCGACGCTAGCCAAACACATGCTGCACCTATGTCTTCTGGCTTTCCCATACGTCCAGCAGGAAGATAATTTCCATACTTTTCTTGATCTTCTTTGGACATCGGGAACATCTCCGAGAATTGTTCGGTGACGATAGGTCCTGGCGCGATAGCATTCACACGAATGCGCTTGGGGCCTAATTCCTCTGATAGCGTCATAGTCATATTGATAACGCCTGCTTTTGCTGCTCCATAGGCACCTGTGTGTGGTGCAGCGTTTAAGCCCGCTCCAGAAACAATATTAATGATGCTTCCATTTTCAGGTATATGTGGTACAGCCCATTTGGCTCCTTCAAAAGGGATTGTAAGGTTGAATTTGATCATCCATTCCCAATAATCAACTGGAGTCTCATCGATGTAGTAAGTTTCTGAAGATTTGCTACCACCAGCGTTATTAACCCATATCGAAATTTTTCCAAATTTATTGACTGCTGCATCTACGAGTTCACGTACTGCGTTCTTTCCCATTAGGTCGATTGGGACAGCAAGACCTCGACGGCCGCGGTCCTCTATTTTTTGAACGACACTTTCAACGTCATCTTTGCGTCGTGCTGCAACAACGACATCTGCTCCTGCTTCAGCCATGCAAAGAGCAATTCCTTCACCTATTCCTCGGCCACCTCCTGTGACCACACATACATGACCATCCATGCGAAAGTTATCAATTACTGTCATTCTGGACCCCTTGGGTATAGCGTTTATGACTTAACGTTAGGCTTCATCTTCTAGCCTAACGGCATAACCTGGGCAACTTCTTACTGCATCAAGTGCATCTTCATAGTCCTCACCTTGAGGTTCTGAGTTCAATACATCTGGGAAGCCATCGGGGCGTGCTTTAAACATTTCCGGATAAACCCGATAACATTCCCCTGTTTTGATGCAGCGGTCATAATTAATTATTAGTGTCATGTTTGCCTCTTAAGCTAATTCTTTCTCTTTGTGAAATTCAGATGGAGCTCATTCATTCCCAGCATGATACCGGGTTGATGCCTAAAGTTATTTTTTTCAGGATCTAGTTCGAGTGTTTCAATTCTATCCAGAATGACATTAGTCACAATGTTTTGTTCTAAGCGTGATAGTCCCGCGCCGGGGCAAGATCTGACCCCTTGGCCAAACGTTAAGTGTTGCCCTGGATGTGTTCGCCCAAGATCGATTTCATCAGCATTTGAAAATTGTTTTTCGTCGCGATTACCTGCTGCATAGCGTAGGTGCAGCATTGATCCTCTAGGGATTTCTACTCCTTGCATTACAACGTTCTCTTTACCTACGATCCTACCTGAAAGTCCTTGTGTGGGTGCTTGAAGTCGAAGCATTTCCTCGACAAAGTAACGTACTTTTGAACGATCTCCTCGTAAAGTTTTCATTACCTCTGGATTTTTAGCTAGAGCTTGGGCTTGCTTGATTAGTGCATAGCGTGTTGTTTCATTACCTCCGATGTGCATTGACCAAGCAACGCTGATCACTTCACCATCAGTCAGAGGACGTTCTTCTTTTCCGTAACGTACCTGACATAGATAGGAGATCATGTCTTCTGTCGGGTTCTTCCGTCTCTCTTGAACTTTTTCTTCGATGTACCGATTGAAATCGACTAATATTGCGGCATTTGCCCGTTCATCTTCTTCGGTTAATAGGTTTCTTGGTCCCGAACCATAAACAAATCTACGTACTTGAGATTCCTCACATTCTCTAAGAAATGCCATGTCTTCGAGTGGAAATCCGATTACAGTTTCGATAACCATTTGTGGAAGATCTGCAGCAAAATCTGCAACATATTCAACTGAACCCTTATCGATCCAGGCGTCCATGAGTTGGTTTGCATATTTCGTAATCATTTCCCTATGGCGGTCTGCTCCAACAGGACCAACCCACGGGTCTGTTAATGTCTGTCTGTGAACCTTATGCATTGCTAGATTTGGTCTTAGTGTGTCACGTGCATCGACATAGTCATCAAAGCCTTCTTCTTTAAAGATTTCTGCTTCTAGAGCCGATTGACCACCACCATTGTCAGCTCTTTGAATAAATGTTTCAGTGTCGCGTACTACTCGTTGAATGTCTTCATATTTTGTGAGGATGTATGCATCTGTTCCTGGCGTCCATCCTTCGCCTTCCAGCTGAACGATGGGCTGCTCGTCATGTAAAATTTTATAAGATTCATACCAATGCTCTTGAGCTCCAGGTTGAAAAAGATCAACCTCTCCAGCATTCATAGGGCATGTTATTTGAGCATCCCAGTCTATATCGGCTATGTTGGCTTGTTCTGATGTGGTCATGGTTTACCTACTATTCTTCCTACTATACTTTTCTTGATCTTACTCTTGATGAGAAGTCTTTTCCATGACTTCTAGTTTTTTATCTAGTGAGGTAGATCTCACCATCTAGATTTTCGCTGTTATGAGGGAATAGCTACATTGCCTGTTGGTACAGCCATAAGTGCATCCCCAAGAGAGATGATCTGCGGAGCACTCGATCGATTATAAGCGGCATAACCATTTGTGAATTCGCGAATGAACAGACCTTCTCCGGATGCTGCAAAGAACAATAAAAACACTAATAAAATGTTATTTTTTGCATCGGTTAAATTGTTCTAGATCTATTTTCCTAGGAAAACTTATATGATCCCGACCCTCTATACTCACTTAGTATGAAAATTACTGATGGCGTTTTTCAATTACTTACACCTTTTCCAAAGTTTTCTACAGCAGAAGCACGAAAAATTCATGGAGAGATAAGAGATAAGCCGAAGGTTTTGAAGGGATTACCGTATGTTTTGCCATATCTGATTATTTCCAACGGTGAAATCACGTTGATTGATTGTGGATGGAATACAGATACTGCATTCGAGGCTTTAACTGAAGGTATGGAGGAGCATGGGGTTTCACCTGAGGCTCTTACAAAATTAATTATTACGCATGTCCATCCTGATCACTTTGGTATGTCTGGTCGCCTGAAAGAGATCTCTAATTGTGAAATTATTATGCATGAGAAGGAATCTGATTTTGTCGATTCACGCTATTTTGCTGATAAATCATTCACTAATGAAGTGCAGAATGATATGCAGAGATATATGCGTCAGCATGGGGTCCCGGACTTACCAGCTGATTTAATGCCAAAAGGTTCAATGAACAGAATGCAGAATGTTTTGCCGGCAAAAGCTGATACGAAGGTACGTGGTGGTGAACACCTGAACATAGGTGACTTTGATCTTGAAGTTGTGTGGACCCCAGGACATGCTCCCGGGCATATATGTCTTTATGAGGAAAATAGAAAAATTCTTTTTTCAGGTGATCATATATTACCAACGATTACACCTAATATTTCTTTACATATACAGAGCGCGGATAATCCATTGAGGGATTACATAAGTTCTCTTGAAATTGTTGAGGAGCTCGATGTTGAGCATGTTTTACCTGCTCATGAATTTGACATTCGGGAATTAAAACGTCGAATTCTTGAAATCCGTGATCATCATTATGCGCGTCTTGATGAAATGTTGAAGTGTGTTGATGCCGGTGCAACTGCATGGGATGTTGCTGGTCGGGTCCAATGGACAACTGGTACATTGGCAGATTTTGATCCCTTTACGCAGCGTGCTGCAGTAGGTGAGACTCTTGCACACCTAGAGTATTTATTTGAGGAGGGGCGGCTTTCTAAGATAAAACGTGATGAACAGTTATTTTGGATACCGGTTTAAGTGTGTAAACAGATTAAAAATTTTAATCTGCGAACTCTTTTATTCTGAATATCCATAGTTTAATGTGCACCCCACCCCTTCCTTTGTTGTGCACGACGGAAATTTAAGAATTTCCGGTCTGGTCGTAACTGTATTTCGTGACCATGTTCACACTGGACAGTTTTTAATTCTTCAACATCACCTAATTGAAACGTAAAAAAACCATCACACAGAGGGCATTCAACTGTCCGCGTTTCCCCACGTATGAGTTCGATTAGGTTAGATGCCTTATAACGGATCTTTGGCATAGATTTAACTTGCAGGAATACCTGATTGAACTACATAGGATCTGTCAATATAGTCAACCCGCACATGTTCACTGATTTCACCCCTTAACAGGCGGCGGGCAAGTTCATTTTCAATACGTTGTTCTACGGTTCGTCTAAGTGGTCGCGCGCCATATTCCGGATCGTATCCTTCCTCTACCAATGCAGTTCGTGCTTCTTCGGAAAGAGTAAAAGACACTCCTTTTTCAGATAGACGTTTTTGTACTCCTTCGAGAATCAAGTCAACAATTTTGAGTAATTCTGCTTTAGTAAGGGGCTCAAAAATTATTACCTCATCTATTCGATTAAGGAATTCTGGGCGGAAATGACCCCTTAGAGCTTTATCTACTGAAGCCTGAAGTTCCTTTTGTTTATCGATAGTCCCACTTCTTTGTGTAAATCCCAACGTTGCTTTTTCTTGGACGCCAGTGCCTAAATTGCTAGTCATGACAATAACGGTGTTTCGAAAATCTATGGTTCTTCCGTGACCATCAGTTAACTGTCCTTCATCAAGTATTTGTAGGAGTGTATTAAATACATCTGGATGAGCTTTTTCGATTTCATCGAAGAGAATTACCCGATATGGACGGCGTCGAACATCCTCAGTTAATCCTCCACCTTCGTCATATCCGACGTAGCCTGGAGGTGATCCGATCATGCGACTTATTGTGTGTTGTTCTTGATATTCGGACATATCTAACCTAATCATTGCTTCTTCATCATCAAACATGAAGGAAGCCAAAGTTTTTGCCAATTCAGTTTTCCCTACGCCTGTAGGACCTAGGAAAAGAAAGGTTCCAATTGGTCTTTGTGGATCTTTCAAGCCTGCCCGGGCTCGTCTAATGGCATCGCTAATTGATGTAATTGCCTCCTCTTGCCCGATTACCCTTTCATGTAGTACTCCTTCCATTCGGAGTAATCGTTTACTTTCCGCTTCTTCTAATTGAGCAACTGGAATTCCGGTAATTTGTCCCATCAGCTGAGCTATATCTTCGCCGGTGACAATCATTTCGATGTGATTTTTATTAGCGAATTCAGATCGTAAATTTGTGTATTCCTCTTGTAATGTAAGCACTGTTTGTTTTACTTCCTCCGCCCTTTTGTGGTCTTCACGTTTGATAGAGGCATCTGCATCGTCTGACAGTATTCTCAGGCGAGTAGCTAAATTCTTCAATTCTACAGGGGTGTCTTGTCCATCTATGACGTGTTTGCTTGCTGCTTCGTCAATTAGGTCAATTGCTTTATCTGGCAGCTTTCGTTCAGACAGGTATCTGTTAGATAAGTTTACTGCTGCATCGATTGCATCCTCACTGATTTTTAATTTATGGTGAGCCTCATATCGTGGCTTTAGCCCTTGTAGTATTTCCTTGGTGTCTTCTAGATTGGGTTCGCCTACGTGAACGGGTGCGAAACGACGTTCTAAAGCCGGGTCTTTTTCTATTTTTCGGTATTCGTCCAGAGTAGTAGCTCCTATCGCACGGAGTTCCCCCCGGGCAAGTGCAGGTTTCATAAGATTACTTGCATCGATAGCGCCTTCAGCACCTCCTGCGCCCATAACTGTATGAAGTTCGTCTATGAAGAGGACTACTTCGCCTTCAGCAGCACGTGTTTCTTCCATCACTGCCTTTAGTCTTTCTTCGAATTCACCTCTAAATTTTGCCCCGGCTACTATCGCGCCTATATCTAAGGCGAGTAATCTTTTTCCTTGTAGCGGTTTAGGCACTTCTCCCAATGCGATGCGCTGTGCAAGTCCTTCTACTATTGCTGTTTTTCCTACACCGGCTTCGCCGATAACAACCGGATTATTCTTCGTTCTTCGATTCAATATTTGCATTACTCTTCGGATTTCGTTTTCTCTGCCTATTACAGGGTCCAGCTTTCCTTCGAGAGCAAGCGCTGTTAGGTCTGTACTGTATTTTTCAAGGCTTTGGTAATGACTTTCTGCATTAGGACTATTTACCCGTGCAGTGCCACGGATTTCTTGTAAGCCTTTGTAGATCCCTTCTTTTGTAATTCCGAATTCTGCTAGCAGTTCAGCTGCCCCACTTTCTTCGTTGTCTGAAATTGCAATTAAGATGTGCTCTACTCCCACATATTCATCTTTTAGTCGATCCGCCTCTGCATTTGCTACTTCCAGCATGCGTACTACTTCTGGGGTTGTGTAAATCTGTACTACATCGTGTTGCAATGTTGGCATTGTGGCTAACATTGACTCGACTTTATAAAATAAGTCTTGCACCGTTTGAGGCAATTTCATTCCAGAAATTATTTCCTGTGTTAATCCATCTTTGTCCTCGAGAAGAGCTACCAAAACATGGTGGACCTCCCACTGACTATGGCTTTTTTCCCTTACGATTTCTTGTGACCGCGAGAGAATTTGTTGGGCCTGTTCAGTAAACCGGTCTTGACGCATCATCATTTTCCTCCGGGATCGTCATAGGAATCGGTATCTTTTAAATGTCGCGCATTACTTTCCACGACAGGTGATTGTATTTGTGTCCCTGAAAGGCGATTTAATTCGGCACGTACCGTGACCATTTCAGTTTGGAGGTCACGTATCTGTTCATTAAGTTTCAATATAACTTCAACCCCGGCAAGGTTTACTCCTAATTCAGCGATTAATCTTTGTGCTTGTCGAATCATACGAATATCTGTATTGGAATACATACGAATATTCCCGGGTGTTCGATGTGGCTGAATTAATCCTGCACGCTCGTAATACCGCAGTGTTTGTTGATGTAGTCCAACAAGTCGCGAAACGATAGAAATTACATAACATGGCTCATCATCATTTTGAATTTCATCTGAAAAGCTAATCATCAGTGTGTTCCCTTAGTCATTTTGCTGACGTAATTGTTCAAGCAAATGACGTTCATCTGCTTTTAGTTGTTCTGGTAAGGTAATTTTAATTTTTACGAAGAGATCCCCATTTTCGGTTTCAGAGTTGAGTAGTGGCATTCCCTTTCCTCGAAGTCGAATGCGTTGGTCGTTTTGTGTTAATTCAGGAATAGTAACTCGTACGCGGCCGTCAATGGTTGGAGCTTCAAGCTCGCCTCCTAATATTGCATCGAGGAATGGGATAGAAACTTCAGTCATCAAATTATTGCCAATTCTTTCGAAAGTTTTATGTGGTTTAACGGTAATATTTAGAAATAAATCACCTGCTGGCCCATTACCATGTCCAGGGCTTCCCTCTCCACGAACGCGAATTCGTGAGCCAGTTCCGACGCCGAAGGGAATCTTAACTTCGAGTCGTTTGGGACGTTCAATTTTTCCTGTACCTTGGCATGTCTGACAAATACTATTCGTTATATATCCTTGGCCAGAACAAGAAACACATGGCCCAGGCATGGCTAGAGAAACTGTTCGAACTGCTCCACTAGCAGCTTCCTCAAGTGTTATATCTGCAGTAACATCGACATTAGCACCACGTCTTGTACTTTGCCTTCCACTTCTTCCTTCAAAAAAATCTCCAAATAGTGATCCTATATCGTTAAAATTGCCTGAACTAAATCCCGGTTGTTGATGCATTTGGGAATACTGTTCAGATTCATTCCAATTTTCACCATAAGTGTCGTACTTTCTTTTCTTCTCATCATCACCGAGAACATCATAGGCCAGTTGGATCTCTTTAAAGCGTGCTGCAGCAACTTGGTTGTTGGGATTAATATCAGGATGAAATCGCCGCGCCAATTTCCGATATGCAGATCTAATTTCTTTTGATGATGCAGATTGAGTTATACCAAGAGCATCGTAATACTTTCTTTCCATTAATATAGTATATCACTTGTCTAATTATTAATAACAAACTTGATAATATCATTATCAAGTTTGTTATTAATAATACTTGCTATTAAATTATTTTTGTTTTAGGACGCAACTTTTAATTGTTACCTAGTTTGGCCTAGTTTGGCCTATGGCTTAATAGTTTGTGTATAGCTACTAAGGTTTATGAGAAAGGATTTAATGGGATGTGAATCACGTGAATTGCAGGTGTTATTGTTAAATCTCTTGTTTTTCAATATTTAAATAATCTTCATTAGGCGGACGTAACAATTTTCAGCAGAATGGCTGTGGGTAATATGATAAGTCGACGCTAACGTCTGGCTTGTTCCTTATTCTTGATTTAAGACGGTAACTTCTATTTTATTTCCCGGTGCCATAGCGATACGAACTACTTTGTTATCCTCAGTTAAGGCTTCTACATCCATTCCTACGTTACGCCAACCTTTGGGAAAACCGAGGCCTTCATTTTCCAATGCTTCTAAATAAAAATAGCTCATTGTTAGAGGATCCATATAAAAATCGCTGCTTGTCCAGGCGTTCACGTCTATTTCTCCCTTGCGCATCCTCTGCGAAGCAAAAATCGTTATATCTTTATTAATGAACCTCTCGTTTGAAGAATCTGCCATTGTCTTTCCCCTTATGTGGTCGATCTTAGTTTGCCTCTTTTTCTTTAATTTTTAAACCCCCTAAATAATTCTCTTTAATTACCTTTGCGTTTTAAGTCGTGTAAATTGTTCTTGCAGGTACTTTCAATGCTTTCGATTACAAACAAGATTTTCTCAATGCTTTCTTTTTTTATAGGCATAGTCTTAATTGTGTTTGTGGTTGGGATTCAGGGACAATCCTTTAATGAAGCGGTTGTATTGGGGATATTGTTAATTTTAAATGGTGCGGTCAGATTATTTTTTTCAAAAAGCAAATAATATTCTAAAGCTTCAAGTTTTTTTACTGTCTGTTGTTTTGTAGCCTGCATTAAGTAATATGATTAGATAATAAAAGTGGTTCAAATGAGTGATGCTCCCATTTTAGTCCTTGTATCAGATGATGAGAACGCTTCTCAAGTAGTCGATTTTTCGGCTCGCTTAGCTTCGCGAGAAAAGTCCAATTTAGTGATTATCTATGTTATTGAGGTTGATCTTGTGTTACCTGTTACTGCAGATTTAGATTTCGAGGTTCAACGCGCCGAAGATTTGTTACGACGGTTAAAAAGTGGTTCAGGTTACAGTAACAATTTAATAGAAACACAATTGCTACAAGGTAGGGAAAAAGGTACAGCACTTGTTGATGAGGCTGTTGCTCAGGATGCAGAAGCAATTGTAGTAAGTGTTGATTATGATCGGCTCTTAGGTGCATTCGAAATTAGTGAAGATAATCGTTATATACTTGAACATGCTGATTGTGCAGTCTGGTTTGTCAGGCAATCTCTTGGAAAGAATTTGGAGGATTGAAAAACGTGCGTGTGATAATTATGGGTTGTGGCCGGACCGGTGCAGCGATTGCAGAAGCGTTAGACCTAGATGATCATAGCGTTACGATTATCGATCGTGATGCAAAGCAGTTTCGCCGATTAGCACCTGAATTTAGTGGAACTCGTGTTGTTGCAAATGGGATGGATCAAAAAGATCTAGAAACTGCTGGTATTAATGAGGCAGATGCTTTTATTGCGGTGACACAAGGGGACAATCGTAATTATTTTGCCAGCCAATTGGCAAGCGAAATTTATAAAGTTGAAAAGGTTCTGTGTCGTGTCAAAGATCCGCAAAGAGAAGTTATTTTTAGACAACTAGGTATTAAAACTTATAGTCCTACAAGTAGCGGTGCTACTACTATGATAGCGATGTTACTAGGCGAAAAAGGCTCTTAATGTGTATTTGATTATTGTAGGTGGTGGAAAGGTAGGATTTTTTTTGGCGCAGGAGCTGATTGAAAACAACCATGAAGTTTTGGTAATCGAGAAAGATGTTGCTCGAGCTGAACAATTACATGAGGCACTTGGAGGTTCAGTTCTTTCGGGAGATGCTTGCGAGGCATCAGTTCTGGAGGGTGCAGGTGTTGGACGAGCCGATTTAATTCTAGCGGTCACGGGTGATGACGAAGACAATTTTGTTGTTTGTGAGATTGCTCGTTTTTATGGTTCGGCTAGGCCTATTGCTCGAATTAACAACCCACAAAACGATCTAGTTTTTAAGCGTAGGGGTATTGAGACGACAATTTCTGCAACAGAGGCAATCCTATCGCAAATAGAACAAGAATTACCCGACACTCAATTTGTTCCTATTATGAAGTTGCATCATGGGTTGGAGCTCGTGGAACTCAAGTTGAATAGTGTGTCACCAGTTATCGGGAATTCTCCGATAGGATTAAAGCTTCCTTCCGAGTCTCATGTGGCTTTGATTATTGATTCCGATGGAATACCGAAAATCCCATCAGAAGAAATTGAATTATCTGCTAATGATTCGCTTGTTCTAATTACACGGGTAGAAAATCGTTCACTTGTTCGACAATTGATTATTGGTAGTTCTCAAGATCTGGATACTTAGTAGAATACTCTGCATATGGTAGCTAATAGCCGGGTAGATACAGTTGCTTATTTAGGCCCACCGGGTACCTTTGGGGAAGAGGTTGCTCTTTTAGCTGCGCCGGATGCAATACAGATTCCGTACCCTTCTCATACGTCAGTTGCAGCAGCTGTTGATGCTGGTGAGGCTGATATTGGAATCTTAGCTGTAGAAAACCTTATCACTGGTTCAGTTGCTGAGACCTTGGATATTCTTGTCGATGAAACGAGCCTTAGTATTCAAAAGGAAATTTTGTTACGAATTGAACATAATTTAATTGCTCGGGTTGGCATGAAGCTTTCAGAAATTGAAGTGGTTTATAGCCATCCACAGGCCCTAGGCCAATGCCGACATTTCCTCGAGAAAAATAAATTGAATACTTTTGTTGAGCCAGCACTTTCTACTACCCATGCTGTAGAACTTGCTATCAATACCACATTGAAAGCCGGGGCAATTGCCAATTATCGTGCTGCTAGCCGTTATGGCGGTGAGGTACTCGCAAGTTCGATTCAAGATACGAGTAATAATGTAACTAGGTTTATTGTTTTGGGGGATAAGGAAACACTTGTAACTGGGGCTGATCGAACTTCTATAGCACTTTGGTTTGATGATGATAAACCTGGACTACTTACAGCAGTACTCTCTGAATTTTCTAGCCGAGGTATCAATTGTATGAAGCTGGAGAGCCGGCCTACTCGTGCAAGTTTAGGTGAGTATGTTTTTCTTATTGATTTTGAAGGTCATAGAAAAGAAAATCGATGCCGCGAAGCACTGGATGAAATCTTAAAATTGGCTTCAAGAATGAAAATATTTGGCAGCTACCCAAAGGGAACTTTTGGTAGCTGATTTTAGATTTTTATACTGGTTCACAATCGAAAAAATCCTAAGAAAAACTCAAGGTTTTGATCCAAAGCAGTTAGCGTGAAAGAATCCGGTGAATGCCTAATAATATTCAAGTTAATGAGCTGAGCAAAAAGTTTAAAGATATTACTGCGGTTGACAAAGTTTCTTTTGAAGTTGATCAGTCTGAAATCTTTGGATTTCTTGGTCCTAACGGTGCCGGTAAAACAACCACCATATCTATGTTGTGCACATTGCTTAAGCCAAGTGCAGGGACTGCACTTGTTGGAGGCTACGATATTATTTCGGATCCCGGTAATGTTCGAAGAGAGATCGGGGTTGTTTTTCAAGATACAACATTAGATGAGCGTCTTACTGCTCGTGAAAACCTTACATTCCATGGTGAATTATATGGTATGCCCCGTGCTGAAATTGGAAAGCGTGCCGATGCTCTTTTGGATCGGGTTGGCCTTACTGCACGTGCAGGTGATCCTGTAGCTGTATTTTCAGGGGGTATGCGTAGGCGACTCGAACTTGCCCGTGGTTTGATGCATAAGCCGGCCGTGTTGTTTCTCGATGAACCTACAATAGGGCTTGATCCTCAATCGAGGCGTAACTTGTGGGATTATGCTCGTTCGTTAAGGGATAGCGAGGGGGTTACAATTTTTCTGAGTACACACTATATGGATGAGGCGGAAGCCTGTGATCGGATAGCTGTAATAGATTATGGTGAAATTATTGCCCTTGACACTCCTGATGCACATAAATCTGCTCTTGGCGGTGATGTCGTGTCGGTAACAGGTCCTGATCTTGAAGTATTATCAAGTGAAATTGCACAGACCTTTGATATTGAGCCAAGGATAGAGAATGAAAAGGTTGAGTTTAATATCCAACAGGGAGCTACTTTTATCCCAACCTTATTGGATAAATTGGAGCAACCTGTGGATTCAGTTTCGCTACGACACCCAACTTTAGATGATGTCTTTGTTTCTCTTACTGGTCATCAGATACGTGATGGTGACATAAGTACTACGGAAAAGATGCGTAACGTTCAGCGAACAGGGTTTGGGAGAAGACACTGATGGACCTTCCTTCACCAGAGCAAAACGTTCGTAGATCCAATAAAAGGATAGCAGGAACCCATTTCTTGAATGTTGTTCGTGTGGTGTGGTTACGTGAGATCTTAATTTATTTCCGTGACCGTCCCCGAGTAATTTCTGCGTTTATGATGCCGATAGTGATGCTTGTCCTTTTTGGAGAAGGTCTTGGCGGCATTATTGATCTCCCAGGAATTAGTTATCGCCAATTTATTTTCCCCGGTATGGTTGCCATGATCGTGCTAATGAATTCTATTTTTGCTGGTGTCACCATAGTTACAGATCGCCAGTTTGGATTTCTTCGGGAAATGTTAGTCGCACCAGTTAGTCGTACGGCAATAGCTGTGGCAAAAATATTTGGCGGCGCAACTATTGCGCTTATTAATGGAATGGTTTTGTTTGCCTTTGCTCCCTTAATGGGCATAGATATTTCTTTTTTGATTGTTGTGAAATTAATGGGATTGATACTTCTCGTTGGCTTCATGCTAACAGGCATCGGGGTTTCTATTGGTTCGAGATTACGTACGCCCGAAAGTTTTCAAATGCTTTCACAAGCGATTATTTTTCCTGCAATGTTTCTGTCTGGTGTCTTTTTCCCGGTTAACAACACTGCTAAATGGCTAGATTTTTTTGTGCAATTTAATCCTATCACTTATGCCGTTGCTCCAATACGTGAAATAGGGCTTGCAAATGAGTTGGAAAAGGTCTCACCTGAGGTTGCTGCTAGTTTGATAAATGTCCAAGCTTTTGGACATACTTTTACGATACTTGAAGAGCTTGGTATCGTTGTTGCTTTTAGCATTCTTATGCTTTGGTTTGCAGTTCGTGGAGTTCGTAACGCAAGTTAGAATTTTTTACTTGCCAAGCAAGTCTATTTTCTTGAAAGATATGCTTCGAGTTGTTTCGCTTCTGCTAGTTTTTTCTTTGCAAATAACTGTCTTTGTAGTTCGTTTTCGTCGCACATTTCTAGTACACGTTTATTAAGTTCCTTAGGTTGCGCTATAAGTTTTTGTGCTTCTGTTTCCAATTGTGTGATTCTGTCTACCAATTGTTTGCGCATTTTTGCAACATCCTCTTTTTTTGCTGCTGTTGCTTCTTGGAGTGGTCGAAGTGCATGTCTCCATGTAGCAGCAGCCTCTACTTTTGCTTCGAGATCACGTACCTCCTCCTCAAGGGTGATGAGGTTTTTCAAAAGGCTGTTTCCATTAGATTCTGGTTCAAAGGACTTATTTTTCATTTAAATTATTATCGTAATTCCCGGAAGAATTTCCGTATATCTTCAATGAAAAGTTCTGGTTCTTCTGCAGGACCAAAATGTCCTCCCCTGGGATGTTCTGTCCAATGTATGAGGTTTGCATTTTCCTCAACCATTTTTTTGGGAGTATAAACAAGATCTTTTGGAGAAACCGCGATGCCTAAAGGTATTTCTTTTGCTAGTGTAGGATTTTTTGGAGGCTCAATTTTTGTGCGAAATGTATGCCAATACCATCGTGCACTTGTAAAAAAACTGTCCGTAAGCCAGTAAATACTTACTAGGTCCATTAAGAATTTCCTCGAAAAAGATTCTTCAATGTTGCCATTATTGTCACTCCAATTTCGTCGACGTTCTAATAGCCATGCTGCTAAGCCCACTGGCGAATCATGGAGTGCATAAGCAAGTGTTTGGGGGTCGTTTGTGTGGACTGCAACATGAGATAATGCACTTGCCCAGCGGGTTTCCAAACGCTCGTACCAATCTGTTTCCTCTGGAGCAAAGTCCTCCTTATTTAGCCTGCTGGTGGGACCATTTATGAGAGGTAAGAGTGTTTCGAGGGTACTAGGAGGAGCAGAATCAGGTTTTTGTTCAGAGCTTCTTCTTGCCCCCGATGCCATTGTTAAATAAACACCAATGACATGTTCGGGATGCCGTTGCCCCAATTGTTGTGCAATCATGGCGCCAAAGTCACCACCTCCTACGGCATATCTTTCATAACCTAGTTCCTCACTCATTAAACGATGCCATATATCTGTAGTCATAACTGCCTGAACACCATCAGTGGTAAGTGGTGTTGAAAAGCCGAAACCTGGTAGAGATGGAACTATAATGTCAAAAGCATCGTTGGCATTGCCACCAAAAGCAGAAGGGTTTGTAAGGGGGCGAATGACCTTCTCGTAATCCCAGAATGTCCAGGGCCAACCATGCGAAAGAATTAAGGGCATAGGATTAGTTCCCTCGCCACGTTCATATATAAAATGTATGGGTAAGTTCTCAATTGTGGTCGTGTAATTCGCAAAACTATTAATTTCGTTTTCTGTTTCACTCCAGTCATAGTCAATCCAGGATTGGATAAAGGATTCTAGATATTCACGGTTTGTTCCATATCGCCAATCCAAATTATTAAAGTCAGGAGCTAATTTGGTATTTTTTAATCTAGAGCGTAAGTCTTCAATTTTTTCTTCGGGTATCTTTATTGTTAAAGGTTCAATAGCCATGTTTGTTTTTCCTTTTTGTACTACACAATTATGTGGTTCGAAGTGCTTCTGTAGGTGCTAGACTTGCTGCTCTTAAAGATGGGTATAGACCTGCTAAAACTCCAAGGAATAATGCAACAACTATCCCACCATATATAGCCAGAGCTGGTATAACAATTTCCCACCCTTGGATAGTTGCGTATATAGCCGTGATAAGTGCACCAACAGCGACACCGGTTAGGCCTCCTATTAGGGAAAGAAGAAGTGCTTCAGTAATGAATTGCATGGCGATGTGGGTTTTAGTTGCACCAAGAGCACGGCGCAAACCAATCTCATTTCGTCGTTCAATAACTGAAATAACCATCACGTTTGCTATTCCTATTCCACCGACAATCAAAGCCACTGCCCCTAAGCCTAAAAAGAGATTTGTAAATGTAGTACTTGCTGCCATTTTTGCTTCTAAAACATCAGATGCTCTTCCTACGGATACTTCCTCTGGATGTTCCGGGTTAACCGTTCCTGCCAATACTGAACGAACATCCAAGATGTGCTCAGGTTCTGCACGGATATATAGAATGTCGGGAGTACCCTCATGATCTATGAAACGTTCTGCTGCTTCGTATCCTATTAATGCTGCTCTGTCTAAGTCTGCTGCCAATGGGAATGGTTTTACAATGCCCACAACACTAAACCACTGGCCAGCCAGCCAAATTCTGTGATTTCCTGAAGCATTACGAATGCCTAATCTTTCTGCAGCGACCGATCCAAGCACAACATTGGGGAAATGAGAAGTTGCTTCTTGCAGAAAAGTTCCACTGGCCAATTCCCCTCTTTGTGCGTTGAGTAGATTTAGATCCGTTGCAAAAATTGTAATTCCTTGGGTTCTTCCGGTGTCCACATATTCGTTACGCAAAACTTTTCCAGGTACCCGGCTAACTGACGCAACTTCATAAACAGGACCAATACGCTTGACCATAGAAGTTGCTGTTTTGGGTAGTTCTGCCTGTTCTTGTCCAAAGGACTGTCCTGCTTCTACGGTTAACAAGTTTGTTCCTAAAGAATCCAGCTCTCTCATTAGATCAGCATTTCCGGATTCAGAAAGACCTAATACTCCTACGACTGCGGCAATGCCAATGGTGATTCCGAGAGCTGAGAGGGTTGCACGAACCTTGCGAGTTAAAAGACCAGAAATTCCAACGAGAAAGATGTCGCTAATTTTTAAGTGACTTCGTGGTGATGTATTTCTATGCATGAGCAATTTCTTGCGACAACTGTGAGTCTGATTCAACTAAACCGTCTTTGATTGTTACGCACCTCGGTAGTGAGCGCGACACTTCGAGATCATGAGTAATAAGGACGATCGTGGTTCCTGACTGATTGAGCTCAACGAACAATTTCATTAATGATTCGGTACTTTTTGAGTCCAAGTTACCTGTTGGTTCATCTGCCAATATAAACGTTGGTTCATTCACTAATGCACGCGCAACTGCAACGCGCTGTTGTTCACCTCCAGACATTTCATTTGGATGATGGTTTGATCGGTGCGATAGTCCCACTTTTTGGAGGGCGAGTAGAGATCGTTCGATGCGCTCTGTTTTTTTAATTCCTGAGTACAAAAGTCCATTGGCAACGTTTGCAACTGCTGAGACTCCAGGAAGGAGAAAAAATTCCTGAAAAATGAACCCGATCTTGTGTGAGCGTATACCAGCAAGCTCACTTTCAGACATCCCTGCGGTTTCTAGACCATCTATGAATATCGAACCGGAAGTTGGTTTTGCTAATGTGCCCATCACATGGAGCAATGTTGATTTTCCGCTTCCTGATGCTCCAATAATACCTAACAATTCTCCTTGTTGTACTAGCAGAGAGACCCCTGCTAATGCACGTACAGTTGGTGGTCCAGGATATTCCTTTACAACGTTTTTAAGTATTAGAGCATTTGGCTCATGCGAGTTTATGCCATTTGTTGCGTTCACTTGGGAACTACTACTTGCATTCCAACTTTGAGATTTGAACCGGTTACTTCAACCCAGTTGTCAGCGTAGACACCTACTTCTACAGGAACCAAATAATTTTCGAACTCACCAATTATTTCCAATGCATATCCTCCTCCAAGTAGGGATAAGAGAGCCGTTGTTGGTGCAGAAAGGACATTTTTCGCGACATCTTTAGTTGCTCGTACTGTAACCGGGGCACCGGTCCAGCGATGGTAGCTCGTTGTTCCATCAAGAGATATGGTGACCTCAAGATATGGTTCTTGTGCTTGATTTGCTGTATTAATAACTGCTATTGAGCCAATTTCTCTTACTTTCCCTGTAATGATTTCGTCATCAGGGAGTTCAATTTCTACCGGTGTTCCTATTTCGATTAAATCTTGATCAACTACATTGATTGTTGTTGAAACTGTTTGAAGAGATGTTTTTGGCTGTGTAATTGTTCCATCTGGTTCGATTTTATCTGCGACCTGTGCAATTGCTGTTACGGAAATAACGGGAGTTGCGTTGTTTATCGTGTCACCTAACTGAGGATAATTATCATTGCTTTCTACTACTACAGGGCCAGGTGTGAAAATTATTTCGCCAAAAGTAATTTCTCCGGTGGGTTGAAGGCCTAAACTTTTTTGCATCCTTTTAACAGCATTACTTGTTCCTGAATCAAACATTTGATCAATCGTAATTTCTTTTTTTGGGTCAAACCCGAGAATTACCAGGTTTGTTTCAAGTTGATGAATATCTAACCCGTCGCTACTTTCCTGGGATAAATCACGCCATGTTGGCAATGGTCCATACATTAATATGCTAGCTACAGGACCATCTTTTAGATTTGATTGTTGTGCATGGGCCGTTTTTAAAGATGCTTTGGCATTTAGAATTCCTGCATTAACTTGGGCAAGGGCAGAAGCTGTTGGAGGATCATCGAGTTCAGCACGTTTAGCTTTAGCAGAATCTAGGGATTGCAGTGCTTGGGCAAGGGCAGAAGCTGTTGGAGGATCATCGAGTTCAGCACGTTTAGCTTTAGCAGAATCTAGGGATTGCAATGCTTGGGCAAGATCGGAACTTGTGGGGACTTTGTCGAGTTCAACACGCTTAGCTTTAGCAGATTTCAGATTACTTTCTGACGATGTTTTTGCAGTTTTTGCAGATGTGTAATTAGTACTGGAGGTTAATAGATTGTTTATTATCGTTCGCTGATCAGGGAGCTCGATGAGATTTTTTTCAAGCTTAATTATTACTGTGTTTGATAGAGGGATCCCATTTGCCAGACAAGCTGATTCTGTTGCTGAGGAAAAAATGGCACAATAGGCATCTTTAGCTAAACGTAATGTATTCCACGTGGTAGTAACTTGCCCCGCTGCACTGGAAACACTTGCTTCTGCCTGAGCAACAGCGGCGTCTGCAGAGGCGATTGTTGCTGTACTAGCAGGTGTCGTGAGTTGTTCATAGGCGAGTTCTGCCTGAGCAACAGCGGCGTCTGCAGAGGCGATTGTTGCTGTACTAGCAGGTGTCGTGAGTTGTTCATAGGCGAGTTCTGCTTGGGCAATTGAAGCTTTAGCACTGGCAATCTGTTGTTCGCTGGTAAGTATTTCTAGTTCAGTTACCGAATGATATATTCGGAAGATAATTGCACCCCTTTCGAGAAGGTCTCCACTTTTTGGCAACCAGGTCACAACACCATTAACGCTTGCGGGAACGTTGATTGTTTTTTCGTATTTAAGTGTTCCGCTTAGTTCTTCACGCGTTATCAAGTCTCTGCGTTCAAGTGTTGCTGTCGCGAGCTCAATAGTTGAGGATGTACTTTCATTACTGTCTCGATTAGGTATGAGTCCTAGCTCAAGTACATTTTCAAGTACTAAAAAGACGATAATAGCTGCCAGGATTACTAGTGCTGTTGCAGTTTTTTTCATTATCTTTCTCCTCTCGGTCCTCCACCTTCATTATCGGTAAATGTACTTTGGCATTTTGCAATTGTTGCTTGTACCTTGGAATCAGTCATGTCGACTTCTGCCAACATTGTCCGAATGCCATTAGTGCCATCGTTAAAATCTGGATCAGGTACATCTAAACCATTTTCGCGAAGACATTCTGCAAATTGTAAAAGATTATCTTGAAATTCAACGAGTTCCTCTTCGGTTGGTTGTTGCGCAAAAGTTGCTCCTTCGAGTAATGGAATACATTCCGCAAGAGACTGTTGTGTTTTTCTGCTTTGAAAATTGAAATTAGGATCGGCGATCAGATTATCACGTATAGCTTCGACGTTTACTGAACCATCTGCGTTTAATTCTGGATCAGGGAGTTCGAAGCCTTCACTACGCATACATTCAGTGAAATCTGTTGCTATTTCCTCATCAGTTTTAGCTGTTGAGTTTTCTGTGCTGTCGACTTCTGCATTGATTACTGTTGCTTTATTTTGAACGTTGCTAGCAGCTCCAGCATTTTCCTGAGCAGCAGCTTTATCCGCCTCACGGATTTGAGCTACTCCACTTGTGTTTGTTTCGCTTGATCCACAAGATATGGTAAATAAAATTGCGCCCACAAGGGAAAAATAAAGGAGATGCTTTTTCATGAAAGTTGTCACGTAAGGCTTTTTCATAGGATTGGATCACTATATCGGAAAATTTTAAGAGTTTGTTAAGAAAACTCTTAAAATGGAATTCCTCGCTATAGTGTTTGCGAACCTAAAAAAAAGAGTGCTCCGCGTATGGAAATACGTAGTTATGCACTGGGTCCGATTGCTTCCTCAAGTCGTTTTTTAAGATCGCTTTTAGGTCGAAATCCAACGATTCTACTTTTTAAGGTTCCGCCTTCAAAGATCATAAGTGTTGGAATACTACGAATTTCGAATTCTGTGGGAATAGTAGGATTTTCATCAGTGTTCATCTTGTAGAAGTTTACTTTTCCTGCGTATTCCTCCCCGAGTTCTTCAACTATAGGTGCCACCATTCTGCATGGACCACACCAGGGCGCCCAAAAATCTACTAGTACTGGTGTTTCACTTTTTAATACAATATTTTCCCATGTCTCGTCTGTTACTTCAGGTGTTTCAGCCATTGTCTATCTCCTCTAGAAACTTATATCGATATTACAGTACATCTTACTTGAACGACTACTTCTTGTATTGGCTATCTATTAGTCGTATGTAGGTAGTCGTATGTAAGTGTATCCTCTTACTATGCCTGATTATTCTGATGTTGAGATTATTAAACGAGCTGAAAGTCTTGCAAATGACCAATTCGGTGGAACGTTAGCGACGATTCATTCAGATGATGGCACACCTTATCCTACGTTTGTACTTTTTCAGTTTACCGAAGATGTCCGAATTCTTTTTGGTAGTAGTAAAACAAGCCAACATGCAATGGATGTAACTTCTACTCCTGAAGTTTCATTTCTCATCGATAATCGTAATATTTTGTATAAATCTTTGGATGTAACTTCTACTCCTGAAGGTTCATGGCATTTAGATAGCCAAAGTGTTTTTTTACAGGAAGGTGCAGGATTTGATCGTGTCATAGTTGAAGGAACGGCAGTTCTCATAAATCCATTGCATAGTTCATATATTCAAGACTTGGATGAGCTTACTAAGAAGAATTGGCTTGCGGGTTCTTTTGCCCGGCAAGGAGGGCTATACGGTATTAGGCCACGTAGGCTTACGCTTGTTGAAGCCTTAGATCCAGTTCGTTACACGGTTGATTTTTAGGTTTTAAATTGCTGCATGGCCTTAGTCAGCACCCTGTTTTTGCATTTCCAAAATGGTGAGCTAACGAATTATTGTTCTCAGTCAATATTTTTTGAGAGTTTTCCCATGCCAATCTGGGCAATTCTGTAATATTTTCTTCTAATTCGTTGAGAGTAAGTAGTTCTTTATTCACTTTGTCGATGTAGGTCATAGGTGTTGATTCAGGTGTGGACTTCATATTTAAACTGATGTGTTTTCTTTTTTTGCCGCTCTTACTATGAAATATCCACTGGTCGCCAGATATAAGCCGCTTATGATGAAGCTGGAGGGCGTGTTGATTAGCACAAATGTAGTGGCTGAGGCGTTTCCCAGTAAGAATATTCTCGTGATTGCAGTAAGCAAATTAATAGCTATGAATGTAACGGTAAGAGATACAAAAATTCTGTGCATTACAGGGAGGGTATTACGCACGAGAGGTAGGGCTTCTCTTGCGATCAGCCCTACGAGCGGTTTTCTCAGAATGATGCTGGTTGTGAAAATGATGACATGCATTAGATCAGTTGTGATGCTCTCAGAAACATAAGCTTTTGCATTATTCATTAGCATGCCTACCACTGCTGAAATTGTGATGATTGTAAATCCCATAACGGTGAGCATTTTTATGACGCCATTTTGTTTATTGAGGTAGAAAGCAATTGCTGTGGCAATAAACGAGCCAAGGATCGCAATCCATTCTGATGTTTGCCAATTCAGAATTACGAATATAGCCATTGGAATTGCAGGTAAAAGGATTTTGAAATCTGCTTCAGTCCAGAACCAAGCGAGTGTTTCTTTGGGATTACGCAGGTTTGGAAATTTTACCTCCGGTATACCACTATTAGGTTCTTGCATGTTCTCAGCATACTGTATCCCCTGAAATACATTGATAGCGTTATTATTTATTCAACTAGAGGTTTGCGTGCCTGCACTTGACGGAATGCGTGTATTAGATATGACTCAATACGAGGCTGGGACTTCGTGTACGCAACTGCTTGCTTGGCTAGGTGCAGATGTTATAAAGATTGAACCTCCAGGAAGAGGTGATCCGGGAAGAGATGTCGCAGGTGAGGGTATCGTTTCTCAGTATTTTTTGAATTACAACAGTAATAAACGTAGCTTAGCAATCGATCTTTCGAAACCAGCTGGTCTTGAACTTTTATTAAAAATGGTTCCGTTAGCTGATGTGTTTGTTGAGAATTATGGACCAGGTGTCGTTGAAAAACTGGGGGTAGATTATCCTGTTCTATCTCAAATTAACTCGGGTATTATTTATGGTCGGATTAAGGGCTTTGGCTTAAGTGGGCCTTATTCTCAATATCGTGCCTATGATTGGGTTGCTCAGGCGTCTGCTGGGGCATTTTCTGTAACTGGTGAACGTGATGGACCCCCGATGACCCCGACCCCGACCATTGGTGATTCGGGTTCAGGGGCGCAAATGGCACTTTCCATAACAGCTGCATATGTTCAGAAGCAGCAAACAGGTAAGGGACAATTGATCGAACTTTCTATGCAAGAAGCAGTTACCTTATTTATGCGTACTGCGGGTTTGCGTACGTGGGGAACAGAAGGTGCAAAACGTAATGGAAATCGTCGTGGTCCACCAACAGATGTTTACCCATGTAAACCCGGTGGAGCCAACGATCATATTTTTATTATGGTTGTAACTGATAAACAATGGGATGCACTTTGTACGGCAATCGAGGAACCTAAAATGCTACATGATGAGCGCTTTAAAGACTGGCGTGCTCGGTTAGAGAATGTGGAAGCCCTTTACGAAATAATCGCTACATGGACACGTGCAAGAAGTAAATATGATGCGATGCACTATCTTGCATCTTTTGGTGTCCCGTGCTCTGCGACGCTTGATACGATGGAACTTTTCACTGATCCTCATCTCAAGGAACGTGGTTTGATACAAACACTTAAGCATCCTGAAGCAGGTGATGTTCAGGTGATGGGAATGCCAGCACGGTTGTCAGATTCTGAAGTTCCGTTAACTCCTGCACCTTTATATGGTGAGCACACGGACGAGATTCTTCGTTCGTTGCTTCAAATCGATGATGTAGAACTTGATGAGTTAAGACAGAGTGGCATTATTTCTTAGAAGTTCTTTTAAAGTACTTCCGTTTCGCTATCTGCTTTTGTTAGGGCTATGTGGGTCATAGGTGAGCCAGAATCTCCTGAACCATGCCAATGAATCTCATTCGCTGGTATCACAACAGTATCGCCAACACTAATAAGTTCTGTTTTGCCATTTGCACCAACTTCACCTATTCCTGCTAGACAGTAAAGGATCTGATCACCTGAATGGGTGTGTAATTTCGTTTTTGCCCCAGCGGAGAATTGGACAATTGAAAAACTAAAATCTTCGCCTTCTGTCGTTTGTGCGTTCGCTATTTGTCGTCGCCATACATCACCGCCTTCAAAGATTGACATCTCTGTGATTTTATCGGTTGCTCCATCAGATGATTTTATTATTTTCATTTTAATATCCTTTATGCGTATCCAATTATGAAAAGGGGTTAGGTTCCTCGATCCAAACGGCCGTATTAGTAATAAGCAATTCTATGTCTTTCTGTGAGTAGCCTAACTCTGAAAGAATTGTCTTTGTGTGTTCACCTGCTAGAGGAGTGGAGGTTTTGGCTGCATTTCCACCGCTAAATTGTATTGGATCATTGTGCCTAAAATGCTCCCCATAGTTTTGTCCTTTGACTTTAATAATTAGATTGTTTTCTCGAACATGTTGGTTGTCTGTCCAGAATTCACCCTCGGTCTGATTATCTGCTTCTACACAACCAATTCCTTCTGTGGCAAGTAATTTTTCCCATTCGGAAGCTTTTCTTTCACGGAAAAGAACCTCTAGAATTTGTACAAGTTCGTTCTCATTTAGTTTTCGATTTTCTTGTGTTGAAAATTTTTTATTTGCGAGAAGGTTTTTCGAAGCAGTTAATTCGCAAAATCTATTCCATTCACTGTCCTGTACCAGTGCCAGGAAAATCCAGCCTTGGGAAGTTTTATAAAGCCGATACGTTGCTCCAAGACCGTACAAGTTTTCATCTATATCCGGACGATCGAGTTTTCCTGGATATGAAATAAAGTCATCTGAGTTTGCCCAAGCATTGGCACCAAACATGTCAACAAAAATTTGTTGACCAATATTTTTTCGATTTCGAGCAGTAATGCCAAGCAAAGCAGCCGTTGCCACTACAGCAGAAGTGTTTGGATCTGGATTCAATTCATTTGCTCGAAACAAACGTCGAGACATATCCTTAATTTCCTCCAAAGTTGCACATGGTTTTGGTTTACCATTTCCTATTTGCCAAACTGCCCCACCTATACCGGCGCCGGGAATCGGATGTGTTGAAGGGCGGTGTGCTCCGGGGCCATCAGGGCCATAACCATTGACGGATACGTATACTAATTTTGGCTGAATTATCGATAATTCTTCGTAACCAATTCCTAGCCTCTCAGGCACCCCAGGGCGATAATTGTGGATCAGAATGTCTGTTGTTTTGATAAGTTTATGTAGTATTTCTTGCCCCGCAGAATTTTTTAGATCTATTGAAATACTTTCTTTACCGGCGTTAACACGGCCTGCACCTAACCCACCGAGCCCCAACGCTCTGCGGAAAGGGTCGCCACCTATCTGTTCAACTTTTATAACACGTGCTCCAAGGTCTGCTAATATTGCCGCCCCCAAGGGTGCTGCAATGACGGTTGCGAGTTCAATTACGGTTAGACCGTGTAACGGGCCGTTTCTTTTTTGCTGATTTCCTATCTTGTTTGTGTATGCTTGCTTTTTTCTATTTTTGTTTTGTATTGTCTCAGTATGTTCACCTATTTTGGGCTCTTCCTGACTAACTGTTCCTGGAGTTTTTGTTAGTTTTGCAAGTAGACCTAGCTCCTTTATTGAGCCAAGTTTTGGATGTGTTTTTTCGAGTACGTGACCATTCGCAATTATATCCGGATCGTTCAAAGCCTCTTGCGTGGAAGTGTAGGGAGTTGCTGCTATTCCTCCATGATCAATAAATATTTCCATCCATTCTTCACGCGTTTTTTCCTGCATGCGTAGCAGGATGCGTTCTCTCAATTCCTCTCTTGCCTCGTTGGACCATTCACCTTGTAGTCCTGCATAACGAGGATCAGAATAAATATCCGTGAGGCCGATTGCCGCAATGAAATTGTCAAAGAGGTGTGCAAGAAGATTGCCCATCTGTATCCAATAGCCATCCTTTGTTTGTACAGGGTGATAATTAAGCGTGGGCAACATTCCTGGCTTTAGGCGAGCATAATGTGGATCTGCAGCAAATTCTTCTGGGAAGCGTCGTTCCAACTGAGTCCTTAGTAATGAGACTAGGTCATAGAGCATCAACCCTTGCAAAATACTAGTTTCCACTAATTGTCCTAAGCCTGTTTCTTCCCGGGCATGTAATGCAGCTAAGATTCCGGAAACAGCTAATTGTGAACATGCGTGAGATCCAACTTGGACGGCTGGATATCCTGGACCTTCGCGATCGGCAATTTCTGCAAAACGCAGCATGCGTCCTGATTTTGCTGCTACAACACCTTCATAATCTGAGTAATTTGCATATTCTCCAGTATTTCCAAACCCCGTTATTGAGCAGTAGATCAACTCTGGGTTATTAGCGGCTAAGTCGTTATAAGAAAGACCCATTTTTTTGACAGTTTCTGGCCTTTCATTGCAAATAAAAATGTCTGCAGTTTCAATAAGTTTTAAAAGTTCTTGCTTACCATCGTTGGTTTGTAAATCAAGGCTTACGCTTTGTTTTCCACGTAGCCAAATTGGTGAATTGGGAAGATTTCTCCAAGGGTCTCCTGTCAGTCTTTCTACCTTTATTACTTCTGCGCCAAAATCAGCTAGAACCGTCGTCGTTATTCCACCTATGGGGCCTTCGCTCACATCGACTACTCTTAGTTTATCCAGTACCGTTTCCATTTTTTTTCCTTGTCTGAAAATTTATTAAGCCTGTTAGGACTTCTAGCCTTTTTTATTTATGTAGGATCACTTCGCCTGCAGAATTATCATTTTCGATGAGAGAAACAATTGTTGCTGCAGTGCTTTCTGCGCTTTCTGTTTCAGCTTCTATAACTAGGCTAATTTGTATCTTGTCTGTTTCAGCAGGCGTGCTACACGATTCTTTAAAAGCCTGAATTGATTTGCCGTTAGGCTGTTGTTTATTTGAGGTTTCTGATAGCACATTCACTACTATTCCTGCGCCACGACGTTTCATATAATGTAATGCTTGCTGCGTGCTTCCGAGTGCTCCGTTCATATCTGCAGATTTGCTATCTAAGATTTCCTTGAATCCTTTTCCAAGCCATTCGTCAATATTGCTTTCTGTATCGACTTGGTTACAAACAATATCGATCCCTCCAAAAACCCTGTCAGAGACGTTAAAGAGATGCTTTAGGGAATCTATTTTGTTTGCGTCACAATGGAAAAAGGTTCCACTGCCAGCTCCTGCACTCAGTGCTTGGCGAGAACCTTGCATGATTTGGATTGTTTCTGTAGCTCTGGGTGTGTCACTATCGGCAGCAACGATAGAAGCACCTTTTGCCGCAAGAGCTAAGGCTATTGCTCTCCCTGTTTCTGTCCCTGCGCCAAATACAATGGCGACTTTTCCCTGAATTTCCATAACAGCTCCTGAAGAGGATTCTAATTGATTTTTGGAAATTGATGGAATTACTCTTTGAATAGTGAATGCCCTATACTGCAGCTACCCTATATTAGTAATTATTTTGGAGTGAAGAATGGCAAGTGCAGAAGTAAAAAATGATCATAATTTAGAAGGTACTGTAGTTGAAAGAATCAACAATATGCGTGACGCGATTGTTGAAGGCGCCGAAGAGGCTCAGCAACTCCGACATTTACCGCCTTGGCTTACAGACCAAATGGTAAAAGAAAACATTTTCCTTTTCACATGTCCCACTGAATACGGTGGTGAGGATGCATCTGTCCAAGAAACGATAGACGTACTTGAGGCGATGGCTGCTATCGATGGATCGGTTGGCTGGAATGTGATGATTGGTTCTGAAATTAATGCGATGGCCGCAGGTGGTTTGCCTGAAGAACATGTGAAAGAAATTTTTTTTGATAATCCAGGTGTCATCATGTGTGGAGGTGGAGGCCCGGGAACGAGTGCTACTCCACATGCTAAAAAAGTGGATGGCGGATATAAAGTTTGGGCGGAAACTTCTTTTATGAGTGGTTGTCATAATTCTACCTGGGCTTTTCAGAATGCTCCTCTTGTTAATGATGCGGGCGAACCTATTCTTGATGAGAATGGAATGCCTTCTATGCATATGTGGTTCATTAATAAGGAAGAGTTTGAAATTCAAGATACTTGGAATATGGCTAGTCTAAGAGGCTCTGGGAGCCATCATATTAAGAGTGATGGTGCGTTTGTGCCTGACAGGCATGAGCCTATACAGCTTATGTTACCTGCACGTCATCCTAACCCAGTGTATCGAATTCCGGTCTCGATGCGACTTTCATACAACAAGGTTGGAACTGCACTAGGTGTAGCTCGAGGAGCGATCGATTCTTTCGTTGAGCTTGCCCAAAATAAGACACCTCTGATGTCTGCTTCAACGTTGAAGGATAAGCCCTTGGCACAATATCGCCTTGGTGAGGCTGAAGCTACTGTGCGTGCTTGTCGTGCATATGTAATGGAGTCGATGACTGCTATTACAGATGAATTGACCTGGTCCTTGGATGGCCCTGCACAACCTTCATGGGAAACGACTCAGAATGCTCGACTTGCTTGTACACATGGTGCACAAGCTTGTTTAAGGGCTGTTGATCTCATTCACAACACTTCGGGGACCAGTGGTCTTCGAATGGATAGTCCTCTAGAGCGTAAGCTTCGTGATGCACATGGTTGTGCTGCACATCGCTGGGTGTCACCTGCTCTTTATGAGGAGTTAGGGGCGACTCTTTTTGGTGCTGAACCTGGTATGGGTTTGATGTAATTGGTTGTAGGTACAAAGAATTAGAAAGAGACGGTTAAACCGTCTCTTTCTAATTATAATTTTGGCATAATTCCAATTTTTATCATTCGTTGTGACAATTCTGTCCTTGCTAAACCTAGTGCGGGTTCATTGTTTGCCAGTATTGCGTAGTTAATATCGTGTAATGGTGCTGTCCAATAGAAAAACTCCACTCTCTCCTCGAATTTTTCTCCTAGAGGTTCCTTGTAAAAACGTAATACGTCGTCCATACCTTTCCATCCTACTTCAGCAAAAATTGCAGAAAAATCTTGGGCGACATCACCAATCCTTGCTTTTGTTAGGCCAGTTAAGCCAACTATTTTGTTGCTTCGAGTAAGAAGGTGGCGGAATTTTAGATTGCTGTGAATTAAAGTTGGCTTCTTTAGTGTTAGCAATGTGGCTGCTTTTCTTATTGCATAACCTGCTGCAAAGCGTATTGGCAATGGTAATCGAGAAAAAATCTCCCTGTCGATCGTCTCAATAGTTTCTGTGGAAATTTTTTCACTAACAGAACTAGATTGTGTTTTTAAATGTAGGCTATTGAGAAGTTCTCCTAGCTGTTGCGCTAATCTGGTTCCCTCGAATCCAAACAGAAGATCTGGATGTAATGGTTTTCCATTAATAATTTGATAGCTTGAACAAGGTAGTGATAACCATTCTCCAATAACGACCGTTCGTGGAATTTCTACCGGCAATTCATCTACTAGCTTGGCCAAGAGTAGCCTTTCATTTTCGAGTAGCCTTGCTATTTTTGTGGTTCTGGCAAATCTAAAAACGTGTTCTGAAGTTGCAAATGTCCACGTGGTTTGTCCACCCAGTGAGTGTAGCCCCTCTGTTGAAAAATTTGGAAAGCTTGATTTGATTGCAATCTTTGCGTCATGTAGTTCCATATTTTTCGTTTTCAAGATACCGTTTATGTTCGTTATGTGTTCGAATAGTTGTGTGGAAAATAAATCATCTAAACCACCGATGATCATAGGTGTTGCCGGAGGTATAGCCTCAGGGAAAAGTACTCTTTGTAAATATTTAATTGAGAAATATGATGCAATTCATTTCGATGCCGATAAGGAAATTCATGCTTTATACGCACCTGGAACTGATGGTTACGACAGAGTGATTGAAATTTTTGGTATTGAAATTCTTAATGCCGAAGGTGTCATAGATCGGAAAATTTTAGGAAAAAAAGTATTTGGGAAAGCTGAAAGTATGGCTGCATTACGTACAGCCATCGGTGATATACCCGCACATTTTAAAAATATTTTAGTGAATAAATATAGGAAATATTCTTCGGGGAAAACCATTATTTTTGAAGCAGTCAATCTTTTTGATTCAGATTATATGAAATATATTGATACAGGATGGTTAGTCGTTGCAAATCCAGATAATGCAATTCAAAGGTTAGCCACTCGTAATCAATTGTCTGTGAGTGATGCGAATCTCCGATTAGGTGACGCAAAGGATTGGAAGAAAAGCAGGATTGATGCTGACTATATTTTTCACAATGATTCTACAATTCCTGCGTTTGTGAGAGATGTTGATATGATTTTTACTGAAACTTATCAGGCTTATCATGAAGGGAAGCTATTAAGATCCCAGTGGGTGCAGAATCAGGTTTCGTGAACGATTAATTTTTGTGCGATCGATGCTAACTCTGAAAAATTTTTTCCAATTTCTTCAAAATCGGCTGCGGTTGCCCTCCACGTACCATCAGACTTAATCGAAACCTGAATTTTTGATTCGTGTGGTGAAAAAACTACTTCCCAACCGGTTCTTTCAAGGACAGACTGCGCTAATTCGAAAGGTTCCCCTTCCCCTTCAACATAAACTTTTTGATGGTTCGTTTGCTTTGGCTTAAAAGTACGTTTCAAATTGTCGAATTCTGTTTTTTCATCACTGAATGCTTTTGAGATACTATTGCTTGCAATTAAGTCTTCTGGGGAACCGCTCTCAATCCTTTGGTGTTCAGTTATTAGCCAGATGGTATCGGATGTTCGTAGTGAGATATCGAGATCGTGGGTCGCGGCTATAACCGTAATTTTGCGTTTGTGTGCAAGATTTCGTAGAAGAATTGCAAGTTCTATTCTTCCAGGAGCGTCTAAGAATGCTGAAGGTTCATCTAGGAGCATCAGCTCTGGTTCCTGTGCCAACGCTCTTGCAATTATAAGACGTTGTCGTTCGCCATCGCTTAGTTGATTGATTTCACGGTTTGCTAAGTGTGTCGCGCCAACATCCTCAAGAGCATGTTGGACTTTTTTATGATCTACTGGTGTTAATTTTCCAAGCCACCCAGTGTGAGGATATCGTCCAAATTCCACAATATCACGTCCACGCATAGCTCCAATCTGTAATCGTTCAGTAAGGACTACTGCAATCCTCTTTGCTTTTTCCCGATTGCTGAAAGCTTTTAAAGAGTTTTCGTTTAAATAAATTGTCCCTTCCAACTCTTTTTGCATGCCTGCTAACGTGCGTAAAAACGTTGATTTCCCACTTCCATTCCTCCCTAATAGACAGATAAATTCACCATTCTTTGCTATCAAGTTGATATTGGAAAGGATTGTATGGCTTTTCCTACGGTATCTGTATCCGATTTTTAAGGAATTGGTTCTAAGTAATGAATCTGAAGTCTGCATGATATTAACCAGTAAACGCACCTAATCTGCTTCGTAGAAGTACGATGACTACGACAGGTGCTCCCAAGAGAGAAGTCACAGCATTTAGTGGTAAAACTGAATTGCTGCCGGGAAGTTGAGCTACTATTTCGGCTACCATTGCGATAATCGCTCCACTTAATATGACAGCTGGAACTAGAATGCGGTGATCTGAAGTTTTAAATATGGCTCTTGCTATATGGGGCGTAGCAACTCCGATGAAGGCTATTGGTCCGCAGAAAGCTGTGACTATTCCAGCGAGCAGAGAGCTTCCAGCCATCGTGGCAATCCTAAGTGTGCGTATGTTTATTCCGAGTGATTTTGCATAGTCTTCACCAAGCAAAAGAGCATTTAATGGCTTCAGAATACTTCCTGCTATGAGAAAACCGACAACTAAAACAGGTGCCAAAATTCCTAATTCGTCCCAAGTGACGGAGCGAAATGATCCGAAACCCCATATAACAAAACGTGACAATTGCTGAGGTTCTGACCAAGCGACGAGAAGCATTACGATTGCGGAAACCAAATACCCCACCATGAGACCAACAATTAGGATGGTAACGGCATTTCGTACCCGTTCAGCAATTATAAGAACGATGAATAATACAATTGCGGACCCAATAATCGCTGAGATTGCTAGGCTTAGATTTTCAAAAAACCCAAGCCCAGAGCCGAATATTGCTCCTGCCGAACCTACCGTTAGTACGATTAGCGCTACACCAAGGCTTGCGCCAGAACTAATGCCAAGCACAAACGGATCTGCTAATGGATTCCGAAACAAGGTTTGCATTTGTAACCCTGATAGGCCTATACCGGCACCTGCTAATAACGCTGTTAGCGTTCGCGGTACCCTAATATCCATGACGATCGTATGCCAGGAGGTATTTGAATTTGAGGAACCAATAATAATTTTCCAGATTTCACTGAGAGGAATATTAACCGAACCTAATATCAAACCTAAAATTGCAAGGATAATCACTCCGATCACCAAAATTGAAAACGAGCAAAAGCGACGTTTGTTAATAGATTTTAAGCTAGGAGTATTTGTCCGCATCAGTAATGATTTCCTATGGTGTTTAGTCGTGAACTGTTTTTTCAACGCTCAGGTATTTTTTGATACCACTCAAAGTTATGTTTTTTTGATAGTTCGGGGTGAAAAATTTTCATTAAATCAGCCAGGATCAAATCCGGTCTCGTCACGCCTTTTTCAAAGTATTCGAAACCCCCAATTGTGTTTGTAACACGTGAATAGTTCCAAACTCTCCCATTTTTAAAGGATTTAAATTCTGCAAAACGTGCATCTTCTGATTTTGCTGCATCTAATGTGGGCCAATATAGACTGCAATTAATCCATATATCTGCATTTCCTCCCACCTCGATGGCAGTTTCCAAGTCAGTTTCAAGTGAACCGGTACTATTGTTGTTTTTCCATACATACAGGCCGCCGGCATCTTGAATTAGGAAGGCAACATAAGATGAGCCACCTGCGGCATAGAAGATATCTCCATATAAGAGCCCTGTTGTAATTGTTGGCCTTTCTTTTTCTGGAATATTTTTTGCCTGGGATTTAATTTCGTTATATTGTTTTTCGATTTTAGTAAAGTTTTCTTCGGCCGTGAGCTCTTCGTTTAAAAGTGCTGCAACAACTTTTGGCCATTCAGCTCTTGCCAAAGGTGTTTCCTCTAACCAATCTGTATAGTCAACAACAGTAATTCCAGCATTACGTAATGTTGGATATGCTGGATCTTCAAAGCCACTACTTAGAACGATTTTAGGGTCAGCTGCAATAACGCTTTCCACATCAATTTCGTAATTTTCAGCAAAACTTACCACTTTTCCTGCACTTATACGATCGATTACTGATGGTGCTAAGACTAGAGATGTTTGTGCATGCCCTGTAAGCACTCCTATGCGTTCTATGTCTACCAAAGCGGGGATTTGAGCAGAACTAGATGTAAAAAGAGTTTTTATAGGAACTTGTATAACAATTGCATTTTTTAACTCTCCTGTCAGTGCTGGCTTTGGTGCGCCACACTGTACAAGGATATAAATGGGGTTTGTTCCCTCAGGAATTCTTAAAATTTTGAAGTAATCATGATATTCAATACTAAAATTTTTTGCATGTTTAACAAATATTTTTTCAGGAAAATAGTCAGTACCTTCTTTAAAATTATCAATACATGTAGTACTCAGGTTCTTGGTAATATTGCTCGTTCTGGCAGATGTCTGATGCTCTGTTGTAGCTGGTAGAGGGAGTGCATCATTTTTTGAATTACAAGCTAGTTGTACTGAGCTAATTAGAAGAAGTGCTATCGGTATTAATAAAGAGTTACGTAAATTTAGAATAAACATTTTCCCCTTCCATCACGAAGAGGTTAATGAGCGTACTTGTTTCAAATACTGCTTATGTTGCGCTGAACTCCGATATTTCGGAAAACACCACACCTTTTGCGCGAAGGCACTAATAGCGTTCGAAAAGAGCGGTTTTCTGACTTACATATAAAACATGCATTACAGTTGCGCGACAGTGTCGGAATTTCGCCGACTTTCCCGTTTAACTTTCTGGTTGTACGGTACGGTACAGAATCACTAGATTCAATGTTCCGCAACTTTAAGTAGACTATAGGAGAGGTTAAATATGTCAAAAGAACTTAATATATCGATAACATACTGCGTTACCTGAAATTATACTGCGCGTGCCGCGTGGACGGCACAAGAGTTACTTCTTAAGTTTGCAGATTTCACAGCCGGGCTTTCACTTATCCCGGGTGATAATGGTGCCTTTGAAGTTGAAGTTAACAACGAGCTTATTTATTCGAAGCACAAAGAAGCTCGATATCCAGAGGTTGATGAACTTTGCAATTTGATAGCAGATAAGCTTACGTAGCCTTGTTTTTTTAGGAGCTAACTTTTTCTACCCAGTTGCGTAGAGCTTCTTTTGCCTCTGGCCATAGTAGGATCCCATGATCGCCTCCGGGAACAATTTTTGAATCGGAGTGTTTAATAGCTTTGATTAATTCCATTCCATGTTCGATGGGAACGATGCTATCTGCATCGCCATGGATAATAATTGTTGGCACTAAAGGTAAATTTTTTAAATTTGAACGCGTATCGTAACTTGAGTGTGCAGACCAGTTACATACTTCTCCAGCTGCAGCTGCGCGAATGATTGTTTCATCAGCATCTGTAATAGCCGCGTGTGTTTTTTTTGCCATCTCTGCCATAAAATTCTTCAATTGATCCGGCATATTGTCAGCTACATTTCCGAAAGGTGGCGGATTATAAATGGCCTCGCGCCTTCGTTGGTAACAGGCTTCCATACCATCACTTTTCCAGAGTTCAGAATAATGATGAAATGGTCCATAGAGGGAAATGTTACTCATATGTGCACTTGTTTCTATAAGCGCTAAGGCTTTGACGCGATGAGGATGTCGTAGAGCTAAAGATTGAGCGATAGTTCCGCCCATGGAGTCTCCACAAATGATTGCAGTTTCAATTTCAAGATGATCGAGCAATGCCACTGCTTCGTCTGCTAGGTCATCTTGGGAGTAATCCGCCTCTCTCATTTCGCTGTCACCACAATTGCGGCGGTCATAATCAATTAGCGAAAAATTTATTAATGCTTCTGCGATTGGTCGTGGACCACGATCTGAAACTGCTTGTGATGCCCCCCCAAATCCTCCGTGTATAGATAGCACTGGATCCCCGGTTCCATCTATGGAGTAGGCAATTTCCCAATTGTTTAGACTCGCTGATAGTTTATGTTTTGAAGGGATCATAAATATCTCCTAGGCATAAATCTATGCCAGAAGAGTACAGGGAACGTGCACAAGCTATCAAAAGCGAAACCGTCTATTTTAGGTTTCGCTTTTGATAGCTTGTTGGATTTTGCGTGCCCCGATAAGGAGTCTTAGAAAGATCTTATTCCAAGAAGCTGTTTTACAAGGCGTTATAATCAGCTTCTGAGCAAAATTTGGTGAGATTTGTTCCATCATCATCTACCGCTTTAAGCCCATATCTGGTTTGTTTTTTCCCAGCTTTAGTAACTCTGTCATAAGTCACTTTTTTTACTGCAGACTCATCGATCGATACTTTTTCTCTTTTTTTAACGTTATAGAATTGTATAGCCATTTTTTCCTCTCATGTTCTTTCCTATATTCAAACAGATAATGAATGCTCGGGAAAGCATATATATAGGAATATGCTTATACATATTAACATATTAATTGAATAGTTTAAGGGAAATATTTGTCTTCTAGTAGGCAATACTGAAATCGAACTAGTGGTCTCTGTAATTGTCTAGGCCATAGATTAGCTTGAATTTAATTGGAAAAAAGTTAGATAAATAGGTTCGGAATAGGATCCGAACCTATTTATGAATGGTGTACTTTGGAACAAATGAAATTTTCATAGAACTAAGATAGGCACTAGGGAGCTCATTCTAGTAGCAGCTTAACTTGCGAAAATCCTTACCATTCATTTACATGCATGATATCTTCAATCCTAGGTCTATAAGCAGGTTTAAAACTTGTTCCTTTGGTATATGCAATCGGTATCAGGGCAACTTGCATAAAATCTTCAAATGGTATTTCTAACAATTCAGCGATCTCCTTCTCGTGCATCAGGTGAAGAGTTGTCCAGGCCGTGCCAAGCCCTCTTGATCTTGCTATTTTTATTCTGAAGAAAAATAATCATTGCTAGTTAGTTACTTTGACCAGGTTTAATCTGATCATCGGTTAAAATATGTATCAGAGGATAGGAAATGACTGATTCAATTTGTTCTTGGGATAGTGTTAATTGTCCACAGGCTAATTCATTTACAACTGCAAACACTGAGGAAATTCTTCCGGGGATTGCCTTGCCATTACCCGCAGATTTGATTCGAGATTGGATGTGCAAGAATTGGGAGAGTATTGCGGAATATTATCGGGGAATTGATTTGATACCATATCTTTCCCCTCAAGGAGCTAATGTTTTTTCTTTAATAGGTGGCCGTTTCGTTATAAACATCGCGGTTGTAAATGCGTTCACTGCTCTTTATCAAGTTGGTGAGGGAAGCGATTGGCTAAAACAGTTTCTGCCGGGAGAAGAAGAGCTACAAAGTGGTTCTGAAGAAGACCAAGAAAGAGCTCAACTTGCGCGTGAACGAGCATTCAACCGGTGGCGAGAGAATCGTTATTTTACGTCCCGAGAGTCGGGAGAATCAAAAGCAGCTTACCTTTTTTCACTTCGTAGGAATTGGTCGCTTCTTGAAGATATTGAGTTAGTGGAATCGATAGGTGATACGATAATTTTAGCTGCTAGGGCGTATGGAACACATTCTTTTAATTCAATGGGCGGAGGTGAATTAACTACAATAGTTGATTCACTTTTAGACGAGTACATACCAGGTCATCCGAAAGAATGGATAACAATTTTAACAAGTGGGCTCACTGATGTAGAAAGTAATCGCCCAACAAAAGCCATTTGGGATTTTAGTAGATTGATTCTCGAATCTTCTGTTTTGGTAGAAGATTTCAGGAGCTTAGGTAGCTCAGTACTCCTTGAAAATCTGAAAAATCCACCTAGCAGTACATGGAAATTGCTAGGTGGCAGATTTACAGAACTCCAAGAAGATTTAGGGTATCGTGGTCAGGGTGAATTGAATCCTCAGGTTCCTACTTGGAATGAAAGGCCTGAGTTCATAGTAGGAAACATAAAAAGTTCTCTGGATTTGCCTGAAGATCGAAACCCCTATGGGCGCGAATTGATACAGAAAAAAGTTCGCGAAGATCTCGAGCAGAAAATTTTTACCCAATTACCAGAATCTGTGCATGGAGAATTTCGAGAAAATTTAGTGTTAGCTCAAACACTAAACCGTGATAGGGAAACAGGTAAAGCTAGCTGTGTTCGATATACACGTATGTTTAGGCCACCAATTCTGGAACTGGGTATTAGATTAAGAGATAAGGGCTTGTTGGTAACTGAAGATGATGTTTGGTGGTTAAGGCTTAGTGAATTACAGGACTTGGTAAGTCGAAGTGCTAAGAATCGCACAATCCAAGAGGCTATAAAATTGCGTAAAGAGGAATTGGAATTTCTTGAACAACATGACTTGCCTGTGTTATTCGAATTGCCAGTTGAACCTGTGCCAATAGTCGTTCCTGAGGTGCTCCAAGAGGCTATTTCATTACAAGGCTTGGGTGTTAGTCAGGGAATCGTGAGAGGGAAGGCTCGTGTTGTTGAAAGTGCACTAGCTGCAGTAGAAGCAGAGTTAGAGCCAGGAGAAATTCTTGTTGCACCCTTTACGGATGCTGGCTGGACTCCTTTGTTTGTATCTGCAGGTGGAGTTGTTGTTGAAACAGGAGGCATGCTTAGCCATGCTGCTACGGTAGCACGCGAATATGGTTTGCCGGCAGTAGTGAATATTGAAGGAGCAACCTCAATGATTCCAAATGGGGCTATGGTTTCGATTAATGGTGCAACTGGCGTAGTTGAAGTTATCCTCTAAGACGGTTTATTTCCATTCCCAAAGGTCCCAGGTCGCATTACCTGCTGCATCAACAACCCAGTCGTACACGACTGCTATTCCATCTATGGACGCAAGCGAAGGCGCAGAAGTTTCAAAATATGTGACCCCCTTAAATACCGAACCGCCATCCTCAGTGAGCCTTCCAATTCCTGTAGCCCGAAAGGTTGCTATTCCATCTACTGCCATTATAATTCCAGCATTCGAACATTCACCCAATAGTGTCCCGTTTGGTCTGAGCTCTGCCGAGTATGTCGCATAACCTTGTACATCAGCACCCGCTAAAGTTCCGGTGAGTCCAAGTGCAGATGTCTCAAACGTTGGGTTCCCATTGGTAGCAGGAAGAGCTTTTAAAGATGTTGGACCATTCATGGTTCCTAATTTTTCACCTAGCATTGTTGTCTCCTTGAAAAAATGTGTAGTGAATGTACCATAAAGATTGTTAAAGATTAGGACACTTAAAAATCTCAGGTTTAGTACATTTTTTAAGAAATTGCCCCCCAATTGCCCCGACGATGTTTTGGGCAACGTGAAATGGTTTACGATTTGATGATCATTCGTGGGGTTGTCTGGTGGGCGATACTGGATTCGAACCAGTGACCTCTGCGATGTCAACGCAGCGCTCTAACCATCTGAGCTAACCGCCCCTGGGGCCAAGAGTATCGCAAGTATCTGCGAACTGCATCCTTTAAGAAGTTGTTCTTTATGGTTAGCATGTGTGGAGGTAAGGTGAGTGTGGCCTTGAACCTTAGGGGAGGCAGGAAGGAGTACTAATGAGTGAGCTTATAGAATCCTCGGTTGATCTAAAAACTTTGGAACGTGAGGAAAGGCTTGCGAGAATGCGTCACTCCGCTGCTCATGTGCTTGCAGAGGCGATGATTAATTTGATTCCGGAAGCAGAGTTGGGCTTTGGCCCTCCTACTGATACTGGTTTCTACTATGATTTCAGACTGCCTCGTGCTCTTACTAATGATGATCTAGCTGCTCTTGAACGGACTATGAAACGTTCAATTAAGCGAAAGCATCGCTTTGTGATGGAACGTATTACACGAAATGAGGCATCAATCCATTGGGGAAATCAACCTTTTAAGCTGGAACTTTTAGATGAATTGGAAGACGAGAATATAACGCAATGTAGTCATGCAGGTTTTATAGATCTTTGCAGAGGTGGACATGTTAATACTACAGGCGAAATCCCAGCATTTAAACTTATTTCGATTGCTGGTGCATATTGGCGTGGCAATGAGGATAACCCTCAAATGCAGCGTGTTTATGGCGCACTGTTTGAAACAAAAGAGGAACTTGATAGGTGGGAAGAACAACGAAAGGAGGCACAAAAACGAGATCATCGAAGGTTAGGCCGTGAGCTTGAGCTCTTTACTTTTTCTGAGGATATCGGTCAGGGCATTCCTCTTTTTTTGCCAAAAGGTGAAAAGATTCGTAATTTAATGGAATCTTTCGTCAGGGAACAGCAGGAGCGTGCCGGTTATCAACATGTCTGGACAGGTCACCTTGTAAAGAGAGCATTGTATGAACGCTCAGGGCATATGCAAAATTATGAATCTTCTATGTTTCCACCATTGACGGATGGGGAAACAGAATTCTTTCTAAAGCCCATGAATTGTCCTTCACACATGACACTTTTTAACGCTATAGCCCATTCGTATCGAGATTTGCCGCTGAGATATGCAGAATTTTCAACTCTTTACCGGTATGAAAAATCTGGTGAGCTTAGCGGGCTTACTCGCGTTCGCTCTCTTACCCAAGATGATGCACATATATTCTGTTTACCGGAACAAGTTGAAGAAGAATTCACCAATTCATTGGAATTGATAAAGCACACACTAAATACCTATGGCTTCAGTGATTATCGAGTAGCACTTTCTTTACCAGATAATACCGGAAAATATATTGATGCTCCTGAGCTCTGGGAAGAGGCGATTAACGCACTTAGAAAGGCCATGGAATCTTCCGGTCTTGAATATGTTGAGGAAGAAGGTGAAGCGGCTTTTTATGGACCTAAGGCAGACTTTATTGCTAAGGATGTACTTGGTCGAGAATGGCAACTTTCAACCATACAAGTTGATTTTATTCAGCCAGGCAGACTCGGATGTACTTATGTTGGGGAAGATGGACAAGAGCATACCCCAGTTATGTTGCACCGAGCGGTTACAGGTTCGACGGAGCGCTTCCTGGGAGTTCTTATAGAACATTTCAATGGTGCGTTTCCATTTTGGTTATCACCTATCCAGGTAGTGATTATACCAATCGCTGATAGGCATTATGAATACGCAAGCTTAATTCAAAAGAAACTTCAAGATGATGGTTTTAGAGTTGAAGTTGATTTTCGTAGTGAACGTATGGGAGCTAAAATAAGATTAGCCCAACTTCAGAAAGTTCCCTATATGATTATTGTTGGTGATAAGGAAGCTGAATCAAGTTCAGTTTCTGTACGAGTTCGCGGTAGCTCACAGACAGAAACTCAGGATTTGGGTGAGATACAAATCGCAGACTTAATTGCACGTCTTCATAGAGAGGAAGACGAAAAGTTTCTTGGTCCCTGAATTGTTAAGGACTTTCGTTAGACATTATGATGGTGCCTGAAGCCATGAACATTCCGCCTACGCCGTGGCAAACACTAATTTTGGCGTCTTCTACTTGCGCTGGTGCTGTTCCTCGCATTTGACGAACACTTTCTTGCAAAGCGTACATTCCGTACATACCTGAATGCATATAGCTCAGACCGCCCCCATTTGTGTTTAATGGAAGTTTTCCACCTGGTGCAGTATTACGGTCAGCGATGAAGGCTCCAGCTTCGCCACGTCCTACAAAACCTAAATCTTCCAATCCATAGATCGGCAAATGTGCAAACGCGTCGTAGATCATCAAATGATCCACATCACTATGTGTAATATCTGCTTCAGAAAATGCTTTTGAACCTGAAACCCTGAATGCTTTGGAAGAAGTAAAGTCTTCCATTTGACTGATCATAGGAGTTTCAACACTTTCTCCGGTTCCGAGAATATAAACGGGTTTCTGCGGAAAATCTTTTGCACGATCAGCTTTAGTTAGGATTAAGGCGCCTCCACCATCCGTTACTAGACAACACATTAATAATCTGAAAGGGTACGCAATCATCCTAGAATTGACTACATCGTCTACTGTGATTGGATCGTGCATATACGCTCTTGGATTCATTCCTGCCCATTCACGTTGAACAACTGCTACCATTGCTAGTTGTTCGAGAGTAAGACCGGTTTCCTTCATCATGCGGAGAACAGGAATGGTGAACATACTTGGCGGACCAGCTGGACCATAAGGTGCTTCGAATTGACCCGGTAGAGTTGCTGGTGCAGATGCGAAACCTCCACGACCTATACGAGATCGACCACTTTCCCCATGTGTAATTAAAGCAACTTCACAGAGCCCTTCATTAATTGCTGCGGCTGCATGCCTGACATGTAGCATGAATGAGCAACCACCAACGCCTGTTCCATCTACCCATGTTGGTGTGATACCAAGGTAATGTGCTATCGATGCAGGTGAATCTCCAGCCGTAGCAATTCCATCGATATCTTTTGCTGTAATGCCGCAGTCTGCCATTGCATTCAAGGCGGCGTCTGCATGTAATTGAATTTGGGATAAATTGGGAATTTTCCCAAGATCAGTTGTTTCTGCAGCTCCGACAATTGCTATTGATTTTTGTTTCATCGTTAGTCTCCTGCTGGTTGAAATTTTGGTAAAGAAATTTCTTCTGTGATGGATTCAAAAACAACCTTGAGGGGCATATCAAGAACAAGTGATTCAGGTGTCTGTTCACAATTCACTATATTAGTCATCATCCTAGGTCCCTCGTTCAATTCTACAATTGCAATTGCGTAGGGTGCTTCAAATCCTGGTGCAGCTCGTTCGTTTATTACGTAGCTATAGAGACGACCTTGACCGCTAGCTGTAAAGCTAGAGACTTCTCTTGATGAACAGGAAGGACAAAATGGTCTGGGTGGAAAAATAACTGCGGAACAGTCATCGCACCTTTGGAGCCGTAGTTCTTCCTTTTTTGCACCTTCCCAAAAATCTTGAGTTTCTGGAGTTGGTACGGGTATCGGTTTTTTATAATCCGCCATTTGTTCACCTTTCACAGTTTATTTTACAGTAGTGTTTGTAGACATTGTTTAGTTTACGTGATTCTGCTTAGCTTTTAGGCCTACAAGTCCATAAACGTTCAGCCACTTGTGAACCTAAAACTACTGATCGACTTCCCATCCGTACTGTTAGTGTTCCTCGATATGGCTCTACGAGTTCGATTTTGACAATGGTACCTGGATGGAGTCCTTCGGTATCAAAGAATTGCAACAATTGCTCATCTTCTTCAAAGACTCGATCAATCTGAACTTCAGTTCCTGTAGTTGCTTCTGAAAGAGTCGACATTGAGAGAGGTTGATTAGCATCACGTGTCCCAGGAATCGGGTAGCCAAATGGGCTTTTAGTAGGTTTTCCTAGTGCTTTGAAAAGGTGATGTTCTGTTACATCGGAAATGCCATGTTCTAGAAGATGTGCTTCTTCATAGGCTTGCCACCAAGGAATTTTCATAACTGAGGTGAGTAGACATTCTGCTAATCGATGCCGCCGAACCATTTTTTCAGCTCTGTTTAGGCCTTCTTTAGTCAGCATAATTGATTTGCGTTTGTCTAGATTCACCAGGTTGTCGCGTTGCAGACGTTTAAGCATTCCCGCTACAGAAGGGGGTGTAACTGCTAATCGATCGGATAAGCGAACTGCAAAAGCCATAAGACCTTCATCATGCGTTAGTCGATAAATTGCAGATAGGTAATCGTCACTTGCAGCATTTTCAACTTGTTTAGGCATATGGTCCGTAATTGTTTAATTTAAGCAGTTTTACTTTAGCAGAATCGTATAAGTATCGATAGTAATCTTGCATGCGATGGATTCCTTCGATAACCTCGGTATTCAAGGCGCATTCGTCTAGTGGCCAAGGACACCGCCCTCTCAAGGCGGAGATCAGGGGTTCGAATCCCCTATGCGCTACCAAATTTAATTAGGAACCAGCAGTATGGTTTTTTTTGAAGAGACTGTTGTTAAACAATATGAGTCTGCTTGGCTTGCTTGGCAGACTCAGTTGAGTCGCCTTCATGATGTTTTTTTAAAAGGTGAAGAAATTTCACCAGATCGACTCAAAGGATTACTTAATCGTGAAGCACGTACTAAGCATACGTATGAAATAGCACGACGAAGTTTGTTAGGTATTTCAGCTGATCCTATTCCCCCTAGCACAGATGATGGTAAAAATCCTTTCAAGCAGTAATTTGTATTTACGTTTTGAAAGCTTTCAACTCGTTACTCGAATATACTGAATAACTGGTAGGCGCATTCGTCTAGTGGCCAAGGACATCGCCCTTTCAAGGCGAAGATCACGGGTTCGAATCCCGTATGCGCTACCAATATTTAATGTTGCTAATTTTGTATTGCTGTTATGCATGCATATGTTTGGCATAATGGCCGATTTTGGATAACTTGTGCGGGTCACCATGTATCTGCATTACGCCATGATCCACGTTGTTCTGTTGTGGTTAGTGGTCGTACAGCTCCAGAGGATAGTAATTGTTCCGCAAGGTACGACTAAGGGTCGGGCAATTATTCACGAGGATAATCAAGAACTTAAAGATTGGTTCTATCATGCGCTTGCTCGAGGCAATGCTGAATTTCAGGAGATGCTATACTCTCCACTTCGTGTGATATTAGAAATTGTTCCTGAAAAGTGGATTGCTTACGACGGGGCTAAGTCTCGCGAGCATCATGCAGGGACAATTGATGAACGTGAATTAGGTCCAATGTTATCCAGTGACACAACTAGGATGAAGGATTATCGAGAAGAGCGTTCGTGTAACAATTTGTCAACTCAGGACGCTAATCAAATTATTTAAGCAGACACACCTAATCCGCGAAATTCTGACTTGAATCCCTCAGCGGTTAATCCAGATACCCCGCGATATACGGCAACAAATCTACGTGTTTGGATATACCATTGCCCATTTATACGTGTGTACGTGTCTTCGTAACAGATACAATTTTCTGAGGTTCCACCTTCTCTATGCAAAAATTCACCTAGATACCAACGTCCGTTAGCTGTGTCTCCGCTTACGTCATCTATTACGCCGCTATAGACTTTCATGAAAACCATATCGATGCTTTTCATGATCTTTGTCCAAACATCGACCATATTTTCTCGGCCTTTTCGAACTTCTGTTGTAGTCCACTCACCATCAGGTGCCCATGTTTCCCCCCATGCAGTAGGGTCAAAACGATTTACAGCATCAACATAACGTTCTGCTACCATTCTTAATTCTGTATAGTCCGTTGCAGTTGGTTTTCCCATTTTTTCTCCTTTTAGATTTTATATTGTTACATTGTTACGAAAATTTGTTAATTCTGAAGTAAAACAACACCGCGTCCAGCTTGTTTTCCTGCTGCCATGTCAGCATAGGCTTGTTCTGAATCTTCAATATCGTAGGTTGTTGTGATAAGAGGATTAAGCTTTAGCCTTCCTTGTTTATATAATTCTATTAAACGTGGATAGTCTCGTAATGCAGCACCTCCTCCATAAAATGTGCCTTGTAGCGTTTTCTCTTGGATAGCGATTAATCCAGCAGGTAATTCTAAAATTTCTGTAAACGGTGCGACACCAACGATTGTACAAATTCCGCCTTGTCGTGCTGCCGTGTAGGCCTCTGCCATTGCCCCTGCATTTCCGATCGCTTCAAAGCTATAATCGACTCCAATACCATCAGTGAGCCGCATTACTTCAGCTACTGCCTCTGTAGTACTGCCATCGATTGAATGAGTAGCGCCAAATTCTTTTGCAAATTCTGCTTTTTGACCAAGCCGATCGATAGAAATTATCGTTCGTGCTCCTGAAATCAGACAGCCTTGTATAACATTTAGTCCTACACCGCCCGCCCCCCAGACAGCTACAGTTGATCCAGGAGTAACCTTTGCTTTATTCCAGACAGCACCTACTCCTGTAAAGACTCCACATCCAAGTAAAGCAGCTTCAGGTAAAGGAATATCTTTAGGGATCTTTATGGCACTTTGTTCTTGTACAACTGTGTATTCTGTTAAGCATCCGACTGAAGCAAACGCTGAAAGATCAGTATCATTCAGATGGAAAGGAGTCCTAATAATTCCGTTACGTGCAGCATTTAGTGGCATGTCAGCGCATTGTGAATACTGTCCTTCAACGCACCACTTGCAACGTCCACAAAATGCTGTACATGTCATCACTACGTGGTCTCCGGGCGTCAAACTTTTTACATCAGCTCCTACTGATTCGATTATGCCGGCCCCTTCATGGCCAAGGACGATAGGTCCCCCAAACATAAGTGAACCTTCAAGGACTGATTGGTCTGTATGGCAGAGCCCACAAGCGTGGAGTTGTACTCGAACTTCGCCAGGCCCAGGTTCGTCAACTTGAACTGTGTGTACTTCCACCCCCCCTTCAGGGGTAAGTTTCATTGCTGCCTTTGCTTCCATTTTTTCCTCAAAAATTTACTTCAGATACAAATCCATCATATACGCTTGAGCATCATTGTTCATAAAGTGCTAAAAATGATTGCTCTAGAGATTCCATCCAGTACACAACTGGAGCACCTCCTGACCAGAGGGGCTTCGGGTATTTTTCCCACGATGCTGTTCTAGAAAATAGTAGAAATGCATCCCATAAAAGGTACCCATTAGAAGCCTGAATGCCGATATATTCTCCCCAGCCTGCAAACCAAGGCCCAGCTATAAGTTTTTCATCCCAAAAATGTGTGACTCGATCATCTGTCAGAAGTATGCTCGGCCAAGCAGATCGAGCATCGGAATTTATTACTTTGAACCATATTGCATAGACAACAATGTCTTTGGTGGGATTTTTGTTTAAAAGTATTTGCACCTCACGGGCACCTGATTGGCAAACTGGTCAGGTTGGGGAAAACAAAAGGATTAATCTTGTTTTTCCGAAATCTTTATTGAATTGCTCCTTCAGTTCATCAATTGTCTTTAGGTCATGGAGAGACGGTTTTGATTCAGTAGCATTCTGAGCTATTGAGGTAGCAGTGAAGCTTGCTACAGCAGTAACCTCTTTAGGTTTTTGTGTACTTGTAGTAGTAGTACAAGCCACCCCGATTGAAAGAATGAGTATGAGTAGTGATATTGTCCCCAAAAAAGTTTTTTTCATGCGCTATATGCTCTCTATTCTGCTACGATCGTAGTGGCACCATTATGATAACTGTTCTTCACGGCTCTAACGATTTGGCTATCAGGCGTCGTAGTGCAGAAATAACTAGTGGTAATGCTTCCGATGAGGTTATAGATCCGCCTACAAAGTTGACGGGCTCGATAACTGTCAATGAAATTGTTAATGCAGCGTTTACTAGGCCCTTTTTTTCTACACGTAGGGTGGTTGTAGTTGAAAATTTTATAAGTAATTTTGAAAGTAAATCTTCTCGTGCCAAGACAGCAAAAAAAGATGTTATTGATCCATTAATCGATGCTCTTAGTTTGGATTTTCCAGAAACAACTGACTTAGTGTTTCGTGAAGGGCCACTAAGTACTCGTAATCCTCTTTTACAAAGGTTACGTACGATCGAAGGTGTTAGTATCGAAATTTTTCCTGAACTTCGACAGCAAGATCTTTTTAGATTTATTGAAGTCGAAGCTCTTTCGAGAGGTTTGCGTTTTATTAAAGGAGTTTCTAAACGCCCTTTGCCAAAAGAAGAAGAGTGGCGTCGGCCGGTAGAAACGGATCCTGTAAAGTTGCTGGCTACCTCCTTAGGGGGTAGCCCTGATGCTTTAGCCAACGAAATTCTTAAATTGTCTTTGTATGTAAAAGATCGGGAGGCAACAGTTGATGATGTTGATTTACTTTGTGGTATTGAGAGACAGGCGACAGTTTGGCAATTAATTGATGGAGTTTTAGATGGTGATGCTAGGAAAACTTATGATGCATGCGGTGTTTTATTTGATACAGGTGAAAGCACGCAGTCATTGATTAGTCTTATTGCTGGCCGTTATCGCATGCTTGCAAACGTTCAGGAAATGTTGGCAGAGGGACTTCGTAATGAAGCGATTGCTTCAAGGAATAATATTCGTTTTGGCGTAGATAAAACCATTGATCGTGCCCGTAGACTAGGTCCTGGTGGGCCACGCAAAGCCTTGGAAATACTTGTTTCTGCTGATTTTTCTGTTAAAACCGGGAAGATGCGTGAACAAGTTGGATTTGAGACTGCCTTAGCACAACTTTTGTTACTCTCTCCACTCAGATCGAAAGGGCAAGGTAGATCTTTTTAACAGTTGTTATCCATCAGCTGGCCTGATGGAACCGATGAAGATGGCTTGGATTTCTACATTCTCAGATTTAGTAATAATGGGATCCATTGTTTTGTTAGCTGGTTGAAGTCTGATTTGGTTACCCTCGGGATAATAGCGTTTTAATGTTGTCGCCGCTTCATCCTTTAACCAAACTGCAACTTTCTGACCTTTTTCTGCGGATTTTGCAGGCTTTAACAAAATAATATCCCCATCATCGATCAAATCATCGATCATCGAAGTGCCTTTTACCCTGAGTGCAAAAATATCCTTATTTTTCCCGAGCATGTGGGACGAAACCGGGATAATTTCTTCTGCTTGCTGTACCCAAGAACTTTCACTGTTAGGTACATCAATAGGAGCTCCAGCAGCAATTTGTCCGAGAAGAGGAATTTCTCTAATCTGATCTTGTTTTTGTTGAGTTTCCTCATTTTTCCACAGAAGTTCTAATCCACGAGCCACAGCCTTATTCCTATTAATATAACCATGGGTTTCAAGTGCACGCATATTGTAATCGACTACAGAGGTGCTACTAATAGTGCAACCACTTTGGATATCACGAACTGAGGGTGGATAATTGTTCTCTTCAATAAAATCGTAAATATATTGAAGAATTTGTTCTTGCTTGGGGCTTAAAGTCTTCATGTCAACCTCGAACGTATGTTCTATTCAACAGTAATAGTTCGAACCCGTCAACATCTAGAGGTATCTTATTTAGATGAATGCTCGAGATAATGTCTTAAGTTTATTTTTTTCGGAGGGTATTGATCTTGTTCGTATAACTAGCGCAGAGCCATTGCTAGAAGCTTGTGATGCCGCTAATAACGCATTTCAAACAGGTGCTCTGACAGGTTTGCATTGGATGGATGCGGCCTGGATTGCCCGTGCCAGCCAGCCAGCTGCCTTTTTGGAGAATGCTAGTAGCGTTATTTTGGCTGGTATACCTGCGCATGCACCTGATCCAATAATCGATCAAGAAGATGTTGCTCGTGGGCGAATAGCTCGCTATGCGCGAGGCCGTGATTATCATCGTATCTTTGAAAAGAAACTCCGGAGAATCGTAAAAAACATCAGATCTGATTTTTCAGCTGAAGCTCGTTCCACTGTGGACTACGGTCCACTTTTAGAACGTTCGTTTGCTGCACGATCTGGTTTGGGCTGGCTTGGTAAATCTACTATGTTGTTGGCTCCTGGTTTTGGTCCATGGGTTTTGCTTGGTGCTGTTGTAACCTCGCTCCCCCTGGAACCTGACGACGCATTAAAAAAATCATGTGGTTCGTGTACAAGATGTATTGAAGCTTGTCCAACAGGTGCTATCGCAGGAGATGGTGGTGTTTTGGATTCACGTTTATGTATTTCTTATCACACTATCGAAAATAGGGGTCCTATTCCTTATGAACTTCGTGAAAAGTTTAGTGATTGGATTTTTGGATGTGATATTTGCCTTGATGCTTGCCCTGTTGGATCTGAAGTTGAATCTGCGCATCCAGATACAGTACCGATTTCTGTTGAAACTGCGCTTCCTATGCTTATTCCACTGTTATCACTGGATGCACAATCTTTTAAAGAACGTTTCCGTGGGTCAGCGATTTTGCGTGCGACTCGCGATGGTTTTCTTAGGAATGTTTGCGTTGCTTTAGGAAATGTAGGAACAGCCCAAGACCTTGAGTCTCTGGAGGTTGCCTTAAAGGACAATGCGCCATTGGTGCGAGGTCATGCGGTTTGGGCTATTGCGAATATAATTTTTCGGTTTGATATATCGACGACATATCGGAGAGTTTTGGACGAACAGCTTTCTTTTGAACAGGATAAATTTGTGCGTGATGAACTTGTCCTAGCTCTTGAAAAAATTACTCATAATTAATTGTTATCCTGACCACACTTTGTATTGATGGATTAAATACGTAGTCCTAAGAGCTCTCTTTCAACAACGCCAGTTGCTGCATATTTATTAAGATCCAAGTGATTCGCAATTTTGTACTTTCTCCATCTGAGTCTTCAGCCCATACTTCATCACCCTTTTCCCATCGATAATCTGATTCAATTGTTAGGCAGGTTCGGTGGAAATTTCAGGAATTTCTGTAGCAACTTCAGTTATAACGTCCAAAAGATTGTTTTGGACAGCATCCCGTGCTGCTCTAATCCCACTAAAAATTGCACGTGAATTAGATCGACCATGCCCAATTACTACAATTCCATTGGTACCTAGCAATTGGCCTCCCCCAAATTCTCGGTAGTCAAGTCGTTTTTGTGTTTTACGTAATTCAGATTTTAAAACCAGTCCAGCCGCAAGGTTCCAAGGAGTCATGCGTACTGCACGTTCTAGTTCACTTGTAAAAAGTTCAGCTATTCCCTCAGCTGTTTTCATAACAATATTTCCTGTGAATCCATCCATGATCGCAACATCACATACATATTGGGGGAGTTCCCCTGCCTCGATGTTTCCAACAAAATTAAGCCTGCTTTTCCGCAATGAACGATTAACAGTCAGGGTTAAGGTATTTCCTTTGCTGTCCTCCTCGCCATTTGAGAGTAGTCCAACTCGTGGGTTTTTAACGCCATACATTTTTTCCATTGTTGCAGAACCCATATGAGCATATTGAATTAAGTGGGCAGGCTTTGACTCTGCATTTGCTCCAACATCAAGCATGAGGGTCATCTTTCCTTCACCTGCCGAGACGAAGGCGGCCAAAGCTGGCCTAGCAATACCTTTAATTCTGCGTAAGTTCACCATTGCAGAAGTTAAGGTTGCCGCTGTATTGCCAGCTGTAACTAATGCATCTGCTTCACCTTTTTTAATCATTTGCATTCCGACATTGAGTGATGCTCCACGCATGCCTTTAACGATATCAATTCTCGCTGCCATTGGGATTACATCTGGGGCGTCGACAATTTTCAAGTTTTGATTCATTTGCGTTCCAGACAATTCTTCTTCAATAGCTTTTGTTTTTCCAACTAGGATTAATTCAACATCAAGCCCACCTGCGGCCATTAAAGCGCCAGCAACGATTTCTTGTGGAGCATTATCCCCACCCATCGCATCAACAACTATTCGAGGTTTCATTAGGCCTCTCTCTTATGTGCTACTACAATCATGCGTTCACTTTCTGGAGTATACGATCCGAGATAGTAATTTCCGTAAACATTTTCCAGTTCAAACCCTGTTTTTTTGAGTAGAACCTTTATTTCTTCAAGGGAAACATACAACAATTCGTGTATGCTCTCTTCTTTTCCGGTGGATGTGTAGTATCGAATAATCAGTTTCCGCTTTGTTTGAGCTATGTCGTCATAGCAAATGTGTCGTACTTCTTGTAAGTGATTGTTAGGATTTTCTGCCTGAAAGGCCATGATTGGCTCACCATTTTTCTCTGGTGCAAGACCAAACACTGGGCCAGGTAAATCAAAAGCTATGAGTCCATCTTGCATGAGCGCATCTGCGATTTTATTAAGGACCAATTCTTGTTCCATGTGATCACTGCAGTATAAAAAGACATCAGCTGGTAGTAGGGCTGCTACATATTTTTCTTTGGGTAGCGATACCTTAGGTAGCCTGCCTTTAATAAAGTGCGGTGAAAGATTTTTTTCTGCGAACTTTATTTTTGCTATACCACGCATCTCATTAGAAGGCTCAACGCTGGTTATTCGATAGCCTTCAGCGGCTATTCTAATTGTGATTCGTCCTGTTCCTCCTCCGATTTCTAGTAGTTCGCCTTGTGTTTTTCCCACAAAGGGTAGCCAGAAGTTAAGGTCTGAATTCCAAGATTGATGAATTTCGTCATAATAACGCGCGTCAATTTCATATGAATTAACATTTTTCTGACGCCTCAGTCGCGGTTTTAGTTTGCTACTTACTGAGTCCTCCCAAGAGTTTTGTTGTACGGCTAATTGCATCTGGGTCTTCAGGTAGCCCTAGTACATGTGCATTAAGTTCAGTGACTCCAATACTGGCAAGCCCTTCGATTTGCTTAGCTACTGAATCTTCATTTCCTGCAATCAATAAATCAGCTGGTCCGGATGCTCCTTCACGCTTTAGGACTTGTTTGTATGAATAGATTTGTCCATAAACCTCCCATGTTTTGGCGCATTGGATTTTTGCCTCTTCAACTTTATTAGTTACACAGATTGGGAATCCTGCGATAACTCTTGGCGCAGGTCGTCCAGCAGCTTCAGCAGCTTTATTGATGGTGGGTACCAATGTGGATTCTAGATAACTTGGCCCACACATCCAGCAATTTGTGCCATCAGCTAATTCACCGGCCACCTTTAGCATTCCAGGGCCTAGCGCTGCTATTACTACTTGAGGCCTCGGGGCACCAGGCACTTCGAGTTTTGTGAAGGGTGCTGTATTAAGGCTAACTTGGTATTCTTTGCCATTATGAACAACTTGTTCACCGGCTAATAGTCCATTTAGCACGGTTAGGTATTCACGAAGATGATGCATAGGTGCTGCCCAGGTAAGGCCTTGCCAATCTTCTACAATAAATTTATGGCTTAAGCCTAGCCCGAGGGTGAAGCGTCCTGCTGTAACTGCCGATGTTGTAAGCGCCTGTTGTGCCATTACCATTGGGTGGCGAGGATATGTAGGCACTACAGAAGTTCCAAGTTCTATGCGGCTTGTCACTGTTCCTGCAAGCGCCAATATAATCATCGCATCATGATTCAAGTGGTTACCCGTCCAAGCTGTGTCGAAGCCAGCCTCCTCTATTTCCCGATATCGAGAAACCAAGTCTGCTGTCCCATTAGCTCCTAGCTTTGCTCCTATTTGCATACCAATTTTCATAATGTTTCCCATTTGCTTGAATTATGTAATTCGATTACTCTTCAAGTTTACGCTATCTAGAACAACTGAGTGGTTGCTTAATAATTGTTCAAGAGAGTAGGATTTCTAACACAGCTCGTTTATAAGACTAAACAAGCTAAGATTTAATAGCGATCTTAATTATGATCTATAGGCATTTGCCTAGAAAGGGGCTTAGGTTTGTCAGAAGTAAAAGTTGGTATGGATGAACCTTTCGAGTCTGCTTTAAAGCGGTTCAATAGGCGTGTACAAATGGACCGAATTCTTTCAGAGGCACGAAAGCGTGCTCGTTTTGAGAAACCAAGTCAGAAAAGGAAAAGAGAAGAGCAAGAACGAATTAGGAAATTACGCAAAAAAGAGAGACGTAGTAATGCACGGGATCGTTCTGCTAGATAGTTCCCCCGTTTTTACGCTAGATTATTTGATACCACTAGTAACATCTTCAATTTGATTTTCGTCTTTTGGCCCAACGTAGATCTGTAATTTTTTTTCATCCTCTGTTAAGACTTCGACACCTCCAGTTAGTAACTTATCGCGCCACCCTTTGGAGGGTTCCATATCCACTTTGCTCAATTGCTTCTAAAAAAAGTAACTCATTGTCATCGGATCAAGATAAAAACCGCTACTATTTAATTCATGTTTAGTTTCGCGTATTATTTTTGTTTTAAATTTTGTTATATCGGTATTTGTAAAATCTGCGTTGTCCAAAACTCTATGCTGTCTTTAATGTGTAACGAATGATATTTTAGCTTAGAATAATGTAATTTTTTAATGGAGATTTTAATGGCACTTGTACAAACTCATGAACATGAAACTGTATCGATTTATCCTTATGATGATGAGCAAATCGATAAAATATGTAGCTTATCTGGTGAATGCGTACTCATGTGGTCTACTAAGGATGGTTGGCCGGTGGGAGTGATGCATGCTTATGTTTGGCATGATGGTCGTTTTTGGATCACTTGTGGAGGTCACCGCCATCGTGTTGCCGCATTACGACGTGATCCTAGATGTTCTGTTGTTGTAAGTGGCGCTACAGCTCCACCAGATAGCGGATGCCCTCATGGAACTGCAACTGCCAAAGGACGTGCAATTATTCATGAAGATAATCAAGAGTTAAAAGATTGGTTCTATCCTGCTCTAGCTAGAGGAAACACTGCTTTTGAAAAAATTCTAGACTCACCTCTTCGAGTAATCTTGGAAATAGTTCCAGAAAAATGGATTACTTATGATGCAGAAAAAGCTGGAAGGCATTTTGCGGGAACTATTGATGAGGATGAGCTGGGACCTATGCTTTCAAGTGATTCAGATCGTATGCCTCAATATCGAGAAAACCGATTTGGAGCGTAGTTTTCAAGGCGTAGCTAGAGTGATAATCCCCCTTGGGGAAAGTCTAACTTTAAAAGCAATACTATTGCCGTTGTGCTCGAGATTTTCCTGTCGTCGATCGTCAAATTTGAAAATCTGATTTGCATTGGCCTGTAGATGTGCGTGATAGTTCGTGGTTTTCTGTGGTTCATATGATGAGATAAAACGTATCTAGAGCTGAGATAGATATGATCTTAACTCGTGCAGTCAAAAGTTTATCTTGACATATAATAAATATTAATTAAAGCATTTAATTAAAAAGTGTATGTACTTATTATATTAATAATTTTGACTTAATTAAAAAGTTAGGATAACCTTCTTTTTTAGGTTTTGTATGCGTAGAATATTGATTTTGATTGCTTGTCTATTAATTTCCATATTGCCTGTATTGGCGATCGGATGTGGAGATGACGATCCAGAGGTTTTGGTTTTGTATTCAGGTCGGGTTGAGTCTTTAATAGCACCTGCTATTGAAAAATTTACGGAAGACACTGGTATAAAAGTTGAAGTGCGTTACGCAGGTTCAGTAGATCTTGCTTTGACTATTATTGAGGAGGGGAACAAATCTCCTGCCGATTTATTCTTATCAAAAAGCCCTGGTCCTGTTGGATTATTAGGTGAAAAAGGTCGGTTATCTAAGCTTAGTGAAGAGACTTTAGATTTGGCACCAGCAAGTGCTACCGGATTATGGACAGCAATTACTGGACGGCAGCGTGTTTTAGTTTACAACACAGAGTTGCTTTCTCGTGATGAACTCCCAATGACAATTGATGAACTTACTTCAGAAAAATGGGCTGGACGTATTGCGATTGCACCGGGAAATGGTTCTTTTCAGGATTTCCTTACCCTTTTCCGTCTTGAAGCAGGTGATGATGTAGCTCTTGCGTGGTTAAAATCCTTGAAAGCTGGTGGTGCACCCACATACTCAAACAATAGTGGGATTGTAAAGGCTGTAAATCGTGGGGAAGTTGAAGCGGGGCTTGTGAATCATTATTACAACATTAGGATGAAGGCCGAGGATCCATCTATGGTGAGTGAGAATCATCGTTTTGCTGATGGGGACCCAGCTGGTGTCACAATAGCTACTGCTATTGGTGTATTAAATTCAAGTTCAAATCAAAAGCTTGCTGAGCGTTTTATTCAGTGGTTGCTTTCTGAAAGAGGACAGGCTCATTTTTCAGCGAATACTTGGGAGTTTCCCTTGGCAGGTAATGTAAAGCCGCGTAATGGTGTGGAAGTTCCTGATTCCATTGATGTTGGTAGCTTTGACAAACTTGGCGGCGGGCTCGAACGTACACTTGAGTTAATCCGGGAGGCTGGCTACGACTATTAATTCTCCTTACTGTTTTTTAGATAAAATTTTTTCTGCAGTTGAGTATAGCCAAGGAAACATTTCTGCAAGGATAAAAGACCATTTCATCCACCAAATTGTATACACGGTTTCCTTAGGACGTTTTGCTAACTCGCATATTCCTAAAATCGAAGTCCTTCCAACTTAATCGCATGTCCCATGCAGCAAATGGGGCCAAAAATAACAGTGGAAGCACAACAATTGCCTCGACTCCTATTGCGTAAGCGACAGCAGTTTCTGCGGTTTCACCGATACCTCTAAGTGAAAGGTTTGCTAAGAGAATTAAACCAACTCCAGATTGTGCCAGAGGAATTCCTGCCCCTATGTTCGCAGCGGCAACGACGAAGATGTGTACTAAAGGCGAAGCATCTATTCCTAGGGATTCAGCAACAAGCCAGTAGAGTAATGCTTCTGCCATCCAAGCGAAGCTGGTTAGTAGAAAAATTTTGAACATCTGTTTTTTTTGTTGAGCAGCTTTCAAGCCGTGGATTAGTGGTGTTACTGTATCCGATTGTAAAAGTCTAAAAAGATGTTTACTTAGCCCAGCACCGGGTTTCTTCTTAAGTATTTGAGGACGTGTAAAAAACCAAACCAGACAAAGTCCTGTGGTCGTTCCAAAAAGCATAAAAATGGTCAGTCCTGTAAATCCATTGCCAATGGCCAAGGTAGCTAGTGCTAAAGCAAGCATAAGGGAAAATACGAAGCCATCCATTATGCGTTCAATAATTTCAGCTCCAAACAATTCACGACGACCAAGCTGAAATTTACGTGAACTAATTTGGACCATAACTACGTAACCGAGTTGAAATGGAAGCATAATATTGGAGGCCTGCGCAAAGATAACTCGAGGTAATGCGAGTCTCGGACGAATTTTTCTCAAATGCTGAACTAGTACGCTCCATCGTAAAGCCCTTAACCAGTAGCGTAAGAAAAATATTCCAATCATAGGTATTATAAAAATGGGGTCGGCCATTTTTAATGAATTGGCAACTTCACCAAGCTGTACATCTTTTAGGAACACCCATATTAATCCGGCGCTAATAGCTGCTCCTGCAAGTACCCGAAGTAGTTTTGTAATGTTGGACGGTAGTTTAGGCATTATTTTGTGAAAGGTTCGATTTTTGCAGGGCGTTCTCTAATGCATTCACCGCATTATGACCACTTTGGACTGCAGATTCCATTGTTGCTGGCCATTGTGTATCTGTATAAGTTCCTGCCAGAAAAAAATTGTCTAAAGGTGTTGTAGGGCCAGGTCGTTTTAATCTAACTGAAGGGATAAAAGTTGCAAATGGCTCCTTAATGACCAGATAATTTCTTATGTTTGCAGTTTTAGTTTTTGGTAAGACGTTATTTAGCTCAGGTAGGATTGCCTGTAATACTTCCGGTTTCGTTAGATTAAAAAGGTCAGTGGGTGCACTAATTGATATTACTAGGTGTTCTTGAATGGTTTCCTTCCCATTGATTTTTGTTTGGTTAAATATCCATTGAAGGTTATCACTTAAAGAGGCCGCAAACTCAAAGTTTGCTACTGGCTGGTCGTACCAGATATGGATATTCATAATGGGTGATGGCTTGAAAGCTCTGAGTAGATTTAGGGAACCTTTAGTTTGCCATGGCTTTGGCAGTATTTCTTGTACGCACCAAGGTGGGAGAGCACAAATATATGCATCAAAGGGTTTAACTCGTTTGCCACTAATATTCATCCCTTCGACATGGCCGTTATTTACGATCAGTTCTTCAACTTTTGAACGTGTTTGTACTTTCCCTTTTCTATCTTCAATGTATTTTTTTGCGGGTTCGATATGTAGTGTATTTAATCCAACAGTTGGTAACCCAATTGCCATAGCATTTTTCGTAGATAGAAGGCCTTTTTTGATTACGAAAAATGCTTGAGTGGTACTGACCTCAGAAGTAGTGCAATTCAGAATTGGTTTCATTAAGAAATCCCAAAAATTTTTGATTGTTTGATCACTTTGCCCTTGGTTACGTAACCAGGAATCAAAGGATTCCTCACCGTGACTTTTCGAAGTCATACCCAGCTTTAGCTTTATTAGGATTCTAGCAATTTGATTTTTTTGCCGAAGTGTTAGGTGTTTGTATGAAATAAGTGAAGGTGTGAGATGTAAAGGTGTTGGGAGATGGGTTGTTCGAATGTCTGAACGTTGACCTTTTTTGTCAAAGACCGCTATACGCATCAACTTTTGCTGTTTTGTTAGATGAAGTGTACCAAGGCGTTTTAAAAAGTCTGTATATGCAGTAGTACAGTGCATAAAAATATGTTGTCCATTATCTACCTCACCTAACTCCTTTGGCGTGGTGAATGAGTATGTTGAACCACCTAACCAAGGGCGACTTTCGAATATTTCAACATTATGGCCGTGATCAGAAAGCTCACAACCAGCTGCTAGGCCAGATAATCCTCCACCGATGATGGCAACATGCATTATTTTTCGTTCAGTAATGCATCAAGCCAAAGGCGGCCTATTGCAAAGATCTTTTCTTTGTTGCTAAGCCTCACGCGCTTAGATATGACATCATAATGTCTGAACTCAATGCGTTTGAGAATTTCGAAATATACTCCTTGCATTACGTTTACGCACATCCTTGATCTGTTATCAAGCAAAGGTAATAGTTGCTTTCCTTCCGTGAAGTATTTTCGTGCTCGTTCTCCTTGCTGCTTCATCAGTTCGATAAAACGTTCATCGTACTGACCTTCCAATATGTCAGTATCGGTAAGTTGGTGTTTAGCTAGTTCATCTTGGGGAAAGTAGATTCTGCCGCGTTCTGCATCTTCGCTGACGTCTCGCATGATATTAACTAGTTGAAGTCCCAAGCCCATTTTAATCGCATAATCTTTCATATTGATATTTGATTTGGTTTCAAAAATTGAAGTACAAATAAGCCCTACCATCGAGGCTACTCGGTAACAATATTTTTCAAGTTCTGTCCATGTGGCATAACGATTAATTGTGAAATCCATTTCTACACCATTGATTAATTCCTCAAAGTATTCTTGGGGTATATCGTATTTTTTTATTGTTGATGCCAGTGCCGTAAAAAGTGGACCTGCAGCTTTCCCAGCATAACAATCTCGAAGTTGCGTTCTAGTTTGAGTGATAGAAGCTTCTTGGATTTTTCGATCCTTAATCTCATCGGCTATGTCGTCTACATAACCGCTGAATGCGTATACTGCGTAAATTGACTCTCGTTTTATTGTGGGGAGGATTGCAAATGCGTAATAAAAATTCGAGGCCCGTTGTTGTGTATATGTCTTGCACCATGCATATGCAGCATCCGTTGTGTAGTACATATCTTGAGTGTTTTGCAATTGAGTTAATACATCAGTAGACAAAAAATAATCCTTTTTACTCTTCCCAATTCATAAGTGGAGCAAGCCACGGATAACATTTGTAACTGCTAGTTTAGCTTTCCTACCATTTTTTATGGTAGGTCTGCTGCTTAATGTGTCATATTGCACATTTTGTATGGCATCTAAAATTGCTTCACCTCCTTGCCGAAACAAGCGTATATCAGTCCGAATGTTTCCTGATAACATACGTTCTAAGGCGGCACCTTTTTGAAACCAGCCTCGAGTTCTATTAACTTCGAACTCCATTAAATCCCTATACGAATGAGTTACATTTTTTTTGTGTATGTCAGTTTCCGTAACTCCAAATTGTTCTAAGTCTTCTAAAGGGATATATATACGTCCTTTTGTAATATCTACTGAAACATCTTGCCAAAAATTTGCCAATTGTAGACCTGTACATGTTGCGTCAGACAGTTCAATTCTTTCCGTATCGTGATGGCCTAGAATACCCAAGACCATTTGACCAACTGGGTTAGCGGAATAACTGCAATAATTGAGTAATTCTTCATAATCAGTAAAACGCTGTTTGTGTTGGTCCATTCTGTTAGCTTCGATAAGCCGTAAAAATAGTTCAACAGGGATTGCACATTCGTTAATCGTTTGAATTAATGCTTTTGTTAGAGGTCTGGAACTTTCAGCTTCGATTGCAGATAGAATTTCTTTTTCCCATGCATTTAATAGTGCTTTTCGATCGCCTTCAGCTTCATCTCCTAGATCATCGGTATATCTGCAAAATGCATAAACCGAAAAAAAGTGAGAACGGAGTTCTTTGGGGAGTAGCCACGAGACGACCGTAAAATTTTCATTGTTCGAACGTGCAAAGTCTTCACACCATTTGTATGCTTGTTGCAATTCATTAGTAGCAATTTCTAATGGTTTACTTGGATTCATTTAGCTTAATTTAACGGTGATATGCTTGGTAGGGGAAGCGAATTTTTATCGCAGAGTCGGTGGTAGCGACCAAGTGCCCATAAGGGCCAGTAATTACGATATATATGATATTTGAGCATGAAGTCTTGAGGAAAACCAGTTTTCAGTGCAAAGTCGAGGGCTTCTCGATTTACTTGATCCATTATTCTAAGCTTGGATTATTTCCAAGAGCCTGTTTTCCACCTCGTCTATAGAACTATCTGGGGTAGAAGCCCCAGCTGTTAAGCCCACACGTATTTTTCCTTGAAGCCATCTAGGATCAATCTGTTCAGCTTTTTCTATGTGATATGTAGTTGTTCCTTGTTCCTCACATACTTCACGGAGATGTCGTGTGTTCGCACTTTTTCGTCCACCCACTACTATCATAAGATCGACAATTTTTGCCAGTGCTGCTGCTTCTTCTTGTTGACCGGTTGTTGCATGACAAAGTGTGTTGACTACATGCATTTCGAAGTTTTCATTCCTCTGCAACAACATCAAATTGGAGGTAAATTGAGCGAAGGCTTCCATTTTATGTGTTGTTTGTGCCATCACTCCAATTTTATTAGGAAAGCCACCGGGGAATTCTGTAATCATTTTTTTGAGATGAGATAAATCTGATTGTGCGGTAACTGTGGCTTGAGCTACGCCTTGTTTGTCAAAAGCCCAGCCTATAGTTCCACGTACTTCTTTATGGCCAGGATCTCCAAAGATCAAGACATGCCATCCATCACGAACGAATTTTTGAGCAAATCGCTGTGCACGGGTAACTACAGGGCATGTAGTGTCGATAATTTCAAGGCCAGCTGTTTCAATATCATGTAAAACTTTTTCACCAACTCCGTGTGCAGTAATAGCTACGCGTTCACCATTAAGGTGCTTAGCAGTTTCCTTTCCAAAATTTCCTGCTATTTCGTCTGGACCTGGTAGTTGGCGAACCCCGGATTTTTCAAGTTGTTCTACTACTCTAGGGTTGTGCACTATCTCTCCTGCACTAACAATTGGCTTTCCTGTTGAAGATTCGCGTTCCATGATTTGGACTGCTCGTCTAACACCCATACAGAATCCCATTTGATTAGCACGTAGAATTTCAACCATTGTTCATTCCCCTTCGCTTAGCAGTATAGGTCATCATATTCTTGCCTAGTATCCTTTTTAGTTGGTCTGTTTGTTCACTAGTGGAGCGAGTGCTTCTAGGTGCTCATCAAAATCGAATACAAAATGTGCTAAAACATGGTTTGCGCCCAAATCTATAATTTCGTTAATTCTTTCAAATACACTTTCTTGCGATCCCCAGATTGCAACGTGGCTAGCCATGTCTGGGTTCCCGTAGGTATGCTCAAAAAACTTTTTCATTCGGTTTTCTGCTCTGTTTAAATTTGTATCAACAGCTAGGTAAATCCGTTTTGAGAATGTAAATTTTTCGACGTCTCTATCAAAGTCCTCTAATGCCCTCTTCAATATACCTATATGTTCTTTAAATTCGATGATGCTTGATGAACCTGCCCCCATCCATCCATCTGCTAGCTTAGCCGCTCTTTTTAGTGCTGGTACACTTCGTGCGCCGAACCAAACCGGTATGCCTGGGCGTTGTTGTGGTTTTGGAGACATACGCAAATTTTCAAATTTGTAAAAATCACCATCGAAAGATGCGTTACCATCAGCCCATAACGCACGCATAACAGCAAGGTTTTCCTTGAAGCGTCGAACTCGTTTTCCTGGTGCTAGTCCGAACGCAGAATTGAGATCATCTCCATTGCCTATACCTATTCCTGCAATAGTACGGCCATTGTTTAATAGATCTAGTGTCGAAAGACTTTTTGCTAGCTGTATAGGATTTCTTTGAGGTAAAACAAAAACCGAAGTACCAAGGCGTATTTGTTTTGTGACTGCAGAAACATATGAGAGCAAGCTGATTGGTTCTAGCATACTTCCCTGATCTGCAATTTGTTCGAGAGTCCAAAGGCTTTCAAAACCTAGATGCTCAGCTTTTTTTGCAAATGTTAAGATTCCAGCCAAGTCGCAAGTTTTTCCTTCAGGAAAAACTTGCGGTAGTCCTACCCCTATAGGTACAGATGTATTCATTAATTACCTCCTTGTTCACCAAAAAGGTATCCCTGGGTGTGCACGTAATCTAAGGAGCGTCGTCTAATACGCCAACCTTCTTGTGTTCGAGTACATTCATCTCGGTATGTCCCATATACGCCAAAATTAGTGCCTGCTTTAGTCGCAGGTGATTTTTCTCCAAGATCATGAATTGTTGTTCCGACTGGCGGGGAAATATGTGTAGCAATTACATAACTACGTAGAGTAGCTTCTCCTCCAATGCGAATACCATCTATGGACGAGGGCCTTTTTTTAATTATTACAAGAGGTGGAGCAATTAGGTGTTGTGTACCGACAAAACCACCCAAGGCATTTCCTACGTAACTAACCCATCCTTCTGCTCCAGGAATATTGATTTGTTCCCCTGCTAATTCCTCAAAAATAAAGTCTTCTGTAAAGCATTCTCTTAGTAAAGTTGCCCCTTCATTTAGTATGTTGTCATCTTTACGATGTCGACCTCTTCCTATGAGGTCTAATGCATGTCCATATCGTAGAGGTAGTTGTTGTAGCTCTATGTAGTCTAATGCGTTGTCAATTTCTTTTTCTGTTGCCATTACTTTCCTCAAGTTTCCTTTGATGTTTTGAAATAATTATAAATATGCTTTGATAATGAAGCAGGATATTAGGGGATCGTTTCATCAAATTCGTGTGAAATATGCCCTGACTGTTCGAGTCTTATGTATTCATCATCTGTGGTGTTTAATAACTCACGATAGACATACTCGTTATCTTGTCCCATTGCCCTAGGGGCTAGTCGTATACCTGTCTCTCCAGTAGCGGGTAGCAAGTATAAGGGTCTGGGATAACGGAAAGTACCTATAGGATCTTCAAGTTTTTGTTCTTGATATATATCACGAGCTAGCACATGAGGATCATCCACTATGCGTGAAGCATCTAAAACGGGGGATGCCGGTACTCCAGTTTTTTGTAGTAGGTGGAATAATTCTTTATCTCCATATTGTTTTGTCCATTGGGAGATTTTCTCATCTAGAAAGTCATGGCTTGTTGCTCTTTCCGTACCGGTATCGAATTCTTGAGTGGCGGCCCAATCTGGTTCTCCCATAACCACTTTTAGGCTTTCCCATTCTTCATTGGTAGTTATGCTAATTGCAATCCACCGGTCATCGCCAGAATGTCCATTTCCATCTCTAACGGGTTTACAAGGATAGACTCCGCTTGGTGATTGCTCTCGGTTAATGGAACGATTCCCACTCCGTTCCTCCTCCTTTTTATTCAATGCGAAGTTCATGTATGCCTGTGCAAACATAGGGACTGTATTTTCTGATAACGCAAGTTCTATTAGTTGTCCTTTTTCACTTGTTTTACGTTTCCATAGAGCTGCCATGATTGCGAAGGCCATTTGGGTTCCGGCAATATAGTCGGCGGCGAAGATTGAAGAATTTGTGTCAGGGCTTTCATCCGAATAACTACGGAGTAGAGAATGGCCCATAGTTCCTTCAAGGTGTGCTCCGAATGTTCGGGCCTCCCGATATTTTCCAGTTAGACCATAGCCGGAGGCTCGTAAAAAAACCATTTGGGGATTTTTTTTCTTAAGCCATTCCCAAGTGATCCCTAGCTTTTCCATAGTACCTGGGACGCTGTTTTCAACTGTTACGTCACAAATTTTTGCTAAATTGCCAAGAATTTCAAGACCTTCTTTTCGTCGAATATCAGCTGTGAATGCACGCTTGTTTCTAAAAAAGCTTATAAACATGGGGTGATAATTCCATGGACGTGGGCCTGGCTCATTATTAGGATATCCGTTTAACCAGCCATTACCTGCTTGTGTCATTTCTTTTGGAGGCCGTGCGATACCGGCACGTGTTGCAGGCTGCCAGATATAGCGATTTTCGTGTTTGAGTACTTCTGCCCCGAGATCAGCAAGTATTGCTGTAGAAAAGGATCCCGCCCAAACTCCTGTTAGGTCTAAGACTCTGATCCCTGAGAGTGGTAGATTGGCTGACATGCAGGGATATTAGCGTCCGTTCTGTCAGTTGTCATTATCTAAAGTGTTTCCAAGTAGAATTTATGAATTAAACAACAACATGTTCTTGGTATTCACCATATACTCGGCGCCACATATTACAAATTTCACCCGATGTTGCCCCTACATTTACAGCATCGAGAATTAAGGGCATCAAATTTTCATTTCCTGCTGCGCTGGCTATTTCTAGTGCGCGCATAGCTTCTCCCCAAGTATCTGCATCACGCTCAGACTTAAGTTTCTTCAATCGAGCCAGATGACGACGTTCTCCTTCCGGATCCATTTTTAGAATCGGAATTTCTAGTGGTTCATCTGTTACGAAGTCATTTACGCCAACGATTGTGCGTTCACCACTTTCAAGTTCACGTTGAAATCGAGCTGAAGCATCGGCGATTTCCTTTTGGAAATATCCGGTTTCTAAGGCAGGAATTACTCCACCGATCTCCTCAATACGTTCAAAATAAGCCCGAGCTTCCTTTTCCATATCATCAGTAAGCTTTTCTACAAAGTAGGAGCCGCCTAATGGATCTACCGTATTAGCGACACCTGTTTCATGCAGCAGTACCTGTTGTGTTCTAACTGCTAGCCTTACTGCCTTATCTGACGGAAGAGCTATCGCTTCGTCCATTGAATCTGTATGAAGGGATTGTGTTCCACCTAGAACACCAGCTAAGGCTTGGATTGCAACACGTACTAGATTTACTTCCGGTTGCTGTTCAGTAAGTGAAACTCCAGCTGTTTGAGTATGGAAACGCATTAACCATGAACGTGGCATTTCAGCACCAAAGTCTTCACGCATGACTCGAGCCCATAGCCGTCTGGCAGCTCTAAATTTAGCAATTTCTTCAAAAAAGTCATTATGACAGTTGAAGAAGAACGAAATTCGTGGTGCAAAGCTGTCAATCGAAAGTCCCCTTTCGATTGCCCAGCGTACATATTCAATGCCATTAGCCAGAGTGAATGCCAATTCTTGTGCTGATGTAGAGCCGGCTTCACGAATGTGATAGCCACTCACACTAATTGGATTCCAGTTAGGCATTTCATTTGTTGCAAATTCGACTGTATCAGTGACTAGTTTCATAGAGTCACGAGGTGGGAAAATAAACTCATTTTGAGCAATATATTCCTTTAAAATATCGTTTTGTAGTGTTCCGGCTAACGCAGAACGTGGTATCCCTCGTTTTTCAGCCGCTGCAATAAATAACGCCCAGATTACCGGTGCCGGACTATTGATAGTCATTGAAGTAGTGATTTTTTCTAAAGGTAGATCCTGTAATAGGATTTCCATGTCTTTTATGGAGTCAACCGCAACCCCACATGAACCGAACTCACCTGCTGCCCATGGTTCATCATGGTCGTAACCCATTAATGTAGGCATATCAAAAGCAATTGAAAGTCCGTTGTTTCCTGCGCTCAATAAATCATGGTAACGCGTATTAGTCTCTTCTACTGAGCCAAAGCCACTGAACATTCTAATTGTCCAGCTTTTTCCTCGATATCCTGTTTTGTGAACCCCTCTTGTAAATGGATATGAACCTGGAAGGTTAATGTCTTTTTCGTAATCAAGATGCTCTATGTCTGTTGGATCATACAGTCGATCAATTGGACGACTTGAAATAGTTGTAAATGGGCCTGCACCTTCTCTGCCTTCAGCGGCAACGCTCTCTTCATAACTTTGCCGCAATTCTGATGCTTGCCCCTTTTTGTTTAGACCACTCACAATTACTCCTTGTCTATATAACGGCTGTAGTCGTTATTGTCTCTGTATCTTAATCCTGTTATTAGGCTGACGGAAATGGTTGAAATCCAATACGTGGATCTTCAAATTTTGGTGGCTCTGGTTTTTTATACTGCACTTCAATTTTTCCATCTGTAATTCGTACAGGAAATGTTGCTATAGGCCTAAAGGCCGGTAATCCCGCTGCAGAGCCGTCTGTAACATCAAATTTCGCACCATGTCGGGCACACTCGATCTCACAACCAATTAGTCGCCCTTGCCCAAGCGGGGCATCATCATGGGTACATAGATTTTGGATTGCGTAATATTCTCCCTCAGAATTGCAAAGCAGTATCTGTGCTCCTGAAATCTCTACTTGTGCAACCTCGTTTGGTTTGAGCATGCCTTCTTGTCCTACTTCGACAAATGGTATTTCAGACTCTTCACTCACTGGCGTTCCTTTCAGCATAATTGCATGTTCGAATCAAAGATTGGACTTAGTTTATACGGTGTTTGTTTTATCGGTCAGGTCCCTCAACATAATCAGTAAGAGTTTTATGCATATGTCGGATGCGACGTTCTCGGTAATTAATAAGTAATCCCTTAAATGCTTTTGATTTCATCCCTTTTTGCACTCTTGGCAGATTATATGAGTCCTGGTCCAAGCCAAGTCCAAGTGAAATCTCACCATGCTTAAATGTCTCATGCTTTGGTCTTGGTGGAGGCTCTATACTACTTCTTTGTCCCGCACCTGCATCCGCACCATTGTGCGTAACCACTGCAGGAATTAGTGCAAAGTTTTGTAAGTCATAAAACATTTTATTGGGATCAGTTGGATGCGGGCGTTGACGGAACATCATGACACCACCGGCATGTGTATTAAACGTTAAATTAGGGAAGATGTAGTAATGATAATCGTCCGTCATTTGATCATCATTCAAGTCTGAGAAATCCATACCGGCAGCTTCTGCTTTTGCACGTGTTGCTACCTGCATAGCAGGACGGACATCCGCCATATTTCCTTCAAATGTTTCCGGATCAATGCCTGCGGTTAGCATCATTCCTTTGAGGGAACTTGTTACTTCATCCTGATTTGGATAGCGAGGGCTCACTAAGCCAAATGGGACGAGGTAACGATTATGTCGGTCATAAAGGTCGATTTGAACATTTACATCGTCGAGTGATTCGAGTATTTGCGGATGGATACCCTGGACGTGATAGACCTCGTTAAAAGCATCTACTGAAGCTTTCCAGTTTGTATCCCATTCAATGGTCTTATCCTGAATGAGGTACATATCTTCAAGGCGGTATGGGCCAAGATGTTCAGGAATAACACCGAGGAATTCTTCTAATGATTCGCAATCTTCGTTCATATTGAACCAGACAGTACCGCCCCATGTGTCACATGGGAGTTCAACTAAACCGGTTTCTGTTGGTACACCTTGAGTAAACGTATATTCATCTGGTACACAAACGAG